>Ga0070739_10000998_pt1 | contig 45703 bp, 33 predicted proteins | sample Coa_R1_7_FD_66445 | JGI IMG/M metagenome (GOLD analysis project Ga0070739, IMG submission 66445) | Surface soil microbial communities from Centralia Pennsylvania, which are recovering from an underground coalmine fire - Coalmine... | ecosystem: Environmental > Terrestrial > Soil > Unclassified ...
CCCAGGCGGTGACGGCGAGCAGGGCCACGGCGCCGACCAGGGTGGCGGCGTTGAGCCAGCCGAGCGACGGCTGGATGTCGAGCACGGAGTGGTCGCCGACGCGGCTGAGCAGGCCGCCCAGCGACTGGTTGTAGATCCAGCCGGTGGCGCGGGTGAGCGAGGGGAGCACGTCGGTGACGAAGGCGCGGACCGGCCCGGTGCCGAGGGCGAGGGCGGCGACGCCGACCGAGGCCAGCCCGGTGGCGCACATGGCGGCGGTGCCGCGCCACCAGCGGCGGCGCAGGAGCACGACGATCAGCACCACCGGCGCCACCTTGATCCCCGCCGCCAGGCCGAGGAGCACGCCGGTGCTCAGCTCCCGGCCGCGGACCCACTGGCGGAAGGCGAGGGCGAGGAGCAGGAAGATCACCGGGTTCATCTGGCCGTGCCAGTAGTTGTAGGTGGCCGGCGTGAAGGCGAGGGCGCCGAGGAGGGCGATCTCGGTGCGCGGCCAGGTCGAGGGCAGCGCGGTGCGGGCGACGACCAGCGCGCCGGTCACCGTGCAGGCGAGGCAGAGGAAGAGCCAGAGGGTCATCGCCGCCTGGTCGCTGAGCAGGGCCAGGGGGCGGACCAGCAGGGCGCCGAAGGGCGGGTAGTCGAAGCCCTGCAGCACCACCGAGGTGCCGCCGTTGAACGACGTGTACGGCGAGCGGCCGGCGGCCATGTCGCGGGCGGCGGTGAGGTAGGCGCGGAAGTCCTCGAACTGGCCGCCGAAGTGGCCGGTCAGCGGGGCGACGACGAAGAGCCACACCGACATGGCGACGATGGCGGCGGTGGCGGCGCGCAGCAGGGCGCGGCCGTGGGGGAGCCGCAGCCCGCCGGCGGGGCGGGGGAGGACGGTGGTGGCCTGGTGCACTCGCCGCCGAGCGTAGCGGGCGGGCTGTGAGCGCTCGGGCACGCGGGGTAACGATCGGGTTGCGGCTGAGCAGGGGGCGAGCAGGCGGGCGCGGGTGAATTCGCGTTGTGGCGCGGGTTTGTTGGCTCGCCCCCGGGCGAGCAGACAGGGCGGGCAGATCCCGCCCTGCGGCGCGGGTCGGCGCTGGGCGCCGCCCCTCGCCTGACCCACCCTCGGCGGGCTGAAGCCCGCCGGCGCTAGGCGGCCGGCTCGACGACCATGGCGGTGGCGTAGGCGACGATCTCGGACATCGTCTGGCCCATCTCCGAGGAGTCGAAGCGCATCATCACCAGGGCGTTGGCGCCCATCGCGGTGGCGTTCTCGACCAGGCGGTCGACGGCCTCGCGGCGGGCGTCCTCGAGGAGCTTGGTGTAGGAGCGGATCTCGCCGCCGACGAGGCTCTTGAAGCCGGCTGCCATGTTGCCGCCGACTCCCCGGCTGCGCACGGTGAGGCCGAAGGTGAGGCCGAGCACGCGGGTGACCCGGTAGCCGGGGATGTTCTCGCTGGTGGTGACGATCACGGGTGGTGTCCTCCGTGGGCGGTGGGCGAGGGACGGCGGCGGGAACGATGTCACATCACGGCGCTCTGCGCGTTGTGCAGTGCATGATTGCGGGAGATCCCGGCGTCACCACCATGGTGCTGGGCAGGAAGGACGAGGGCGGTGAGAGGACCGGACGGATGGCTGTGACGCCCTTCGCCCAGGTGTACGAGGCGCATGCGGGACCCGTGTACCGCTTCTGCCTGGCGCAGCTGGGCGACACCGCGGCGGCGGAGGACGCGGCGGCCGACGCGTTCGGAAAGGCGTTCGCGGCCTGGGAGTCCTTCGGGGACTGCGATCCAGAAGGGGTTCGCCGCTGGCTCTTCTCCATCGCGCGCAACACCGCGGTCGACCAGCACCGTCGCCGCCGCCGGCGCGCGCTGCTGCTGGGGCGGCTGGGCTCGTCGGGTGGCGCGCCGGCGGTGGACGTGGAGACGGTGGCGGGATTGCGCGCGGAATTGCGCGAGGCGCTGTCGGCGGTCCAGTCGCTGCGGCCACGGGACCGGGAGATGGTGGCGCTGCGGTGTGCGGCCGGACTGAGCTATGCGGAGATCGGGCGCCTGACCGGAACGAGTGAGGACGCGGCGAGGACCGCGACGCATCGCGCGCTGTCGCAGGTTCGTGCGGCGCTGCGCACGGAGGACGGGAGATGAGCGACGAGCTGGACCTCGAGGGTGAGGAGCGGGCGCTGGGCGAGCTCTTCGCCACCGTCCCGGCGCCGGCGTCCCTGCGGGAGCGGTGGGCTGCCGCGGACGGGCGCGGCCGCCCGGCGCGACGGGCCCGCCGCTTCCTGGGCCGGGTCCTGATCGGCGCGCCGGGGGAGCGCCGGCTGCGGCCGCTGGCGGCGGCGCTGATGATCCCGGTGCTGGCGCTGGCGGTGGCGGGCGGCTTCGGGCTGCGCGCCCGGCTGGCGACCTCGAGCGCGTCGGGGCCCTCGCCGATGGCGCGCAGCCAGCCGGCGATGGCCTTCGACGCGGCGCGCGGCGACGTGGTGATGTTCGGCGGCCAGATCGGCGGCGGCGTGGCCCTCGGCGACACCTGGACCTGGGACGGGAGCTGGCACCAGCAGCACCCGGCGCTGTCGCCCACCCCGCGCTTCGGCGCGGCGATGGGCTACGACCCCCACACGCAGCAGGTCGTGCTCGTCGGCGGGATCTCGGGCAGCCGGTCGTTCCCGGACCAGGGGGGCACCTGGACGTGGGACGGGTCCAACTGGCACCAGGTCGCGACCGCGCACGTCCCGCCGTTCTTCTCGGGCGGGACGCAGATGGCGGACGACCCGTCCACCGGGCAGCTGGTCCTCGTGACGCCGGTGCTCCAGCTCTTCGACGCGCCGGGACCGGTCGGGGGCGGGTTCGTCGACGTGAGCCCTGTGCAAGTCGCCCCGGGCGCCTCGGCAGGTGGCTCCACGCACGCGCCCGCCCTCCCGGCGATGAGCCCGCGGCCGGCCGTGCCGGTGGTGAGCCCACGGCCCGCGACCGGTCCGAGCTTCTTCGTCGGGCCGACCTCGCCGCCCGTCAGCTTCTCGGCCCAGGACTACCAGCGCAGGACCTGGGTCTGGAGTGGCGGTGACTGGGTGGAGCAGACGGCGGGGACGCGGCCGGCCGGCTCACTCGGACCGTCGGGCCTCGCCTACGACGGCTCGCTGCAGCGCCTCGTGCTGATCGAATCCCAGCTCGGCATGTGTTCCGCGACGGTGAGCGGGTCGGTCGGGGCACAGCGCTCGGCGGGGTGGAGCGGGTACGTGCCCATGGGCGGTTCATCGATCACGGCCGCTCCGCCGTCGCCGGTGTCGTCACCGGCGCACTGCACGCCGCAGAGCCAGCTGCGCTGGACGTGGGACGGCCACGCGTGGGCGAAGGCGGCGCCGGCGCCCGGCGGGCCCCTGAGCGGCACCATGGTCGCCCTCCCCGACGGCAGCGGGTTGCTGCTCCGCAGCGGCAGCTCGACGTGGCTCGGCCGGGGCACGGCGTGGACCCACGCCGCCACCACCGCCGCGCTCGCCGGTCGCAGCGGGTACGGGCTGGTCAGCGACCCCGCGCAGGGCGTCGTGCTGCTGTTCGGCGGGATCGAGGGTGCCGCGTTCTCCGCGGACACCTGGACGTGGGACAGCGGCGGGTGGACGCACGTCGGCGGGACGGTGCCGCCGACGCCGTCGCCCTTCGTGCCGGGGCGCGCGCCGAGCCAGCCGCCGCTCGGGCACCCGGTCATCCTCCGACCGTGCGCGCCCGCGGTGATGCCCTCGCCGTCCGGCGACGCTGCCGCCATCTGCCAGCCGTAGGCGGACGGGACCCTGCTAGCCTCCCCCGCCGACATGGGGGACCACGTCCGCATCGAGACCCTGGCCGACCAGGACGACGCCGGTGTGCGCCGCCTGCTCGTCGACCTGGCGCTCGACGAGCAGGAGAAGTACGACCACCCCCGGCAGACGCGCGACCAGATCGAGCGTGGGATGCCGCCGCTGCGGCCGAGCTTCGTGGGCGAGAACCGGGTGTTCGTGGCGCGGTCCGCGTCGGGCGAGGAGCTGGGCGTGTGCTGGTGCGTGCTCTTCGATCCGGGAACGGGGCTGGAGGGGGAGGTGGCGGAGCTGTACGTGGCGCCGGGCGAGCGCGGGCGGGGGATCGCGGGGATGCTGCTGCGGGAGGCGATGGCGCTGTTCCGCGAGCGGCACGTGACCTTCGCCTGCGTCTGGACGCGGGACGACAATCCGGCTGCGATGGCGGCGTACCGGCGGGCGGGGTTCGCCGAGACGGAGCAGAAGGTGCTGACCTGGCTGCCGCTGTCATGAGTCCACGCGCGCCTCGGCGCGCGCCGCCGGGCTTCAGCCCGGTCGAGGGTGGGTCAGGCGCCGCGCGGACCGCTGGGCCGTGGGGCGCCGCAGGGCGGGATCTGCCCGCCCTGTCTGCTCGCCTGCGGCGAGCTCAAAACCCGATAATCAGGCGCCCATGACGCTTTCGCGCGACGACGTCGCCCACGTCGCCATGCTCGCCCGGCTGGGGCTGTCCGACGCCGAGATGGAGCAGTACCGGACCCAGCTCGACGCCATCCTCGACGCCATCGGCAAGCTCAACGAGGTGGACACCTCGGCCGTCGCTGAGACGGCGCAGGTGGGGGGGCTGCTCAACGTGTGGCGGGAGGACGAGCCGCGGGAGTCGATCGGCGCGGAGCGGGCATTGGCCAATGCGCCGGAGCGCGACGGGCCGTACTTCCGCGTCGCGGCGATCCAGGAGTGAGCGCGATGGCGCAGGGCTTCGTCGGGCGCAGCGCCGCGGAGATGGCGGCGGCGCTGCGCAGCGGCGAGGTCACCGCGGTGGAGCTGCTGCGGCAGGCGATCGTCCAGCGCGACCGCGTCGACGGGCGCGTCAACGCCTTCCTGGAGCGCACCGACGAGCTCGCGGAGACGCAGGCGCGCGCAGCCGACGAGCGCATCGCGCGGGAGGGGGCGAATGCGCCGCAGCTGTGCGGGATCCCCGTCGCGCTGAAGGACGTCCTGTGCCTCCAGGACGTCCCCAGCACGGCATCGTCGAGGATCATCCGGACGTTCCGGCCACCGTATACCGGAACTGCGGTGCAGCGGCTGCTCGACCAGGGGGCGGTGGTGGTCGGCAAGACCAACTGCGACGAGTTCGCCATGGGCTCCTCCAACGAGAACAGCGCCTACGGCGCGGTGGGCAACCCCTGGGACGTCGAGCGCGTGCCCGGGGGCAGCAGCGGCGGCAGCGCGGCGGCGGTTGCTGCCGGAGTCGTCCCGTACTCGCTGGGCAGTGACACCGGTGGGTCGATCCGCCAGCCGGCCGCGCTCACCGGGACGGTGGGGTTCAAGCCCACCTACGGCCGGGTCTCCCGCTACGGGCTGATCGCCTTCGCCAGCTCGCTCGACCAGATCGGGCCCTTCGCGCAGACCGTCGAGGATGCTGCGCACGTCTACAGCGCGATCGCGGGACACGACCCGCTGGACAGCACCTCGTCGGCCTCCGCCGTCGAGGACCCCTTCGAGACGCTGCGCAGCGGCGTCGAGGGGATGCGCCTCGGCGTGCCGCGCGAGTACTTCGTGGAGGGGCTGGAGGCCGGGGTGCGGCAGCGCGTCGACGAGGCCATCGAGCTGCTGCGCTCACTGGGGGCGTCGATCGAGGAGGTGTCGCTGCCGAGCACGGACGCGGGCCTGGCCACCTACTACATCATCGCGCCCGCCGAATGCTCCTCCAACCTGGCGCGCTTCGACGGCGTGCGCTTCGGCATGCACGCCGACGAGCCGTCGCTGCTGCGCAGCTACCTCTCGACGCGCGGCCAGGGGTTCGGCGCCGAGGTCAAGCGCCGCATCATGCTCGGCACGTACGCACTGAGCAGCGGCTACTACGACGCGTACTACCGCAAGGCGCAGAAGGTGCGCACCGTCATCGCCGCTGAGTTCGACGCCGTGTTCGAGAAGGTGGACGCGCTCGTCTGCCCCACCTCGCCGACGGTGGCCTTCACCCAGGGTGCGCGAGAGGACCCCATCGCCATGTACCTCTGCGACGTGCTCACCATCCCCGTCAACCTGGCCGGGCTGCCGGGGATCTCCGTTCCCTGCGGCCTGTCGGACGGACTGCCGGTGGGGCTGCAGGTCATCGGTCCGCGCTTCCAGGACGCCCGCGTGCTGCGCGTCGCCCACGCCTACGAGCAGGCGAGCGGCGCCGCCCGGCTGCGCTCCCCGATGGTCGCGGAGGCTGCACCATGAGCGCCGCAGCGGCGCCGCCGCGCGAGATCGAGGGCACCGGCTACGAGGCTGTGATCGGGCTCGAGGTGCACGCGCAGCTGCTGACCCGCAGCAAGATGTTCTGCTCCTGCAGCACGGCGTATTTCGACTCGCCGCCCAACAGCAACACCTGCCCGGTCTGCCTCGGCCTCCCCGGCACGCTGCCGGTGATGAACCGCGAGGCGGTGGAGAAGACGGTGCTGACGGCTCTCGCGCTGGGGTGCGAGATCCCACCCTTCACCAAGTTCGACCGCAAGAACTACTTCTACCCGGACCTGCCCAAGGGCTACCAGATCTCGCAGTACGACCTGCCGCTGTCGCGCAACGGGCGGCTGGTTTTCGAGGTCGACGGCCGCGAGGTGCGCTGCGGGATCACCCGCGTGCATCTGGAGGAGGACACCGGCACGCTGAAGCACGCGGGCGACCTGATCCACGAGGCGACGTCGTCGCTGGTCGACCTCAACCGCGCCGGCGTGCCGCTCATGGAGATCGTCGGCGAGCCCGACCTGCGCACCGCCGAGGAGGCGCGCGAGTACGTCACCCGGCTGCGCCAGGTGCTCATGTACATCGGCGTCAACGACGGGTCCATGGAGCGCGGCTCGCTGCGCTGCGACGCCAACGTGTCGCTGCGCCGCGTGGGCAGCACGGAGTACGGCACCAAGGTCGAGATCAAGAACATGAACTCGTTCCGCGCCGTGCACCGCGCCCTCGAGTACGAGATCGCGAGGCAGCTGCAGGTGCTCCAGGACGGCGGCACGCTGGTGCAGGAGACGCGCGGCTGGATCGAGACGGAGAACCGCACGGTGTCGCAGCGCAGCAAGGAGCAGGCGCACGACTACCGCTACTTCCCCGAGCCGGACCTGCCCCCGCTGGAGCTCGACGGGCAGTACGTCGAGCGCATCCGGGCTCGCCTGCCCGAGCTGCCCGACGCGCGGCAGCGCCGCTTCCAGTCGCAGTACGGGCTGAGCGCCTACGACGCGGCGCTGCTCACCGCCTCGCGCGAGGAGGCCGACGCCTTCGAGGCGATCGCCGGCTCGGGAGTTTCGGCCAAGCTCGCCGCCAACTGGATGATCGGCGACGTCGCCCGCCTGGCCAACGCGCATCACCTCCCCGTCGCCCGCAGCGGGCTCGGCGTCACCGGTCTCAGCGCGTTGCTCAGGCTGCTGGAATCGGGTGCCGTCAACGGGACCACAGCCAAGGAGCTCCTCGACGAGCTCTACGCCGCCGGCGGCGATCCGGAGGCGCTGGTGCGCGATCGCGGGCTCGGACAGGTCAGCGACGAGGCGGCGCTGGCGGCCATCGTCGACGAGGTGATCGCGGCCAACCCGCAGGTGGTGGCCGACTTCCAGGGCGGCAAGGAGCAGGCGCTGGGCCGCCTGGTGGGCAACGTGATGAAGGCCTCGGGCGGCCGCGCCGACGCCAGGCTGGTCAACAAGCTGTTGCGTGAGCGCCTCGCCGGCTGAGGCGCGCCCGGCGCCGCAGCCGCGCAGTCACGGCGACCGGCTCACCCTGCGCATCGAGCACATGGTGCACGGCGGTGCCTGCATCGCCCGCACGGACGACGGCGAGGTGATCATGGTCGACGGCGCCATCCCGGGCGAGCTGGCCGAGGTGGAGCTGCGCCACCGCAGGCGCAGGCTGTGGTACGCGGTCGTGGTCGCGCTGCGCGAGGCGTCGCCGCACCGTGTCGCCGCGCCCTGTCCGTACGTCCCGGAGTGTGGCGGCTGCCAGCTGCAGCACGTCGCCGGCGGGCACCAGCTCGACCTCAAGCGCGACATCGTCCTCGACGCCATGCGGCGGCAGAAGGTTGCGCTCCCCGAGGTGCGCGTGCACGGCATGGCCGATCCCTGGCGCTATCGCCGGCGCGGCGAGTTCCACGTCGTCCCCGGGGTGCACGGGGTGCGCGACGCCGGTCTCGGCTTCAACCGGGCGCGCTCCTGGACGGCGATCGCGGTCGAGGACTGCCTGATCCACCACGACACCATCGCCCGCTCGCTCCCCGCGCTGCGCCAGGCGGTGCGCGACAGCGGCGACGACGTGCTCACCGTGCTGCACGTGACCGTCGGCGACGACGGGCGCGAGTTGCTCGTGCGCGGCAAGCCGAAGCGCGCCCTCGACCCCACCGCGGTGGACACGGCCGCCGAGAGCCTTCCCCCTGACATCCACTGGAACACGGACTCGACGACCTTGCGCTGGCGCGGCCACCTGTTCCGGGTCATGCCGGAATCCTTCATCCAGGTCAACCAGCAGCAGATGGACGTGCTCTACGGCCTGGCTCTCGACGCCCTCGGCGACGTGCGCGACCTGCGGGTCGTCGACGGCTACGCGGGCATCGGCGTGCTCAGCACCGCAGTGGCCGAGACGGCGCGCGAGGTGGTGTGCATCGAGGAGAACCCCGTGGCGGTGCACATGGGGCGGCTCAACGCGCGGATGAACGGCGTCGATGAACGGCTGCGGTACGTGTGCGCGCCGGTCGAGAAGGCGCTGGCGCAGGTGGCGGCCGAGGGGCCGGTCGACGCCGTGGTGCTCGACCCGCCGCGCGCGGGCTGCGAGGGCGGCGTCACCGGGTGGCTGGCCCTGGCGGGGCCCGAGCGCGTCGTCTACGTCTCCTGCGACCCGGCCACGCTGGCCCGCGACCTCCACGTTCTGGTCAGCTCCGGCCCGTACTCGGTGGCCTCCTTCGACCTCGTCGACATGTTCCCGCAGACGCACCACGTCGAGTCCGTGGTGGGCCTGCGGCGGGCTACTTGATCGCGTAGGTCAGGGTCACCGCGACCACCATCTGCGCGCCCGCCGGCGCCCAGCCGCAGATCGCGGGCGGCTGTGCCTGCGCCGACTGCAGCGCGCCGAGCGACACCCCGGCGGCCTGCGCCTCGGACTGCGCGATCGCCTTCGCGGCGCCGGTGGCCTTGGCGATGGCCGACTGCAGCGTCGCCTCGTCGGGGGTGGGGGCACCGGCGCCGCCGTTCGACCACACGTTGACGTTGCTCGCGCCAGCGGCGACGACGCCCTTCAGGGCGCGGTCGAGCACCGCTGCGTCGGTGATCGTCGCCGAGAGGCTGCCGCTGACGTTGACGTTGCTGGGCGTGGGCGCGCCGTTGGCGTAGACGTTGAGGCCCTGCTGGGTGATCTGGCTGTCCGGCACGCCGGCGGAGTGCAGCGCGTCGCGGATGGCGGCGAGCTTCTGGCGCGCCGCGTCGAGCGCCGAGGCGACGTCGCTCGCGCCGTTCGACTGCACGCCCGCGCTGAGCGTCTGTGCGGTCTGCGTCGAGACGGGCAGCGTTGCCTGGGAGAGGCCCGTGGCGGTGATGCCGGGTCCGGTCGCCGGTGCTGCGGGCGCGCCGTTGCACCAGCCGTAGGGGTAGGGGTAGGCGATGCTCGACATGGGGGCGGCGCCGTTGGCCACGCCGAACGCGCCCTGCGCGGCCGCCACCGGCGCGCCCATCACCGCCCCGGACGAGACGCCCGCGGCGCCGTTCGGCGCCGATCCGGCGCCGGGCGCGGAGCCGCTTCCGGCGTAGGGGAGGAAGAGCGACGGACCTGATGACGCCTGCGGCGACGGCGAGGCATGCGACACGGCGGCGGCCACCCCTGCGGCGACGCCACCCACCAGCGCGAGCCCCACGGCCGCGAGCGCGCCCAGCACCAGCCAGTGCCGATGCCGCGCCGAGGATGCCTGCGCCGTCTGCCGATCCGCCGCCTGGTCTGCTGCCGTGTCGCTCATCGCCGGTGCTCCTGCGTGCGGCGGCCGCGCCCTCTCCGCGGCCGCTCTGCAATCAGGACGCGGGCGAGGCTGCGGAAGTTCCCGTCCGCTGTCCGAGGAGGCCGGTCGAGCGCCGGGGCCGCAGCAGGTAGTCGCCGGCTCGGAAGTGGCGGGTGCGCTGCCGGAAGGCCCAGGTGAACCCGGGCCACAGGGTGCTGTTGCGGCCGTTGCGGTCGAGGTACCAGGAGCGGCAGCCGCCGGAGTTCCACACCGTGCCCTGGAGGCGCTGCTGCACCTCGGCGTTGTAGGCCGCCTGCACCTGGGGGCGCACCTCGATCTCACCCAACCCGGCAGCGCGCATGTGGCGCAGCGCGCCGGCGACGTAGGTGATCTGGGACTCGATCATGAACACCTGCGAGGTGTGGCCCAGGCCGGTGTTGGGGCCGAGCATCAGGAAGAAGTTGGGGAAGCCGCTGACCGCGGTGCCCATGTACGCCTGGGGGCTGCCCTGCCACGTCTCGGCCAGCGTGGCGCCGTCGCCGCGGTGGATGCGCGAGGCGACCGGCATGTCGGTCACCTGGAAGCCGGTGCCGAAGATGATGGCGTCGACCTCGCGCTCGGCGCCGTCGCTGCTGACGATTGCGTTCGGGCGCACCTCACGGATGCCGTCGGTGACCACCTCGACATTGGGGCGCTGCAGGGCGGGGTAGAAGTCGTCGGAGATGAGGATGCGCTTGCAGCCCACGGTGTAGTCGGGCCTCAGCTTGCGGCGCAGCTCGGGATCGGGCACCTGCGCGCGGAGATGGCGCCTGGCGATGCGCGTGGCCAGGGTCATGCGGTTGCGCAGGAAGCCGATGACGAACGTCTCGCGGCCCCAGTAGATGCCGGCGCGCATGGCCAGCTGCAGCGCCGGCAGCGTGCGGTAGACGCGCCGCTCCCAGGCGGTGAGGGCGCGGTCCGGATGGGGCATGATCCAGGCGGGCGTGCGCTGGAACAGCGTCAGCTGCGCGACCAGCGGCTGGATGCGGGGTACGAACTGGATCGCCGACGCGCCCGTGCCCACCACGGCGACACGCTTGCCGCGCAGGTCGTAGTCGTGGTCCCAGCGCGCCGAGTGGAAGACCTTGCCCTGGAAGGACTGCAGGCCGGGGATGTCGGGGATCGAGGGATCGCTCAGCGCGCCGGTGGCGGCGATCAGCACGCGGGCGGAGAAGCGTGCCCCGGGGGTCTCCACCATCCAGCGCTGCGCCGCCCCGTCCCAGCGGGCGCTGCGCACCTCGCTGTGGAAGCGCATGTGCGGCAGCACGCGGTACTTCTCGGCGCAGTGGCGGAGGTAGCGCTGGATCTCGGGCTGGGGCGAGAAGGTGCGCGTCCAGGTGGGGTTGGGCTCGAAGGAGAAGGAGTAGAGGTGCGAGGGGACGTCGCAGGCGCAGCCGGGATAGGTGTTGTCGCGCCAGGTGCCGCCGACGTCGCCGGCGCGCTCCAGGACGACGAAGTCGTCGACGCCGTCGCGCAGCAGGGAGATGGCCATGCCCAGGCCGCTGAAGCCGCTGCCGACGATGCAGACGCCGACCTCTCTGGTTCGCCCGGCGGCGTCGGGGGCGGCCGCGGGTGGGAGCGTCTCTAGCACGGTGTCATGATACATCAAACGGTGTAACGATTGCCGCCGCAGGAAGCTTGCGCAGGGCTCTGTCGGCGCGCTCAGACGCGCGCCCCACGGGGGAGGCAGATCCTCCCCCGGCTCGCCCCCGGCTCTCATCGGCGAGCTGAAGCTCGCCGGATCCCCCCACACGGGGCGCCGCAACTCCCAGACTCAGAGTTCCCCACACGCGGACTGGGGCTCGTACAATTGTTCGGCCCGGACCGTGCAGCCTCATCCCAGGAGATCGATGCCCGCCGAGATCGACGCCGCCCCGCAGGACCCGTTCGTCCACCTCCACACCCACACCGAGTACTCCCTTCTCGACGGCGCGGCGCGCATCAAGGAGCTGGTCGCCGAGGCCGCCCGCCTCGGCCAGCCGGCGGTCAGCATCACCGACCACGGGGTCCTCTACGGCGCCGTCGAGTTCGTCGCGGCGGCCAAGGAGGCGGGGGTCAAGCCGATCATCGGCTGCGAGGTGTACATGGCGCCGCGCTCGCGGCACGACAAGGAGGGCCGCGCCGACCGCGACCCCAACCACCTCGTCCTGCTGGCGCGCGACAACACCGGCTACCGCAACCTGGTGACCCTGGTCAGCAAGTCACACCTCGAGGGCTACTACTACAAGCCGCGCATCGACAAGGAGCTGCTGGCGCAGCACAGCGAGGGGCTGATCTGCCTCAGCGCCTGCATCGGCGGCGAGCTGCCCCAGGCCATCCTCAAGGGCGACATGGACGCCGCCGAGGCGGTCGCCCGGCAGCACATGGAGATCTTCGGGCCCGACAACTACTTCCTCGAGCTGCAGGAGCATGGCATCCCCGAGGAGACGCAGACCCGCGAGGGGCTCGTCGAGATCGCCCGGCGCACCGGGCTGCCGCTGATCTGCACCAACGACTCGCACTACATCCGCAGCGAGGACGCCGAGGCGCACGACATCCTGCTCTGCCTGCAGACGGGGGCGCGCCGCCAGGACGAGAAGCGCTTCAGGTTCGCCGGCCCGCACTTCTACGTCACCGGCGGCGAGGAGATGCGCACCCGCTTCGCCGCCTACCCGGACGCGGCGGCGAACACGCTCTACGTGGCGCAGCGCTGCAACGCCGAGATGCAGCTCGGCCAGACGCTGCTGCCCCGCTACGAGCCGATCCCCGACGGCATGGACGCGGCGTCCTACCTGCGCCACATCTGCGAGGAGGGGCTGCGCAAGCGCTACGGCGAGAGCCCCAGCCAGGAGGCGTGGGAGCGGCTGCGCATGGAGCTCGACGTCATCGAGGAGACCGGCTTCGCGGCCTACTTCCTCATCGTCTGGGACTTCATGCGCGCGGCGCGCTGCGACGGCGTCAAGGTCGGCCCGGGTCGCGGCAGCGCGGCGGGGTCGCTGGTCGCCTACGTGCTGGAGATCACCAACCTCGACCCGCTGCGCTACAACCTGCTCTTCGAGCGCTTCCTCAACCGCGAGCGCGTGTCGATGCCCGACATCGACTGCGACTTCGACGACCGCCGCCGCGACCGCGTGCTCGCCTACGTGCAGCAGAAGTACGGCTCGGAGCGCGTCGCCCAGATCATCACGTTCGGCACCATGGCCGCCCGCGCCGCCATCCGCGACGTGGGCCGCGTCCTCGACGTCCCGCTCAGCGAGGTCGACCGCCTGGCCAAGCTGGTGCCGCAGTCGATCGGCATCACCCTGGCCCAGGCGCTGCAGCAGAGCCGCGAGCTGCGCGAGGTCTACGACAACGAGCCCTGGGCCAAGCAGGTGATCGACAACGCGCAGCGCCTGGAGGGCATCTGCCGCAACGCCTCGACCCACGCCGCCGGCGTGGTGATCGCGCCCGAGCCGCTCGACAACATCGTGCCGCTGCAGCGCTCCACCTCGGACCGCGAGTCGATCGTCACCCAGTTCGACATGAACGGGGTGCAGAAGATCGGCCTGCTCAAGATGGACTTCCTCGGCCTGTCCAACCTCACCATCATCGACGAGGCGGTGCAGTTCATCAAGGAGAAGCGGGGGATCGACGTCGACGTCGACAACCTGCCCCTGGACGACGAGGCGACCTACGCGCTCTTCGGCCGCGCCGACACCCACGGCGTCTTCCAGTTCGAGGGTGCGGGCGCCAAGAAGGTGCTCATCGACATGCAGCCGCAGACGCTGGACGACCTCAGCGCCGCCAACGGGCTCAACCGGCCGGGCCCCATCGAGGGCGGGGTCATCGACATCTTCATGCGGCGCAAGCGCGGCGAGGAGCCCATCGAGTACCTGCCCGGCCTGGCCGACAAGCTGCATCCCATCCTGGCCGAGACGCACGGGACGATGATCTACCAGGAGCAGGTGATGCGCATCGCCCAGGCGGTGGCCGGCTTCAGCCTCGCCGAGGCGGACATCCTCCGCGCCGCCATGGGCAAGAAGGACCAGGCCAAGATGGCCCAGCAGGAGCAGAAGTTCCTGCGCAACGCCGTCGAGCACGGCACCGACGCGGCCGTCGCCAAGCAGCTCTTCGACCTCATCGCCCAGTTCGCCAAGTACGGCTTCAACAAGTCGCACTCGATGTGCTACTCGCTGGTGGGCTACCAGACCGCCTACCTCAAGGCCAACTACCCGCTGGAGTACATGGCGGCGCTGCTCAACTCCCGCGGCGGCGACTTCGACAAGCTGAAGCAGACCATCCTCGACGCGCGCGCCCGCGGGCTCGACGTGCGTCCACCCGACCTCAACCGCTCGGTGGGCGGGTTCAGCGTCGGCGACCTCGAGAAGCGCGAGATCCTCTACGGCCTGCACCACATCAAGAACGTCGGCGAGAAGGTCATCGACGCGGTGCTGGAGGCGCGCGAGGCGGGCGGCCCGTTCACCTCGCTGCTCGACCTCTGCGAGCGCGTCGGCAATCGCGACATGAACCGCCGCGTCCTGGAGGCGCTCATCCGCAGCGGCGCCTGCGACTGCTTCGGCAAGGACCGTGCGGTGCTGCTGGCGGTGGTCGACCAGGTGCTCGACCGCGTCGCCCAGGTGCGCCGTGAGCGCGAGTCGGGGCAGGTGTCGCTCTTCGGCACGGTCGAGGGCGTCGCCGAGTCGCACGTCACCCTCACCGTCGACGTGCCCGAGCCCAGCGTCGCGCCCACGCCGGACGAGATGCGCCTGCTGTGGGAGAAGGAGTTCCTCGGCATGTACCTCAGCGACCACCCGCTGCGGAGCTACGAGGAGGACCTGCGCACCAAGACCGACACCAACGTCGGCGACCTGGGCAGCCACCTGGAGGGCTGCATCGTGCAGATCGGCGGCTCGCTGCGCGACGTGCGCGCCTTCGTGCCCAAGCGGAGCACGACCGGGCAGCGCATGGCGGTGCTGCAGATCGAGGACCTGAGCGGCGCCTGCGAGGTGGTCGTCTTCGCGCGCACCTTCGAGGAGTGTGTCGAGGTGCTGCGACCCGACAAGGTGGTGGTGGTGCGCGGCCGGGTGGACACCTCGCGCAACCGTCCCGGCGCCGGCGCGCCCGCCACCGCGGCCGAGGATGAGCGCGGCGAGCCGGAGATGCCGACCATCATCGCCGAGGCGGTGTATGCCATCGACGACGTGCGCCTGGCCACCTGGCGGAGCAACCGCGAGGTGCACATCTCCATGTCCGGTGCGCAGCTGGGCAGGCTCGCCGCGCTGCGCGACGCGCTCCGCCGCAACGGCGGCGACACCCAGGTCATGCTCCACGTGCAGGACGACGACAAGACCACCGACTACACGCTGGCCGAGGAGTACAGCGTCGACCCCGGCCCGGCGCTGATGCGGGACGTCGAGTCGCTGCTCGGTCCGCACGCCTTCCGCCTCGAGGTGCGCCGAGAGAGGGCGCCGGAGCGCGAGGGACGCCGCACCGCCGCCCGGCGGACGTGAGCGCCGCCCTCCCGGAGGGGGCATGGCTCAACCCGCGCGCCGCAGCCGGTGGCTTCCGTCTCGACACGGTGGTGCTCGACGTCGACGGCGTGCTCATCGACGTGCGGGAGTCCTTTCGCGAGGCGGTGCGCGAGACCGTGGTGACGCTGCAGCGCTCGCTGGGCGTCGCCGCCCCATGGAAGCCGTCGCACGAGGACATCCTGGTGTTCAAGCGGGGCGGCGGATTCAACGACGACATCGACCTCAGCATCGCGCTCACCGCCATCGGCGCCGCCGGGCGCGGCGAGGACGCGGCGACCATCGCCCGCGACACGGAGCGGGCGGGCGGCGGGCTCCCAGCGCTGCGCGCGGCGGCGCCTGAGCTGCCGCGCATCGCCGGCCGTGAGGTGCTGCGGATCTTCGACGACCTCTACTGGGGCGGGCTGGTGGACCGCGAGCGGGCCCTGGTGCCGCCCGACTTCCCGCAGCGGCTGCGCGACGCGGGCGCGCGCCACGTCGCGCTGGTGACCGGACGTACACCGGGGGAGCTCGACGCCGCGCTGCAGCGCCTGGGCTGGGACCGCCTGGCGCTCTGCCACGCCGTCACCGGCGACGTCGTGCGCAAGCCCGATCCGGCCTGCCTCGACGAGGTTGCGCAGCGGTGCAATCCGCTCAGCATGGTCTACGTCGGCGACGTGCGCGACGACTGGGAGCTGGTGCGGCGCTGGCGGGAGGAGCGCGCCGGGGGCGTGCCGGTGCGCGGCATCCTGGTGGGCGAGGATGCGGAGATGGAGGGCTACCGGCCGCTCGGCGTGGACGCCACCGTGCGGGAGAGCGGTGACGTCCTGGCGGTTCTGCCGCGCTGGCGCTGAAGCGCTAGAGCCCGAGCACCCACACCGACAGGATGCGCCTGGCGACGAAGTAGAAGACGACGTACACGACCAGCGCCACCACCGCCGCCAGGTCGACCCCGCGGGAGCGCGGCACCACCGCCGCGAAGGGACGGATCAGCGGGTTCGACATCTGCCGGATGGCCTGCACCACCGGGTGCCAGGGGTCGGCCTGGAAGAGCGAGATGAGGATGCGCAGCAGCACCACCACGCAGAACACGATGGTGACGGTGAGCACGATCTCGGAGAGCGCGTAGCCGATCTCCTGGCCGGGGTCGAAGCTGGCGTTGTCGGCGAGGTTGGTGATCAGCCGCGACACCCAGCCCAGCACGATGATGGCCAGGATGGGGGAGAAGTCGATGCCACCGAAGGTGGGCATGATCGACCGGAAGGGACGCAGCACGGGGTCGACGACGGCGCGCAGGAAGCGCACCAGCGGGTTCCACGGGTCGATGCCGGGGAACCAGGAGAGCGCCACCCGCACCAGGATGAGCAGCGTCTCGATGTAGAGGACGATCCCGATGACGCGGGCGATCTCGTGCACGGGCGCCAGTATAGGAGCGGGCTGCGGCCCTCAGCGACCGAGCAGCGGGAGCAGGTCGCCGCTGCAGGCGCAGGCCGCGGCCGCGAGGAAGGGCAGCCCGTAGAGCTCCTCGACGGTGCGCAGCACGCCGGCATGGGTCACCGGCGTGTCCAGGCGCGCGCCCGCCGGCGTGGCCGCCGACACGACGATCGTCGCGATCCGTCCGCCCGCGGCGCCGTTGCAGCAGCCGGCGCCGCCCGACCCCTCGTCGTAGGTGACGATGAGGACGCCGCCGCGCTGGAACCATGCGGAGCCGGTGACGTGCGCGCTGAAGCCGCCGACCCAGGAGTCGCTGTGCGACAGCGAGCAGTTGTGCCCGTCGTCGCAGAGGTTGGGGACGACCAGGCTGAACGCCGGCAGCGTGCCGCCGTCGAGGGCGGGGTAGAAGGCGCTGAAGGGCTGGTCACGGTTGCACTGCGCCGGGTCGTCGCGGATCTGCGGGAAGTACATGAACGGGTTGTGCTTCTTGCCGTAGGTGTCGTCGACGGCCGCCCCGGTGTAGCAGGGCGACGGCATGTCCTCCAGGTAGGCGCCCCAGGACAGTCCCCTCGCGGTGAGCTGGTCGGCGATCGACGGGCCGCTGACGCTGCAGTCGGTGCAGTCGCTGTCGATGCCGAGGTTGGTGCCGGCGACGAGCGCCAGGTAGTTGGGCAGCGAGGGATGCCCGAACGCGTACGACTGCGTGGCCAGCCCGTAGCGGCGGGCCAGCGCGTTGAGCGACGGCGCGGAATCACCGCCGACGACGGCGTCGTAGCTGGTGTTCTCCAGCACCAGCAGGACGACGCCGGGCGGTGGCGGGACCGGTGTGGGCAGCGGCGACGCGGAGGGCGTCGGCCCCGGCGTGGCCGGTGCCGTCGCGATCGGCGCCGCGCTCGCCGTGGCGTGCGCGCTGGGGCCGGGCGTGTGCACGGCGGGCGACGGCGAGCACGCCGTGAGCAGTGCCGCAAGGAGGAGGAGACGCGCTTCTGCGCGCAGCCTCACGCAGTCGCCTCGCCGACCGGCTCCGCAACGGCGTCGCCGTCGCGACGCTCCCAGTGCGCGACGGGACGCCAGCGCCGCCAGGCCAGCACCAGCAGCGGCACGCCCAGCACCAGCATGCCGATGGCGGTCCACTGCGCCTGCCGCAGCCCGAGGAAGATGGCGGGCTCGCTGCCGCGCAGGAAGAAGATGCCGAGCTGCGACAGCGCGTAGAGCGCGACGTAGGTGATCGCCATCACGCCGTCGGGAACGCGGCGGCGAAGCAGCTGCCAGAGGATCAGGCCGATGACGATCGTACCCAAGGCCTCGTACACCGCGGCGGGCTGATACGCGACGTGCAGCTGGTAGCCCGGCTGCAGCACCGCGTTGGGGTTGTCGTAGGCGGTCGCCCAGGGCAGGTTGCTCTGGTAGCCGAGGATGTCGCCGTTGATGACGTTGCCGATGCGGCCGATGGGCTGGCCGACCACGGCGAAGAGCACGCCGGCGTCGAACATGAGCCAGAAGGAGTAGCCGCGGCGCCAGGAGATGACCAGGATGGTGAGGACCGAGGAGATGATGGCGCCGAAGAACGCCATGCCACCCTCCCACACCGCGAAGATGTGCTGCGGGTGGGTGAGGTAGTACAGCAGGTCGCTCTGCAGCACGTAGTAGAGGCGGCCGCCGACCAGGCCGAAGATGATCACCCAGGTGATGGCGCGGTCGATCTCGCTGCGGGTGATGCCGCGGCGGGTGAGGAAGGGCGTCACCGCGAACCGCCAGCCGGCCCAGAAGGCCACCGCGTACATGATCCCGTACCAGTGGATGGTCAGCGAGCCGATCCGCAGGGCGGGGTCGATGTCGATGTGGATGACGCCGGAGATCAGAGCTGGCACGCGCGCATCATGCCATCCGGGCCGCGGAGTGGCGCGGTAACCGGCGGCCGTACCCAGTAGGGGCGGATCGCGCTGGTCCGCCCTCCCAAGGGAGGTCGATCGAAACATGCGTCCGCGTCGCCGCCGCGCCCGCCGCGCCGCGCCCATCGTCGCCGCGGCGGTGGGGGCCGTCCTGCTCACCCCGCTGGCCACGTCCGCCGCCTCGACGGCGAGTGTGAGCATCGCCGACAGCCCGCCGGACTCCACCTGCGGGAGCAACCCCTACTGCTTCGACCCCAGCACGGTCCACGTCGACGTGGGGGGCACGGTGACCTGGACCAGCAGCTCCGCCGCTCCCCACACGGTCACCGCCGACGACGGCTCCTTCGCCAGCGGCGACCTCGCCGCCACCCAGAGCTTCTCCCACACCTTCGCCGCGGCGGGCACCTACGCCTACCACTGCGCCATCCACTCCTTCATGCACGGCACGGTGGTGGTGGGCAGCGGCACGAGCGGCGGAGGCGGTGGCGGACCGGCCCCGGCCACGTCCAATCCGGCGCCGCCGGCGGTCCGCCCCGCCGTCTCGCCGGCCAGCACGCCGAGCTCGAAGCCCGGCGCGCCGGGGGCAGCGCCCGGCGCCTCGTCTTCTCCGGCGCCACCCGGTGCGCGGGCCGCCTCAACGGCGGCGCCGCTCGCCCTCGGCGGCACGACCGCGTCCGCGACGCCGACCGCAGGCGACTCGCCCGCCGCCGGCTCGACCCCCTCCGCCATCGCGGCCACGCCGAGCGGTGGCGGAGGCGCCGGCCCCGCGCTGCTGGTGGTCGCCGGGGTGCTGGCGATGGCCGCGGTGGTCGCCTGGCTCCTGCGTGGCCGCAGGCCGTCGTTCACAAGAATTCACTGACAACGGCCTGACGGTTCTCTACACTCCGTCACAGAACCGTCCGATCGCGTCAGAACGAATGCGCTGAGGCGACCGGCTCGGTCGGGGCAGGATGACCGTCACCGTCAGGGTGACCGGTGCAGCCGCGCGCATCCGTGTGCGGCCGCGCCGGCGCGCGCCGGTGCGGTCGAGCGCAGGGGGCAGGAAACGCGATGCGTGTGCTGACCGTGGTGACGGAAGCGCCGCCGATCCGCAGCGGGGTGGCGCTCACCGTCGAGCAGCTGGCCGGACGCCTGGAGGCGCGCGGCCACGAGGTGGACGTGATCAGCTCGGCCGACGTCGGCCGGGTGTCCTTCGGTGAGGTGCGCCTGACCGGGCTGACCCGGCACTGGCGCGAGATCCGGCGGCGAGTTCTGGCCGCCGACGTCGTCAACCTGCACGGCCCGGCGCCGTCGTTCTCCGACGCCTTCCTGGCGCTGTGGCGCACCATCCCGCGGCGCCTCCGGCCGCAGCTCGTCTACACGCACCACTGTGAGATCGACCTGCCCGCCGCGGGGTTGCTCTGCCGTGGATACGAGCGCGCCCACTGGCGCCTGGCGCGTGCGGCGACGCACGTCGTGGTCAGCAGCGAGTCGTACCGGCGCATCGCCGAGGAGCACGGCGCGCGCAGCGTCTCTGTGGTTCCCCACGGGCTGCCCGAGACGCACGTCCCGCGGCTGCCCAAGGGGCCGCGCTTCACCGTCGCCTTCGTCGGGCAGCTCCGCCCGTACAAGGGCGCCGACGTGCTGCTTCGCGCGGTGGCCGAGCTTCCCGACATCGACGTGGACATCGTCGGCGGCGGGCACCAGGAGGAGGCCCTGCGCGCCCTCGGGGCGCGGCTCGGCGCCGGCAACGTGCGCTGGCTGGGTCGCGCCAGCAACGTCGAGCGCGATCGTGCGCTGGCGCGCGCGCACGTCATCTGCCTGCCGTCGCTGACCAAGGCCGAGGCCTTCGGCATCGTGCTCCTCGAAGGCATGCGTGCCGGCGCGGTCCCGGTGGCGTCGGACCTTCCTGGCGTGCGGGACGTGGCGGGCGCCACCGGGCTGCTCTGCACGCCCGGCGACCATCGCTCGCTGCTGCAGGCGCTGGTCCACCTCCGCGACGCGCCGGACGACTGGCGGCATCGCAGCTGGCTGAGCAAGCGCGTCTCGACGCGATACCAGTGGGAGCAGGCGGCGCAGCGCTACGAGCAGATCTTCGCCGGTCTGCTGGGTGCGCCGGACGCCGTCGGCGAGCCGCTGCTGCCGCTGCATGCGCTGGGACGCCTCGTCACCGCCGACGACGCGGAGCAGGCGGCGCTGGCGCCGGTGCTCCAGCTGCCGGCCTGGCGCCCGCTCGACGCCATGGAGCGCGCCACCTGGCGTGACGAGGATCCGGTCGGCGTGTGGGAGGCTGCGCGCGGAGCCTGATCGGCGCCGCGCTCATCCATCTTTACAACGCTTTGCCCCGCTCGAAACGGGGGCATCGGATACTGCGCGGACCGTTCATCGAGAGCAGGGTCAGGAGAAAGGATGTCCACGAGGGAACGCGTCTTCGGCGCGCCAGCCGTTCGCGCACTGGTGCTCGCCGCCGCGCTCGCGGTGCCAGCCGCCACCGTCAGCTCCGTCGCGCTCAGCGCCACCGCATCGGCGCAGGTCGTCACCACGGTGCCGCTGTACTTCGACTCCAGTCCCCACACGACCGAGGGAGACACGTTCGCCCTGGTGGCGGGAGCGGCGGGAGTAGTGACCATCACCCAGGTCACCAGCATCGACTGGGGTGACGGAACGCCCCTCGACACCACGTCAGGGCACGTGGTCGGCAACTCGATCACGGCATCGCACGTGTACAGCGAGGAGGCGGCCACGCCCTACACCGTGACGGTCACGGGCGCCGGCCAGCAGCTGGTGCTGGACCCCAATCCGGAGTGCATCGCGACGATGACCTGCACGCCGGTCGCGTTGCCGGTCGCCCTCTTCGGCACGACCACGGTGACGGTCGACGAGGCGAAGGTCACCCTGCACCACGTCAAGCCACAGATCGTGCCGGGCGGTGCCTTCGACGGCACGGTGGCCAAGGGGAGCGACCGCAAGAGCGCGGGCGCGCCCTCCGACCTCAGCTCCGTCATCGACTGGGGTGACGGCAGCACCGCCACCACCTGCACCAGCTGCCTGGTGGCGACCGCCGGCGGCTTCGACGTCAACGCGGCGCACCAGTACACCAGGCCGGGCATCTACGTCGTCTCGACCATGGTCAGCGACGACGGCGCGAACGTGCGCAAGAAGCCGGTGAAGTCGCGCATCATCGTGCCCCTCGTGGTGGGCACGGCGACCAGTGACGAGGGCTCGACGTTCAGCGGCTCGCTCGGCTCGGTGCTGGTGCCGGCGCACCAGCAGGACCTCGGCGCCATCGACGACGGCAGCGGCGACGTGCAGCCGGCGATCTCGTTCCCCACCATCGGGACGGTGACCGTCGACTGGGGCGACGGCAGCGAGAACAGCCTGGGGAGCATCGACTCCAACGGCGTCGTGAGCGGCTCGCACACCTACAGCGACGAGGGGAGCTACACCATCACCCTCACCGCCACCGGGACGCCGGTGACGCCCGAGGTGGCCATCTCCACCACGGGACCGTGGGTGGCCAAGGGCACGGTCACCGTGTCGGACGCCCCGCTGACTGGGACCGCCGGCAGCGGCAACCCGTTCTCCGCCACCGCCGGCCAGTCCTTCAGCGCCCTGCTTGCGCACGCCGCCGACACCGATCCCACCGCTCCCGCGTCGGACCTCTCCGCCACCGTCGCCTGGGGTGACGGCCAGACCACCGCTGCGCCCCTGGTTGCTGCCACGGGTGGCGGATACACCGTCAGCGGGTCGCACACCTACGGCAGCCCGGGCACGAAGAACGGCACCGTCCACGTCGTCGACGTCGGCGGCGCCACCAAGGACGTCACCTTCACGGTGAACGTCGCCGCATCGCAGGTGCTGGGCGTGACCAGCCCGCCGAAGCAGCCGACCTCCGGGGTGCAGGGCATCGTCACGACGCCGAACACCGGCGCCGACCTTCCCTTCACCACGGCGCTGCTGCTGGTGGTGTCGGGGGGCAGCCTCTTCGCGGTGGGTCGTCGCCGGCGCTAGCCGGGGGGTGATCGGCCATGACCACGCGGCGGCGGGCGCACGGGCGCATCCCAGAGCGGGCACTGGTGGTGCGCCCTGTGCGTCGCGGCGTCCTCCGGACCGCGAGCAGTTCGACCCGCAGCCGTGCGTGGCTCGCCGTCAGCGGAGTGGCCGCGGTCGTGCTCGCGGTGGCGCGAGTCGATGCCGTTGGTGGCGTCGCCGCCGCGGCGGCAGACTGGCTGAGGCAGGAGAGGGAATTACCGTGCAAGCACGCCGAACCGGTGCTGAACTCAATGGTGCTCGTCTCCGCGATCGAGGGATGCCGTGACCACGGCCTCGCGGCGAAGCCAGAAGGAGCGCACACGCATCCGAGCGGACCCGCCGCGTCGGCGGCCCGCTCCACTCACGCTCGGCGTCCCGTGCCTATTGGAACTGTCGGGTCTGGAGGTTGAACGTCACAGTTTGGCCCAACGGAGTCGTCAGGGTCATCACCGCCCCGCTGACTGCGGTGATCGTGAAAGCGCCGTCTGCCGCGGAGTCGGTGTACGTGTTCGAGGAGTTGAGAGAGGTCGACGCGCCGTCCGCCGACGTGGTCGTGGTTTGCACGATGACCGCCGGGAGGCCCCTCGTTCCGTCGGGGTTCATGTTCTGACCGGCGTAGACGAGGTACCAGAGGTCGCCAGCGAGCGGACCCTGCCAGAGATTGCTGGATGCAAACACCGTCGGTGGCACTGGTCCCTGCCGAATGTCCAGGATGCCCTCCTGGCGCGGGGCCGCTGTCGGTGTCGGGCCCATGTGCGGTGTGGGGGAGACCTTCGGGGCCGGCGTATGCCGTGCCACATCCGACGCCAACTGCGACGCGAGCGCCTGAGCATACTGCTCCTTCGTCGGGGGGGTCGGGCTGCCGTGATTCACGGCCGCTGACACCCCAATGGCGACACCGGCCAGCCCTGCGGCCCCCGCTGCGAGGATGGCGAAGATGTGCTTTCTGCTCACGACAGTATCCTTCGTGCTACTGCGACGTGTTGATGGAGGTCGAATAGGGCAACGCGTTGTTAACGCCGCCACTTGCCAGCGCGTTATGGAAGGTCACCCACGACTGATCGGCCGGGTACGAATTCGGGTCGCGGTGCCACTCGTCCATCGGTCCCTCGAAGGCCATGGAGACGCCTTGCGAGTTGACACTGTACTGCGCGATGTTCGTCCATTCGTTGACTTGGTGCGAATAGTAGATCTCGGGGAAAGGATAAGCGGGCGGTGCGCCCCAACTGACGAACCAGACGCCGTAGTCCGTCCAGCCGTTGATGCAACTGGGGCAGCCCTGAGCGTCGCCAAAGTCGACGTACCGGCCCGAGTAGCCGTTGACCCAGTTGATACTGTTCGCCTGGGTGCTGTACTCAACCTCGATATCGCTGCCGCCCCAGACCTGCACCTGACGCCCCCACCCGCTGCTTGAAACGACGCCGGCGACCGTCGAAACGACGCTGGTCCACGCGCTGCCTCCGGTCCCGTTGACGAGGCCGCCGGAGTTGTTGGTGCCGAGACGGTTTGAGTCAACAGCTTGACGCGGTTGGCAGCCCGAGCGAAGCGGGGTGCAACCTGCGGTCTGATCGCCTCGCGAGTGGGTCGCGGCGAAAGGGTCCGGGGCCGCGCGTGAATTGACCGCCGGTGAGGGCCGGACGAAGGGGGCTCTACCAGGACCGGCTCGCTCGCGGCGCCAGTCCACCAGCGTCCGGCACCTCCACGCGGTGCTACACCGCGGGGCTGCATCAGGCGCTGCGGTGGAACATGGTCGCGCGAAACGTCGCCGAGCTGGTCGAGCCGCCGCGCGTCGAGCATCACGAGATGCGCGTCCTCAACGCCGACGAGGTGCGGGCGCTCCTGCAGGCGGCCGAGGGGTCGCGGATCGAAGCGCTCTTCGCCCTTGGCCTCACCACTGGAATGCGCCAGAACTGCTCGGGCTCCGGCGGCGCGACGTGGACCTCGACAGCGCGCGCCTCGCCGTGCGGGCCACGGTACGCCGCATCGGCAAGACCATGTGGGTCGGGGAGCCCAAGACGCGCAAGTCGCGTCGCGGCGTGGCCCTACCAACGGGCGCCATCAAGCCGTATTGCGCAAGCACCGTGCCGCGCGGGCCGAGGAGCGCCTGCGGGTGAAGGAGTGGGATGACATGGACCTGGTGTTTCCCAACCGCCGCGGGCGCCACCAGGAGGTCGGTGACCTGCTGCGCGAGGAGTACCACCCGCTGCTGCAGCGCGCCGGGCTGCCGCGCATCCGCTTCCACGACCTGCGCCACACGGCGGCCACGCTGATGCTGGCCCGCGGCGTCCCGGCGAAGGTCGCCAGCGAAATGCTGGGTCACTCGACCATCGGGATCACGCTCGACCTGTACTCGCACGTCTCGGAGGGGATGCAGCGGCAGGCCGCGCAGGCGATCGCCGGACTGATCTGGGGCTGAGGAGAAACATGAACCGCGTTGCTGTCACGGTTGCTGTCAAACCCGAATCTCGCGTGTCTTTGCACGCGCAAAACCCAACGGTTTTGAGCACAACTCGGGTGGTGCCGGCGGTGGGACTCGAACCCACACGGGGTTGCCCCCAACGGTTTTTGAGGCCGCCGATCATGTGTTCGGCGGCGTCCGCCAGCGGCCGGAAAACCCTTGTAGGAAAAGGCGAACGGGCTCCTGCTGTTCGCGGAAGACCGCCGGGAACTGGGGGCGTTCGTGGCGGGTTGTTGTCGCGGTTGTTGTCAGCCCAGGAGCTCAGCCATCATCCCCGGCCGCCCGGCCGCCCGGCCGCCCCGCGCGGACTGCGACACGGTGCGGAGGGGTGGACGCGGGACGGGCCGGTTGCATGGGCGGCCACGGTACCAAGGCGGGGCGATCTTGACCAGCATGGGAAGCCGCACCCCTTGCCGCGCCGTCGGGGCAAGGGGACCAACAGCCGGCGCCTATGGCAGCCGAAGGCGTGGCGTGAATGGGGGTTGACAGAATCGAGGGGTGGCCTCAAAGTCCCGCCCGGGAATGAGCCGCAGCACCGGTCAGTGACTGGCTGCTCGGCGGCCTCGCCCGTGGCGGGCGGGTTGGCGAGGAGGCCAGAAGGGGTGAATTATGGCTTGGCTTCGACGTGTTCGGCGTGCCTCGACGTCCGCCACCGCAGGGCATGGTCCTGCACGTCGAGGACGGGGCGGGCGTCGCCTTCTCACCGTGGGGATGCCACTTGCGGTGGTGGTGAACGCCCTGAGCGCCGTCCTCGGAGTGGGTCCGCTGTCCCCGGTCATCCCGGCGCTGGCACAGTCGACCTATGCGCAGAGGGTGATCGCCGACAGTCCGGTGTCCTATTGGCGGCTCAACGACACCGGCTCCACGGCAGTCGATCAGATGGGCGCCAACAACGGCGGCGTCAGTGGCGGTGTGACTGAGGGCCAGCGGGGTCCCATCGCAGATGGCGGTGCGATGAGCTTCGACGGCACCTCGGGGTGGGTGAACCTCGGCAACAGCTCGACCCTCCAGCCGCAGAATTGGTCGATCGAGGCGTGGATGAACGCCACGAGCGAGTCGCAGGCCTGCTGTGAGAACGCCGGACGCATCTACCGGGCTCGCCATGACGGTCAGTGGCTCGACGCCAATGCCTCGGGCACGATCAACGGTGCCGAGTGCGTCAGCGGTGGCTGTCCTTCCACGGTCTCCGTCGCGTCGCCGTCGAACGGGTACCTCGACGGGCGCTGGCACTACGTCGTGCTCACCCTCGACAGCACCGCGATGCACCTCTATGTCGACGGGTCACAAGTCACCAGTGCAACTGCGGGCGGGACCACCGGCTACTCGGTCGATGGCATCGCACTCGCGCGCGATGGGTCATGTGGCTGCAGCTACTATGCCGGCCTTCTGTCCGAGGTCGCGTTCTACAACTATCCGCTGACCGCGACGCAGGTGAGCTCCCACTTCGCGGCGAGTGGCCATAGCGCCCCAACCGGTGGTGTCGTGCCTCCCACGGAGCACAGCGCTGGCGCCTCCCCGAGCGCGCCGAACGCGCAGGAGTCGCAGGGCTGCTACTGCGAGCCGATCAACACCGCGTACGGGAACTTCTGGCACACAGCGGACGACCTGTCCGTGCCGGGTCGCGGAGTGCCGCTGCAGCTCACCCGCACCTACAGCTCGGTGAACGCCCCGAACAACGGGCCGCTCGGCTACGGGTGGACCTCCAGTTACACCATGTCACTGAGCGCCGATCCGGTCACGGGCAACGTGACCATTCGGGAGGAGAACGGGGGACAGGTCTCGTTTACGTTGGCCAATGGCGTGTACTCAGCACCGCCGCGCGACATCGCGACGCTGGTGAAGAACCTCGACGGCTCGTACACGTTCACGCGCGATGCACGGCAGAAGTACACCTTCAACGCATCCGGGCAGTGGACGGCGGTGACCGACCTCAACGGCTACACGACCTCACTCGCCTACAACGGCAGCGGCCAGCTGGCCACCGTCACCGACCCGGCGAACCGAGCACTCACCTTCACCTGGACCGGCGCCAATCTCACCAGCGTCTCCGATCCCATCGGGCGCCAGGTCTCCTATGCCTACAACGACGGTCTCGGCAACCTGACCGACGTCACCGACGCCAACGGTGGCCTGACCCACTTCACCTACGACAGCAGCCATCACCTGCTCACGATGACCGATCCCCTTGGTCAGATCACCACCAACGTCTACGACACCAGTAGCCGGGTGACCTCGCAGACGGTGACCGTGGTGGCCAACGACCGAACGAAGGACCGGACCACCACCTTCGCCTACACGGGCGACAACTCCTCCGCGTCGGGCGGCACCGTGACGATCACCGACCCCAAGGGCAACGTCACCGTCGAGCAGTACCAGAACGGTGAGCGCATGGTTGTCACCAAGGGCAACGGGACGGCGCAGGCGGCGACCTGGTCGTACACCTACGACCCTGCCACGCTTGGTGTCGCCACGGTTGTCGATCCCAACGGGCACGTGACCCAGATGAGCTACGACAGCTCAGGGAACGAGCTGACCTCGACGGATGCCCTCAACCGCACAACGACCAACACCTACGACTCGCTCAACGATCTCACGTCATCGAAGGATCCCAATCAAGTCACGACGACGTACGTCTACGATGCCGCGGGCAACTTGCAGAGCCGGTCGACGCCGCTCGTGGGGTCGAGTCCGCTCCAGTCGTCGACGACCACGTACACGTACGGCGACTCCACCCATCCGGGCGACGTGACCTCGATGACCGATCCCGACAACAAGGTGTGGGCGACGTCGTACGACACCAACGGCGACCTCGCGAGCACCACCGACCCGCTCGGCGACGTCACCACCTACCAGTACAACGCCGTCGGTTGGCGCACCGCGACGGTGAGCCCGCGCGGCAACGTGAGCGGTTGCAACTGCGCCGCCCAGCACACCACCACCTACGACTACACCGACCTGCGTACCACCCATCTCAATGGGTTCGGCGACATCGGCACCGTCACCGATCCTCTCGGGCACACGACGCAAACGACGTACGACGCCGCTCGGGACGTCATCGCCAGCCAGGACGGCGACGGCAACAGGACCAACTACACATATGACCTGGCCCGCGAGCAGACGAGCGTGCAGCGGCCCGATCAGGCGACGCTTCGGACCGACTTTAACCCGGACGGCACGATCCTCGACCAGGTCGATGGCGCGGGCAACACGACCAGCTACGGATACGACGCTCTCGCACGCGTCACTTCGACGACCGATCCGCTCCAGCGCGGTACGTCGTTCACCTACGATGGGGTCGGCAACCAGCTGACGCTCGTCGATGCACAGTCGCAGACGACGACCTACGCCTACGACAGCGCCAACCAGCTCACTGCGATCAGCTACAACGACGGTCACACGCCGAATGTGACCAACATCACGTACGACAGCGATGGTCATCGCACGGCGATGACGGATGGTACCGGCACCTCCTCCTGGGTGTGGGACAGCCTGCACCGCATGACGTCATCGACGAACGGCGCCGGGCAGACCGTGGGATACGGCTACGACCTCAAGGGGCAGCTCACCAGCATCACCTATCCGGGGAGCCACGTGGTGCAACGCGGCTACGATGATGCCGGTCGCTTGACGTCCGTTAGTGACTGGCTGGGCCACACCACGACCTTCACGCCTGACCCCGACTCCAACGTCACCGCCGAGGTCTACCCGAACGGCACCACGGCGACCACCGGCTACGACAACGCGGACCGGCCGACGTCGATCAGTGATGCGCCGACCAGCGCACCATCGAGCCCCTTCGCCTCCTTCGGCTATACGCGGGACGCGAACGAACAGGTGGGCTCGGTCACCTCGGCGGGTGTCCCGGCGGACACCCACAGCTACACCTACACGGCCCTCAACCAGCTGCACACCGTCGACACGCAGTCGTACGGGTACTCCACGGCCGACAACGTCGTGCAACTCGGGAATGGCACCCAGCTTGCGTACGACGCGGCCAGCCAGTTGACCACCACCGCCCCGGCGGCGATCAGCCTGGTCGGGACGGGCTCGGGTGGGGACACCGGATCGAGCAAGTCGGTGACCGTGACGCTCCCGTCCGGCATCCAGGCCAATGACCAGATCTTCGTCGCCACCACGCAGCAGAGCGGCAAGACGGTCAACACGCCGACGGGCTACACGCAGGTCGCCTCGGTGACCTCGACGGGCTCTCCGGCCGCCAACACGGTGCTCTACCGCAAGACGGCGGCCGGTGGCGAGACGAGCGTGACGGTGTCCTACGGCAACAAGTTCGCCAAGTCGATCGTCGCGGTCGTCTATCGTGGGGCGGACCCGTCGAACCCGATCGACGTCCAGACCTCCGCGACGGCCGCAGCGACGACCAGCGTCACGACTCCGTCGGTGACGACCACGGTTGCAGGCGATCGGATGGCGTTCTTCGGCGGCGCTGTCGGAAACGGCACGGGCACTTCGTGGACTGCCCCGACCGGGATGACCTCTCGCGTCCAGTTCGCGGGGAACGCCAGCACGGCCGCCGGCGTCTTCGATCAAGTCCTGGGTGCTCCCGGAGCGACGGGGACCCGGACCGCGACGCTTGGCGTTAGCGCACAGCTGACGGGCGTCGCTCTGGCCTTGCGCGCGCCGGCCACCACCTACGCCTACAACGCGCGGGGAGACCGAACCAGCGTGACCCCGCCCGGTGGGACCGCGACCACGCTGACCTATGATCAGGCCAATCGGCTCACCGCCTACGGAACCACCGCCACATACACCTACGACGGCGACGGACTCCGCCAATCCAAGACGGTGAGCGGCACCACCGATGCCTTTACCTGGGACGCTGCTGAAGGGACGCCGGGAGTGCTTGTCGACGCGACGTCGGCCAGCACGACGTACTTCGTGTACGACTCCGGAGGCATCCCCATCGAGCAGATCAGCTCCTCGGGCGCCGTGGACTTCTACTACCACGACCAACTCGCGAACACGCGTGTCCTAGCGGACACCTCCGGGACCGTCGTTGGCACCTTCACGTATGACGCGTTCGGCAAGCAAACGGGGCGGACCGGGACGGTGACCACCCCTCTCGGCTTCGCCGGCCAGTACACCGATGTGGAGTCCGGCCTCCAGTACCTCCAGGCGCGCTACTACGATCCTGCATCGGGTCAGTTCGTGACTCGTGACCCCTTGGTTGCGAAGACCCGTTTGCCATATGCTTACGTTCACGGCGACCCGCTCAACGCGACTGACCCAAGCGGCCTGTACGACTACCAGGACACCGAGCAAATCGGGACCGTGAAGGCAACAGGTGGGGCTTGGGCCGTCATGGCCTACATGCAGAGTCACATGTCCCAAGTGTTTCCGTTCTCGACGGGCAGCTGCTCGCAGGTACAGCTCGGTGCCACCTGTGACCTCACGCCCTTCCCCTTCCTCCATGATCCGGTGACAGTGAGTGAAGTGGGCTGCTCCGACTTCACGTTCACGACGACCTCGGCGAGCGGGCTGGGAGGGGGCAATACCATCAACTTCAGCACCTACGAGAAGGACGGGTTCGTGTACCTTCAGCAAACCGCGCATGCGCCCAACGCCAGTTGGTGGGAGAACATCGTTGCACCGACCATTGCGTCGGAGACGTGGCAGGAACAGGCCCGCAACCTGCGACAGCAATTGAACGTCGGCTCGGATGGCGGCCCGCCACTTCCAGGCGGGGAGACGCCCGAAGAGTGCTGGTCCACGGGCGTCTGCGGATGATGCAGCAGGACCTCGGGAGCCCAGCGATGAGCAGCGGCGAACATGGTGAGACGCGCGGTGTGACGCGCGGACAGATTCTTCGCTGGGCGGCGGCGGTCCTAGGGTCTGCCTTGCTCGTCGCGCTGTACGTGGACTTCATTCACCAAGCGCTCAGAGATGCCTCGGCGTTCGGCCTCAACCCTCTCGACGGGTTCCTGCTCGCCCTCCCGCCAGCACAGGTCGCCTTCATGGTGGGCGGAGGCATGGCAGCCAGAATGTCGGGCCGATCGCAGTTCGCCGTGAAGTGGGCAGCGAGAACCCTCGCGTTGTCCCTGGCCCTCGACTGCCTGGTATTCCTCTACTACCACGTGGCACCGTGCGCGGTTGTCTGCTGATGGCACTGACGTAGCGACAGGACTCGTAGGACGATGAGTGTTCGTCGGCGGGCGCACGGCCGCATGCCGGAGGAAGCCTTGGTCCCGTGGATCGTCGACCATCCTGCTCGGGCTCTTCGAGCGCTGGCCGCCTACGAGAACATCAAAGGAGAGCGCCTGCGCGAGCTCGGCGCGACGAGTGTCTCCGCGTTGCGCCGAGAGTGGCGCGAGGTGCAGGAGCCGAAGGCTCAACACCCGAAGGTCGAAACTGGCGCCTCGGCATGGTGGCCCGCGCACTGCGACACAGGAGCGCTTCTGATGCCACGCCGAACCACGGGCAAGCGCGCCAATGGCGAGGGTACCATCGCTCGCCGCGCTGATGGGCGCTGGGTCGCGGCGGTCACGCTGCCGACAGGCGAACGACGGTTCCGGTACGGCAAGACCCGCGAGGATGTCGCGCGCAAGCTGCGCGACATGCTGCAGGCCAACGACGCCAACGTGCCCATTCCCGGACGGCGCGAGACGGTGGAGTCGCTGATGAAGACGTGGCTGGACGTGAGCAAGAGTCGCGTCCGTCAGCGGACATGGGAACGATACGAGCAGCTCGCTCGCGTGCATGTCTTTCCTGCGCTTGGCCGCCTCAAGCTCGGTGATCTGACCGCACAGCGGCTGGAGCGCTTCTACGCGGAGCGGATCGCAGCGGGTCTCAGCCCGCGCACCGTCCGCCACATGCATGTGCTGTTGCACGCAGCGCTGCAACAGGCGATGCGCTGGGACCTGGTGGGGCGCAACGTCGCCGATCTGGCGAAGGGGCCGCGACCGGAGACGAAGGAGATGGCGGTCCTCACGCCTGAGCAGGTGGAGCGCTTCCTCGCCGCCGCCCAAGGTGACCGCCTGGAAGCGCTCTACGTCGTCGCCGTGACGACGGGCATGCGTGAAGGCGAGCTGCTGGCGCTGCGCTGGACGGACGTGGACCTCGACGGGTGCGTCGCTTGGGTGCGCCGCTCGGTGCAGCGGTCGAAGGCGGGAGCGGCGGAGGGACGCAAGTCCGGTCTGGTCATGGTCGAGCCCAAGACCAAGAAGTCCCGCCGCTGCGTCGCCTTGTCGAATGTCGCGGTGCGTGCCCTGCGCGCGCACCGGGCTCGGCAGGTGGAGGAGAGGCTGGTGGTGGGGGAGGAGTGGGCCGACCTCGACCTCGTGTTCCCCAACCGTCTCGGCCGCCCCATCGAGGCGGGTGACCTTCTGAACGCTTTCTACCGCCCCCTGCTGGCCCGAGCGGGGCTGCCACGGCTGCGCTTCCACGACCTGCGCCACACCGCCGAGACCCTGCTCCTGGCGGCCAACGTCCACCCCAAGGTCGCCCAGGAAATGCTCGGCCACAGCACCGTCGCCATCACCCTCGACCTGTACTCGCACGTCATCGAGGGGATGCAGCGCGACGCCGCGCGGGTCATGGACAGGCTCGTTGGAGCGGGTGCGTAGGCGATGAGCGCCCGTTGTTGTCAGCGTTGTTGTCAAACCGCCGACGCGCGCGTCACCTATGACATAGGCAAAGCCCGCTCTGAGCTCAAAAGGGGTGGTGCCGGCGGTGGGACTCGAACCCACACGGGGTTGCCCCCAACGGTTTTTGAGACCGCCGCGTCTACCATTCCGCCACACCGGCACGGGTGGGACGAAGCTTAGCGCCCCGCCGCCGCCCGCTGGAACCCGCGGGCCCCGCGCGGCGTAGAAAGGAGCAGATGGACGACGAGGCGCTGCTGGATCAGGCCCGCCACGGCGACTCGGGGGCGTTCACCGCACTTGTCGAGCGCTACCAGGACGAGCTGTACACCATGGCACTGCGCCTCTTGGGGACACCGGCGGATGCCGCCGACGTGGTCCAGGAGACCTTCCTCCGCGCCTACATGAACCTTCCCCGGCTGCGCCATGCCTCCGTCCGCGCCTGGCTCTTCCGCGTCGCCGTCAACGCCAGCCGCGACGTGCAGCGCCGCGCTGTGCGCAGGCCGGCCGACTCCCTGGAGCAGGACGACGGCAAGGTCCTCGAGCTCCCCTCGCAGGAGATGGGGCCCGAGGCGGCGGCCGAGGCGAAGGAGCGCGCTGAAGCCATCCGTGCCGCGGTCATGCAGCTCCCCCTCGACTACCGTGTGGCGGTGGTCCTCCGCGACGTCAACGACCTCTCCTACGAGGAGATCGCCGAGGCGCTGCGCGTCCCGCTCGGGACCGTGAAGTCGCGCCTCAGCCGGGCCCGCCTGCAGCTCGCCGACGCCCTCCGTGGCTCGGCCGTCCTCTTCACTGCCGAGGGACGGGGCTAGATGGGCGCCCGCCACGTCACCGAGCTCTTCTCCGCCGCCTACGACGGCGCGCTGAGCCCCGCCGAGCGCCGCCGGTACGACGAGCACCTCTCCGCCTGCTCGGACTGCGCCACCGCGGCCGACCAATTCCGCCAGGCGATCGACGCCGTCCACCAGCTGCCCGCCGCGCGCATGCCGCAGCGCGTCGTCCTCCCTGCCACGCCGCCCCAGCCCGAACGCCGCCGCATGCCCGCGGCGCTGGCGCCATTGGCCGCGCGCCTGCCGCGTCCGCAGATCACCCCCGCCTGGGGGGCGGGCCTCATGGCGGCCGCCGGAATCGCGGCGGTCGTGGTGGTGGTCCACGCCCACGTCGGCGGGCCATCCCCCACCAGTGCACCGGCGGCCCTCGGCGCCAGCGCCCCCGACCGCGCCGTCCCCGCCATCGGCGGGGGATCCGCCGGGTCGGCCGCCGCCACCAAGCAGGCCGCCGCGGGTATCGGCACGTGCCCGCTGCCGCTCGCCGTCGTCCCCCAGCCAAGTGGGCTTCCCGCCGCACCGCCCGGCTTCACCAACGTCGCCACCGCCACCTCGCAGCAGCGCCCCGCCGAGCAGCTCGTCCTGGCCACCACCTCGGCCAGCTACTCCCCGGGCTCGCAGGTCCTCATCTACGCGGCACTGACCACCTCGACCGGTCACGGCAGCGCGGTCATCCCCTGCGTCAGCCTGCACGACCAGGGTGCCCTGGCGCTGGGCCCGAGCGGTGGCACGATCGGATCCGCCGCCTCCGGCGCTGGAGCCCCCGCCCCCGCGAGCCCCGGCGCTACCCCAAGCTCCCTCTCGATCACCGGGGCGGAGCGCGCAGCCGTCCCCGGCGCCCTGCTCACCCCCGAGCAGCTGCAATCGTTCGCCCCGTACAGCGTCCTCCCCTGGATCGCCACCGCGTCGCCCACCGCCGCCGCCATCGCCAGCCTGCCGATGCAGGTCCTGGAGATCCCCGCCAACGCCGTGCCCGGCACCCAGCTCCAGCTCGTCGCACTGGTCCCGTCGGGCCTCCCGGGCGCCACGGATTCTCCCGCCATCGAGGCGGTGCTGACGCTCACCGTCTCCTAGACTTGCCCGCATGCTCGGCCCGCGCGCGGGCGCGCTGACCTTCGCCGCAGCCGTCCTCCTGCTCCTCTCCGGCTGCGCGCCGAGCTCCTCCTCGCCGCCCGGCGCCCTCGCCACCACCACCGGCGGATTCGTGGTCATCACCGCGGGCGGCACCGCGCTGGTCGACGGCCAGGACGACGTCCCGCCCACGCTCGACCTCCGCGTCGTCGTCCCCGGCGGCGTCAGCGCCCAGCAGGTCGTCGCCAAGCTCGACGGGGCCGACCTCTCGCTCCAGCGGGCACAGGACGCGCTCACCGCCACCGTCGCCCCCATGCCCCTCGGCTCGGCGCACACCCTCGACCTCGCCGTCCCCGACCGGGACCCCCAGCGCATCGCCTTCCACGTCGCCCCGCCCGCGGGCGGGGCCGCGGCGCTGCACACCGACCCCGCGGCCGGCACCGTCCTCGACCTCGCCTTCCAATTCGCCCCAACCGACCGGGAGGCGGTGGAGTCGGCGCTCCCCGGCGGCGCCACCGTGTCCTGGCCCGACGCCACCCACCTCCGCGCCACGTGGCCCACCGCGCCCGGGGGCACCCTCCAGCTCCCCGCCGGACTGGCGACCGCCCGCGGCAGCCACCTCGCCGCCACCCTCAGCCTGAACCTCAGCGCCGTCGCGCACGGCGCCCTCCGCCGCAGCGCCATCCCGGTCGAGGCGGCCGCCGCCACCCCGAAGCCGCTGGTGGTCGCCTTCACCGCCGCCACCGCCGCCTCGCGCGCCTCGCTGGCGGCCCACGCCGACCGCATCTCCGTGGTCAGCCCCACCGGAGTCCGGGTCACCGCCGGGGGCGCCCTCAGCGGAGCACCCGACGCCACCGCCGTGGCCACCGCCACCGCCGCCGGCGTTCCCGTCTGGCCCCTGATCCAGAACGACGCCTCCGACAGCGACGGCATCGCCGCCATCCTCGCCGACGACTCCGCCGTCAACCGTCTGGTCCGCGACGCCGTCGCCCTCGGCTACCCCGGCGTCCATCTCGACATCGAGGGGGTGCCCGCCGGGTCACGCGACCGGCTCACCGTCCTGGTGCAGCGGCTGGCGGCCGCGCTGCACCAGCAGGGCCGCCAGCTCGCCGTCGCCGTGGTGCCGCACAAGCCCGAGCACCTCAACGTCTACTCGGCCGCCTACGACCTGCAGGCGATCAGCGCCGCCGCCGACCTGGTGACGCTCATGGCGTACGACGAGCACACGGCGCTGAGCGACGCGGGCCCCGTCGCCGGGCTCGACTGGGACGAGCAGATCCTCTCCGGCAGCCTTGCGGAGATGCGCAGCCGGAGCACGGCACTGCTCGGCCTGCCGCTCTACTCCCGCGCCTGGCAGGGCGGCCAGGTGACCGCCGACTCCTACGCCGCCTCGATTGCGAACGCATTGAACGCTCAGGGCGCGCGCGTCGACTACGACTTCGCCGCCGCCACGCCGGTGGTCCGCGGACCCGACGGCGGACTGCTCTACTTCGACGACGCGCAGAGTCTCGCGGCCAAGCAGTCGCTGGTGGGCAGCCGGCACCTGCGGGGAGTCGCGCTGTGGCGGCTCGGCTTCGAGGACCCCGCGATGTGGGGCACCCTGCCCACCGACCCCCCGCGTCCCTGAGCCGAGAGGACCGACCGCCCGGTCAGCTCTCCGGCGCGCGGGGCTGGTCGCCCAGGTCGGGCAGGTCCATCTGGTTGATCATCTCGCGGAAGATGGCGAGCTTCTCGTCGTCCTCCTCCGAGGTCTCGGCGGCGCCCTCCTCGCCCTCCTTCTCGTTCTCCGGCAGGACGCCCGCCTTGTCGAGCACCTCGCCGGCGACGAAGATCGGCGCGCCGACGCGCACCGCCACGGCGATGGCGTCGGAGGGGCGCGCGTCGATGTCGAGGTCGCGCCCGTTCTGGCTGGCGCTGATGCGCGCGTAGAACACCTCGTTGCTCAGCGAGGTCACCACCACCCGGTGCACGGTGACCTCGACGGCGCCGAGCACGTTGACCAGCAGGTCGTGGGTGATGGGCCGCTCCGGGGTGATCCCGGTGATCTTCAGCGCGATCGCGTTGGCCTCGTGGATGCCGATCCAGATGGGGAGGTACCGCTCGGCCTCCTTCTCCTTGAGGATGACCACGTGCTGGTGCGTCGGCATGTGGACGCGGATGCTGTCCACGGCCATCTCGATGAGGTCAGCCATGCCCCGGATGATAGCGCCGCCGCCTGAGCGTGCCCGCCTGCGACAGGATCGTGGGGAACGGCTCGGCCGCGCTCCCGCGCCCGGTCGGTTCAGCCGGCGGGATCCTCGCCGACGGTGGCCCCCTGGCCCGGCGACTCCTCGATGCGCAGGGTGAGCCGGACGGGCAGCTCCCCGAGCCGGGCCCGCACCCCTCCCAGCAGGTGGGCGGCCAGGCACTCGCAGGTGGTGTTGCGCACGGGCAGGACCGCCACCTCGGCGGCGGGGAAGAGGAAGCGCCGCCGGCCCTCGCGCACGGCCAGGTGGCCGTCGGACTCGGGTTCGATGACCACCTCGGGGCACTCGCCTGGGAGCAGCATGCGATGGTCGAGCTCGGCGCACTCGGCTCGCAGCGCGGCCTTCAGCGCGGCGAAGTCGACCAGCGTGCCGTCGGCCCGCACCGCCCCGGCGGCGCGCAGGGCGACCCGGTAGTTGTGCCCGTGGATGCGCTCGCTGCCGCCCTCGAGGATGCTGAAGTGGGCGGCGGCGAAGCCGATCCCCTCCTTGTCGACGTCGAGGACGGCGTGGGGCGGGGAGGCGGGATGGGGCGCCATGCGCGGCTACCATAGCGCGTCGTGGCGCGCGAAACCCTCCTGCTCATCGACGGCCACGCCCTCGTCTACCGGGCCTTCTTCGCCATGCCCGCGCTGACCAACAGCCGCGGCGAGATGACCAACGCCGTCTACGGCTTCACCTCGATGCTGCTCAAGGTGCTCAACGAGCACCACCCCACCTACGCCATCGCCGCCTTCGACCTGCCAGGCCCCACCTTCCGCCACGAGGAGTTCGCCGACTACAAGGCGCAGCGGCCGCCGACGCCGCCGGAGATCGTGCGCCAGATGCCCTGGAGCCGGCAGGTGGTGGAGGCGATGAGCATCCCCATCGTCGAGATCCCGGGCTTCGAGGCCGACGACGTCATCGGCACCCTGGCCCGCAGGGCGGAGGCCGCGGGCCTCGACGTCCTCATCCTCACCGGTGACCTCGACGCGCTGCAGCTGGTCACCCCGCACGTGCGCGTCTACGCCACGCGCCGGGGCATCACCGACACCGTCGTCTACGACGTCGACAAGGTGTTCGAGCGGTACGGCTTCGACCCGCCCAAGGTGGTCGACTTCAAGGCGCTGCGCGGCGACGCATCGGACAACATCCCCGGCGTTCCCGGCATCGGCGACAAGACGGCGATGTCGCTGGTGCAGCAGTACGGGACGCTGGAGAGCATCCTCGACGCGGTGCCCGGCATGAAGGAGGGGCGCGTCAGGAAGGCGCTGGAGGAGCATCGCGAGCAGGCCATCCTCAGCAAGCGCATGGCCACCATCGTCACCGACCTCGACGTCCCCTTCGACGTCGAGACGGCGCGCTACCAGTCGTACGACCGCGAGCGCGTCATCACGCTGTTCGACGAGCTGGAGTTCCGCAGCCTGGTGCCGCGGCTGCCCTTCGCCGGTGACGGCGCCTCCGGCGGCAACGGCGCCGCGCCCGCCGTGGCGCACGCGCCGACCCTGTACGCGCAGCCGGCCCAGGGCGAGCTGTCCTTCGACGCGCCGGCGGCGCAGCCGGCGCCCACCGCGGCGTCGGTCGAAGTGGTGCGCGATCCCTCGGTGATGCGCGACGTCGCCGAGCATCTGCGTGCGGCGAGCGGCGTGGCCGTGCGCACCGCGGTCGACGAGCCGGCGCGGCACGGCATCGTCGCGGGCGTCGCGCTCGCCGCGCTGGACGATCCCACGCACGCCTGGTACATCCCCGTCGGTCACCAGGTGCTCGACGGCTCGGCGCCGGACGAGACCATCGACGCGGTGCGCGCGCTGCTCGCCGACGAGGGCGTCGCCAAGACCGCCTACGACGTGAAGCGCGAGATCCTCGCCTGGCGTCGCAGCGGCACAGTGGTGCGCGGCTTCGACTTCGACCTGCTGCTCGCCGCCTACCTCCTCAACCAGCGCACCCGCGTCCCGCCGCTGCCACAGCTGGCGCACGACCTCGTCGGCGCGTCGTGCGACGCCGAGGAGACGGTGCTGGGCACCGGCCGGGGCGCGCGCCGTCCCACCGACCTCGACGTCGAGGAGGCGGCCACCTGCTACGGGCTGATGACCGCTCTGAGCGGTCCCGTGCGCGCGGTGCTGGAGCGCGACATGGCGGCGATCGACGTGCGCCGCCTGCACGACGACATGGAGCTGCCCGTCGCCCAGGTGCTCGCCGAGATGGAGCTGCTCGGCATCCGCGTCGACCCGGACACGCTGGAGGCGCTGCAGGTCGAGCTGGAGCAGCGCATCCGCGCCATCGAGGCCGAGATCCACGAGCGCGCGGGCTACACCTTCAACATCGCCAGCACGCAGCAGCTCGCCAAGTTCCTCTACGACGACCTCGGCCTGGCCTCGGGGCGGCGCACCAAGACCGGCCGCAGCACCGACGCCGACACGCTGGAGGCGCTGCGCCTGGAGAACCCCATGGTCGACAAGGTGCTCGAGCACCGCCAGCTCACCAAGCTGAAGGGCACCTACGTCGACGCGCTGCCCCAACTGGTGGAGCGCGACGGTCGCGTGCACACGTCGTATTCGCAGGCGGTGGCCGCCACAGGACGGCTGTCGAGCAGCGATCCCAACCTGCAGAACGTCCCCATCCGCACCGAGGTGGGCCAGCGCATCCGCGCCGCCTTCGTCGCCGATCCCGAGCACCTCCTGGTCAGCGCCGACTACTCGCAGATCGAGCTGCGCGTCCTCGCCCACGTCACCGAGGACCCCGCGCTGCTGGAGGCCTTCCAGCGCGGCGAGGACATCCACACCACCACGGCGTCGATCGTCTACGGCGTGCCGCCCGAGCAGGTGACGCGCGACATGCGGCGCAACGCCAAGGTGGTCAACTTCGGCCTGGTCTACGGGCTCTCCGAGTTCGGCCTCTCGCGCGACACGGGGATGTCGCGCGAGGACTCGGCGGCGTTCATCGAGCGCTACTTCGCCAACTTCGCCTCGGTCACCGAGTGGCTGAAGCAGACGCGCGAGCACGTCCGCCAGTGGGGCTGGGTGCAGACCGTCTTCGGCCGCCGCCGCTACATCCCCGACGTCCTCGCCGCCAACCGCGGCATCCGCCAGGCGGCCGAGCGCATGGCCGTCAACATGCCCATCCAGGGCGCGGCCGCCGACATCATGAAGTTCGCCATGATCCGCCTCGACCGCGCCCTGCACGGCAGCGGATTGCGCGCCCACCAGCTGCTCCAGGTGCACGACGAGCTGGTCCTCGAGGTCCACCGCGACGACCTCGACGCGGTGGTGCCGCTGCTTCGCGAGGCGATGAGCGGCGCCGCCGAGCTGCGCGTCCCCCTCGACGTCGAGGTCAAGGTGGGCAGCAACTGGAGCGAGATGGCACCGCTGCTGCAGGCGAGCACGCCGGGCTCGCCATGACCGCGCGCCGGCAACGCACCTTCATGACCACGCTGCACCGCGTTTGCGCCGCGTGACCGGGCGATAGCCCCGCTGCATGCCCGAGCTCCCTGAGGTCGAGACCGTCGCCCGCGACCTGCGCGGCGCCATCGTGGGACGCACGGTCCTCACCGTCGACGTCCTGCACCCCGGCGTGATCCGCTTCCCCCTCCCCGAGGCCTTCGCCGCCGGCCTCACCGCTGCGCAGGTGCGGGCCGTCGACCGCATCGGCAAGTTCATCCTCTGTCCTCTCGACACCGGCGACGAGCTGGTGGTCCACCTCGGGATGACGGGCCACGTCGTCATCTGCGCGCCGGGTGCACCGCTCGCACCGCACACCCACATGCGCGCCGTGCTCGACGACGGCCGCGAGCTGCGCTACGACGACGCGCGCCGCTTCGGCCGCCTGCTGCTCGGCTCCCGCGAGGCGCTGCGCGCGGCACGCGTCCTGCCGGCGCTCGGGGTCGATCCCATGAGCGAGGGCTTCACCTCCGCCCACCTCGACGCGGTGCTGCGCCGCACCACCCGCCAGCTCAAGGCCGCGCTGCTCGACCAGGGCGGGATCGCCGGCCTCGGCAACATCTACGTCGACGAGGTGTGCCACCTCGCCGGAGTGCGGCCGACGCGGCGCTGCCACCGGCTGACGCGCCGGGAGCGGCAGGCGATCTACGACGCCGTCCCGGTGATCCTGCACAAGGCGATCGCCAACCGCGGCAGCAGCGTCGACGACTACCGCGACGTCTGGAACGCGCAGGGATCGATGCAGGAGCAGCTGCAGGTCTACGGGCGCGGCGGCCAGCCCTGCTTCCGCTGCGGCACAACGCTGGTGCGCACGGTGGTCGGCGGGCGCACCACGGTGTACTGCCCGAGGTGCCAGCGATGACGGACGCGTTGCGCGTCTGCATCGCCACCTACGACGACGACCCGCCCGAGGGCGGCCAGGGCGTCTACGTGCGGGGCCTCCGGCAGGCGCTGCAGGAGCGCGGGGTCGATGTGCGCACTGTCAGCGGGCGTGGGCCGAACGCCATCCCCTATCCGCGCATCGTGCACCGCGCGCCGCTCGACCTCTCCCTCGCCTTGACGCGCAACCCCGCCCCGCTGCTCACCCCGCGGCCCGACCTGGTGCACGCGCAGGGCGGCCCCGGCGGGGTGCTGCTCGCCCGGCGGCTCGACGTGCCGCTGGTCTACACCGCACACCACACCTACCGGCAGGCGTACGGGCCGCTGGCCCCGCGGCGCGCCCTCGGCCCGCTGGAGCGTCGCGCCTACCGGCTCGCGGCCGCGGTCATCGCCGTCTCACCCTCGACGGCGGCCGCCGTTTCGGCCATGGGTGTCCGCAACGTCGAGGTCATCCCTCCCGGCGTCGACGTCGAGGCGCTGGCGGCGCACGGCGAGGCGCTGCGCGACCCCACCCTGGTCCTCTTCGCCGGGCGCCTGGAGGCGGAGAAGGGGCCGCTCGACGCCGTCGCGGTGATGGAGGCGGTGCGCGCCCGGGTCCCGGCCGCCCACGGGGTGGTGGTCGGGGGCGGCCACCTCGACCGGGAGGTGCGGGCGGCGGCGGCGCGGAGCGGGGGAGGGGTGGAGGTGCGCGGCCGGGTCTCTGACGAGGAATTGCGCCGCCTCTACGCCGCCGCGGCGGTCCTGGTGGTGCCGTCGCGCTACGAGGGGCTGGGCGTCGTCGCCCTGGAGGCGGCCGCCGCCGGCGCGGCCGTGGTCGCCTACGACGTCACCGGGCTGCGTGACGCGGTCGGCGGTCGTGGGGTGCTCGTGCCGGCCGGCGACCGGTCCGCCATGGCCCGCGAGACCGCCGGCCTGCTGGCCGACCCGGCGCGGCGCCAGGAGCTCGCGGCGAGCGCTGCGGCGGGGGTGCGGAGCACGCACGCGTGGGGGAGTTGCGCGGAGGCGGTGCAAGCGTTGTACCGTCGTGTAGTCCACACCCCCTGACGGCGCTCCCTCCCCCCAGGCCCGTCACCACAGATTCGTGACACGCCGCCGCGCAAGAGGTGGGGCGTTGGACCCGTCTGTCCCTAGTGACCGCCGCCGACGGCATCAGCCGGAAGCGGTGGGGGCGGTTCCAGGGGCAGCACCGCCGCCACCTTCCCAGGGCAGGGATTCGACATCGCCGTGCGTGTGCGTCGAGCCGGTGCCCGTGCATCTGTACATCCGTTCACCAGCATGGGAGACACGGGCGAATGAGGACGCTGACGGTCGTCACCGAAGCACCGCCGGTGCGGAGCGGCATCGCCCAGACAGTCGCCCAGGTGACGGCCGGGCTGCGCGGCCTCGGCCACGAGGTGGAGCTGTGCACCGCGGCCGACGTCGGCCGGGTCAGCCTCGGTGAGTTCCGCATCACCGGCCTGGTCCGCCACTGGCCGGTGCTGATGCGCGACCTGGCGCAGTACGACGTGGTCAACCTGCACGGCCCGGCGCCGTCCTTCTCCGACGCCTTCCTCGCCCTCTGGCGCACCCTGCCCCGCGATCGCCGTCCGGCCCTCGTCTACACGCACCACTCCGAGATCGAGCTGAGCGGCCTGCGTCCTCTGTGCAACGTCTACAACACCGTGCACGCGCGGTTGATGCGCGCCGCCGACGGCGTCGTGGTCAGCACGCCGTCGTATGCCGACGCGGCGCTGCGCGCCGGCGCGCGCACGGTGCGCATCGTGCCCCACGGCGTCGCCGAGGACGAGGTCGGCCCCGAGCAGGTGCTGCGGGCGCGGCGCTTCACCGTCGCCTTCGTCGGCCAGCTGCGCCCCTACAAGGGCGTCGACGTGCTGCTCCAGGCGGCCGCCGCACTGCCCGACGTGGACTTCGACATCTGCGGCACCGGCCATCAGGAGACCGAGCTGCGCGAGACGGCGGCGCGCCTCGGCCTGCGCAACGTCCGCTGGCACGGCGCGGTGAGCAACGAGGAGCGCGAAGCCGTGATGCGCCGCGCCCACGTGGTCGCCCTGCCCTCGCTGACGCGCGCCGAAGCCTTCGGCATCGTGCTGGTCGAGGGGATGCGCGTCGGCGCCGTACCCGTCGCCTCCAACCTCCCGGGCGTCCGGGACGTGGCCGGTGCGACCGGCCTGCTCTGCGAGCCCGGCGACCCGCGGTCTCTGGTGCAGGCGCTCTGCTACCTGCGCGACGACCCCGCCGAGTGGGCCCGCCGCAGCGTCGCATCCGTCGACACCGCGGGGCACTACCGCTGGGACGAGGCGGCCCTGCGCTACCACTACGTCTACAACGAGGCGGTGCTCGACCGGCGCCTCGCCTCCACCATCGTGCACCTGGAGCCGGCCATGGGCTGGGTGCGCCGGGCGGCGATGTCCTGCCGGGCCTCGCTGATGCTGCTCGATCCCGTCGAGGAGACGCTGCGCGTCTCGGCGGTGTCCGGTCTCGCCCTGCCCGACGAGGCGCTGCGCACCTCGGTGCCGCTGCTGCAGTCGCTGGCGGGCCGCGCCCTGGTGGCGGGGGAGCCGTCGGTCATCGCCGACCGCGTCGAGTCGTCCTTCCCCGCCGCGTTCGGCCGCCGCTCGCAGCTGCGCACCGCCGTCTGCGTGCCCTTCTCGGCGTACGCCGGCGACGTCCGCGGCGTGCTCAACCTCTCGCGCACCCACACCCGCGACTACGGCTGGACCGACGTCGACTGGGCGACCCGCCAGGCCTCCTCCCTGGCCCAGCGCCTGCTCCGTCCCCAGCCGGGCGGCCTGCCGGTTCCCGTCGCGGCGTAGCCATCGGTCGAGGCGGGCCGTCGCCGAGAGGGTGGTCCGGCAGCCCGGGCGTAGACTCGCTCTCCGATGCCCTCCTTCGAGCTCGTCGCCCCGTACACGCCCGCCGGCGACCAACCCACCGCCATCGAGTCCCTCGACCGCGCCCTGCATGCCGGCGTGCGCGAGCAGACCCTGATGGGCGTCACCGGCAGCGGCAAGACCTTCTCCATCGCCCACGTCATCCAGAAGCAGCAGCGCCCAACGCTGGTGCTCTCGCCGAACAAGACGCTGGCCGCCCAGCTCTGGGCGGAGTTCCGCGAGTTCTTCCCCAACAACGCCGTGGAGTACTTCGTCTCCTACTACGACTACTACCAGCCCGAGGCGTACATCCCCCGCACCGACACGTACATCGAGAAGGACTCCTCGCGCAACGAGGAGATCGACCGCCTGCGCAACAGCGCCACCCGCGCCCTGCTCACCCGCCGCGACGTCATCGTCGTCGCCTCGATCTCCTGCATCTACGGCATCGGCTCACCGGAGAACTACCTCGGCGAGTCGCTCTCGCTGAAGAAGGGCGAGTCGATCCGGCGCGACATCGTGCTGCGCAAGCTCGCCGACCTGCAGTACTCGCGCAACGACCAGGACTTCGGCCGCTCGCGCTTCCGCGTCCGCGGCGACGTCGTCGACGTGCAGCCCGCCTACGAGGAGGTGGCCACGCGCATCGAGTTCTGGGGCGACGACGTCGAGTCCATCAAGGAGTTCGACCCGCTGACCGGGGAGATCCTCGCCGTGCGCGAGGAGTTCCAGGTCTTCCCGGCGTCGCACTACGTCACGCCGCGAGAGCAGCTGGTGAACGCGCTGGAGCTCATCGACCAGGAGCTCACCGAGCGTGTCGCCCACCTCGAGGCGCACGGCCGCCTGCTGGAGGCGCAGCGCCTCAAGCAGCGCACCACCTTCGACATGGAGATGATGCGCGAGACCGGCTCCTGCGCCGGCATCGAGAACTACTCGCGGCACCTGAGCGGTCGCGCCGAGGGCGAGCGCCCCTTCTGCCTGCTCGACTTCCTGCCCGAGGACGCGCTGGTGGTGGTCGACGAGTCGCACGTCGCCGTGCCCCAGATCGGCGGCATGTACGGGGGCGACCGCTCCCGCAAGATCCCGCTGGTCGAGTATGGCTTCCGCCTTCCCTCGGCGCTGGACAACCGCCCGCTCACCTTCGCCGAATGGGACTCGATGGTCGGCCAGATCGTCTACGTCTCGGCCACGCCCGGCCCCTACGAGGAGCAGCACTCGACGCAGGTGGTGGAGCAGATCATCCGCCCCACCGGCCTCGTCGACCCCATGGTCGAGGTGCGCAGGTCCGAGGGCCAGATCGACGACCTGCTGCGCGAGATCCGCCTGCGCACGGAGAGCAGGGAGCGCACCCTCATCACCACGCTGACCAAGAAGATGGCCGAGGACCTCACCGACTACCTGCGCGAGATGGGCGTGAAGGTGCGTTACCTGCACAGTGACATCGACACCCTGGAGCGCGTCGAGATCATCCGCGACCTGCGGCTCGGCGTCTTCGACGTGCTGGTGGGGATCAACCTGCTCCGCGAAGGACTGGACCTCCCCGAGGTCTCCCTCATCGCCATCCTCGACGCCGACAAGGAGGGCTACCTGCG
>Ga0070739_10000999_pt1 | contig 45679 bp, 30 predicted proteins | sample Coa_R1_7_FD_66445 | JGI IMG/M metagenome (GOLD analysis project Ga0070739, IMG submission 66445) | Surface soil microbial communities from Centralia Pennsylvania, which are recovering from an underground coalmine fire - Coalmine... | ecosystem: Environmental > Terrestrial > Soil > Unclassified ...
TGGGCAGGGTGGAACTGGACCCGGTGATCTCGAGAGACGCGCACTGGGTACCTCCGGCCGTCCCTGTCGCCGCCTTGCCGACGTAGACGGTTCCCCCTGAGCCAGGCGACGAGGTTGTGCCACCCAGCGCGGAATTGGCCTCCGCTTTCAGGAGCCCGTTCTCGATGTACGTCGAGCCGCTGTAGGTGTTCGAGTGGGTGATAGCGACCGTACCCCCGAAGGAGAAGCCGTTGACCGTCAGGGAGCCCAGAGTGGACTGGTCCGAGATGGGCCCGGCGAGGGTCATTGTCCGGCCGCTCTCAACTCCCAGGTAGTTCGCCTCCTGCGGGCCCTGACCCAACTTGATCGGGCCCGACCATGTGTCGCTGGTGGCGTCAATCAACCAAGCCGAGCTGGCGCCGTCGCCGAAGTTCAGCGTGTTGGCAAAGGTCAGTCCAGATCCGCCGACGTTGTTCAGCCATAGCCAGCCACCATGGTCGATAGTCACCGGCCCGGAGCCGAGGGCGCCACTGTTCTCAACCGTCACGCCAGTGCTGGACGCGCTGCCGCTGCTGATCGTGGTGCCGCCACTGTACGTGTTGGCCGCGGTGAGGAAGATCCCTCCCGATGAGGCGGCGCCGGAGTCCGACAGCGCCCCTGTCCCGCCGATTGGGGATCCCGCGGTGAACCTGGCGTTGGTCCCGGGAGCGACGTCGGTGGTACCGGCGTTGAGGGTGACCGCCCCAGTCGAAAGGGCAACAGCGACGCTTGGATCGATCGAGACCGTCGTCGGTGCGACCCCTGTACCAAAGGAGAAGGGATTGGTGTAGGTCCCTGAGGCACTGAACGCAAGACGCGCCCCGGAGTCGACCTGGACTAGACCTCCGCCCCCGAGGGCGCCGGCATTCGCAATGTCCAGCTCCCCGCTCACTACCTCGGTCGTGCCGGAATAGGTGTTGGCGCCGGCGAGGGTGACGACTCCTTGCGCGGCACCGGCGTTCACCTGCAGTCCCTGCGTCGCGTCGCTTCCGGCGATCGGACCCGATACCTCAAGAATGTCGGTGTTGCTGCTGGCGTTGAACTGCGTGCTGGAGGCCGTGACAGTTACGGGACTGCTGATGAGAACGAACGCTCCTCCGGTCGCGTCGAGGAAGCTGCCTGGCGCGAGACCGTCGGTGCCGTTTACTGACCAGTTCCCGCCAAGTAGGGACTTCTGGAAGGTGACGGAGGCGAACGCTCCTGACCCCAGCGGGATGTCATCCGTTGTTGCCGTCGCGGTAGCCGCCGACGGAAACATGATCGTGTCCCCGGCGGAGGGGACGGTCTCTGGTAGCCCGCCAGCACAGACCCAGTTGCCGGCGGTGCTCCAGTTGGGGCTTCCGCCGGCACCGGTCCACGTGCAGGTGTTCCCGGCAGCGAACGCGGGGCTTGGCGCCACGGCCCCGAGCACGAGCGTCGCTACGGCGGCGATGCCCGTTGCCAGCGACGTCAGGAACGCCACAGTGCGACGGGGCCCTCGGTCCTCCCGCCAAACGCGCCAGAGGACGGAGAAGACTCCTACCCCGCGCTCTTCCACCTGGCCCCCTCGGTCCGGAGATGTCGTTGCGCGACAGTACAGACACGACCCCCCGATTGCAACGGTCTCCCCGACGGGCGATCGCCGCCAGACTCGGGTCAGCTGCCGGCAAGCCGCTCCGCCGAGCGCTCGAGTTGACCAACGCGCGGATCCAGCGGGCTGTCGGCGTGGGCTTGAGCCAGGGCAGCCAGGGCCCGCGCCCCAGCTGCCCCACTTCCTGGGCCGCCGGAGGCTGCTGCGGTTAGGAGCGCGTCGGCGTAGCTCAACTGAGCGGACTCCGAATACGGATCGAGCTCCGCGGCCCGGGCGAAGCTGGACACCGCTAGCTGAATCAGGGGCCTGGAAGATGCTGGGCTTCTCCGAGACGCTCCTACGGCGGCGGTGCCGAGTTCCATCCAGTAATTGGGTTCCCATGGATCAAGCTGGGTCGCTGCCCTGAGGTCGGCGCCGGCCGCATTCGCCTGGTCACGGCCAGCGGCCCAGAGTCGATGATCGGCGCGCCAGGGCGCATCCGCGCGCCAAAAGACCAGCGCCCCAACACCGATGACCGCCAAGGTGGCGGCCATGAGCGGAACCGGCCCAACGACACGACCCTGATCCCGCCCTCGCCGCAAGAGCTGCCCCGCCCACTGTTCAGCCCTCTCTCGAAGGGCCCGATCGTCGAGGTCCGCAGCGGTGGCGGGCGCCACCTCGTGAAGAGCAAACGGACTCCGGACCAAGCGGCCGTGATCCCAGGTCGACCTGGCAAGTACGCCCGCAAGGCCGAGAATTGTCCAGAAGTAGAACCAGGTCGCCACCTGGTCGACATCGAAGCTCGCCTGCACCAGATAGGCCACCAGTGCTCCGGCCAAGCCGACGGCGGTGTACCCACAAGCCTCCAACTCCTGGTGGTTTGGGCCGGACACCCGTCTGACCCGCCAGAGGATCCAGGCGGCGCTGACGACCAGCGCGCACAACAGCCCGAGGCCCAGGACCCCCTGGCCGGCGAACCAAGCCAGGAAGAGGTTGTGTGGGCCGTTGACATACGAGGTGGTCCCGAGGGTCTTGAACAGAGCGGCGTCCTGGTAGCGACTGTAGACAGAGCCATAGGCGTCCGGGCCAATCCCCAAAATGGGGTGGTGGAGGCCGGCCCTGATCGCGGCCATCCAGTAGCCGTAACGCTGATTGACCGAGGTCCCGGCCGCATGAGCGAAGACCGCCGAAAGCGGCTCGCCCGTGAACCGCGGACTCGCCACGGCAGCGATCACGCCCGCCACGACGACTCCCACCAGGGCGACGACCGGCTTGGCCCGGCGCCGGACCAGCGGCGACAGCCCGACAACGAGAACGGGCGCTGCCAAAAGGGTGGCGAGCCAAGCACCTCGGGCCGCTGTCTTGACGAGAAGCACCAGGCAGATCACCGCGACAGCCGCCAAGACAGCACGCTCCAGCCGGTGCCGCGAGAGGACCACCGCGTCCACCACGATCAAGGGCAGGAGCGTGGCCAAGACCCCTCCGAGATGATTCGGGTTCCCAAGGGTCGAGAAGACGTTGGCAATGACTCCGGTTTTCCAGGGCACGAAATCCCACTTCGTCGCGGAGAACACGTCGTGCAGCTGGATGACGCCGTACACAACCATCGGGACGCTAGAAACGATCATGACCCGAATGACCTGGCGCAGTTGGTCGCGGCTGAAGCTCTCGGCGGCCGCCACGGCGACAACCGCCAGCGACAGAATCAGGATGAAGCCGTCGCTTGACTGGTATGCCCCCATCAAGCTCGTCTTGGGTAGAAGCGAAGTGGCCGTCGTCAGACCCATCCACGCGACGACACCAGCAATCGGCCATTGGAGCCCGTTTACGAGCCTACGGGGCCGCCACCCTACGAGTGCGTCAACAGCCCAGCAACCGGCGATCAGGGTCGCTGCCGTCACTATGACCGTCAACCGGGGGAGGTTGTCCACCTCCGCCGTAGATGGATCCATTAGAGATGGGACTACCACCAGAAGGACGAGGATGATCAACTGCCGGAAGCGAACCAAGGAAGTGGGGGCGACCATCCGGCGCCAGACGGCGTACGTGTAGGTGCCGACTGCGGCCAGCACGGAGAGGAACAGGCAAAGCGTTAGGGAGTGAAGGACTCCCGCTCCCCTGAGACTCAAGATGAGCAGGTTGACTAGTCCCCAAAGGCCCAAAGCCGCTCGATTGCCTCGCTTCGTTGTCCCAACTATGGAACGCCTCGATGGCGTCCCCCGGCCCGGAACACCTCGATGGCCTCGAGGGCCGAAGTCTCCAGGAGGAGGCTTGGTACGTCCGCGCCGCCGAGTTCTCGCCATGCCTAGGTAACTTCTGGCTCTTCGTGGCCTGCCGGGGGCGTAAAGCGCGCCATCCAGACCACGCGACTTCCAGGCCATGAAACCACCCCTATTGTCACAGTGAGGACAGCGTCATGAAGTTAACCAGTGCCCTCCTCGGGCGCTGCCGATTCAAGGGTCGGAGTGTTCGGGGCGTGGCCTGGCGGGATGAGCGGCTCGGGCTCGTGAGAGATCACTTCCCGAATCATGAACTTACGCCGTCGGCTCGTCTCGTATACCGGGACCCTGCCCAAGAGCCCGCCGATGAACAGCGCTATCGCGGCGACCAGCCCAATCAGGAGGAGTGCAGTGGCCCGATCCAGCCGAGTCATCACGATTGCTAGCCACGACAGCGCTGCAGCGACTCCATAAATCAAGCTCACCGTAACCCTAACCGGGATGCCTACTAGGACGAGGCGATGGCTCGTGTGATCGCGGCCGCCTGAGAACGGGCTCCGGTGATGAACTATCCGACTGATTGTCACGAGCGTGGTATCGAATAGGGCGACCCCGAGGACTAGGACCGGTACAAAGAAGCTGATTCGAGTCGCCGGGTTGGTCCGCAGACGGAGGCTCAAGGCGCCTAATAGAAAGCCGAGAAACAGAGCTCCGGCATCGCCCATGTAAATCTTGGCCGGATGGAAATTGTGCCGCAGAAAGCCCGCGGCACACCCCACCAGGGCGAGCGCCATCACGGCCACGAGGAATTGTCCGTTGAGGTATGCCACGACGAATAGGCCCAGGGACGCGATTCCAGCCACCCCTGCCGACAGTCCGTCCATGTTGTCGAGAAAGTTGAATGCATTTGTGACGCCGACAATCCAGAGAACCGTCAACAGGTCATCGAGTATTCGGTGGCCGAATAGGAGACGTGATACTAGATGGGCTCTTGTGCCCGTCGTAAGCACGGCGAGTGCGGCCACAGCCTCGAATACGAGTCGCACCCAGGCGCCCAGGCCTCGAATATCATCGATCAACCCGAGTACGCTCAAGGCCACCGCAAGGCCGAGAACAGTGAGGAGATTCCCGGTCCCACCCACAGGACGCTTGATGGTCGCGGCGGCGGCAATCACTATGGCGAAGGTGACGACGATCGCCACGCCGCCGAGGTACGGGACTGGGTTCTCCTGGGACTTGATGGCTCCCGGGCGGTCTAAGACATTCCACCGGAGGGCCAGCCGGAGGGCGATTGGGGTAAGAACGACTGCGACCGCCCCGGTCGTGAGGGGAACGGTCAGGTACTCCCACCAGGCAAGGCCGCTCAAGCCAGCCTCCGACTGATACCTCTGTAACTGGGCGGCCCCGGCTGCACCCTCCAGAGCCTAGAGGCAGGCGATAGCGTCAGGTCCAAGAACACCTCCGGGAGCAGCCCTTGACCGACGAATCCTACGAATTTCCAGATCTGGGGCAGCCACGAGTGCCTGTCGCGGTGGTCGGTCAGGGTTATGTCGGACTTCCCCTAGCACTGGCCGCCGCCGAGAGCGGCTATGAGGTCGTCGGAATTGACCTAGACGCCGATCGCGTCGAGCAGCTGAACCGCGGCGCCAGCCCCATAGCCGACGTCTCTAGCTCAACTCTAGAGCGCAATCTCGCGTCCCACTCATATCGGGCAACCGCCTCCTTCTCAGACGTCAAGGCGTGCCGCGTCATCGTCCTATGCGTGCCAACGCCATACCGTGACCAAGCGCCCGACCTTAGCCATGTGGCCTCAGCAGCGGCCCAAGTCGGAGCCCACATGGGCCCGGGGTGTCTGTTGATCCTCGAGTCCACGACCTATCCGGGAACTACAGAGGAGTTCTTAAGGCCAGCGCTCGAGTCCGCATCGGGGCTCACTGCTGGCCGCGACTTCGACCTTGCATTCAGCCCCGAGCGAATTGATCCGGGTAATCCGACCTTTGGCATCCGCAACACACCGAAGATTGTGGGCGGTACAACTCCACGGGCCACCGAAAGAGCCGCTGGTTTCTACGCGCGCTTCATAGAGCAGGTGGTGCCCGTCTCGAGTCCGGCCACAGCTGAAATGGCCAAGCTCCTCGAAAACGTGTTCCGTCACATCAACATCGCCCTAGTCAACGAACTGGCAATTTTGTGCCGGGACATGAATATAGACCCTTGGGAAGTAATCGACGCGGCGGCATCGAAACCGTTCGGGTTCATGCCCTTCTACCCTGGCCCCGGCGTGGGCGGCCACTGCATTCCGGTTGATCCGATGTACCTGTCATGGCGAGTCCGTCAGTTCGGGGGTGCTGCCAAATTTATTGACCTAGCCCGCGACGTCAACGACGCCATGCCTCTCTATTGCGCAGGACGTGTCCAGGACCTCCTGAATGAGGAAGGCCGACCCCTCAAAGGCGCGAAGGTTCTTATTCTCGGAGTCGCATATAAGCCTAACGTTGCGGACGTGCGGGAATCGTCCGCAATCTCTCTGATCAGTGCGTTGCGCCGGAAGGGCGCTCACGTCCAGTACCACGATCCATTCGTAGGCCACCTCCACATTCCGGGCGGTGCTGTGCTGCACAGTGTTGAAATCGACGCGGCCCTGACAGAGCAACTTGACTGCATCGTCATACACACCCCTCATCAGAACATTGACCATCATCGGGTCCTCGACAATGCAACCGTCATCTACGACATACGCAACAGCCTTCGCCTCTCACACCCCCGCGTTCACACCCTGTAGGAGAATGACATGCGCGCTCTGATAACTGGCGGCGCTGGATTCATTGGCTCTCATCTCGCTGACCGGCTCTTGCAGCGAGGAGACCAAGTGATGGTGCTTGACAACCTCTCGACGGGGCGTTACTCGAACGTGGAACATCTACTCGACCGGCCCGATTTCGAGTTCGTCCTAGGCTCAATTCTCAATGCGGACCTTGTGGATGACCTGGTTAGTCGGGCCGACGCGGTTTTCCACTTAGCGGCCGCCGTCGGGGTCGACCTGATTGTCCGTCACCCGCTCGAGAGTTTGGCCACCAATATTCGCGGTTCTGAAATCGTATTCGAGAAGGCCCACAAGCACGGCGTCAGAACTCTTGTCACGTCGACCAGCGAGATCTACGGAAAGAACACGTCGGATCTTCTACATGAAGAAGACGACAGGATCCTAGGGTCTCCCCTCAAAAGTCGTTGGTCATACTCGGAAGCCAAAGCCATAGACGAGATTCTCGCCTTCACTTACTGGAAGGAGAAAGGGCTCGAGACGGTTATTACGAGGCTATTCAATACCGTTGGTCCACGCCAGACCGGTAGCTATGGCATGGTGATCCCGCGTCTGGTGAATCAGGCCATACGGGGAGAGCCGCTGACGGTATACGGTGACGGTAAGCAAACGAGATGCTTTTGCTACGTGGGGGAGATTGTTGAGGCTCTAATAGCCTTGCTCGAGCATCCCGAGGCATATGGTCGTGTCTTCAACCTCGGTAGCACCGAAGAAGTGACAGTAGAGGATCTAGCTCACCGAGTGATCTCAATCTCTGGCTCCGACAGTACGATCCGATTGATACCTTATGCAGAAGCATACGAAGAAGGGTTCGAGGATATGCAGCGCCGCGTACCAGACACCTCTCGGGCGAAAACTCTCGTCGGGTTCGCACCATCCGTCGCGCTGGATGACATCATTCAGATGGTAGTTGAAGAGCAAAGAGGATAGCACCTCCTGCGCAATCCGATTTCGACATTGTCATTAGACGTTAAGTGCACTAATGACGGCGGCAGATACACCTTTGGCATCTGACTCTGTCATCGCGGCATGCATAGGAAGCGAGAGCAGTTCGTCGGAAGCCTGTTCCGCGATTGGACATCGCCCGGCAACCCAAGGTTCCAAGCTCGCCTGACGCGACAGCGCCAGCGGATAGTGAATGCCGGTCTCTATCCCCTGTTGTGACAGCGCTGCCCTAATCGAGTCACGCAGCCCTCCAGCGATCCGAATTGGGAAGAGGTGGTGGACCGAGCCGTCGGACCAGGGTACGAGGCTGATGCCATCGACGTCGGCCAATGCGGAGTGATACACCGAAGCTATTCGCCGCCGAGCACGGTTCCACTCTGCAAGATGAGATAGCTTCACCGACAGAAGGGCCGCTTGCAGCCCGTCAAGTCGCGAGCAGTATCCAACCTCGACATGCTCATAGCGACCTGCCGCACCATGGTCTCGCAGCCTCTTGACCCGAGCGATGACGTCGGTATCCCTCGATATTACGATCCCGCCGTCGCCGAGGGCGCCGAGGTTCTTTCCGGGATAGAAACTGAAGCACCCTACGTCACCGGCTGACCCGACCTTTCGGCCTAGCCACGATGCGAGATGTGCCTGTGCGGCGTCCTCAATTACTGCCAACCCTCTCGCCCGCCACGAATCTATTAGATCGAGAGGGACTGGATTGCCGTATAGATGAACAGGGATGATGGCGCGCGTCCGGGGCGACAACGCCCCTTCGACGGCCCTCGGATCTATCAGAAGCGTGTTTGGATCGACGTCGACAATCACGGGGACCGCGCCCGCATGGATTACCGCCTCGGCTGTCGCGACGAACGTCATCGCGGGCACGATGACCTCGGCCGCGCCACCAATACCTAGTGCTCGCAAAGCTAGAGCCAAGGCATCGGTTCCCGAACCGCACCCAGCACCAAAGTCCACACCGTGCGTCTGGGCGAAAGCTTCCTCGAACGACTCCACCCGCTCCCCGCCGACGAACTCCCCGGACGCAAGCACTTGAGTGAATGCGGCGATCAACTCATTGGCGAGCGTTCCATGCAGCGGTCGCAGATCTACGAGCTTCAAGGTTGCCCCGGGGCCTGTACGAGACGTCCGCGAGGCTGGCGAGGACGATGCCGCAAGGACGAATGAGCGCTGATCACTAGGTCGCGGATCCTCCAGGTCACGGGTGACACGATCGTCACGAGGTTAGTGTGAGTACATGGCGCGCAGTGCTGAATGGACTCCAGAGGCAATCCAGCGGTTCTGGTCGTACCATAGCCGAGGGACAGAGTTGACTTACTTCTCGCAGGAATACGGCGGGGCGATCCTTGAGATTCTCCGTCGGTCGGATGTAAGGATTGCTGGGACGAGGGCTCTTGATTACGGATGCGGCTTGGGACACCTCTCCGAGCGGCTGATATCCGCCGGCGCTCTCGTCTCCGGAGTAGACGCCTCTGACGGAGCCACTGGCGCCGCGAATAGCAGGCTGCAGGCCTACTCCGGTTGGCTGGGAGCACAGGCTAGCGCGAGGCCACCAGCTCCGTTTCCCGACGCCAGCTTCGACCTTGTTACGTGCGTCGAGGTCTTGGAGCACTTGGACGACGATGGCCTTGCCGCCACTCTGTCCGACATCCGACGCCTCCTCAAACCCGCCTCCACCTCTAGAGCTCTCTTCACCACGCCTAATAATGAGCGACTCACAGACCACTTCACGTACTGTCCCTTCTGCGACACCGAGTTCCACGCAGTTCAGCATCTGAGGACATTTGATCAGATGTCGCTGCAGGCGACCTTAGAGAACGCCGGCTTCCAGGTAACGTGGTGCCAGGGCGTTAGTCTCCTCTTGTTCGTGCCCGGCTTTCAGTCAAGCATGACGCGCCGGCCAGGCCTATCCGCAAACGCGAGTCGACAAATTCTCAACTTGGCACGTATAGGGTGGCGTGCCCGGGCGCGGCTCCTTTCGACTTGGCGAAAACGTCAGCTCGACGCGTATGTTCGGTGCGGGGAGAACCTCGTGGCGCTGGTAGCGCCGGGGGTCAATGAGACCGTGCGATGATGTAAGCACACCGAGGCTCGCCAGCCGCACGCATGATGTAGCCAAGGGGCCCCGACCGTGCGGGTGACTTGGCACCAAGCCGCTTCCGCTCCGGTGAGCCGTCCTCGGAGGTGGCAGAGAGTGGCTTCCGGCTCTGTAGCAAGACACCGTCCTGCTCCGGCGATCGAGTTAGGACCGAGTTGGGCGCGACCCCAGGAGACGGACGAATCCTCGCAGATCAGTAATCAAGGCGTTGAAGAGCGGCATCGTCGCTCGGCATCGCTATCCGCCCTACGCCGACTCCTTGAGAGTTGCTTATGGCCGGAGGCGCGATAGGGCGGCCAACAAGTACCGGCCATCTGCCGCCTTTGGCACCAAGGATGCGAGGTTCACACCGCGACGAGTCAGGTGATACACGGAGACACCTGCTCCCGTTGCGGAGGCCACAAGAGAAGAAATGGCGGCGCCCATCAGCCCGTAGGGCCCGACGGTAATCAAGTCAAGACTCACCATGAGAAGGAAGCTGACCGAAAACGACTGCACGATGGCACGGCGACTTCCGAGCGCCGTAAGGGCACGCGAGCTTGTCCACTGGAAGGCCGTGAGCGCGTTCGCGGCGAGCAGGACGAAGGCGGGCGCGACGGCCCCCGCGTAACGAGAGCCGAACGCGAGCGGAACTAGCCACAAATTGATACTGGCGATAGCCGCCGCCACAGCGATCGACACGACAAAGGTGAGGCGGACAATTGAAGCGAGCATTTCTAGCTGCCGTTCCCTCGTGCCTGCGAGCCTCGGCAGAGTTGCGTAGCTGATGGCCTGTCCACTCAACACGGCTAGACTGCCGACGGCGAGCGCAACGCTGTAAACACCAGCTTGGGCGGCCCCGCGGATTTCAAGTACCACGACCAGGTCGAACCGTCCAGCCAGTGCCAAAAGCAATGACGACATTGCGATAGGCACACCAAAGCGGATCAACGGGCGCAACTGTAAGGACCGGACGTGTCCAGGTCCCCCCCCCTCCCTACGAGCCAGCAAGACTGTCCCCGTCAGGAGGGTCCCGGACCCGATCAAGTTGCCGACAACAGCGCCTCTAAGCCCGAACGCACCGGGTGCTACGAGCAAGGCGACGATCAGCGCTGTGACAGCGAGGTTGACCACGTGGATAACAGATATCGCAGCCATCCTCTCATGCGCCAGAAGAGCCCAACTCAGCATGCCGCTCACACCAACGAGAATCACATCTAGTGACGAAATCGCGATCGCCTCGCGCGTGACGACAGATCGAGGATGCAGGACGGCTGTCGCCAGACAAAATTCAGTCAGCGCCATGATCGGCGCGGCCAGAGCCACAAGCCGGCGCTGCCCTCGAAGGAGCTCTCGCGTGCCGACACGCCCCTGACGAACGAAGATTATGGCTGCCTCGCTAAGCCCGAGGCCGCACAATTGAGCGATAATTCCCTCAAGAAAGACGAGGGTCGAGAATCGACCCTTTTCGGCCGTCGATAGGTACCTGGCTGTCACCGTCGCTGTCACTAGAGCGAAGGCCATTCCAACGACATCGGAAACGACCCTGATCGCGGCATTCCGGGATATCGAGGGACGCGGCTCAAGGGCGCTCAGGGCCCGCACCCTTCTCGGGTCGTCGATGCCGCCGCGGGCCGGTGATGACCGCCCGGTCACCCCCAGACTTGGGCTCACCCATCCCGGATGTGTGCCCGATTCTCGCGTAGCCCCGCACCCTCCTGGGCGCGGTCATAACGTGCGCCGCTGGGACAGACCAGCTGATCATCCAGTCGTTCTCCACAGCTGCAAACCCAGCCCCGGTGCCGCGCGGGACTGCCGAAGACCAGCGCGTAAGGCTCTACGTCGGCGCCCACGACCGATCCAGCGCCTACGAAGCAGTAGGCGCCTAGCGTTATCCCGCACAGCACCGTGGCGTTCGCGCCTATGGTCGCTCCCTGTTCGACTCGGGTGTTCAGGAGCGCCGATGGCCCCTTTTTTCGAAATGCGCGCGGTCGAAGGTCGTTGGTGAAGGTAACGTTGGGGCCCACGAAAGCGTCGTCTCCGATCTCGACGCCGCGCCAGACCGAGACACCATTCTTTACAGTGACGCGGTGACCGATCCGTGCTCCGGACTCGACGAAACACTGACCGCCGATATTGCAGTCTGCGCCGATTGATGCTCCGTCCATGATGTGGGTAAACGCCCAGATGCGGGTCCCGCGCCCCACCGCCTGACTCTCGCAGAGTCCGAGGTGATGAATAAACACTCCATCCGGCGTGCCGATCGTCATCAGAGGGTCACCGGGCGCCCGGCTTGTAACGACTCATGCGCGACTTCCAAGACACGCAGCACATCGAGAGCCCGCCTTTCGGCAGCAGCGGGCAGTTCGCGGCGGGCCACACGTTCGAGGAAAACCTCCAGTTCTGCGCGCAGAGGCTCCGAACTTCCTACGTTTGGTGACACAACGTCGCCCGTCCGGTAGGTAAGCTTGTCTTCTCCATAGTCGGAAGACGTAACAGCCGATATCCCTCGGTCGTATATCTTCACGGGCTCCTCGGGTTGCGTGTCTTCATAGATCACCATTTTCTCGGAGCACACCAAGGTCATCCTCCGCACCTTCGTCGGAGCGAGCCACGACAGATGAATACTCGCGATGAAGCCAGAAGGAAACTCCAGGCTCAGAAACGCTACGTCACCTTGCTTGCCCGGAACGGTTGATCGGCCGATGGCATGCACCCGATCTGGGGTTTCTTCGATCCAATCCAACAGGATCGACACATCGTGAGGACCGAGGTCCCAAAGTACACTCACATCCGGCTGATGAATCCCTAGGTTGATGCGTGACGACTGAAGATACAGAGGACGGCCCAGTGAGCCGTTTCGCAGTAGTCGTCCGATCAGTTGGACGGCGGGACTGTACAGGAAGGTATGACCTACCATGAGCGTCCGCTTGCGCTCAGTGGCAAGGGCTACGAGTCGGACTCCGTCCGCGTAGGACGTCGCCAGCGGCTTCTCGACGAGAACGCTCTTCCCTGCACGGATAGCCATCTCAGCTAGAGACGCGTGAGTATCCACTGGTGTCGCAAGTACAACCGCATCAAGATCAGGCGTCTTAAGGACTTCGTGGACATCAGTGTATGTTGGACAACCCGGATAAGCTTGCTCGAGTTCTTTGAGTCGTTCGGGAGCGCGGTCTACAAGGACGAGCTCCTTGCAGAGCTGCGACGCAGCAAGGTTACGAGCGAGCTTCGGTCCCCAATATCCGAGGCCAATGAGGGCCACCTTGAGGCCGGGTCTGACTTCGTGAGTTGGGGCGCGCCTCATAGTCACTTGACGCCGACAGTCGCGCCACAGTGATCGACGCCCCCCTCGCGAGATGTAGCCCCATCCACCGGTAGGAGCGTCGCGTAGAGGTTGACGAGCGTTGCAGTGACGCGAGACAACTCAAACTCCGCTATCGCCTTCCTTCTGCCTGCTCGCCCGAAACGGCTGCGGAGGTCAGGGTCCCGGATGAGGCTCTTCAAGGCGTCAGCAAGGGCAATTGAGTCTTTCGGGGCGACCAGATACCCGTTAATCCCGGGCTCGACAACCGCCCGACAGCCCGGAGTGTCGGTCGCAACGATGGGCAGCCCAGAAGCAGCAGCCTCCAACAGAAAGAGCGGGATCCCCTCCGGATAGTACGTCGGGAGACAGGCGATGTCCGAGCCTCTGAGGAGTTCAGCTATATCGGGCCGGTGGCCGAGCCACTCAACAGGTCCCTGCTCCTGCCAGTGGACAATTGTTTCTGGATCCAGACTCTTCGGATTTCCGAGGTCTGGTTCGCCGGCAACAAGAAATCGGGAGGTCAGTCCTGCCTGACGAACCATCTGTGCGGCCTGCACCAACTCATGGATTCCCTTGTCGACCAAGAGTCGAGAGGCGACCAAAACGATCGGCACCTGGTCGGCAGGCGCCGGAAGCGCGGGGCGAAACTCCGACGTGTCCACGCCTGTCCCCGGGACCACGAGGTACCTGTCTCGCCGGACAGCGCCGGAGGCCTCCAGGCGCGATATGTCGGCTTCGGTCTGTGCGACCGACCAGACGGCGCGTCGCTTCGCTATCCGCCTAAGAGCAGCGACGGTGGGGAGCGTGATCGCCCGAGGGGCCTCATCAGAGAAGACGTAGCCTAGGCCCGAGAAGTTGTTAATGATCGCGTCTGCCCCGGCCGCCCACCCGGCAATGGACCCATAGATGATGGGCTTAAGCGTGAAGTTGTGCACCACTCGCGGCGCCAGACGTCGGAACAGGGCGTGCAGTCGCAGGAGCGAGACGATCTCGCGCAGCGGATTTAGGCTTCGTCTCGCGATAGGCCACTCTCGCCATTCAAAACGCCTCGCGAGTTCTCCCGTGTACTTTCCCCTCGGACAAACCAGCAGTACGCGGTAGCCCTTCGCCTCGAGGGCAGAGGCCAGTTCTAGGCGGTAATGGTAGAGAACCCAGTCCCAGTGGGACACCAGGCAGACAAGCGGCCGGGAGCCCGACGAGGCTGGTACTGGCGGAGTCACCGCTCGTGGACCACGAAGGACGAGCCAGAGTCCCGCGAGGGCAAGTAGCGCCGCCCCCCAGAATACCTCGCCTCGGTGTCGGTACGCCGTTCCGAGGTTACCCTCCGTTAGTGCGTCGGCGAGAACGATGCCACCGACCGTCAGCGTCGGGAACAGCAGCCACTCGCTAAAGACGATCGTCGAGACGACCCCAATCAGGGCGAGCAACACGATCGGATACCATAAGAGATCCTCGACCTGAGGTAAGAGCGCTTTGGCAGTCAAGCCGCCCTGCCCCGGGTACGGTTCTAAGACGGTCGCAACGAGCCCCGTCCCTAGTTGCGAGAACCCGCTCCGGCTGGCTTCCGTCGGGGCTGACGCGCTGCCTGTGGCACGGACCCTCGTGCCACCGCTCGCTCCGCTGGAGGCCGAAGGGCCACCCGACGGAGGCGGCTTGGCCGGTGTCCTGTATATCGCTGACCCGCCATAATCCTGAGCCGAGCGATAGCTTGAAAGCTGGCCTGGCCTTGGGAACAGGCCCTCGGCGGCCGGGCCCGCTCCCAGAGCCATGGGCCAAAGTACGAGCAGGACCAGCCACCCGATCGCAGCTAAGCACCGGCGCGGCCAGCGTCGGAAGCTAGTGAGCGACCACGAGATCGCCCAGACCGCTAGCGAGCACAGAACGACAACACAAACATATGGGCGCAACCACCGAAGGAATGCGGTGACCGCCAGCGCCCCGCCGAGTGCCATCCAGCCGGCCCTTGGCGACCGAGCCGCTCGTGCCAATAGGAATGCCAATAGAGATAGCCCGGCCCACACCAGGGCGTCCTTAAGCGTTGTAGAGGAGAACAGCACCTGGGACGGAAAGCATGCCACTAGCAGCCCGGCGGCGGGTGCCCACACTCCGGGAAAGCCCGCACAGCGCGCCGTTGCATAAACGAACACCGCTGTCAGGGCACCGAATAGCGCGACAAAGACCTGTCCCACAAACTGGTGGGCCCCGAAAACACGATATAGAACCGTGAGGGGAACCAGAAAACTAGCCGTCTCGCCGTAGAGGAAGTGGGTGAACGCATCCCAGCGAGCCGTGTTATGGCTTGCCGCTTGCGCAGCCATCTGACTGTAGGTCGAGTCGTCCAGCACGAGGGAGCCATGCAACACTGTGCCCACCACGACACCCGCGATCAACCGCAGGCCCAGCGCTACCGCGAAGATCGCAGTACCGGGGCGTCGGCGTACCCAAGAACGGCCGGCTTCCACAACCTTCACTTCGGTTCAACCATCTCTTGATGCCACATCTCGAGCATGTACAGCGCCCAGAGCTTGTGTGTGTGATCTCCACTTCCGCTTTGGTGCTCATCGACAAGGCGTCGAACAGCATCGGGCCTGAAGTAGCCGCGCCGAAGGTGGGTATCCGACAGGAGAACTCCTCGGAGGACACCCGAAAGTTCACCGCGGAACCATGCACCGATTGGTACTCCAAACCCCATCTTTGCGCGCCGTAGATTTTCAATGGGCACCGTGTGACGAAACGCGGCCTTCAAGACGCGCTTTTTCTCGAGCCCGCGGATCTTGTACTTCCGGGGTAAGGAACACGCGAACTCCACTAGCTCGTGGTCCAGAAAGGGCGCGCGAACCTCCAGTGAGTTCGCCATTGAGGCTATATCGACCTTCGTGAGAATGTCATAAGGGAGATAGGTCACCAGATCCGTTCGCATCGCCGACTCGACCGCATCAGAACCCAGCGCAGCCTCTTGGATTGACGAGATCCAGCTATCAGCCCATGTGGTGTCGATCGACTCGGCGAACTCCGGCGAGTAGAGATGAGCCTTGTCTACCAAGGTAAAGTCGGTCATCCAGCGGCGGTACCGCGCCTCAGAGGCGAGTCCGGCAGCGTCGAAGAACCGAGAAACTCTGCTCAGCCGCGGCATGATCCGTCCGGCAGTATGGAGCACGGTAGAACCCCCAAGACGCCGCGATGCCCGTGCGACAGGCCTAGCCCGTTCTGCGAGGAGGACTGCTACGTAGCGGTCATAACCCCCGAAGGTCTCGTCCCCTCCGTCGCCACTCAACGCCACGGTCACGTGGTGGCGCGTCTGTTGAGAGACGTAATATGTGGGCAAAGCCGACGAGTCTCCATACGGCTCCCCGTAGTGGCGGACCAGCCGCGGGACAAGTTCGATCGCATTGGGCGAGACGACGAACTCATGGTGGTCCGTCGCAAAGTGCTGGGCAATGCGTCGAGCGTGGTGCAATTCGTCAAAATTCGCGACGTCGAACCCGATGGAGAAGGTCTTCGGCCGCGTCGGTCCAAGTTCCGCCATCTGGCTAACGATTATGCTTGAGTCGACGCCCCCTGATAGGAAGGCCCCAAGGGGGACATCACTGACGAGCCGCGCTGCCACTGCCCTCCTCACATGTTCCCGCGTGAGTTCGACGGCATCCTGGAACGTCAGGGTCGCGGGGGGTGTACCCGTCGGGCGCCAGTATTGGTGCAGGCTGAACTCCGGAACCGGACGTGACCAGTCGCCAAGAAGAGTCTCGGCTGGCATCAATCGCTCCACGCCTTGAAATGCGCTCAAGCGACCGGGGACATACCGAAGTGACAGGTATGCGTCAATAGCTTGAGAGTTCGGCGTACGCCGGACCTCCGGCACCGCAAGCAGAGCGTCTAGCTCGGAAGCGAAGACAATCCCCTTCGGCAGCCGGGAAAAGAAGAGGGGCTTCTTGCCGAGGCGGTCCCTCGCAAGGAGGAGGCGCTTCCTGCGAGCATCCCATAGCCCGAAGGCGAACATGCCCGCGAGTCGCTCCACGACACCCGAACCCCACTCCTCGTAGCCATGGACAATCACCTCAGAGTCGCTGACGCTCTGGAAGGTGTGACCGAGATGGACCAGTTCCTTTCGAAGCTGGCGGAAGTTATAGATCTCGCCGTTGTACGTCAGCCAGATATCACGACGCTCGTTGCTCATAGGCTGCCGGGCAGCGTCCGAAAGATCGATCACCGCCAACCGCCTATGACCTAGGGTGCACAAACCATCGGTCCACACGCCCTCACCGTCTGGACCACGATGTTCGAGACGGCGCAGCATCCTTGTGACAGTCGCTTCATGACTACGCACGCTCGACACCGAACCGGCTATGCCGCACACGTTTATCGTCCGGTCCTTCTGGCGACAAGCGTCTCCCGATATAGCTGCTCGAGCTGGGGCACGACATTCTGGATCGAATACTTCTCACGCACCAGGTCGTATCCCGCCGCCCCCAACCGGGCCGCAGTTACGGGATCGTCGAGTAGGGCTTCAATGGCGGTAGCGAGGGCATGGGTGTCGTCCGGCGGCACAAGAATGCCCGTTTGCCCATCTTGCACCGCAAGCTTGACGTCTTCAGTCTCAAAGGCGATTACGGGCGTGCCGGCGGCCAGTGCTTCGAGGACAGTGATGCCTATGAAACCCTCGGCTGTCCCCGGACGCACGTAAACATCGCATGCTTGCATCAGACGGCCGATGTCGCGGCGCGGGCCTAGAAGTCGGATATCGCCTGCATGCCCCGTTGCCGCGATTTGAGCCCGTAGGCTGTCCTCGTCCTCCCCCTCGCCCACAATGAGGAACTGGACGTCACTACGGTGGGATAACACCTCCGCGGCCGCGCGGATGAAGAGATCATGCCGCTTTAGATTGACAAGGCGTCCGACCGTCATAACCATCGCCTTGTGAGGAGTTATGGCTAACGCCTCACGTTTACCGACGGTAGTCCTCTCCGGGAGGCTTGGCGGCACATCGATTCCGACGACGCTCAAGTCGCGCATCCGGGATCGGCGAAGCGGCAACTTCGTAAGAACAGCCGCTATCGCAGGCGAGATCACGCAGATTCTTGTGGCGCCCACGCAGGTTAGGAAGACGCGTGTCGCAACTCGCCAATGTGCCTCACCTGAATAGGTATCTAGCCCCATGACGGACGAGACGATCGCTGGGCGGTCGTGTGACCGAGCGCACACTCGGCCCATTAGTGTGACCACCATGGCCCAAGCTGAATAGCAATGGATCACATCCGGGGACTCGTCGCGGAGTACCCGCCGCAGCGATCGGACGGCGCCCACTAGACCTTTCAAGCGGCCCCGCTTTGGCACAGCCACGTAGCGTGCGCCGACTGCTTCGAGCTCCGGCACCAGGGTGCCGTGCTGAGCTACGACGGTGACCCGATGTTGCCGGGCGATCAGTTCGCGTGCCAGCAGGAGAATGTTCGCCTCTATGCCACCGATCGACATCCCGGTCGAAATGAAGAGAACTGTCAAGCTCGACGAGGCACCTTGACTATCCAGCTTTGAAGGCATCGCGCTGCAGGAGGTGAGGATCCGGCGGTATGCTTGACGCTCGCCCGCCAGGACGTTATCGGGCCCCATGAGTGACAAGACCGCAGAACGGGCAGCTGACCCCAGCTGGATTCCGAAATCGGGATCGCGCAGGAGTCGGACCAGTTGCCGAGCGAGGCTCTCGCGATCTCTAAATGGGGCTAGGAGACCGGTGACTCCGTCGCTTATGATCTCGCCTTGCCATTCAAAGTCATATGCCGCAACGGCTCTGCCGCTAAGACAGGCCTCAACGAGGGCACGTCCGCTCATGGTCGAAACGTTGACGGCAGCATTTCTCATCGCGGCCATCAGCCAGTGTTGGTCCCGGCTTCCGACGAATACGGTCGAGTCGGCGACCTGCAACTGGTGAGCACGGTCCTCCAGCTCGGCTCGGAGCGCGCCGTCGCCGGCGAATACGAGCACGGCGTTGTCCACCGAGCTTCGAACGGTCGAGAAGGCTTCTAGTACGTCGAGGGGATATTTCACCTCCTCGAGCCGTCCCACCCAGAGCAGGTACGGCCGGTCCGGAGGAACTTCCACGGGCCTAGGGACGGCGTCCGGCTCTACGAGATGTACTGGATCGATCAGACCGCCGTACCGGGCGAGAACCAGGGCGTCTGGACGAGCGCCATTGCGCCGAGCGAACTCAAGGTTATCCTCGCTTGGAGCGAAGACGATGTTCGCCCGGCGAAGTACAAACCGGGCCAGTAAGGTTTCGACTCTTCGGGACCGTAGGAGACGAGGATAGGCAAGTCGTCCAGTGGCAGCGTAGATCTTGTCATAGTTGCCGTTGATTCTCACCGCGTAGGGGATTTTCGAGGCCCGGGCGAGAGTCCAGCCGAAGACTCCCAGGTAGTGCGGGTCGCCGACCCGCACGACTGATATGCGCTCACGACGGATTAGGGAGAACAGCCGTAGCCACAGAGCGATCTGCGCCACTAGAAAGTTCAGGCTCCGAACATCGGCTAAGGCCGAAAACCGACCGATCGGACAATCGATTGCGGTGTGATCGCTGGCAACGGCAATCTCATGCGGGGGACCGAGCACCAAGTTGCTCGCGTCGTGGGGATTGGCCCCGACGAACGGATGAACACTCCAGACGTGGTCAAAGAAGCCGTCGAGGCTGCGGCTCAGTATGGAGTGGCGGATTGCCTTCGCCTCGACATCGTCCCAGGAGTACGCCGAATCGATCACAAGTAGGCGTGGCCGTGGAGACTCGCTCATACTGCCTTCCCATGACGGTCTCTTGAGGGTCCGGGGGCTGAAGAAGGGGTATCGTTGCCTTGACGCGTGGTCCAATCGTCAGGGCACCCTTTGTTCTCCAGCCGCGCAGGAGGGAAACCTTGTTCGCTCTCGTGACGGGTGGTGCCGGGTTCATTGGATCGAACTTGGTGGATGCGCTCCTCGCTGCCGGCTGGTCGGTGCGGGTTCTGGACGATCTCTCCACGGGTCGTTCGAGCGACGTCCCCGAAGCGGCCGAGATGCTTACGGGTGACGTGAGTGACGCCGATGCTGTCAGAAAGGCCGTAGATGGGGTCGACGTGGTGTTCCACCAGGCAGCTCTTCGGGCGGTTCTGAGGTCGGTGGAAGACCCGCTGTCGACTGATCACGTCAACACCCACGGTACGCTGACGGTGCTCAAGTCGGCAGCAGATGCCGGGGTCCGTCGAGTCATTTATGCGTCCTCGAGCAGTGTTTATGGTGGAAGCTCGACATTGCCGACTCCAGAGTCCGCCCCCCTCATGCCCCGGTCCCCTTACGCCGTGTCGAAGCTGTCGGGCGAGCACTATTGCCGCGTGTTCTGGGAACTGACGGGTCTCGAGACCGTCGCCTTGAGGTATTTCAATGTGTACGGCCCTCGTCAGCGGCCGGACTCCCAGTACGCAGCCGTTATCCCCCTGTTCATCGATGCCTTGAGGCGGGGACAGCCCCCGATGGTGCATGGCGATGGACGGCAGACCCGAGACTTCACGTTCATAACGGATGTCGTAGCGTGCAATATTCTCGCCGCGACGGCTCCAGCTAGCGCCTGCGCTGGCAAGGCCTACAACGTCGCCGGTGGAAAGCCGTGGTCCCTTCTCGAGCTCATCGAGCTGTTGGCCGAAGCCATGGGTGTCGACCCACCGGTCGCGCGGCACGGGCCACCTCGTGCAGGCGATGTGCGGCACACGGCTGCCGACGTGGCCGCAGCGATCAGCGACCTCGGTCATCGGGCCAAGGTCCCATTCCCCGAAGGGCTGCGAAGGACGGTCGAGTGGTTCATCGGAGCCGGCCCCAACGGTCGGTGACCTCAACCGCTCCGCCCGACCAGGAGCTCTGCACTACTTAGATTCTTGCGGAACGTTGGTTCTAGTGGGTCGTTCTGAAGGGCCGTTCGGAGCATTTGGACGCCACGCAGGCCCGCAGCGCGCTGGGACCTGTCCACTCGATACAGCCCCAGGAGAAATTCGCCGTAGTTCTCGTAGACGAAGGGGCTCCGGGCCTGAATCGAAACGAGCCCGTCATACGCCAGGACGGCCGCGGAGTAGGCGCTCTGCTGCTGCGGAGAGCCGAGGGGCTCCCGAAGAGCACCCGCGGCGAGCGCCTGCGCCCTCTCCTGTAGGTAGGTGGGATTCCAGCCATCAAGAGCCACCGCTGCATCGACCTTCGCCGCCACTTGAGAATAGGCCTCTTGGATTTGGGAGGAGGCCCCGGAGCTGCCCGGCCGGACCGCCTGCGCCGTCCGTTCCGCCCCGGCGAACTCTACGTCGGCCCGGTAGGGACGTAGGGCCAGGAAGGCCAAGACGACGGCTATGACAGCGGCCACCGCAACGTAGGCGTTCGCCCGGAGTTGATCTTGGCGAGCTCGTCGGGTCACCCTCCCCCTTCCAAAGCGGGTGGAGGAGGGGTTCGTCCGGCGACCATCGTTGGTCAGGGCCGCACCCACGGGGGGCAAGTGGGTGGGGCCGAGATCCCGCAGCCGGTTCACGCCGGCGTCAGCAGCGAGAACGCTGATCAGGGCGAGGGTCAACCAAAATGAAAACGACAAACCGACGTTCTGCGGCTCGAAGAAGAGCGCCACGAGCAGCGTTGCCAGTGAGGCGACCAGCGCCCCGGTAATGCTGACTGGACCCGGCGAGCTTTCTCCTGTGCTGTCACCGACGTCAGGTTGACGATAAGAACGCCATAGCGTCACGGAGGTCACTATGGCGATACCCACCAAGAGGAGAAACAGGATCAGACCCAGGTACCCCGTCGTCGCAAGGTAGTTGAGGAATGCGTTGTGGGCGCCGTTGACGGCTTGGTCCGCGTTGTACTGCTTCACGAAGCGGACCGACTGGTAGCGAGGGAATACGTCTTGGAACACGTCCGGCCCGATGCCGGCGATCGGATGGTGGTTCGCGATGTTCACGGCTGTATCCCAGATCTCGACGCGTTGACCACTGCTCCCAACGCTGGTCACGTTGAACGCCGATGTAACCCGTTGCCGGTACTGGGGGCTCAGGCCCACCACCAAGGCGAGTACGAGAATGGCGGCTCCCAGGGCGGCAAAGCCCCTTCGCCGCAACCGGGGGCGTCCGGCCAGTTCCCGATAGCCAAAAAGCGCCATCAGGGCTGTGGCGACGCCCGCGGCTATCCACGCCCCTCTGACACCGGTCTGGAGCAACTCCGCTGCCAGGCCCAAGGCAATGGCCCCCGCCATGATCCGTTCGACGAACGTGCCAAGCAAAGCGAGCACCCCCCCAACCGGCAGGAGGGTAGCCAGGAAGCTGGCGAAGTGGTCCGGGTTCCCGAAGGTCGACCAGGCGGTGAGCCCGAGGAAGGGGAAATTCCCCGACCAGCGCACCCAGTCCCAATGACCCCCCCAGACCACGTCGTGGAGCTGCAGCAGGCCGTAGAAGATCGTCAGGCTCCCCGCTCCGAAGAACAGCGCCTTGAGGCAGAGGACAACGTCCTCCGTGCGCAGGAGTTGGGTCAGAAGGATCATGAAGGCAACGAGGGCAGTGGTGACCAAGAATCCGTCGTCCGACGTCGGGTAACCCAGGAGGCTGATCAGCGGCTCCTGACCGAATGCCGTGGCCAGCCCTGTCCAACCCGCCAAGGCCAGTGCCGGCCAGAGGAGGATCGACCAGCGCCAGCTCTGGTGCCGGCCGGCGAGTCGCCACACCAGGACGACGGAGAGCGCCAGGTCGCCGACCATCACCGCCGTCGCCTTCGGGAGATTGAAGCTGTCCACCATGCGTTGGTCGAATAGGACCGGCACGACGACGATGGTCGCCACGACGATGAGCCGCACGGCAGCGACGTCGGCAGGTGCCCCTGCTGTCGCCTGGGCCGCCAGGTAGGTCACCCCTCCAGCGGCAATGACGAGGAAGGCCACCAGTCCAAGGCCGCCGATCGCCCCAACGGCCCAGCTGAGCAGGACTGTGAGCATCTGGAAGCCAAAGAGGCCCCAGAGCCAGTGCGGCCGTCCGATCGTCAGGCCGGTGCGCGCGCCCCTCCTGGGCGGCGGAGCCGGGCTCGGGCGCCGACGAGGGGCGGTGGTTGTGGCCCCTCTTGGCTGCTGACGGCGCCGGCTCTTGCTCTTCGCCACTCTCGGACGTCACCCTTTCCTGCTTTGTCCCGGCCCAGCGCCTCGCCGGAATTAGGAGAGCTTAGGGACGATCGCACCGGTCGCAAAAACCGAGGGGCCCCGACCCTTTCGGATCGGGGCCCCTCTGAGTCACACCTCAGAATCGAGCTGAGGCGTTAGTACTACGAAACAGCGGCGTCACCCTCAGGACTGGCGTGGTTGTTCGGAGAGTTGGCTCCAGTCACCGCACCAGCGTCAGAGGTACCGAGAGTGGCACCAGTCAGCTGCGTGTTAGTGGCGGCAGTGTTGCCATTTGCCTGCTGGAAGTACGAGGTGCAGGTGATCTGGTTGGCGGCAGTGCCGAACCCGATCGTGGCTGCATTACAGGTCAACTCGACCCCATCCGCATCGTAGACATGCAGATCCTGCGGGGTGTTGTAGGCCACTGAAGTGCTCGTAGTGGTTCCAGCTATGGGCTGGCTGTATGTGTAGGTGAAGCTGTAGGACGTTCCGTTGGGTCCGTTGATGGTATTTCGTTTCACGCTCTGGAGCTGCGGAGCTTGAACCGTGCCGGACGTCAACGTGCTCTGGTTCGGATTGGTAGCGCCGAACTCGTCGTCCTGATTCTGGAGGTTGCTGTTGGCACCAGTAACGCCGCCAGCTGCTACCTCACCGCCCACTGCCGACTTCAGCGTACCCACGCCCCAGGTAACGATCACCTGTGAGGGATTGCTGCTGCTGACCTGGACGTTGTTCGCCCCCGAGGTCTGGCATCCATTTCCAGCAGTGCACTGAACCTGAGTGGCGCCCGACGTGTAGTAGTAGAAGTCGGCCGCATTCAGGGTCGTGGTGGAGATGGGCTGATCGAACGAGTAGACCATCTGGTCGACGCCACCAGGGCCCGAGCCAGAGAATATCTGAACGTTCGTCAGGTCGGGATAAGCCGACGCGTTGTGCGGCGTATCCGTCACCTCTAGCGGGTTGCAGTAGTTGGTGGTGCCGGCACCATTGGTGGTGCCGCAGGCGATCCCATTAGCGACCGGCTGCGAACCAACCGTGTTCTGCTGAACGATGATCCGGGCGATTGTTGCCGTGCTCGGAACCGTCCCGTTGTTCTGCTCGGGGCACACGATGGTGAAGGTCTGAGTGCCTTCCCCGCCCGGATTCACCCCACCCGAGGATCCGTTGCTTCCCGGAGCGGGTCCCACGCAGGGCTGGGCTCCGCTGGGCGGCGTGCTCGTGTAGAGGATCGAGAAGCCGGACGAACCGCTTATGCCGCCGATCGTCGCCGCTGCCTGGGCATAGGCCGTCTGGTCGAACATCAGGTCAATGGCGACGCTGTTGCCGCCGTTGAACGTGCTCGGGCCAAGCCTGGTGGCAGTGATTTGCTCGGGGTCAGGGGCATTGGTCTGGCCGGCGGTGAGATTGCCGGTGGCGGAGTTGCCGATTGCAGCCGCTCCGTCAGGGCTCTGCCCATTCCCAGTGATGACGGCCGGGCCGCCAGCGGACTGAGGACCGGCAACGGTGGCCAGTGTCAGCGCACCAGCCTGAGCCGAGGTGTTGATGGTCGGGAACAGAACGTTGATCGCGTTCGTGTTGCCATTGACCGCGGTAGCGCAGTTCTGATTGCCCCCGGTGCCACAGGTGGAGGTCCCGGCAGTGCTCGTGGCATTGGAGGACCACACCTTGAAGCCCTGAGGACTCAGTACGGCGTTAGACACGTTCTGGTTGAACACGTACTGGACCACCGTGCCCTGAGGATTCGCCGTGGTGCCAGGCGAAGGCGTCGTCGAGACGATGCTGGCCGAGCAGAGCTGCGGCAGACTCGTCTGGTTGCAGCCGGCGGTATTGGTCGTGGTCGACGTCACGTTCTCAGGAACGGTCGTCGTGACCGGGGAACCGCCGCCCGTGGGCGTGGCCGTGAAGGTCAGGTTGCAGTTACCGGTCGGCTGATTCGACGGAATGGTGACGGTGAAGTTGCCATTCGAGTCGAAGGTCACCGACTGGTTGCTCAGACCGCAGCCGCTAACCGTCAGCGACTGTACGCCGCTGGGGTTCTCGACCACACCGCTGATAGCCCCGCCCTGCTGGACGGAGGACTGGTTCACCGACACCGAGCCGGTGCCGAAGCTGCCACCGGCGTTGTGGGCGATGTCACTCAGGGTCGACTCGGCCAGGGCGCGGTTGCCACCGTAAGCCAGGCCGGGGTCCAACGAGGAGGCGTGCTCCGCGGCGAAGTTGTCCACGGAAGCGGCCGTCGTCGGATTCAGAGTGATCAGGGTGGCGTACTTGTTGATGCCATCCAGGACGCTGGCAGCCAGAGCATCCGCGCCGTCGTTCTGCAGCGTGGTGGTGCTACCGACGTAGGTCGCGCCAGTGGCGACCCCCATGCCGGTCGGCGGGTTGGTCAGGCCGTAGTTCTTGATGGCGTCATCGGCCAGCAGCATCGAGGTCTGGGAACGGTCCTGACCGCCGGTGGCCGTCGTGTCCGTAGTCGTGCCGGAGGGAGCCGGGCTGTACTGCGACGTCGGGATGGCGGCCGAGCCACCGACAACGACCAGCTTCTGGCAACCATCGGAGGAGATGGTCTGGGAAGCCTGGGGCTGCAGGGTGGACGAAGTGGCATTGGTCAGGATGACCGGGAACTTGCCCTCGTAGGCAACGGCGCCAGCACCGAGAGCGTCCACCAGGTGGGCGTCATCGCCGCTGGCGAGGATGCAGGTCTTCTGGCCTCCGGCCGTTCCGACCGTCGTCCCCGTCGCCGTGTCGATCTGCTGCATGGTGTCGTAGCGAGTCGCACCGGCGTAGGTCTTGGAGACGTTGCAGCCGGCGGAGTTGAGGGCCGAGACCTCAGCCGAGCTCACTGCGCTCGTACCACCGACGACCACGCAGTTGGTGATCTTGTTGGATGAGATGGCTGCCAGCGTCTCCTGGGGGATGCTGCTGGAGCCGTCAACCAGGAGGATCGGGGCGCTCAGGTTGCCAGCGAGGAAGCTGGCGGCAAGAGCATCCGCCTGGTGGCCGGGCAGGCCGTTGGCGACAATCGCCGTGCCAATGGTGCCCGTGCCGTTCGGGTTGAAGGCACGGGTGGCGATATTCGCCGCCGTGCCGTAGCGGGTAGCCCCTTCGACTCTCGTAAACGTGAACGAGGATGTCGCGTGGGCGCTAACCGCAAGGGCAGAGAGGCCCGTCAGAGACGTGACGCCGGCAACTACGCCGGTCACGGCTCTGCGGAGCCACCTGGACTTTCCTTGCATTCAGCCTCCTGAAGGCTCGTGGTTAGTGACTGCGTCGTTGCTAGTCGGTGAGTTGAGGAAAAACAGCGTTGAGACCGAGCCGGAGCCGGTCAACCGGTCGTGTTGACGATTCACCCGCTACGTCTTGGTGACCCCCTTCCGCCGAAGGCTGCCTCTCTCACGCTGTCTCGACCCCGCCCCTCGAGAGGAGGCCGAGTGGCGCCGGACCAACAGGCCGGCGGCCGCCGGGGAGCGTAGCCCCTTCGGAGTGGTCTGCAAAGGATTCGCAGTTAGTTCCAACTGGGTTCTACGTCCTAGTCCCGGCGACAACAGAGTGACGCCTGCCTATGCCCTGCGTCACAAAGAAGTAATCGAGGCCCGGAATGCCACTGTCAGTGGCGATGGAAGGTGGCCACCTTCGGTGCCGGCGACTTCGAGCCCTGCGTGGTGGACGTGCCACTGTTAGTGCTCGTCTGGCACGCCTGGGGCGTGCTCTGGTCGGCCTGAGGACTCGCTGCTGGGCTCGAACTGGATGTCGTGTCGGTGGTGGTGCTGGTGGTCGACGATGAGCTCGACGAAGTCGTGGTAGCGCCCGTCGTCGTGGTGGTGGTGCACGGCTGAGTGGTCGTGGTGGTCGTTCCCAGCGTGGTGCTGGTGGGGGCGCTCTTGGCCGTGGTCGTGGTCGAGGACACTGTCGTGGCCGTCGTGGAGGTGCTGGTCGAGCTGGAGGTCGTGGTGCTTGAGACCTGGATGTCGCCGGTAGCTGCGGAGAGCGGCAAGGGCGGCAGCGGGGCCACGGCGAGGTTGAAGCGGGCGAGCAGCGCCTCCAGCTCCTGAATCTTCTGGTAGGCGGCGGCGAGGAGCAGGTCCCGTACGGGGTCGCTCGCCGGCAGGCCGGCCGCCGTCTGCTGGGCCTGCACGAGGGCGTCACGGGCGGCTTGTCCCGTCGACGCCACCTCTGAGCGGTTTCCAGCTGCCGCCACCGTCTGCACGGCGGCCATGCGGCTGTTTATTTGTTGCAGCACGACGGCGGCGTCCTGGATGTTGCCCAGCTGGCCCGTCCCGTTGCCGGGCTTGCCCCCGGACATGCCCGCGTATAGGAGCAGCCCTAGCACGACGGCGGCGGCGGCCCCGGGCAGGCTGCGGTGCATGACCTGGCGCCGAACCTCGTGGGGGGAGGCCCTGCGGGCCGCCAGGCCCGCCCGCAGGGCGACCAGGGGCTCGCTCGGGACGGGTTCGGCCTCCGCTGCCAGCGCCAGGGCGCGGGCGGCCGCCAATTCGGCGTCGAAGTGGCCCCGCGAGGCTTCCACCTCGTCGAGGGTCGCCTCGAGGGCGACGTCGAAGTCCTCCAGCGCCTTCTGGCGCCTGCGGCGCAGATCGGTGAGGTGGCGGACGACGCTCACGGGGTCAAGCCCATCCGTCTGGCCAGGGCGGCCAGGGCTCGCTGCTGCTGCATCCTGACGGCTCCGGGCCGCTTGCCCACGATCTCGCCGACCTCAGCCGAGCTGAGGCGGGCGCAGATCCGCAGCCAGAGGATCTCCTGGTCGTCCGGGTCGAGGGTGGCCAGGGCCGACCGGACGGCATGGGCGTCCTCGCGGGCGATCACCTGCTCGTCGGGATCGGTGAGGAGGAGGTCCACCGGATCTACCTCGTGGTCCCCTCGGGGCGCCCGGGCCAGAGCCCGGATCCGATCGGTGGCCACGTTGCGGGCGATCCGGAAGAGCCAGGCGCGGAAAGCATCAGCCCCACCACGGAAAGTGTCGGCCCGGTCGAGGGCGCGCAGGAACGTCTCCGACAGGGCCTCTGCCGCCTCCTCGCGGCTGCCCAGCCGGAGGACCAGGAAGCCCGTCAGTCCCCTGGCATAGGCCCGGTAGGCCGCCTCCCACGCCCATCTCTCTCCTCGCTTGGTCGCCTCGACGACCGAGTCGCCAAGGGGGGGAGGGTTCTCCGCCCTGGGAGGGGGACGGAGCGGGACGATCGGTGTCACAGGCGCAGACAGACCCGGTTCCCCAGGTACGTCCGCCCCCTCAGTCACCATGTGGTCTCGCACCTCCGCCGACGGTGAGAGATCTCCGTCGGGCTCAACGGTAATGGCGCCGGAACTGGTTCCGGCGGCGCTGTATCGGCGGGAGGGACCCCCTCATAAGGGCCATCCTGGGAGGGCTGGTCACAACGAGGCGGGCTCGACCTCGTCGCGCACCTTGTTGAGGGTGACCAGCAGGTCGGCGATGAGGCCGAGGAGGACCACCGCTACGCCCCCGCCGAACAGGACCAGGGTGTCGGCGGCCACATGGAAAGAATGCGCCACCAGGTCATAGGCGAGCTTGCCGACCGCCGCACCGAGCAGGACCAGGCCGATCGGCATGAACACTCGTAGGGGGTTGTAGAGCAGAACCATCCGTACGATCTGGAGCAGGTAGCGGCGGGTGTCGGCCCACCAGTGGAACTTGGACCTACCCGCCCGGGGGAAGTAGTCAACCGGCACGTAGTGGACGGAGTAACCGTTGGCAAGAAATGCCAGGGTAATGGTCGAGACGCAGGAGAACCCCGCCGGCAGCAGATAGAGGAACTGGAGGGCGACGCTCCGCCGGAAGACCCTCAACCCCGAGTTGAGGTCGGGGATTCTGGTCGAGGTCAGGTAGCTGGCCAGCCGGGCCAGCACCCACTTGGCCGGCACCCGGGCCGCCTTCTGGGTCCCCTGCTCCGACGTCCTGGCTCCCACCACCTGGTCCCAGCCGCTGTCGAGCTCCTTGACCAGATTCGGGATCTGCTCGTTGGGATAGCTCATGTCCACGTCCGTCCAGGCCACCACCCGGCCCCGGGCCGCCCGGGTCCCTGCCTTCCGGCTGGAACCGGCCCCCCGGTTGGTGGGGAAGCGGATCACCCTGACCCCCTCGATCCGGCCGATCTCCGCCGCCGAGCCGTCGGTCGAACCGTCGTCGACCACGATGACCTCGTAGGTATATGGAGAGGCCGCAAGAGCGGAGCGGATCCGGGTCACCTCGGTGGCGATGTGGCCGGCCTCGTTGTGGACCGGCAGGACCACCGAGACGTCGATGGGGCTCAGCTCCGCCGGGGCCTGGGAGCTCATGCCAACCCAGGATAATGACGGCGGTCCGCCACACCTGTGTTGCTAAGGCGGCTCCGGCCCTTACGGGTCACCGGGCGGAGGCACCATCCGGGCCCGCCGGGTTTCCGCCGATTCATGGCGGCGAGCCGCCAGGCGGGAGGCGCTGAACCAGGCCACGTCGAGGCAAAGGTCCCAGCCCCGTAGCACCACCGACACCGCCGCCGCGTCCCCAAAGCCGAAGCGGGACTTGAGGATCAGGGTCATGATCCCCTCGCGGACGCCCAGGCCGCCGGGGGCGATGCTCAGCAGCCCGGCGACCGAGGAGGCGTTGACGGCACCGGCCAGCAGCGGCACGTCGGACCAGTGCGCGGGCAGCAGGACGGCCGCCAGGGCGGTGAAGGCAAAGGTCCTGAAGACGGAGTTGAGCCCGTAGAGGGCGACCGACCGGTAGGACGGCGCGATGCCCGCCCGGCCGCTCGCCAGCCTGGGGATGCCCGGCACGAGGCGCCCGGCGATGTGCAGGGCGAGCGGCAGCCCGGCAAGGAGCCCGGCGCTGGCCACCCCGACCAGGATCCGGGCCCAGCCGACCAGGACCGTCCCCGACAGGAACGCAGCGGTGAGGAGGCTCCCCCATGCAGCGAGGATCCCGACCTCGATCGGGAGGGTCGCACCGGCCAGCACGCGGGGCACGCCCTCGCGCCCGGCCAGGACGACCCGGGCGGCCAGCAGGGCGGCGCCAGCTGGCACGTAGCGGGTGATCTGAGCCGTCCACCAGATGCGCACCGCCCGGCGGTGGGGAAGCCGGGCGCCGAAGGCGTCCAGGATCTCCCTCCAACCGAGCGGCATGAACACACCGCAGGCGAGGTTCATCGGTGCTGCGGCGGCGAACCAGGCCGGTCGGAGCCGCAGGTGGATGTGGCGCACGGACGAGTAGTTGTCGATGCCGACCTTGACCACCACCCCCACTACCACTCCCACGACCGCGGCCCGCACCAGCCAGACCAGGGCGGGCGGCACCCGGAACCGGCGGGAGGCCGCCTGCTCAGGGGCGTCGACGGTCAAGTGCCCTCCGGTAGGCGGAGGCGTGGGCGGCGGCGACGGCCTCCGGGCGGTGGCGGCCGAGGGCCGCTGCCTTAGGTGGCGGCAATGGAAGCCTCAAGATGGCCGCCACCCACGCCTCTACATCGCCGGGCGGGACGAGCACTCCGTCGGCGCCATCTTCAACCGACTCGGGCAGACCGCCGACATCTGACGCGATGACCGGCCTACCCCGGGCGAGGGCGTCCAGCGCCACGAGGCCCAGCCCCTCTCGGCGGCTCGGCACAACGAGGGCATGGGCACCGTCGATGGCACCCCACATCTCATCCTTGCCGACGGCGCCGGCGAAGCTGACGGCATCGCCCGAGGCCGCCGCCAGCGCCTCGAGCGAGCGCCGGAGCGGGCCGTCGCCGACGATTGTGAGCATGACCTCGTGGCCCTGCGCGACCAGCCGGTTGACGGCCGAAATGACGGTGTCGAAGCCCTTCTCCGACGCCAGACGGCCGACTGCCGCCAGTCGGAGCGGCGGCGACGGCGGCACGGGCCTGATCGACCTGCCCGCCATGTTCACCGGCATCCTCAGCACGTCGACGGGGCGGCCGGAACCGAGCAGAGCGCCGACGTCAGTGGCCAGCCGCTCGGATACCGCCGCGACGACGGCGGCCTGCCGTAGCACCAGCCCGGCCGCCCGCGCCAGGGCGGGGCGGCGGGTGAGGTGGACATCGCTCCCATGACATGTGATCACCAGAGGGGCGCCGAGCACCCGGCCGGCAACGGCCGCGGTGAGACCGGCCGGTATCCACCAGTGGGCGTGGACGACGTCCGGACGCCACTGACGCCCGAGCGAGATGATCGACCCCGTCATCGCGGCAAGGTACGCCGGCAGAGCGGCAGCGCCGACCGGGGTGGTGGCGGTGGTAAGCAGCCCGGCTCCATAGGCGAGAACCTCTGCTGGCCCGGGTGCATAGCGAAACCTGTGCACAGGTGCACCAGCCACAACTCCGTCTCGTTCGAGGCCGGCGGCATGGGGCGCCAGCACGCGGACCTCGAGGCCTACCGCGAGCTGAGCGGCGATCAACTCGGCCAAGTACGGAGCGACGTGATCCGCGTCCCACCGGGGATACGAGGACGTGACGTGCAGAACCCTCATGTCCTCTCCCACCGCCCGGTCAAGGTCCGCCTTCGCCGCCTTGGACAGCCACCGCCTCCGACTCGGGTCGGCGCGACGCGATCCGGTGGCCCCGCTTGAGGCCGTTACTGGGGGATCGCCGGACACGTGCCGTGGTCGGAGTGCGAGTAGACGTCCACTTTCACGGCGGCCAGGTGCTCGGCGGTGAAGTGGAACACGGCGCTCGTCTGACCGCTCAGCAGGGTCTGACTCGAGCTGGCAGGGCTGGCCGCCGTCGGCGTGACGTACACCACGGCCGGCCCGGCCGTGGTCACCGTTACGGTCAGCTGGCCTCCGGTCAGCGTCATTCTCGCCTGGCACTGGGGCGGAGGCCCTGCCGTTGTGGGTGGATGGGTCGCTCGGGTGGTGGTAGTGGCTCCGCCCGTGGTCACGCCTGCCCCGCCTCCGCAGGCAGACAGGGCGATTGGAACGGTCGGCAGGAGGACCGCCAGGCGAGCGAATGTCCGCCTGGAGCGCCGAAGACCCGCGACGACAGACACCGGGGAAGGTCGCATGACCGGATTCTGGCCAAGGTCCCCGAGCAGCACCAATCGCTGGTGTCGCTGACCGTACCCATCACCGGGCGCGGGCGGGCCGCCGTCGAAGCGCCAGTCCTGATCAGTCATCCCCCGACCGTCACATGCAGCCAAACCGGCGGGATGGTGGCGCCGAAGTCGCCCACGCTCTCCTGGATCAGGCTAATCCGGACGTCGTACGGGCCGGGCAGGAGGGACAGCCCGGTGGGACCGATCGGGTCGAGGACGGCGGTGAGGGTGGTCGACTGGCCGGGCAGGAGGGGGTCGGGCAGGTCGGCCCGCCCGGTGGCGACCTCCTGGGTGTCGTTGCCGCCGTGGTACCAGGCCACGGCCACCCGCACGGCGTACTGCGGGACCCGGCCCACGCTGCCGGCGTCGGGCCACGGGGATCCGGCCCCGGTGTGGGTCACCTGCAGCGCCACGGTGGTCGGGGTGGCCCTGGGGACGACGACGCGGCCGGTGGAGGCGGTCCGGCCCGAGCCGAGGTCGAGCCTGATCGAGCCCTGCTGGGAGCCGGGCAGGAGGGGGGCCGGAAAGCCCCGGGGCAGCAGCCAGCCGGCCACGCCCAGGGCGTACTGCACCGGGCCGGGCCCGACCCACACCGCCTCGGAGGAGTGGCCGAGCAGGACCATCCGGTAGGAGGAGAAGGGGGCCTTGGCGGCCAGGTTCCTCGAGCTCACCACCAGCGGTCCGCACGGCGCCTGGTGGGAGTCGGAGTCGAACACCTTGAAGTGCAGGGCCGGGTCGTAGAGGCGGGAGTTGAAGAAGTTGAACGGATCCTCGGTGGCCTCGTCCCAGGCCACACAGGACACCGGCACCTTCGACTGGACCGCCAGCAGGATCCGGGGCAGCAGGCCCTCGTTGGCCGCGCCGGCGGACTGGGAGACCAGGTCCGAGTAGGCGTAGGCGCTGGACGGGGCGAAGGCGACCAGCAGGGCGACGGTGCCGGCGGCGGCGGAGCCCCGGTAGGCGCCGAGGACGATGACCGAAGCGGCCAGCGCCACCCCGGCGAAGACCGCCGCCATGAGCCGGTAGCTGCTCAGGTGGAACAGGGCCTCCCAGGCCATCGAGTTGGTCACCTGGACCCGGCCGGTGCGGTCCGAGCCCCAGTACAGGACCAATCCGCCGGCCGTAGCCCCCAGCCCGACCGCCGTCCAGGTAAGGGCCATGAGGGCCCCGTCCCAGCGGCCGCGCCCGGCCAGCCGGCCCCCGGCCAGGGCCCCCAGCAGGAGCACGGGGGCGGCGAAGGCTTCCAGGTAGCGGCCGTAGACGATGTTGTCGAGGCGGGTGCCGTCCTCCAGCACCAGGGCGGCCAGCACCGCCGAGCCGGCGGCGGTCAGGGCCATGAACAGCGCCACCTGGCCGCTCATCGGCCGGGCCCGATGGCGCATGTGGCCGGCAGAGCGGGACCGCCACAGCGACAGTGCCCCCAGGGCGAACAGGCCGGCCGATCCGACCAGCAGGTACAGCAGCTCCCCGGACAGGGTGGCCCCGACCCGGGCCATCGCCGACCCGGACACCGAGCGGGTGAGGAACTTGATCGGGCTTGTGGCGTAGCGGGCCAGGTGCTCGGACGGGGTGACCCTGGTCACCGCCCGGGTGACCAGCTCGCTCACCAACAGGGCCGCCCCGAGGCTGGCGCCTGTGGCCGCCAGGGCGTCCCAGTGGCGCCGCCAGGGGCGGAGGGCGACCACGGCCACCAGGGCCACCGCCACCGCCGCCACCAGGGCGCGGGGGTGGACCATGACGAGGAGGCCGGCGGCGGCCCCGGCCGCCGCCCAGTTGGCCGGGGTGGGCGCCTCCCCCGCCCGCAGCATCAGCAGGCACAGGCAGACGAAGCCGGGGATGAGCAGGTTCTCGGCCTCGGCGATGTTGGAGACCAGCAGGAAGGAGGGATAGGCGGCCACCGCCACGACCGCTGCCACCAGCACCGCCGGGCGCACCGCCGGCCGGAGGCGCCGGCCGAGCAGGTACATCAGCACCACGGTCGCCCCGGCCAGCAGGGCGTTGAGTTCCAGGGCCCAGCGGTAGACGGTGGCGGTGCTCGACGACAGCCACCACAGCGGCACCAGCAGCAGGCTGTAGCCGGGCGTGTAGGGCATGCCCGGGCCGGGGCCGCCCCGGGCCAGGTAGTGGGCGTCGTCGAGGTAGCCGAACTCGTCGGCCTGCACGATCGGGGCGCGCATGTGGCGCGACAGCGCCAGGTGCACGGCGACCGCCAGCACGAACAGGACCACCCCGGTCAGCCAGGTGGTCCAACGCGCCACCTGGTGGGGCGCCGAGCCGTCGAGCCACTGGCTGACGAAGGCGGGGGCGGGACGCTCCCCGACCTGATCGGCCAGGGCCGGCGGGTCCGGGGAGCGTTCCTCGTCGGTGAGCGAGGAGACCACCTCCGCCTATGGAGGTGCTGCCGGGCCGGGGACGATCGTCGGCGGCGGCGCCTGGGTGGTGGTCGTCGTGCTGGCCGGCTCGGTCGTGGTGGTGGTCGTCGGGGCCACCGCGTTGGGCTGGGGGGCGGGCTCGACGTAGCTGCCGCCGGAGCCGATGTCGTAGGGGTACTGGCGGTAGCCGGGGTCGATGCCCCCGCGCTGGAGGCGGTTGAGCAGGTCGGGGGCGGGGGTGATGGGTGGCGGGGTGGCGAAGTCGGCCACCGGCACCCCCTGCAGGGCGTTCTTCATGTAGTCGCCCCACGTCCTGGCCGGAATGGTGCCGCCGTACACGCACGGGACCCCCTCCACGTAGTGCAGCGGGGTCTGGGTGCTGTTCAGGTGGCCCATCCACACCGACGTGGCCAGCTGCGGCGTGTAGCCGGTGAACCAGGCGTTGGTGCACTGGTCGGTGGTGCCGGTCTTGCCTGCCTCGGGCCGGCCGATGACGGCGTTGGGGTAGGCGGTGCCGTGGGCGATGACCCCCTCGAGGACCTGGGTGACCGTGCTGGCCAGGTTGGCGGAGATCACCCGGTTGCCTGAGGGATTGGTGTCGTCGATGAGGGTCTTGCCGGTGGCGTCGACCACCTTGACAACCGGGCTGGGCTCGACCCGCACGCCCTGGTTGGCCAGCACGCCGTAGGCGGAGGCCATGTCGAGGGGGGACACGTCGATGTCGCCCAGGGTGTAGGACAGGCCGTGGACCTGCGGGCTGTACCAGGCCGAGGTCACGCCCATCTGCTTGGCCATGGTGGCGATGTTCTTGACGCCTATGTCGTTGGCCAGCTGCACGTAGACGGTGTTGATGGACAGCCAGGTGGCGCTGCGCAGGTTGTAGTAGCCGCCGCCCTCGCTCTCGGCGTTGTGGAAGGTCGTCCCCCCGATGCTGATGCTGGGCGGGCCGAAGTAGGTCCGGTCGAGGGAGACCCCCTGGGACAGGGCGGCCAGCAGGGTGAACACCTTGAAGCTCGACCCCGGCGGCATGCCCGTCCCGCCGCCGGTGATGGTCTGGCCGTCCCAGCAGCTCGCCGTCACGACGATCTGCCAGTTGGGGTTGGAGGGCTCGGCCGGGCAGCCGCCCAGAGCCAGGTTCACCTGGGACTCGGCGTAGTCGCGCCCGCCCACCAGGGCCTTCACGTAGCCGCTGGCCGGCTCGAGAGAGACCAGCGCCATGTCGATGGGCAGCGCAGTGGTGCCGAGGCCCCGGCCGACCGACGCCTCCGCCTGGGCCTCGTCGGCGGGGTCGAGGGTGGACTGGATGCGCAGGCCCCCGCCGTAGAGCTCGTCGGGGCCGAGGCGCGCCACCAGGTAACGCCGGAGGTAGTCGATGAAGTAGGGGTAGCGGGACTGCTGCTCCTCCTGGGGCGGGTACACCGCCGTCACCGGCACCCCGGCCTTGACGTTGTTGGCGAGCGTGAGGCGCTCGGCCATGGCCTCGGTGTACTGGGCCTGGTCGATGAACCGGTAGCGCAGCATCAGGCCCAGCACCTCCTCCCGCCTCGTTTCGGCCACGTCGAGGTTGACCAGCGGGTCGTAGTAGCTGGGGGCGGGGAGGACCCCGGCCAGCAGGGCGGCCTGGGAGATGTCGAGCTGCTTGACCGGGGTGCGGAAGTAGGTGAGGGCGGCGGCGCCGGCGCCGTAGGAGCCCTCGCCGAAGTAGCAGTTGGACAGGTAGAGGTAGAGGATCTCCTGCTTGGACATCACCCGGCTGAGGTCGGTGGCCAGGATCGCCTCGTGGACCTTGCGCAGCAGCGTCCGCTTGCCCGACGTGTAGGCGTTCTTGACGTACTGCTGGGTGATGGTGGACCCGCCGCGCACGATGCCGCCGTGGACCACGTCGTCGTAAAGGGCGCCGAGCATGTTCTTAATCGACACGCCGCCCTCGTGGTAGAAGTTGTGGTCCTCGGAGGCGATGACCGCGTTCTTGAGCGCCTCGGGGATGTCGGCCGGGTTCACCGGCACGTCGCGGCCCGAGGCCCGGAACTGGGCGATCACGTTGCCCTGGTCGTCGTAGACCACGCTGGGGTCGGTGAGCAGGGTGGTCTTGGGCTGAGGGACGTTGGCCGGCAGGGGCAGGAAGATGAAGCTGGCCATGATGGTCCCGCCGCACAGGAGGGGAACCCCGACGGCGAGGATGACCGCCGCCCACAGCACCCGGCCCATCTGGCGCAGTGAGCGCAGCACCTGGCTCACGAGGCCGGGGCGCGATCGGGACGGCGCTGCCATCAGGACCGGCCGCTCGGCGCCAGGCTGGACGGTTCCACGGCGCAAAGATTGGCACGGCGGGACCGCGGCCCTGGAGTCAGGGGCAAGATGACCGGGTGCGCCGCCTCGTCGCCCCTTCGGAATGGGTATCGGCCTGGGTAGTGGCTGTGGCGGTCCTGTGCGCCTGCGGGGTGCCCACCCAGCCCCGTCCGGTCGCCATCGCCCGGGGGGAGCTGCCCCTGGGACTCCTGTCGCCCTCCACCACCTCGACAACCCTGGGTGGGCCCCGCAGCTCGGTGGCGTCCGTCGAGGTCTTCTTCGTGTCCGGCGACCACCTGGTGCCGGTGGTGCGCAGCATCCCCCGCCCCCCCAGCCTCGACAACGCCCTGGGCGCCCTGCTGGCCGGACCGAGCCTGACCGAGTCGGCCCAGGGCATCAGGAGCGCCATCAGCCAGGACACCATCGTGCTGTCCACCCGTCTCGACCGGGGCCAGGCGGTCATCAACCTGTCCGAGGCCTTCGCAGGGGTAGAGGGGCTGGACCAGATCCTCGCCGTCGGTCAGCTGGTCTTCACCGCCACCGGCCTGCCCGACGTGGCAGCGGTGCTGTTCGACCTGAACGGTCAGCCGGTGGCGGTGCCTTCGGCCGACGGGAGCCTGGTCACCGCCCCGGTGACCAGGGCCGACTTCGCCCCCCTGCTGTCCAGCTCGAACCTCTGAGCTCAGCCGGCCCCGCAGACCGGGCACGGCCCGGTGTGCACCTCGGAGCGGAGCAGCTCGGTGCCGGCCTGGTCCAGGACCACCTCGAGGGTGCCGGCATGGCGGTCGACAGTCATCCCCACGTACGGCCTCCACTCGGCGCTGTGGCTGGCGATGGAAAGGCCCCGGGGCAGGCGGGCGAAACGGCGCCGGCCGGTGTCGAAGGCCCAGGTGGTGGTGCAGGACTCGACCAGTACCAGCTCCTCGCCCCCGCCGGTGGGCGGGCGCGCCGGGCCGGCGTCCGGGCGGGACGCGGCCGAGGTGGGCGGCCGTTTGGTTTCGGACTGAGTCATGGGGGACCTCGGGGGAATCCTGGCAGACGGATTGGCCAGGGGAAGAGCGATATTCCCGGCATTTGGCAGTTCAAACCGGCGGCCCGGTCCCGCGCCCCCCTCCGGTTGAGTCACCATTCGCGGGTGGCCCAGCGCATCCTGATCGTGGAGGACGACGAGCGCATCCGGGCGTCGACCCGCCTGGCCCTCGAGGACGAGGGCTACGAGGTCGAGGAGGCCCCCACGGCCGAGTCCGCCCTGGCCGGCTTCGACGGGCGGCCCCCGGACGTGGTGATCATCGACCTGATGCTGCCGGGCATGGACGGCTTCGAGTGCTGCCGGACCATCCGGCGCACCAGCGGCGTGCCCATCGTCATGGTCACCGCCCGGGCCGACACCCACGACGTGGTCGCCGGGCTGGAGGCGGGGGCGGACGACTACGTCACCAAGCCGTTCGTCGTCAAGGAGCTGGCCGCCCGGATCCGCGCCCTGCTGCGCCGCACCCGCACCCCCGAGGTGGCGGCGCAGGTGCTGAGCTTCGGCGAGCTGGAGATCGTCCCGGCCGCCGGCGAGGTGCGCAAGGGTGGCGAGGGCCTCCACCTCACCCGCACCGAGTTCCGCCTCCTCTGCGAGCTGGCGACCAACCCGGGCCTGGTGCTGTCGCGCGAGCAGCTGCTCGAGCGGGTGTGGGGCTACGACTACTTCGGCGACAGCCGTCTGGTCGACGTGCACGTGCGCCGGCTGCGCACCAAGGTCGAGGACGACCCAGCTTCGCCTACGCGCATAGTCACCGTGCGGGGCCTGGGCTACAAGCTGGCCCCGTGAAGGCGGCGCCGCTACTGCACCGGCTGGGGTACCGCCGGCGGCGGGGCCTGCGCTTCCGCATCACCACCAGCTTCGCCCTGGGCGCCCTCGGCGTCGCCCTCACCCTCTCCCTCATCACCTACGGCCTGACCCGGCGCTCGGTGCTCAACGCCCGCCAGACCGCCGCCGTGCACCAGACGCTGGCCAACGCCTCGGCGGTGCGCAACGCCCTGCGCTCCTCCAGCCTCGACGTGCCCGAGCTGTTGAGCTCGCTTGAGACGCCTTCGGGATCCAACTCCCTGCTGTTCCACCACGGCTGGTTCGCCACCAGCTTCGCCGTTGGCCAGGAGGCGATTCCGGGCCCGACCAGGAGGGCGGTGGCGGGGGGCAGGCCGGTCACCCAGAACTACTCCTACCGGGGCCATCCCGAGCTGGTGGTGGGGGTGCCGCTGCCGTCGGTGCAGGCCCAGTACTACGAGCTGTTCGACCTGTCCGACGTGCGCCGCACCCTCGACGCCCTGGCCATCTCGCTGGCCGCCGCCTCGGTGGCGACCACCCTGGTCGGCCTGGCCGTCGGACGCTGGGCCAGCCGCCGGGTGCTGGCGCCCCTGACCGAGACGGCCCGGGCCGCCGCAGCCATCGCCGGCGGCCAGCTCGACACCAGGCTTGAGGCGGGCCAGGACGTGGATCTCACCGAGCTGGCCACCTCGTTCAACTCCATGGTCACCGCCCTGCAGCAGCGCATCCAGCGCGACGCCCGCTTCGCCTCCGACGTGAGCCACGAGCTGCGCTCGCCCCTGACCACCCTGTCGGCGGCGGTCGAGGTGCTCGAGCGCCGCCGCGATGAGCTGCCCGAGCGCTCGGTGCGGGCGCTGGATCTCCTCTCCGAGGAGGTCCGCCGCTTCGGCCAGCTGGTGGAGGACCTGCTTGAGGTGTCCCGCTTCGACGCCGGCTCGAACGACCTGTCGCTCGAGGAGGTGAGCCCGGCCGAGCTGGTGCGCCAGGCCATCGGCGTGCTGCGGGCCGACCAGGTGGCGGTGGAGGTGGCGCCCGGTGCCGAGGACATCCGCATCCGGGCCGACAAGCGCCGGCTGGAGCGGGTGCTGGCCAACCTGCTCGACAACGCCGACGCCCACGGCGGCGGGGCGGTCAGGGTGGCGGTGGAGCCGGGGCCGGCCGGGGGGGTGGTCATCGCCGTGGACGACGCCGGACCGGGCGTGCCCGTCGAGGCCCGCGAGGCGGTCTTCGAGCGCTTCGCCCGCGGCCCGGCAGCGGGCGACCGCAGCCGCTGGCAGGGGGTGGGCCTGGGGCTCTCGCTGGTGGCCGAGCACGTGCGCCTGCACCGGGGCTCGGTCGGGGTGGAGGACAGCCCCGAGGGTGGCGCCCGCTTCAGCGTCGAGCTGCCGGCCGACCCTGACGAGGCGGCCGTGCCCCTCGGCCCCCGGGCGGGAAGGCGGCGGGCCCGGGCCCGGGCCGGATAGCCCGGCGGACGGCGAGCGGGGAGGGTCAGGACGACGGGGGCGCCGAGGCCTGCCTCGGGGACTCGGCGAAAGATCCCCGAGGCAGTCGCCCCCCGGACCTGGTGCGGCGGCACCTGATGTCCGGGCCTCGGTCAACGACGCAGTTACCGGCTGGCTGGCGCAGTCCCTGCGACGACTCCCCCATATTCGTCGGCGCGTACGAAATAACTGCGCCGATCATGTTCCGGTTTCATGACAATTCGTGGGCGGGGCCGAACCGGGGGCGCGCCCAGGCCGTCCTGGGTGGCGGGGGACTCGGATCGGACGCGTGTCCGGGTCGGTCAGCCGACCCGGGCCCAGATGTCGTTGCAGGACTCACAGACGTCCTCGGGGACGACCCCGGCCCGCATGAGCAGGGCGAAGATCTTGCAGCCCAGGCAGTAGGCGAACACCGACTCGAGCACCGCCGCCACCACGAGGAGCCCGAGGACGACGTAGGCCGCTCCCCGCAGGCCGAAGCCCAGGGCCAGGACGGCGGCCAGGGTGGACATGGCGGTGCCCATGGCCTGGGCGAAGCGCTTGGGGGGCCCGGGGACGGGCTTGGCCGGCGCCGGCACCCGGGGGGTGATCACCCTGGTGACCAGCTGGCCCAGGGGGCTCAGCGACGGTCCGGTGAGCACCCGGGCCCAGAACCCGTAGGCGATGACGGCGGTCATCCACGGCAGGTCGAAGACGATGGTGGCCAGCGCCATGATCACCACCCCGCCGGCGACCAGGCGGGCCGACACCTCGTTGACCGGGTTCGGGAACGAGAACAGCCGGCGCAGGGCGGAGTCGGCCCGGCCGGGTTGAGCGGTGGTGACGGTCGCCATGGTTGAAGCCTCCTCGGCCGGCGTCCCAGCATTGAAAGCCGACCTGCTGGGTCAACATTACCCGGGCCCGAACAATTCCGTCTCGTCGATGGCGGGGTGGCTCAGCTGAGGATGTTGACCGCTCTGGCGGCGACGATGGCGACGGTCAGGAGCGACACCAGCGACTCCACCGCCATGAGCACCTTGCTCCACGGGCTGAGCGGCATGGTGTCGGTGGGGCTGAAGGCGGTGGCGTTGGTGAGCGAGACGTACATGTAGTCGATGAAGCCCGGCCGCCACCCGGGGCGGGCGACCGCAGGGGTGGTCATCTGGGGGAACTGGAAGTCGGGGGGGATGTCCTCGCCCCGGTAGCGGGCGGCCGGGCCGCCCCGGTCCAGCTCCCAGTACCACAGGCCGAACACGATCACGTTGGTCAGCCAGATGGAGATGGCCGAATAGAACAGAGCCACCCCGCTGTGGGTGTGGCCCTTCAGCAGCTGCTGGCACAGCAGGCCGAGCGAGGCGATGTTGGCGACGTTGATGAGGACGATGATCGCCACCGACGCCGCCCGCATCCACGGCTCCTCGGCGCTGTGGCGGTAAGGGGATGCCAGCAGGAGGGGGACGAGCAGGAGCGCCTCGAACACGGGCAGCACCCACGAGGGCCCGACAATCAGCCGGCCGGGCAGGGTCACGTAGAGGGCCAGTGCGGTCACCACGGCCAGGGCCGAGGGCCACCGCGGGTCGCGCAGGGCTCGGGGAGGGGCCGCCACGCCGGCCAGCTTCGCGCCCGTAACGTTGCCCCGGTGCCCGCCGTACCGGCCGCCGGCCGCCCGCCGTCGATCGACGCCCTGGCCCGGTCGCTGGCTGACATCCCCCTCCCCCACGCCCTGCTGGTGGACGCCGCCCGCCAGGCGGTGGCCGCCGGCGAGCCGCAGTCGGCCCGCCGGCGGGCCGAGGAGATCGCCCTGGCCCTGCTGGGACCGGTCATCAACGCCACCGGGGTCCTGCTTCACACCAACCTGGGCCGCGCCCCCCTCGGCCCCCTGGCGGGACGGGCGGGGCCGGCGCCCGACGGGGTGCCCACCGGCTCCGACGGCGCCGCCGGCCCCGTCCGCTACGCCAACCTCGAGCTCGACCTGGGCACCGGCCGGCGGGGCTCCCGCCAGTCCCACGCCGCCTCCCTGCTGGCCCGGCTGTGCGGAGCCGAGTCCGCCCTGGTGGTCAACAACGGGGCCGCCGCCGTCCTCTTGGTCCTGACCGCCCTGGCCAGGGGCGGCCGGGTCGTGGTCAGCCGGGGCGAGCTGGTCGAGATCGGGGGCGGGTTCCGCATCCCCGAGGTCATGGCCGCCTCGGGGGCCGACCTGGTCGAGGTGGGCACAACCAACCGGACCAGGCTGGCCGACTACGAGGCCGCCCTCGACCAGCGCACCGCCCTGGTGCTCAAGGTCCACCAGTCCAACTACCGGGTAGTGGGCTTCACCGAGGCGGTGGGGGTGGCCGAGCTGGCGGGGCTGGGCCCGCCGGTCGTCTTCGACATCGGCTCGGGCCTGCTCGACGCCGAGGTCCCCTGGCTGCCTGGCGGGCCCCCGTCGTGGCTGGCCGGCGAGCCGGCCGCCCGCCAGGCCCTGGAGGCGGGGGCGGCGCTGGTGACCTTCTCGGGCGACAAGCTGCTTGGCGGGCCCCAGGCCGGGGTCGTCGCCGGGCGGGCCGACCTGGTGGCGGCCTGCGCCCGCCACCCCCTCTACCGGGCCCTGCGGCCGGGGGGCCTGGTGCTGGCCGGCCTGCAGGAGACGGCTCTGGCCTACTTGCGGCGGGACGCCGGGCGGACCGTCCCGTTCTGGTGCATGGCCTCGGCCCCGGTGGAGGCGCTGTGGTCGAGGGCGGAGGCGGTGGCCAAAGCGGCCGGGGGCGGCGCCACCGTCGTGGCCAGCCAGGCCGTCGCCGGGGGCGGGTCGGTGCCCGGCCTCGGCATTCCCTCCGCCGCCGTGGCGCTGGCCGGCGACCACACCGGCCGCCTGCGCCTCCACCGCCCCCCGGTGGTCGCCCGTCTGGCCGAGGGCCGGACCCTGGCCGACCTGCGCACGGTGGACCCGGCCGACGACGAGGTGCTGGCCGAGGCCCTCGCCGGGCCCGCCTGAGCACCGGGGACGCCAGCGTGCACGTCGTCGCCACCGCCGGCCACGTCGACCACGGCAAGTCGACCCTGGTCCTGGCCCTGACGGGCATGGACCCGGACCGCTTCGCCGAGGAGAAGGCCAGGGGCCTCACCATCGACCTGGGCTTCGCCTGGACGACCCTGCCCTCGGGCGCCGGGGTGGCCCTGGTCGACGTGCCCGGCCACGTCCGGTTCATCAAGAACATGCTGGCCGGGGTGGGGGCGGTGGACGCCTGTCTGTTCGTGGTGGCCGCCACCGAGGGCTGGAAGCCCCAGTCCGAGGAGCACCTGCGCATCCTCGAGCTACTGGGGGTGACCCACGGCCTGGTCGTTTTGACCAAGGTCGGCCTGGTCGACGAGGACTGGGAGGCCATCGCCCGCCTCGAGGTGGCCGAGCACCTGGCCGGCACCTTCCTGGCCGGCGCCGAGGTCGTCGCCGTCGACGCCCCCACCGGCCGCGGCCTCGACGAGCTCCGGGCCGGCCTCGACCGGCTGCTGGCGGCCACCCCAACCGCCGCCGATCGGGGCCGTCCCCGGCTGTGGGTTGACCGGGCCTTCGCCGCCCGGGGCTCGGGCACGGTCGTCACCGGCACCCTGGCCGGGGGGCGCCTGGCCACCGACGACGAGGTGGTGCTGGTGCCCGGCGGTCCCCGCCACCCGGTGCGCATCCGGGCCCTGCAGTCCCACCAGCGGGCCGTCCCCGAGCTGGGGCCGGGCCATCGCTGCGCCCTCAACCTGGTGGGCGTCCACCACGGGTCCGTGAGCCGGGGCCAGGCCCTGGTCCGGGCCGACCAGTGGGCCCCGACCAGGACCTTTGACGCCTCGCTGACCGTGCTGGCCGGCCTCGGCCACGACCTGAGCCGCCGCGGCTCCTACCACGCCTACCTGGGCTCGGGGGAGCACGCCGTGCGAATCCGCCTCCTCGACCGGGCCGCCCTGGGGCCGGGCACCACCGGGCTGGTCCGCATCCACCTCCCCGTCCCCCTCCCCCTGCTGCCTGGCGACCGCTACGTCCTGCGGGAGTCGGGCCGCTCCGAAACGGTCGGCGGCGGCGAGGTCCTGGACGTCGACCCGGTCCTGCCCGCCGCCAGGGCCAGGCCCGACCGCTCGGTGGAGCGGGTGGTGGCCGAGCGGGGCTGGGTGGAGGCCGACCTCCTCGAGCGCCTGACCGGGCAGCGCCGGCCGCCCGACGTCGGAGGCCGCTGGGTGGTGGACCCCGCCGCCCTGGCCGAGGCCCGCCGGCGGCTGTCCGAGGCGGTCGCCAGCGCCTCCGACGCCGGGCTGCCCGTGGCCTTGCTGTCCGAGCGAGACCGGGCCCTGCTGGACGGGCTCGAGGGGGTCGAGGTGCGTGACGGCGTGGCCCGGCCAGCCGGCCACCGGAGCGACGAGGCCCTGGCCGGGCACCCGTGGCTGGACGGGCTGGAGGCCTCCCCCTTCCAGCCCCCTCCCCCCGACGGGGTGGACCGGGCCCAGGTCCGGGCCCTGGTCAGGGCCGGGCTGGTGGTCGAATGCGACGGGGTCCACTTCGCCGCCGGGGCGGTGCAGGAGGCCATCGCCCGCATCGCCGGCCTTCTCCGGCTGGCCCCCGAAGGGGTGACGGTCGGCGCTGTGCGGGACGAGCTGGGCACCAGCCGCAAGTTCCTCCTGCCGCTGCTCGGCTACCTCGACGCCAACGGCTTCACCCGGAGGCGGGGGGACCTGCGCATCGCCGGCCCCCGGCTGCCGGTCGGGCCGGGGGCCTGAGGCCCGGGCGGCTCAGCCCGCTTCGCGGGCCAGAAGGCTCTTGCGCTCCAGCTCGTTGAGGCCGCCCCAGATGCCGTGGGGCTCGCGGATGCGCAGGGCGTACTCGAGGCAGGGCTTGACCACCGGGCAGGACGAGCAGATGGCCTTGGCCCGGTTCTCGCGGTCGGCCCGCTCGTCCTTGCGCTCGAAGTACGACGGAGGAAAGAACACCGCGGCCTGGGGCCCCCTACAGGCCCCCTTGAGCTGCCACGCCTCCTGCACTCGCTGCACCTTCACTGGCTCCCCCTCCGCCCTTCTCGGGCCGACCCTACAGCGGCCCTCTGGTGGTTACAAGAGTCAATTGCGGCATCTCACCCCCCCTGACCAGCACTTTTGGCCGGGGGTCGGGAGACCGGGCCCGCCAGGAGGGGTCATTATCCGACCGGTGGGTAACGTGCTGATCGGGATGGACCCTGCCGCTTTCTGTCAGCAGTCGCGCGTCCTGATCGTGGCCGGCAAGGGCGGGGTCGGGAAGACCACCGTCACCGCCGCCGTGGCCCTCATGGCCGCCCGGGCGGGTCTGTCGACCCTGATCGTGGAGATCGAGGGCAAGAGCGGCCTGCCGACCATCTTCGGCCGGCCCGACACCCTGAGCTACCAGGAAGCCACCATGGTCCCCCGGGCCGGCGACCACGCCGATGTGCGGGCCCGGACCCTGACCCCCGACGACGCCCTCATCGACTACCTGGTCGACCACGGCCTCAAGCGGGTGTCCAAGCGCCTGGTGAACTCGGGCGCCCTCGACGTGGTGGCCACGGCCGTCCCGGGCCTGCGGGACATCCTCGTACTGGGCAAGGTGAAGTCGCTGGAGAAGTCCTCCGCCGCCGACCTGATCGTGCTCGACGCCCCCGCCGCCGGCCACGCCGTC
>Ga0070739_10001002_pt1 | contig 45533 bp, 40 predicted proteins | sample Coa_R1_7_FD_66445 | JGI IMG/M metagenome (GOLD analysis project Ga0070739, IMG submission 66445) | Surface soil microbial communities from Centralia Pennsylvania, which are recovering from an underground coalmine fire - Coalmine... | ecosystem: Environmental > Terrestrial > Soil > Unclassified ...
GAAGATCGCGACACGTATCATAAAGCCTTCTTACAAGTTACGAATTTGTGGCGTACGAGTGACGTCGCGCGCGAATTCGTGTTCGGAAAACGTTTAGCATCGATCGCGGCGCAGCTGCTCGGTGTGGAACGCGTTCGTCTCTATCACGATCAGGCTTTGTATAAGGAGCCCGGCGGCGGCATTACGCCGTGGCACGCGGATCAATTTTATTGGCCGCTATCCAGCGACAAAACGATTACGGCATGGGTGCCGCTGCAAGCGACGCCGCTGGCGATGGGACCGCTCGCGTTTGCCGCCGGCAGCCATCGCATGACATTCGGCCGCGATTTCGAGATCAGCGACAAGAGCGAGCGCAGTCTACGCGAGGCACTCCAAAGCGGCCGCTTTCGCGAAGTGAACGAACCCTTCGAGCTCGGCGAGGTCAGTTTTCACTCGGGCTGGACGTTCCACCATACCGGCGCTAACTCGTCGGACTGCGCGCGGGCGGTCATGACGGTCATCTACATGGCCGACGGCATCCGCCTCATCGAGCCTCAGCGCAAGCAGCACTTTGCTGACTGGGAGGCGTTCATGCCGGGCGTCAAACCGGGGGAAGTGGTTGACAGCCCCCTGAATCCCGTGTTGAATTAGCCTCGTACGTCTTCACGGCGCCATCGTCTATCGGTTAGGACACTGCCCTTTCAAGGCGGAAAGACGGGTTCGATTCCCGTTGGCGCTACCAATTTAAAGCCGCGTTTACGCGGCTTTTTTATTTGTTTCTGGCGCAGTTCTACTTATAGTTCTACTTAAACGTCGCGCGGGTTCGCCACCCGGCTCGGTTATGCGGTCGTGCCGGCGAATAACGACACAGAAGCGTACGCGCATCCGTCGCAAGATTAGACTGCGCGTCAGCGCTAGCTGGTGCCGTGTTCTTTTGGATTTACAACGCAATCAGTCATTGAGGTGCGAGGCAGTATTAGATACACGTCCCCACGCGTGATTTTAGATGCAAGGCAGCGGCGCAACCCCGCCGGCCCGCCCGTCGCTCGCGTGAGCGTAGCTCGGTAGAACCGGCGCTAGCGGGCACGAGAACGTACATCCCTGTCTTCACGATGTACGTCCCTCCCTAAACTGCTGTGCTTATCGCTTCTTCGTGTCCCGGCGTAGCCGTTTCAAATTGAGACCGGGCGGCCTCACGTTCTGCTCGGCGCTTGAGCTCCGCAAACTGCTTCATTTGCATAATCCAATGCGTCCACTCGAGCACTCCGAAACTCATAAACGGCTGCAGCCACCGCGGCTGCATATTCCAATAGCCGCTAACGATAAGCCGCGTTTTTCCACCGGGAAGCTCTTTCAGCCAAAACGCCCAGAGCGATTCACTGTGCGGTATTCGCGAACGCAGCCCCAGGAAACGCTGCGGCTCAAGCGCTGCCACCTGCCACGCCTTGCGCTCGAGATCACTGACGTGCGGGCCGCCGAGATAATCGCCCACTTTGACGTCTTGCCACTCACGGTGAAGCGTCTTGGCACTAGGCCGGCCGAAATTGTCCAGGTAATCCCAGCTGTACCATCCGGCGCGACCGTAGCCCATCTGCAGAAGCCACGGCCAGACTTTGCTGGGCGGCGCGTCGATGGTCACCGCCATGGTGCCGCTACGCGTGCCCCCGGATACGAGATCGGCGCCGGGAAACGGCGAGTTCACTTCGTCGCGCGTCGCGCCCCAACGCAGCAGCCGTGGACGGATAAATGCGCTGTACGCTGCAATCGTTAGCGCAGCGAGCGCAGCAAATCTACGCATGTCTTAGTTCCCCTGGTCCCACAATGTCCGCTGCCGCGCCGCCTACCTTGTCATAGGCTCGAGACCACAACTTAACCGCCAACACCGCCACCCAAAGCAGATATGCGCCGATGTTAATGCGCTCGTAGATCCCGATGCCTGGCGTTGGCAGGTTTGCAGCGAGGCGCGTACCCTGCCACCCGGTCAACGCACCGAATAGCAGAATCACTCCGACCGTCGCAACGGTATAGTATAGAAAGCCTCGCCCGAGCGCAGCGGCAGCGAATCCCATCGCTGCCAGCGTTAAAGTGAGCCAGGCCGCGGTCCAAACGATATGCAACGTATCAGTGAGGCCCATCGGCGCACCGCGCATGTGCATCGGCGGCCAAAACGTACCGTAAATTGTTGCTGCAGCTAGAAGCGCTGCTGGAACGCGTAACCCGCGTCGTTCACGCGCAGAGAGCCACATACCGACGCTAAACAAAAGCATTAGCACACCGTACGCTCTGCCCATGGCAATGTCTACACCTCGCGATGGCAAATCGATCGCCGAAAGTTCGCTAATCACCTGATTTACGAAGTCATATCCCGGATAGCTCAGCAATGCCGCGAGATCACGGGCTATATATACCAGCGAAGCGAGAATGCCGCAAAAAAGCAGGCTTTTTCGTAACATGCTCGAGTCTAGATTCGCCATACGGTCATGGTAGTCTAGCTTCGCGACACACCTTGTGAAGCGACCGAGAACGATGGTGTTACAGTAGGAAGTCTTGGTACAGGACACTACGATCTCCAAGGACTCGGGAAACGGTTGAGAACTCGCGCTCCTCCACCGTCCGCTACGTTCCCAGGTCGGTCCCGTTGAGCTGATACCGTGTGGGTATGCCCTTCACGGAAGAACAGTTCTTCGAAGTCTTTCAGCGCTACAACAACAGCGTCTGGCCCGCGCAGTTGGGGCTGTACGCCGTCGCTATCGCTGCGGTGGCGCTTGCACGTCGCGGCGCATCGAGCGACAGTCGTTACGTGGCCGGGCTTCTTGGCTTACTCTGGGCATGGACGGCCGTAGTCTACCACGCCATATTTTTCAGGCAAATTAATCCCGCTGCCACGCTTTTCGCTGGGCTGTTCTTGTTCAGGCGGCGCTGTTCATTTGGTACGGCATGATTCGTGCAAGCGTCCCCATATCGGTGAAGCACAACGCTTGGCGCGCTGTTGGCCCAGCGCTCGTCGCTTATGCACTGCTGTTGTATCCTTCGATCGCAATGATGAGCGGCCAGCGCTACCCGGCGATGCCGACGTTCGGCCTGCCATGCCCGACAACGATTTTCACCCTGGGGCTACTCATGTGGACGAGAGCGGCTCCTACCATTCTGTTGATCATCCCGCTGCTGTGGGCGCTCATCGCTACGCAAGTTGCGGTTCAGTTCGCCGTGTATGAAGATTTCGGGTTAACGCTAGCAGCGCTTGCTGCATTAGCGCTTGTGTTTGCGAATCGCCGCAGTCGCCACGTTATTCAGGCCTCAGGTGCTCTATGACGATCGCCGAACAAGTGCGTCCACTATCTGACGAAGAGGTCCAAGAACGCCGTAAGCGTTTTGGGCGGAATGTGCTCGTACCACAACGGCGCAATTTTGGACTCATGTGGGTGGTGCGGTTCTTCATGGATCCGATGGTCCTGCTGTTGCTCGTGGCCGGCGGCACCTATTTCGCACTTGGAGATCGTTTCGACGCGATCGTGGCGCTGGGTGCGCTCGTCCCGATCTTTTTTGTAACGTCCGTGCTGGAGCGCAGGTCTGAGCGGGCGCTCGAGGCGTTGAAAAAGCTCTCATTGCCCACCGCGCGCGTTCGCCGTGGATTCCACGATACGGTCATCGATGCGCGCGACGTCGTTCCGGGCGACCTCATGTTGGTCCAAGAGGGCGACATTTTTGTTGCGGATGGAATCTTGGTCAGTGGAACGGCGCTAATCGTAGATGAGTCCATGCTCACGGGCGAGTCACATCCGGTAGTGAAAGAGCCGGGCAGCGGCGAGCTTTACGCGGGAACAGCGCTACGAAGCGGGCGCGGCGAGGCCATCGTTACAGCAACGGGTACGGCGACGAAGTACGGCCGGATCGGCAAGCTCATGTCCGAGATGCGCATCGGCGCAACGCCCATCGAGCATGTAATCCGGCGCCTCGTTTCAAGAATAGGCGTTGCCGTCATTATACTGTGCGCCGTCGTCGTTATCATCGAGCGCGGACACGGTGCACTCTGGCCCGCTGCCATCATTGCCGGTGTGAGTCTGGCCATGGCGGCGATACCCGAAGAGCTCCCCATGGTGTACACGCTCTATCTTGCGCTGGGTGCATGGCGCCTTAGCAAGCAGCGCGCGTTGGTACGCCGGCTCGCGAGTGTTGAAACCCTGGGATCCGCAAACGTGATTTGCGTGGACAAAACCGGCACACTCACCTACGGACAGCTGGAGGTCGCGGGCTGGTGGACGCCGCCGAGGCAAGATCAAAACGGGTTGCTCCATACCGCAGCGCTCGCATGTGAGCGGGACCCATTCGATCCCTTGGACCTTGCGTTGGTACGATTTGCCGCTTCAAACGGCATCGATACCAACGCATTGCAAACTCGAGCGCCGCTTGCGAGGTATCCTTTCGATGCCGCACATCGCCGGATCACGCAGATTTGGCCCGATGAACGAGGCGTTCGGATCGCCACGAAGGGTGCCGTTGAAACGATCGTAGCACTTTGTCGTTTAACCGATGATGAGCGTAACGCAATTCTCCAGAGGAATGAAAATTTTGCCTCGGATGGCATGCGTATCATTGCAGTCGCAGGTGCCGTCCATGCAGCAACCTACGGCGATCGGACTCGCGACGAGTCGGACCTGGAGTTCATCGGGTTACTCGCGTTTAGCGATCCCGTTCGCGAGGATGTTCCGCCTGCAATTGCGGATTGCGCTCGCGCCGGCATCACTGTGATCATGATAACCGGAGATCACCCCGCTACGGCGCAAGCGACGGCGCGACAATTGGGATTGCGCAGCGAACGCGTACTAACGGGCGCAGACGTTGACGGCATGTACGATACCGAGTTGATTGCGGCACTAGCGCATGTCCGCATTTTCGCACGCATACAGCCCGAGCAAAAACTGCGTATCGTGAAAGCGCTGCATGCGCGCGGTGATATCGTCGCGATGACGGGTGATGGAACCAACGACGCGCTCGCCCTACGCGAGGCGGATATCGGTGTCGCGATGGGCCAGCGCGGTACCGAGGTAGCCCGAAGTGCGGCGGATCTCATATTGCTGGATGACAATTTCATAACCATTGTGGGAGCGATTGCAGGCGGTCGCCGCATCTTCCGAAATTTGCGCCGCGCATTTCGCTACCTGAACGCGTTTCATTCGCCGCTGATTATCTCGGCTGTGGTCATTCCTTTCTTTAGCGTGCCATTGCTGCTTTTCCCGATTCACCTCGTCTGGCTCGAACTGATCGTGCACCCAACTTCCGCGCTCGTCTACGAAAATGACCCAGCGGGCGCACATGACCTGATGACTGAGGCGCCGCGCGGGCGTGCTAGCGAACTGCTTCGGCGCAAAGATTGGATTCGTCCGCTCCTTCTCGGCGTGGCGCTCGCTGTCGGCTGTCTTGCAGTCTATCTGGGCGATCTGCAATCAGGCCTCAGTGCTGAGGTCTCACGCGGAGTGGCGCTCGCGACGATGGTCGCCGGGCAGATGCTGCTCGTCCTGACGGAGCGCTCAACGCGGATACCGGTCTGGAAACAATCTTTTACAGACAACCGGCTCCTCATACCCATATTGGTCGGCACGCTCGCCATGATGCTGGCCATGCTCTATGTTCCGGCGTTTGCTCTCGCGTTTAAAGTAGCGCCGCCGACGATCGCACATCTCGGTGAAGCGCTTGGCGTTGCGGCTCTTTGCACCTTGTGGCTGGAGCCGTTTAAAAAGGAATAGTCTCATGAATGCAGCTCACGTTCATCTTATACTGAATCACGCGCCCCTGTTTGGGTTGTTCGCCGGCATCGTGCTATTGATCTGGGGACTGCTGCGTGGTTCATACGAAATGCGCCTCGCGTCGTATGCAGCATTCATTCTGTCGGCGTTGGCGGCAATTGCCGTTTACCTTAGCGGCGGCGCTGCGGAATCGTTAATCGAGGACCTGCCCGGCGTCACGGAGGGCGCGATCGAACGGCACGAAGACATCGCGAAGATTGCAATGCTCGCGATCGGCGCGAAGGGCTTGCTTGCCGCCGCCGCGTCTTTTGTGGAGCGCCGCGGTGCATTTCAGAGGTCCGTGCTGGCGGCTCTTCTGCTGGTTGCAGTGCTCGCCGTCGGCGTCGTTGGTTACGCCGCAAATCTTGGCGGCCAAATCCGACACCCTGAGATCAGCGCTCACCAGTGAATAGTGCGCGAGCCGCTCCCTACATTATACTTGCCGTCGTAGCGCTTATCGTATGGTACGCGCACGATACGCTGCTCCTCGTCTTCGCCGGCATACTCTTGGCGCTAGCCTTGCGCACTGCCGCCGAATTTACTGCAAAAACGTTTCACATGCGAATCGTGTGGGCCGTGTGGGTCACGGCTATCGCGGGGCTCGTATTGGTTGGCGTAGCCATGGCCGCGGTGGGGAATGCGGCCGCGACGCAGATAGCGGCATTACGAGACACGCTTCCCGGTGCACTAACTGATCTTCTTCAACACTTGCGAACCACGCCGATAGGGATATGGATCGCCAACAATCTCCCCCATGCTTCAGCAGTGATACCGGACATGGCTCACCTACTCAGTCACGCCGGCGGCATACTTTCCGGCGCGCTAGGGGCGATCGTCGCCATCTTTGTAATTGCTTTTGTAAGCATTGCGGGCGCCTTGGAGCCCGAGCTGTACGTCAACGGTCTTGTCCAGCTCTTTCCCGCAAATCGGCGGGCGCGTATACGCAGCGTTTTTATAGAGATAGGGCATACGCTTTGCACATGGTTCATCGCACGACTTTTTACTATGGCGGTTACGGCAACGCTTGTAACGGTCGGGCTTACAATACTGCATATCCCGCTCGCCGTTGGGCTCGGTGTCCTCGCCGGCATGCTCGCATTCATTCCAAACATTGGGGCCTTTATTGCCGCGGCGCCGGCCGTGGTTCTCGCTTTCGTTCAGAATCCGACAGCTGCGCTAGAGGTCGCAATAATGTACCTGATCGTCCACGTACTCGACGATTTTGTGGTGGCGCCGGTCGTGGAACGCAAAGTCGTGAAATTGCCGCCGATCCTCACGCTTGTCGCACAAATCATACTCAGCGTCGCGAGCGGTGCCGCCGGAGTAATGCTGGCAGCGCCGCTCGTCGCGGCCAGCATCGTAATCGTGCGCCGCTTGTGGGTGGAGGATGTCGCCGATCCCGCTCTTACCAATATTCCCGCTCCCCCTAGACCTGTTCACTAGACACTCGCACCGTATTCCGTTCTAAGGTTCGGGTGAACGCGTCCGACTTTTAGAGCGAGCGGACGCCGCCGACAAAGCATTGCAAAATCCCTTTAATACACTGTATTTTTCGTTTTGCAACTTAATTGCGGCTCCGCGGTTCATGTGAAATGGAATAACAATTCTGAAAGTATGGAATAGATGAATCTCACCCAAACAACGCCGCGCAGCGTTCGAGAGAAACTCCTCGGGCTTGTGCAACTGGCGCGAACCACCGATAAAGCAAAAGCGTTAGCGCACGGAACCATAGGGGAGTACGAGTACCCTTCCGCAATGGATGAAGGCCTGTTCGAGTTTCTTGGCATGAAAGCCTCAGATTTTCTTGAATTCCTGAAGATCGCGAAGAGCGATGCGGAGATCGAGGGCTACATAAAAGGTTTCGTCGGAAAGAAATCGCCGGACGAAATCGCTTCCTTTAACCATCGCTGGATGACCAGCGTTCCCAAGGGCGAATCACTCCAGCATTTCACTGCACTACGCGCGCGCATCGCTCCCGATCGCACCGATGTTACGACGTGGCCTGACCTACTCGACCTCGACGAGGGCCGCAGCGTCGATCATCGCGAGCCCGCGAAGGTGTACAGCAAAACGCCGTAGTCCCTCTTAATCGATATCGGGTGAAAAAAGAGCAAAGGCCTGTAATCTGCAAAGGTTTACAGGCCTTCTGCTTGCCAACGTTAATCTCGCCCTCACGGAAGCCGGCTAAGTCTGCTTACGCTTCATCATATCCGCAGTTTGCTGCCCGAGATACGCACAATCATCCGGTGCGACGCTAAATCAAAAGCACTGAAACAAGATGGGTTCCCCGCGCGTAGCTGGCAAGAAACCTGCTTAAATCGGGTCCGCCTTTTTGCTCCTTTGCGTAAGTGCAAGCAGTGTATTCGCAATGTCGGATGCATCGACGCCTACCTTCTCTGCCACACGCAAGAGCAACGACTCCTGTGTCTGCTGGTGATACAGAATGCGGCTGATTGCACCATGGTCGACGTCCGCACGAAGTTGGTCGTGAAGAGATTGTTGACGTTGACCCACGGCGATTACGAAGATCATGACCAGCTGAAGTACGTTGGAACACGTCAGCAGGAAGAGGAACGGGTAAGGGTCTAGGCGGGTAGCGGCTCCGACGGTTACCCATACGATTTGCACGACAATCGCCGTTAGTAGGGCCAGCGGTGTACCGGTCCCGGCGGCTATCCGCCGGCATATGGTCGCAATGGGCGAGAGTTTCTTTGCATGCAGCTCGTTGACGTTGTCAATTGCCGGATGGTCGTCAGGATGCTCCTCGGCCGCTATGAGTGTTCGCGAAAGTGTATGATCCGACATAATGTCAACGGCCTTCTTAGGGGCCGCAGCGGTTATCCTGGAGCAAGCGGCGTTGTTCAGTTATCTAGCAGGCGATCGCCCTATAGGCCTCTTTCCATGCACTTGCGAGTCTGTCACGGGGGAACCATAAACCGAAACATGATGCAACGGCCGCTTCGCGCGCTCATTCTCGTCGCACTGGCAATCGGGATCGGTGTGCTCGCGTGGATGATTGCCGCTGTCATGGAGCGCGTGCACAATCTCGTCACGACGATAATCATCGCGATCTTATTTGCATACGTGATCTTTCCGGTGGTCCGCCTGCTGAACAGGCGGATGCCGCGGGCACTGGCTGTAATCTTCGTTTACGTCGTCGCCCTTGTTGCGATTGGCTTCGCCGTCGCCTATTTGGCGCCGGCGGTCGCGAGCGAAGCCGTCGATCTCTCACGGACGCTCCCGGCGATGTTACGAACTGTAGAAGGCCAGATCGCGCATCCGGGAACAAGTCCGATCCTCGGCCACTTCCCTCCGGAAGTGCGAACATTTATCGTTCAGAATGCCGCTCGAGCCGGAATAATTGCAAGTACGTTTGCGGGAAACATCGGGATGCAAGCCTTCGGCATGCTGCGTGGCACGGCGACGCTCATCGTCGACACGTTCCTGATGCTGGCACTCGCATTTTTCTTCATCATCGAAGCCGAGCAGATACGGGCGACTTTTCTGCGGCTGATACCGCGCAATGCTCGGCCTGCGGCCATCGGTTTCATCGACGACGTCGATCGCGTGATCAGCGGGTTCGTTCGTGGCCAAATCCTACTCGCGATCGTCATCGGAATTGCCGTGACGCTGATCTTGCTGATCACGGGTGTTCGTTACGCGACGCTGCTCGGTGTGCTGGCTGGACTCGCGAGCGTGGTGCCTATTGTGGGGGAATTCATTGGGGGCGTTCCAACGTTTCTTGTCGCGCTGTTCACGGTTGGACCCATCAGAGCACTGATCATCCTTGCGCTTTTCGTCGTTGTGTTCGAGGTGCAAGGTCGCGTCTTGGCCCCGGTCGTCGTCGGCAAGAGCGTCGGCGTGTCGCCGCTGGTCATTTTCGTTTCGATTTTATTTGGAGCCGAGGCTTTCGGCCTGGTAGGAATGGTGATCGCAGTCCCGGTGGCTGGAATCATCCGTGTGGCGCTCGACCGGCTGGCTCCCGTGGAAGAGCCTGCCGAAATCTCCTCGATGGATTCACGCGACAAAGTTCCTGTTGCGCCACACGATGGGACGATCGCGGAGCCATAACATTGGAAGGAGCAAAAGCATATGCATCGGGCAGTTTTGGCTATCAGGCTTCGAGCCGTTTGCGCGACCGTCTTGTCGCTGGTAACCATATTTCCGGCGTTGGCATCGCCCATCGCCGATGCAAGTGCAAATCTCGCCAGGCGCGATCCCCGCGGACGAACTCAACCGCCGGCGTGGGTAGCATTCAAACGTGCCTGGGCCGATATCGTGGGTTACAGTGCGACCGTCACGATCTTCGAGAAAAAGAACGCTCAGGTCCAGCACGTGGTTTTTGACTACAACTTCCGCAAGCCATCTAGCGCAACCGTGCATGTGGTCCAGGGCCCCAACGCGGGCGTGACGCTCGTGTGGAACGGCGGAAGCACGATGGCAGCCCACCGCGGCTCAGGTTTCTTTGCCCAATTCAAGAGGACGATCTCCCTACACGATCCTCTCGTGACGACGATCCGCGGCTCGTCGATCGATCAACTGAGCTTCGGCGCCATCCTTACTCACGCGCAGCAGACGGCGGGAGCGGTCTCGCAGAGTGGTGGGCCGCTGATCGGCGGTGTCGCCACGGAGGCGGTAAAGCTGATCCCCACCGCTTCGGTGAGCGACGCCGGATTGACGCATGAAGTGGTCGATATCTCGGAGAGGACGCACTTCCCGATGCGAGTGCTCGGGTACGACGGCGGCACGCTCGTGCGCAGGATCGATTTTTCGAACGTCAAGCTCGAGCGTTAGTGAGAGGAAAACGTTGAGTGGCCTGGCGTTCTCGACAAAAGTGAGCCGTTTAATTTGGTACGCCGCGTGTAATCCACGCTGGCGCGTCGATGAACGCGCGCAGCGCCCGAACCTCAACGCGAGGCGATCGCGCACCGGTACGGACGAATGGGATCTCGCCGCGCGTAACCGTCGATCGTCAGAAGTCGATCGTCGGGAAGGCCGGACGCGACCGCAGCAATTTCACGAAGCCTCTGACGACCCGCAGCGGCGCCTCAGTGCATCAGACATTAAGGTTGCTCTCGTGCAATCTTCGATGACAAAAAAAGATATTCGGCGTCGTATGCTCATCAGCCGAGGACGATGAAGTAGATAATTTTTCGTTCTTCGAGACAGGCCGCGAAACGAACCGGCGACGCTTGAAGAGCGCGAGTATTATCGGTCAGCGGTCGAGTTCATATTCGGCGTAAAAGTGCGGGCGTAGGACGCCTGGTGTTGCCATCGGCGTTGCCCATCATCGCCAAGGTTCCGAGCTCGGTCGCCGAGTTGCAGTTTTTAAAAAACGGCGGAGATGCCTCTTGGGCATCCCCGCCGTTACCATGCGTGTTTCGATTGAATGCAAAGGCAACTCAGTTCTGTCGTGACCGGCAGAACCTATACAACCGCGTCCAAGATTCAATTAAAGACGACGACTCGCCGAAGGTGATCACTCGGTGGTAGCGATGGGTTCCAAGAGGAATGCGGATCGCGCTTTCATCATTGAGCAGCTCGATCATCGGAGCGCTCTACTTCCCTCTGATCGTGATTCTCTTCGGCTGCGCTTCGGGACGGCGGTTCAAGGTCAGCACGAGCATGCCGTCATTGATCTGCGCTTCGATACTTTCGGTGTCGACGTCTTCCGGAATCGTGAACGATCGCGAGAAGTTTCGCCGATCGTTCTTCCCGCTAACTGAAAGGATGCCGTCCTTGAACGTCACCTCGATCTGTTCAGGCTTGTAGCCGGGGACGGGGATCTCGACCTCGTAACCGCTCTCTGTGCGGGTGACGTCATATTCGAACGCCCAATTCGAGCCGAGCGATTGAAACGGATCGAAGCCAAAGAGGTCGCGGAAGGGCCGCCAAGGGGCCATGCGGTCTGCCGTATTGCCGTTTTGCGAGCGTGCTAAAGCACTGGCCATGGTCTGTATGCATCCTCCTTTCGCCATGAACGAAGGCCGTAGCAGTTCATATTCTATAAATTTTGGCACTCTTGTCAAGAGACTGCTAATGACCCGATTCGCTTCCGGCCCATGGCGCTGGACAACGTTTAGCGCCGTTCGATGAAGACGTGCATCGCAGCTGCCGACGGCACTTGGCGAACGACCGCATATCCAAGTCCCGGCAAGTTCAAGTCTTCAAACAGATTCTCGCCCGCGCCCAGCAAGATCGGTGCAGCCGCGAGGTGCAGCTCGTCGATCAGCTGCGCTTGCAGATATTGGCGAACGGTGGAGACACCGCCGCCGATCCGTACGTCGCGGCCTTGCGCACGTTCCCGAGCGCGCTCAAGCGCCGTTTCGATGCCGTCCGTAACGAAATAGAACGTAGTGCCGCCTTCCATCTCCAGCGGTTCTCGCGGATGGTGCGTCAGCACGAAGACCGGCACGTGATAGGGCGGGTTATCGCCCCACCAGCCCTTCCATTCTTTGTCACCCCAATCGCCCCGGACCGGCCCGAACATGTTGCGGCCGAGGATCCACGCGCCGACATTCTCGAAACTGCGCGCCGCGATTTCGTCGTCGACGCCCGTCGTGCCGCCGTCCTGCCCGAGAACCATCCGCTTGAAGGTGCGCGTGGGATAGAACCACTCATGCACCTTAGTCCCGCCGCGCCCAAGCGGATCATCGAAGCTTTGCTCCGGCCCCGCACCGTAGCCGTCGACTGAAATCGAGAATGCGGCAACTCGAACTTTTGACATCGTGCCTCCGAATAGTGTTTGCGATGCGCAATCAGTGGCTAGTGATTTCCAGTTGGGCGCGACCACGATTCATCCGATCTTTCGGACATTTTTCTTCTGTCGTTGGATAACCTCGGGGAAAGGAAATTGGCGCGCGCACAAAAGTGGTTTCGATCCAGCAACGCTAGTGTTGCGAGCATTTACCGGAGCATTTTTGGATATAGAATCGACCGATGAAGATTGCGACATTTAACGTGAATGGAATCAATGGGCGTCTGCCGGTACTCCTCGATTGGCTCGCTCGGGCAAAGCCGGACGTTGCATGCCTTCAGGAATTGAAGGCGCCGCAAGAAAAGTTTCCCAAGGACGCTCTACGCGACGCGGGCTATGACGCGATCTGGCTAGGACAAAAAAGCTGGAATGGCGTCGCTATTCTCACGCGTGGGCAGACTGCGCAAGAGACGCAGCGCGGCTTGCCCGGCGAGCCGGATGCGGGACACTCGCGTTACATTGAGGCTTTAGTAGACGGCATCGTGATTGGCTGCCTGTATTTGCCGAACGGCAATCCCGCTCCGGGCGCGAAGTTTGATTATAAGTTGGCGTGGTTCGATGCGCTAACGAAGTATGCCGGCGGTCTGCTGGCGCGAGATGTGCCGGTCGTACTCGCTGGAGATTTCAACGTCATGCCGACGGACCTGGACGTCTACAAACCCGAGAGTTGGCGCGACGACGCGCTCTTTCGTCCGGAAGTTCGCGAGGCATTTCACCGGCTCATAGTGCAGGGGTGGACCGATGCGCTGCGCCGCATGTATCCGAACGAGCGGATCTACACATTTTGGGATTATTTTCGTAATGCATTCGGCCGTAACGCGGGCCTGCGCATTGACCATTTGCTGTTGAGTCCAGGCCTTGAAACGCGTCTGTTAGCAGCAGGCGTTGACCGGGACGTGCGTGCCCGGGAAAAGGCTAGTGACCATGCACCCGCGTGGATTCAGCTATCAAACACGAGCGCGTGAACGAGATTCTCATCGGTACGGCGGGATGGTCCATCCCCGCTTCTGTCGCCGACCACTTTCCTGGAGAGGGGTCGCACCTCGAACGCTATGCGCGCGTTATGACCGCCGCGGAGATAAACTCATCGTTCCATCGACCTCACCGTCGTTCTACATACGAGCGCTGGTCGTCATCCGTACCGCCGAACTTTGCGTTTTCCGTGAAAATCCCGAAAACGATCTCGCACCAAAAGCGCTGCATAGACTGCGCTGATGAGCTCCGGCAGTTTCTGAGCGAGAGCGCGGGGCTCGGTAGCAAACGCCGCGTGCTGCTGTTGCAGCTGCCACCAAGTTTTCAGTTCGAAAAAGAACGGATGGAGCGGTTTTTTGCGCTCTGCCGCCGCACGGAGGTCCCGAGCATCGTGTGCGAGCCACGGCATGCCTCGTGGTTTACCGCGGAAGTCGACGCATTGCTGCAGGCGTGGGGTGTAGCACGGGCCGGCGCCGACCCCGCGCGTGCGCCTGGAGCAGAAAAGCCGGGCGGTTGGACCGGAATCAGTTATTTTCGCTTGCACGGTACTCCGCGTGTCTACTATTCGTCGTATTCCGCCGAAAGTCTCGACCGCATCGCCTCGATGATTTCAATGGCGCCAAGCCAGACGTGGTGTATCTTCGACAACACCGCTTCCGGCGCGGCAGCCGCAGACGCGCTGAGCCTTTGTTCGCGTTTCGACCGCTGCATGAAGGAGCCGGCGTCGTCGCGATGCCATTTACAAAACTAAAGGAGGAATGATGCTCGCCGCGATTGCGCTTTCGGCTGCGCTGCAAAACGCAGTGCAGGCCAACAAAACCCCAGCCGCCGAGATCGGCGTCGTGCGTTCCGGGAAGCTCATAGTCGATGACGCCTACGGTATGGCAGACCTCAACCGACACGTGGCTGCAACGCCACAAACGCAATTCGAAATCGGGTCCGTCACCAAACAGTTTACCGCGGCTGCGATCTTGCAGCTGAAGGAAAAAGGCGAGCTGAACCTTACCGATCCGCTCGGAAAGTACGTTCCGGAGTACACGCAAGGTAAGGACATTACACTCGAGCAGTTGCTCTGGCAGGTTAGCGGCGTTCCGAATTACACGGAGGTCAATCATTTCCAGCATATAGCAGGCAGCACGCCGGGCGGAGTGGATCCGGCGCTTGCACTCATCGCGAAAAAGCCGCTGGATTTCAAGCCGGGAACGCGGTTTGAGTACAGCAACACGAACTATATTCTCCTGGGCGCAGTGGTCGCACGTGTTTCGCACACGCCGTGGGAGACGTATATACGCCGCAATATTTTCGAGCGCGCAGGGATGTCGCACAGCGGGTTTATTCAAGACGAGCCGCGCCTGCCGGATACAGCGACCGGATACGCACGGGCAAAGAACGGCAAATTGCAAGTCGCGCCGCCCCTGCACGGTCCGTGGGCGGGGGCCGCCGGCGGGATTGTTTCAACCGTCGCCGACATGGCAAAATGGGACGCGGCCTTCTTTGACGGTAGGGTCATCAGCGCGCAAGACGTGGCGCTGGCAACGACGGCGCACCGCTTATCGTCGGGAAAGTCGACCGGTTACGGCTTCGGCTGGTTCGTCGACAAAAAAGCGGGACAGCCGGAAATCGCGCATAGCGGCGGCACGTTCGGATTCGCATCGGAAAACGAGTACTTCCCGACGTTGCACGAGTTCGTCATCGTCCTCACCAATGTAGCCGCCCTCGATGCTGGGTTTATTGCAGACCAAACGTTCGACGCGATTAACCCCCAAATCGCGGCGCTGGAAAACAAGCCCGCAAAGGGCGAAGATCCGGCAATAACGGCGTTGGCGCGGCAATGGATGCACCGCATGCAGACGGGCGACATCGATAAGTCGCAGCTTTCTTCGGCGTTTGCCAAGCATTTGACGCCGCAGATGATCGGCGGGATGAAACAAGGACTTGCGCCTTTGGGCGATCCCACGTCGTTCGTATATCGAGGCAAAAGCAAAGAGAGCGGCAGTACGGCGTATCAGTACAGCGTTGGCTTCAAGGGCGCTCGCCTCGACCTGACCATCGCCATCGATGGCCACGGTAAGATATCCTCGCTCGGCATCGGCAGCGAGTAAGGGGACACCGCGGTGCAATCGCGTTTGATAGTACGATCGACCGATTCGATCGCGCCGTAATGCCCTACCGCAGCGTACGCACGCACGTTATAGCATGCATATGCGGCTGCGAAACGCCTTTGTACTAGGTCTTTTTTCCTTACCACTTCTCGTAGGCTGCGGCGGCGCGAGGTCTCTGACGCCGGCCGGCGTCAGGTCCACATTGATGACGCGGGAAGAGGCGCGCAACACGATAACGCACATTGTCGTTATCTCGCAAGAGAACCGCACGTACGACGATATCTTCGGCGGTTTCGCCGGTGGGCCCGCAGCGTATCCCGGCGGCGACGGAACCGTTCCATCGTCGATCGCACCGGACGTGAAGCCGGCCGGATTCGATACGGATCCGCCGCACAATGCGCACGACTGGTATCGGTGTTTGCAAGTCAACAGATTCACCAAACGCACGTGGGACGATTTTAAAACGCGGCGTATGGCCCCAGTCGCCGATTCCATGTCCGACGGTCGGACCGCCATATAATCCGGATGCAAGAAAGTTTGACGATGCAAGCGCGCTAACGATAATTGACGATAGGCATCGGGCAACCTACGTGCGTCTGGCACAAGAGTTTGAGATATCGGACCATTATTTTGCCGTGCAGGATGCCGATTCTTTTGCCGGTCACCAGTTCATCGTGGCGTTGCGTTCGCGTAACGATTTGAATCAAATCATTGCAGGCACGCCGACGCGCGGCGATCATTTGCTGGATTGCGGAACGCTGGTTAATGACGATGTACAGACGCCGGTTCTCGATCGCTTCACGGGCTTTACCGATTGGCAATATGAAGGTACGGCCGGCGAGTGTTGGAACGGCGCGACGTTCGCCGACCGCCTGGACAGCCGGCGGATTACATGGCGCCATTATAGTACCGACCGCTCGGGCGTATTCAACGGCTTTATCAACTTTGCATCGTGGTATCCGAAAACGAATCCCGACGATCCGGACTCGCACTTTCGAATTGTTCTGGATCATCTGCAGCGCGACATTGCGAACAACGATCTGCCGCAGTTTACCTGGGTGAAGCCGCCGTGCGTTGCCCTTTCCGATCATCCCGGACGTACGCACGATCCATATGGCGGTTCAGATTGGGTTGCATCCGTCGTGAATTGGATCGGCAGCAATCCGGCGCTGTGGCCCCATACGGTTATTTTCGTTGTATGGGACGACTGGGGCGGTTTTTACGATCATCGCATACCTCCGTGGCCCGGTTTCGGATTGGCTGATGCGCTCACGCCGGGCATGCGGCAACCGTTCATCGCGATTTCTGCCTACGACAAATGGCCGGCAACCGTCATGCACGGATTTGCGACGTACGCATCCGTCCTTCGTTTTACCGAGGATCTGTACCGCATGCCGCCACTCAATGCGCTCGATGCGTTTGCTCCGCCCCTGCACGACTATTTCGATTTCGACAAAGCGCCCAGACGGTTCAAGCGCATCCCGTATTCCGAGCGGGATTTCGATGCACGAACCGCGTGCAAAAAATATGTCGGCATTCAGCCGTACGAGGTCGACCAGTAAAACGTCCGCCGCCAGCGCTAACGTAGCAGTGCGGCGGCTTGCTGTTCGAGTTGCGCCGCTCGGGCTTCGAGCATTTGGAGCACTGCATATTGCGCCTCCGTGGGTGCCGCGTCGGCAGAATCTACACCTTCGGCGAGATAGCTAATCTTGCCGTAGACCTGCTGCGGATAGCGCAGCGCGTCTTCGCCTTGCGTTACTTCAGGTTCGTAGATTTCATGCAGCAGCGCATCGATTTGCGAACTCTTCGATGCCGCTTTCGCTTTCGCTTTTGCGGCGTTGAGCTTGTCGATCGTTGCGGTGAGCGTCGCCAGGTCGCGCTGCGCGCGCTGCATGAATGCAAGTTCTTTTCGCAGCGCCGTCATCGTCGCGTGCGAACGCGGGTCCATTCGCACTTCGACTTGACCGCTCTGCGTGTGGGCGCCGTCACTGACTCGAACGGTGTACCGGCCCGGCAAGACGCCGGCGCCGTCAAACCCGCCCGCGCCCCACGGGACGTAGTTTTTCACCGGATGCAGTGATTCGTAGGTCAGATCCCACCACAGGCGGTTAATGCCGGCCGTGGGTTTGTCGAAATGGAGCGTTCGTATTACTCGCCCGTTCTCCAGAATCTCTGCAGTGAGTTTCGCTTTGGCGGCGGGCGCATTCTTCAGGTAGACGTTGATATCCGCGCCGTACTGCGGGTTTTCGCCTGCTCCGGGGACAGAACCGAAACCTGCCCGTACGAACCGGTACGCTGGACGCATCGTGAAAAGGTGCAGCGGCTGCGATGCAATTGCATCGGTGAGTTCTTGCAGCGGGTGCAGGTCGTCGAGAATCCAAATCGCGCGGCCGTGGGTGCCGACAACGAGATCGTCGAAACGCTTCTGCACGGTGAAGTCGTACACCGGAACCGTCGGCAGATTGTTCTGCAGTGCAATCCAATGCGCGCCGTCGTCGTACGAGAGCCAGAGTGCGGTTTCCGTGCCGGCGTACAGCATTCCGCGGCGCACAGGATCGGCTTTGATCATCCGCGCGTAACTGTCTTGGGGTAAGCCGGCGGCGATCGCCGTCCACGTCCTGCCGTAATCGTGGGTGCTGTAGAGATGCGGTGCGCGGCCGCCCGACTTGTGGTAGTCCGCGACCATGTACGCCGTTGCCGGATCGAAGGGCGACGGATCGACGTAATCAATGCGCCCCCAGGCTCCCGGCGTATCGGTTTTCATCGCGGCGGGCGTGACGTTACTCCAATGCTTACCGCCGTCGCGCGTCAGCCATACAAGCCCGTCGTCGGTTCCCGCCCAGAGCTCACCGTCGCGCAGCGGCGATTCCGCGATGCAGAACACCGTGTCGTAATACTCGACGCTGGTGTTGTCACGAGTAAGTCCGCCCGAGAATTGTTCGAAACGCTTGTCGTTTCGCGTGAGATCGCCGCTGATCGCGCGCCAGTGCACCCCGCCGTCGTCCGTAGCGAAAACTTTGTTGCCGCCCATGTACAGGCGATGCGGATGGGAAGGTGACATCGCCAGCGGCGAGGTCCATTGAAAACGGTACTTGAGATCTGCAGCAGGCCAGCCCATCGCATCTTCAGGCCAAACGTCGATCTCTCGCGCCTGCTTCGTGCGCCGGTCGTATTGCGTGAGCGCCCCTTGATAGCCGTCGCCATAAATAAGATTCGGATTGCTTTGATCGAAAACGATCCACCCGCTCTCGCCGCCGCCCGCATCGAAAAACTCGCTCGGTGCGATGCCGCCGAACGCGAGGCTATTGCTGGGGCCGCATGCACTGCCCGCATCCTGCGTTTCCGAGCATACCGTGTACGGCGTGCGATCGTCCGTATCGACATGATACGCTTGCGCGAGCGCAATCGGCGCGTTCAGCCACGTTTTCGGGCCGTCGTTCGAAACTTCCGCGCCGTCGTCGTCGCCGGCGATCATGCGCTGCGAATTCTGCGGATCGATCCATAGCGAGTGATAATCGCCTCCGCGTGTGCCGCGCAGAACTTTCGCCGTCGCGCCGCCGTCCGTCGATTGCCACATCTGCACCGACATGAAGTACACATGATTCTGGTCTTTGGGATCGACTGCCAGCGTGGTGAAATAGAATGGGCGCTGATCGATGCCGTGGCTTTTGTTGACAGTCTTCCACGTCTTGCCGCGATCGTCGCTGCGCCAGAGTGTGCCTTCGGCGGATTCGATGAGCGCATACACTCGCGCCGGGTTGCTCGGCGCGAATGCGACGGCGATGCGCCCGGCCGTTCCCGACGGCAAACCATTGCCGCTCAAACGCGTCCAATGCAAACCGCCGTCGTTGGATTCGTATACGCCGTCGTTCGGGCCGCCGCTGTTCAAATGGTACGGCGAGCGCCAGCCTTCCCACATGCCCGCAAGGAGGTGTTGCGGATTGGAGGGATCGATCGCAACGCTCGAACCGCCGGTGCGATCGTCCGTGTACAATACGCGCTGCCACGCTTTTCCGCCGTCGGTCGTGCGATAGATGCCGCGCACGTCGCTTGCTTTGTAGACGTCACCGAGCACGGCAGCGAAAACGCGATTCGGATCCGCTGCATCAATCGCAATGCCGGCAACGGCGCCGCTTGCATCCAAGCCGATACGCTGCCAGGTCTTGCCGGCGTCGGCCGATTTCCAAATTCCATCCCCGAAAGCGACGTCGTTGCGCAGATTCGGCTCTCCGGTCCCCACGTATACAACGTTAGGATCCGAGGGCGCTACCGCAATGGCGCCGATCGAGCTGACCGGCTCGTGGTTGAAAACCGATTCCCACGTAACGCCGCCATCACTGGATTTGAAGAGTCCGCCCAAACCGCCGGCATAGTACGTCCGCGCGTCGCCTGCGACTCCGGTGACCGCATCGATGCGTCCCGAAAGCGGCCCGATATTGCGAAATTGGAGATTCGAAAAGAGCGCCGGCGAAATAGCGAGCAATAGTACGGCTACTACGTTCATACCGCATTGTTCTAGCGCTCATCGGAAAATGCTCCAAGCGCGGCGGAGCGAGCCGGCTATTCAATGCTTTGCTGTTAGCTCAACCGTTTTCGCCGCGCGTTCAAAAACAGCCGATAGACCCAAACGTTCGCTGACTGACGCAAACTCCGCCGACGGACCGCGCCACCGCAATTCGTCGACGCTGTCATAGAGCCTCGCGTCGGTTCGAAGTGTTGCCAAGTTTTTGAACAGTAACGCCAGCGCGCGGTGTTGGCCCAGTACTTCCCGCGGAAAATCCTCGATTTTGCCATACCGCGTAATCAGAGACGCCGCGGCTTTTGCTCCGATTCCCTTTACGCCGGGGTACCCATCCGACGCGTCGCCGACAAGGGCCAAATAATCGGGGATGAACTCGGCATCGACCCCAAATTTGGATCGCACGCCTGCGGCATTGCGCACCGTATTGCTCCTTCGATCTACTTGCACGATCCGATCTCCCCGAACGCACTGCGAGAGATCTTTGTCGGGCGTCCAAATGCAGATTTTTTGAACGCGAGGATCGTGCGATGCAATCTCTGCGGCGGATGCCAGTGCGTCGTCGGCCTCGAGATCGACCATCGCCCAGACCATCACGCCCATGGCCCGCAACGCATCCTCGAGCGGCTCGAATTGCGCAAGCAGTGCCGGCTCGACGCCCTCGCCTGTTTTGTATCCGTTCCAGAGCTCGTTGCGAAAAGACTCGATGACATGATCGGTCGCAACTCCGACATGCGTCGCTCCGTCGGCAAGCATTTGCAAAACGGTGTTAAGCACCCCGGCCACGGCACCGAACCGTGGCGCTTTTCCGCTCTTGGCGCGGCTTAGACCGTAAAAGTGCCGGAACAGCTCGTACGTTCCGTCGATCAGGTGAACGATCACGGTGTGACTTGCTTTTATTGAAGCGAGCGCCGTAACCTGGCGCCGCATCGGCGGCCAAGGTACGCCTTACCCCGAACGACTTCGGTGCCGCGCATTGTTACCCACGCCAAGCCTTTTGGTGTACGAACGGGATCGCGATAGTCGAGGTCGTCGGAAAACGTTCGCGGATCGAACGCCACGAGATCCGCGAATTTCCCCGGCGCGATGGTGCCGCGGTCCGGAATGTTAAAGATGCGCGCGGGAAGCCCGGTCATCTTGCGAACGGCGGATTCCAGCGTTACGGTCCCCAGTTCGCGGACGTGTTGAGCGATGACGCGCGGGAATGTGCCGTACGAGCGCGGATGATGGCGCCCTTGCACACCGGGCGCAGCGCCGTCTGAACCGATGACCGTGTATTCGTCCCGTAAGACGCGGGCGATATCCTCTTCGTGCATCAAGAATATCGTCATCATCGCCGAGAGCTGTTCGCTCACCAGCACCTGAATCAGCGCATCGAACGCGGAGCATCCAAGGTCCGTTGCTATTTCGGCAATCGTACGGCCTTCGAAACGATGGCTGGGCGTAAACGCGATCAGGATTCCGTCGTATCCCGCTTCCGCCACGAAGTTTTGAAAATGCGATGTATCGCTCTCGAGCGTCTCGCGCAGCGCCCGAAGCTGTTCCGGATCGCTCAAGCGCTCGAGCGTCGCCTCATTCCCGCCTTCGTGAAATTCGGGTGGCAAGACCGCTTTCAAATACGTGTTGCCGGCGGTGTAAGGATAGACGTCCTGGTGTACGATGACGCCGCGCTCGCGCGCTCGCCGAATCAGCTCGAGCGAATCGCGCGTTTTTCCCCAGTTTTTCTTGCCGGTAGCTTTGTGATGCGATATTTGTACCGGAACGCGCGCCTTTTCACCGATCGTCAACGCTTCCGACACGGCATCGAGCAGCGTATCGCCTTCGCCCCGGATATGCGAGGTATAGATCGTTCCGGGCGGCAGGCAGTTCGCCAAATCGACGAGCTCGTCCAAATCGGAGAACATGCCGGGTGGATAGATGAGTCCAGTAGACAGACCGAACGCGCCGGCGGAGATCGCTTCTTCGAGTGACGCGCGCATGAAGGCACGTTCGCGCGGCGTGGCGCCCCGCCGCTCCATCCCCATTGCGGCCAAACGCAGCGTGCCGTGGCCGACAAGCGGCACATAATTCGTCACGTACCCGTGCGCATCGGTGGCGCTCAGTAAATCGCCAAAGCTCGCGCCGATGTTTTCGTGCACCGGCATGACCGCTTGGACCGACGCTAGAAGCGCCGCGCGGTGCTGCGATGAGGTCGGCGCAAGGCTTATGCCGCAATTGCCGACGACCTCGGTGGTTACCCCTTGCAGAATCTTCATCGTGTCGTCATGGCGCAGTAACGGCGCGTTGTCGCCATGCGAGTGAACGTCGATGAAGCCGGGCGCGATTACCAGCCCTGTGGCGTCGATGCTTTTCCACCCGGCGTGCGTATCCGCGTGCGGGCGCACGTCTTCAATCCGTTCGCCGTCAACGAACACATCGCACGACGCTGCAGGGCCGCCGGTGCCGTCGACGACCGTTGCGCCGGCATAGACGATCTTGTTCATATGCACGCCGATGCCTCAGTGGTCTACTGTAACGTAGTGAAGCTTATTCGTTGTCGGGCGGGACCGCCGATGATGCTTTCATTTTAGTGAAAAACGACGGCGGATACTTCGCCTTTATCGGGATGAACGCACGAGGCATTTGCCGGAAGTTGAACCCGTCGAGATTGTTTGCGCGACAGTCCGTGTAGCCGAATCCGTTCGCCGGTATTGCCGGGCAGCTGCCGCCGATGGGTGGTAATTGGAAGACTGTTTCCACGAACTTCAAAATGCTGCCGGGTTCGTACAGCGTTTTCGATACGGTGCCGCGCTGCGCGTATGGAGAAATGATCACGAGCGGCGTGCGTATTCCCAGTCCACGGAAATCCATTTGCGGCGGTCTCTCGCCATCGTACATGCCGCCCCAGTCGTCCCAAACCACGATGATTGCGCTCGACGACCATTGCTTACTCGTTCCGACCGCATTCACGACGGCGGACACCCACGACGGTCCTTCGTCGGTAATGTAGGGGCCGGCATGATCGGAATACGTGCCGTCGGGTACGACCCACGTTATGGCTTTGAGCTTACCGGTTTGCGCGGCTTTGAGCACGCTCGTCTGCGGCGTAATCACGTTTGCCCAGTCGGGACCGAAACGAATGGACCGAATCGAAGAGAACGGCGACCAAATGTAATCGCCGGCTGGAAAGTTGCCGGTCGTCGGCGTGTAGAACTGCCATGAAACGCCGCGCGCATCCAGAGAATCCGCGATGGTGCGGTACTGCGTGAAACATGGGAACGGCCCGGTCGCCGGCGAGACCATTCGCTGCGCGTCAAGGATCGACGTTCTCAGGGTTTGCGGAGAATCGCAGCTCCACGACGTCGCAGACGCTAAGCTCACGCCGCCCCGCCGGTTCAGAATTCCCGGATAATTCACGATAGCAAGGTCTCGCGCGATGTCGGTCGTGCCGGCGACCAGATATTGATGCGCGGTGAAGCTCGGGCCGAAGTCAGTCGGAAAATAATGATCGGCGAGGACGCCTTGTCTGGCCATCTGCCAGTACGGGCCGGCCTCGTTGACGTAGTTCGGCGCGTCGTTCGGAACGTAAACGTACGGGTTCCATATTCCGGACGTCCCGATGGGTCTGCCGCGGTTTGCAAGACTCGGGCAATTCGCGACGGGAAAACTCTCTGCGAGCTCCTTATCGAAGCCGTCCATCCTTCCGAAATGCCATGCGTTCATCGCATCCTGCCAACAATGCGAAATGTCGCCAATCTGGCTTTCAAAGGTGCGCGGCCGAAGCGGAATCACGCGTGAGCCGGCCATGCCGGTGGTTCGCGTGGTCGCGCCCGGATAATTCATGAACAGATTATTGAAGCTGCGGTTTTCCTGGATGATGATGACGACGTGCTGGATGCACGTGTAATTCGCAGCTGCGCAGGGCGTCGGCCGAACATTAGCGGCCTCGCTCGACGATGTGCCGATCTCTTGCCCGTTGCCCGGCAAGACTTGTGATGGACCGGCGCCGCCCCGACAGGAGGCAAGCAGGGTTCCTAATGCTAGTACGCTTCCGGCGAGAATACAAAACCGTGTGCTGCGCATCGTAAATACCTCCGCGGCACATCATTAAGCGACCCGCAACGCCCATTGTAATGATGGTTAATAAGAATACATAGAGTCCAAATACTGATTCGAGCGCATTGCAGCGCCACGAGTTATTTGATTGCGGCCGCTGCCGTTGCCGCCTGAAGTGCCGCTAGAATCGCGCTCGGCGATTTTTCGAGGCCGGCCAAGATATCGGCATGTCCGGACGTTGTGTAGAGCAGCGATCGGTTCCACGTCGATGCCTGCGGATTGAAGAAGGCAGCTTCGGCGTTGCGCAGACGCGTTTGATCGGCATTCGCGCGCGCAGCATCGCCGCTTTGCACCGCGGCATCCGCATCTGCATCGAGCGCCTGCGCTGCCGCGGTAAAGGCTTGCGCCTGCGCCAGCAGTGATGTAGCTTTGGCATCGTTGACGCGCTGCTGCACCGCGCGAGCGAGGTCGGTAAGGCGTACATCCGGGTACGTCGCATCGGCGAGGCGTAGAACCAGCATTCCGGTGTAGCGCGCGGCAGCCTCAGCTTCGTGCATGCCGGGATCGAGCAGTTTCAGCGATGCCGGATCGTCGTATGCCGAATGATACGTTCCGAAAGGGCCGCCGTAACCTGCGCCTGCTGCCGGTAAGCCCTCGTGATAAACGAACGGTTCGTGATCGCTGCCGCCGCCCATTGCGTCGACGATTTGTTTCGGATCTTCTGCGCGCCAGTAATCGGACAATACCTTTCCGTTCGGTGCGAGAACGGCCTGAGCGGCGTCGCGCATAAAACCGGCGAGATCGGGCGTGGCGTACGCGCTGAAATGCGGTCCGAACGCGACCTCATCGGTATTGATGTATGCCACGCAGCCGGCGCGCAGTTCCGCTTCGTTCTGATCGACCCATTCCGCGCTACCGAACAGATTCGTTTCCTCGCCGTCCCACGAACCGATCACGATCGTACGCTGCGGTTTCCAACCTTGCGATTTCAGCTTGCCGAGCGCGCGTCCGAGCTGCAGCATGTCGACCGTCCCACTGATCGGATCGACTGCACCGTACGTCCAAGCATCGCGATGGCCGCCGACAACGACCATCTGCTGCGCGTCTGCGCCCGGCATCGTTGCGACCACGTCCCACATCGGCCCGATGAAGCGCTTGGACTTAATAACGAAGTGCGCGCGAATGCTGCCTCCGGTGTGGACCGGCATGGCGAATCCGGGATGCCATTCACGCGGAACCGTTGGACCGTTCATCGCGCCCAAGAGTTGGCGTGCGACAAGACCCGTGACCGGTATTTCAGGGATCGGCGGCAGAGCGATCGCGGAAAACGGCTTATGTTTTGCGCCCGGAGTAGGAATGCCGATGGCCGTCGGATCGCCGGGATCGTCGAGGAGGGTGAGCGTGTTGCGCATCGCTCCGCCCAGCGGACGATAGGGACCGTCCGGATAAACGTCGCCGTTGAAATACCCGCCGTTCATCGGATCGGAAAACAGCAGCACTGCGCGCGCACCGTGTTTTGCCGCTTCGTACGCTTTGCCGGTAAGACTACCACCGCCGCCGACGCGCGCCAGAATGATTGCATCGCGCACGGATACGTCCATCGAGTCCACTTTCGCGTAGTCTGCAGCTGTGCCGTAATTTGCATACACGACGGGCCCCGTAACGTCGCCGTCGGCGGTGTAAGCGGAGTACGGTTTGCCAATGGATTTATGGTCGCGAGAATACGGATCGCCCGGGACGGCAGGTTCGTACAAATCGATCTCTTGGCGTTTGGGCGCGATCATCGTGAGCGTTTCCACCGTCGGATACGCAACCGCCACGTCGTACTCGACGAGCCGCGCATCCCAGCCCGCCTTTGCAAGCTCGACGCGAACATAATCCGCGGAGCGCTTGTCGCCGTCTTGTCCCATGCGATGCACGTACGAAGCCAGACCCAGTTCGTCGCGCATAGCTTGCGCCGCATTCGGCGATGAGTTTATAACCGCTTCGTAGCGCTGTTCCGGGGCAAGTTGTGCGGGCGAAAAACCACGAATTGCGTCGTTTTGAGGAGGCACTGCCGCGGTAAGCGATACGGCGAGCAATGCGGCGGCTACGTTACGGATCATGTTGCGACAAGTACGACTTAACTGCTCCAGCGCCCGCTTTTTACGACGATGCCATACGCCGCACAGTACTAGCGAGCATCGCGTTCGGGAATACAGCGTAGGTGAAGGCGCTGTGGAAACAAGTGCGCGAGATTGCCGCCCAGACCTACGAGCAATGGCGGCAGCACCGGTCTGCCGAGATGGCCGCGGCTCTGGCGTTCTATGGCGCTGTCAGCCTCACCGCGCTGTCCATTATCGCGCTCTACATCGCCGCCGTGGTCGCGCGCGATCGCGGCACGCGCGCATACGCGACCGGACAGACGGCCCATGCGACCGGGGCGCACAATGCACAAATTCTTGAAGTAATTTTGCGTGAAGCGTCCTCACGGCATTACGCTTGGGTGGCATTGCTCGTTGCTATCGTGGTCCTTATCGTCGCGACCGTGGCAACTGCACTGCACGTGCAGGAGATGACCGACGTCGTGTGGCGTGAGGACGACTCGCAGGAGGCCCATCCGGCGCAAGACGCTCGCCGGCATGCAGGCCAATTTGGAATAGTGCTTGTGCTTTGTTCGTTGCTTGCGTTCTTGTTGTTCGCCGGTGCCGCGATCCATGGGTTGATGAGCCGCACGCATGGCTTGTCTTTGGGTATGGGACTGCTCTACCAAAGCCTCGACGTTGCGGTCAGCGTCATTCTCATCGCGTTCGTCTTTTTGTGTATCTTCGCGTATCTTCCGCCGGTCGACGTCCCGTGGAGAAACGTTTGGCCGTCGGCACTTATTGGAGCAATTCTCTACGAACGCGGACAGTTTGCACTATCGGTTTATATTGGGCAAATGGACGCCAAATCGCCGTACGCCGACGCGGGTGCGCTCCTTGTTATCCTGATCTGGCTGTTTTACTCGTCACAGGTTGTCGTTTTCGGCGCCGACCTCACCAAAGTACTAAAGATGCGCACCGAGAAGTCCCGCCGCGTCACTAAGGTGCATTGATTGCGCGCTGCTTTTTGCATGCTCGTACGCGGCTTTTCCCAAGACTGATCTGACCGCGAAATCCCAGGCGTCGTATAGGCGCTGTTCTACCGGGAAAACAACCAGGTGGTGTTGCTGCCGGAATCGTTCCAAATAGGCGCGCAGCCGTACCGCATCGCCAAGATGTCCCCGTGCCGTAGAAAGTGCCGCCGCTGCTTCAATTGCTGCAGCCTGCGTTTCCGGATTTCTCGATGCCAGTGCATCGGCCGCGTAGCGCCCCCACAATGAAGCGGCGTCTTGAGTGCGATCTTCCAAAGTGAGATACACGCAGCCGCGCATGCTCACCTCGAGGATATGCTCCGTATTACCGACGCGTTCGAGCAGATCGAGCGCAGCAGCCACGTGCGTGACGGCTTCATCGAAATTTCGTTCCAGGAAGGCGATGCGCGCGAGCGTTTCTTGGGCCAGCGCGTCGTCGAATTCGTCCGCGGCGCGCGTTTCAAAGCTTGCCTGAAGCATGCGCCGCGCACCGGCAAAGTCGCCTTTGCACTCATACAGCAGGATGGCTAGATTGAAGCGGCACGTGCTGAGATCTCCCTCACGATTCCAACTGTGGGCCGAATCAACTGCCATGCGATAGTACTGCTCGGCTTCTTCGTAACGGCCTGCGTACAGCAGCGCATTAGCAAAAAGGGTGTAATAGCGATGAGGCGGTTCCGCAGGTTCGATTTCCAGGCCGTGTTCGAGAGCTTCCTGAGCGTGCTCGATCGCGCGCGAATAATCCCCTTCGCCGAAGTGCAGCATGCCGAGCAGGCGGTGCAGTTCGGCGGCATCGCGCGTGGAAAGCGGCAGCGCGAGCGCTTGACGCAACATTGCAATGCCTTCCCCCGCACGCCCGCTCTCGTGCCAGAACCAGCCGGTATGAAAGGCGATCGCGATCGCACATGCAGAAAGCGACCGCTCGCGGAGCGCATGCGCGAACGCTCGCTGAATATCCGGTAACGCTTGCGTATACTGCTCGAGCCACGCAGCACTTTCCATGGTGCCGTGCTTGCCGTCTAAGTCCGCAGTAAACGCGGCGTAATGCCGGGCAAGGCCGGCATCGTCCATTACGTCACACGACAACGGGTCGATCCTAAAAGTCAGGCCTGTTCATCAGGCCTCTAACAGTCGCCTCGGAAACCGTTTGCCGGTGAAGCCGAAGCCGGTCGGTGCTGATCCCGATACCGAGCGGTTTGAACCATGGCCTCCATTCCTAAAGCGGCGTGATAGCGGTCGATCCTTCACCTATTTATATCGGCTCGCCGCCGCACAGTCAGCGTGGTCTTTTATGACCACGCGCGATACCATACGGCGGCAAGCCTGCGCGCCGGCAAGTGCGAGGGCGGGTGACTAACGGAGACGCCGCAGTTGCAGCGGTTTCGCCGGTTCGATCTTGAGTTTGGCAACGATGCGGTAATCGAAAACCACATTTCCAGGAGTTGGCGCACCGGCGCGGACGAGAAAGCCTCTCGTCGACTTTTGCGTTACGTAAAGTGGAGATCGTGTGGGACTCTGCGGCGTGATAAAGACCAAGTAGGGTGACGCTCCGGTAAGCGCGGCTTGAAACTGAGCGCCGAGCGGAACGTACACAGAGCCGTTCACGAGCGTTGCTTCGCCGAAATCTTCACGCATCGGCGATGCACTCTCCGTTGTATACGTGGGGGCGCCATTTCGCGTGCCGGCGGCGAGGCCGGTCGTAAAACTGTGCGCGTGGACGTTTCCGGCATTGTCGACGGTAAAAACCACACTACCGTTGGGCGCAATGCCTTCGAACAGTGTCGCATCCGTCGTTGCGCCAAAGGAGTCGTCCGCGAGTATGTCTACGGTGCCGCCTTGGATCTGCGCGCCAAACTGCGGCGTGTTGAGGTTTACTCCGCCTCCGGCCGTTATCATTGCGCCGAACGTCGCGTTGCCGCGGATGAAAGAGGTTCCCTCGGTGTCGAAATTTCCGTGATTAGTCAAGTTACCGCTATCAGACACGTTGCCGCTATTGTCGACAATGAAGACATCGTGACCCGTGCTGTTATGTCCACGGAAGAGATTGCCGCCGTGTCCGTTCGCCAGAATATTGTCGCCGTGCGTATTGTTGTCCGAGCCGACGACGCCGAAATGACCTGAACCGAGAACGCCGGTTCCGCGGACGGACGTTCCCTTTACGCCGTTGTCAAAAGCTCCGGACGTTGAAACGTCTTGTCCAAGGACGCCTGATTGGCCGTTTGTGGATGTCGTGCTTGCAAATTTGGCTTGGCCGTTAACGCCGCTTCCGCGCGAACTTATGCCTTGAACGCCGAACCCTGTGCTGTTGTTGTTTCCTCCCGTACAGGCGGTGGTGGATGCGCAGCTTACAATGGAAAACGCTTGGAGTGCTTGCGACGGCTTTGATGCGAAGACCGCTGTCGCGGCAACGAATGCCGCCGCGGAAATAACCGTTACGAACGCTTTCATACGCGTTACCTCGAGAAAAGTACCTCAAGTCTACGCCGCTTATGTGCAAAAAACAACGGCGGCCATGAAGCCGCCGTTGTTTTTTTGTCGCGTTCCGCTTATGGAGTTTGCGGAACCGTCAAGTGGTGATCCGGATATGCCGGCGGTTTGAACGCAGGCACGGGATGTTCGCGCAGCATCCGCATCGCGGTATTCACAGCCGCTTCCAACTGCGGATCGTGGCCTTCGCGCATCAGTTTCGGATCTTGCCACACCTCGACGTCCGGCGGAATGCCCTGGCCTTCAACTTCCCATCGTCCGTGCAGACCGCCGATCGCGATACGGGGCGCCATGACGTCGCCGCCGTCCATCAACGGCGGATAGCCGCCGATGCCGACCAGACCGCCCCATGTGCGCATGCCGACGAGCGGCCCGATGTGCGCCTTGCGGAAGTACCACGGCATCGCGTCGCCGCCGGAACCGGCGAACTGGTTGATGATCATGACCTTCGGCCCGTAAATTGCGAGCGGCGGATCGATCATCGTCTTGCCGTCGCGCGGAACGAGCATGCTCATCGGCTTGCGATTGAGCATGTCGATAATGTAGTCCGCGACCTGTCCGCCGTGATTGAAGCGCTCGTCGAGAATGACGCCCTGCTTGTTGACTTGTGCGAAGAAATAGCGGTTGAAGTTGGTAAATCCGCCGTATTCAGTATCCGGCAGGTACACGTAGCCGAGTTTTCCGCCGCTCAAACGGTCCACTTCACGGCGGTTGTTTTCGATCCACGCGTAATTGCGCAGCGCGCGCTCGCTGGAGAGCGGCGTAACCGTAATCGTGCGAGCTGCGGCGCCGTCGGCGCTCGGCCCCACCGTGATCTCGGTTTGCTTGCCGGCGGTCTCTTCAAAAGCGCTGTAGATGTTGTCGCCTGCATGCAGCGGATGCCCGTTGATGGCGAGCAGATATTCGCCGGGCTTCACCGTTGCGCCGGGCTGCGTGAGCGGCGCCTGCAGACGCGGGTTCCAGTTCTCGCCGTCATAGATCTTCGCGAACCGGTAATGATTGTTTTCAACTGTATAGTCTGCGCCGAGCATACCGACGCTGACGCGATCCATGTGCGGCTCGGTCCCGCCGTCAACCCACATATGGCCGGTGGCCAGATAGCTGAGCATTTGGTGTATGAGGAATGTCAGATCGTCGCGCGAGGCAAGCCCGGGAAGATACGCGGCAAAGCGGCGCCGCGCTTCCGGCAGATTTAGGCCGCCGTAATTCTTGTCGTAGAAGAAGTCGCGTTCGATGCGCCACGTCTCGCGGTACATTTGCGACCACTCTTCGCGCGGATTCGAGAACACTTCCATGTCATCGGTGGCGATGAGGCCGTCATCGCCCTTTACCGGCTCCTCGGTGCCTTCGATGAACCAGTGATCGCGTTTTTGCACCAGCATCTTCTTGCCGTTGAATGAAAGCGCGAACGATGAAACGCCCGTGTCGATCGGCAGAGCGTGGCGCGAAGCCATGTCGAACTTCACGACCGACATCGGCGGCTGCTGCGGCGACACGCTCGTGAGCGGTGCTTGCAGCAGATAGACGTTTCCGGGCGTGCCCGTCGATAGCGAGACATAGTTTGCTTCCGGTACAGGCAGTGCCACGATACGCTGCAGCATGCCGTTGAAGTCGATCTTGACGCTCGCCTTCGCGGGTTTTTTCTCGCTCTTTGCCGCCGGACTCGGCGAGGGCTGCGGCGATTCATCGGTTACCGGTTCGTCGCCGGTTTCCGGCTGAACGGGCGAATTGCTTTCATCGCTCAGCACCGCGGCGTAAAGGCTGCTGCTGGTCGGGCGCTGATCGCTCTCCATGTCCAAGCCGTTTGTGGTCAGACCCGTATTCGTGCTTGCGAGGAAATAGAGATATTTGCCGCTGCGATCGAACGCAGGATTGCGGCTGTCGCTCATGCCGTCCGTGATCTGCGTCGATTTCCGATCTTCGAGCGAATAGACGAAAACTGCGTTCAGCATATTGGTGAGCTGTTTGTTGTACGTAAGCCAGCGGCTGTCCGGCGACCACTGCTGGTTGAACAGCGCCGCGCCGAACGTTTCGTAGGGAGCGGTATCAACCTTGACGGGCTTGCCGTTGTCGAGATCGACATACCATAGATTCAGGTGCTTATCCGCATAAGCGATCTTTTTGCTGTCCGGCGACCAAGTCGGCCCGTAGTAGAACGACGGATGGTCGCTGAGTTTGATCGTGCGAGCGGGATGCAGACCTTTCTGATCTTTGATATGCAGCGCGTACTCGCCCGATGCATCTGAGAAGTACGCGATAAAGCGTCCGTCCGGCGACCACGACGGGTCGCGTTCTTCCACACTAGGCGTGCCCGTCAGATTGCGGATGTCGCCATGCTCCGCGGGCACCGTCAGAATATCGCCGTGCGCCTCAAACACGGCGCGCACGCCGCTGGGCGAAATGCTCGCGTTTTGGATCTGCGAGCCCACCTTCATCCAGTGCGGCCGGACTTGCGGCATGTCCGCAGCGACCGTCACGGGGATCTCTTCGTCGGAGTTTCTCGCAATGTCATAAAGATGAAGCGATCCGAGCTTGGTGTAGACGATCGCGCCCGGTCCGGCATTGGCCGAGAGAACATCTAGACCTCGGCTGGGCAGAAGCTCGCGTACCGTATGCGACTGCGTATCGTACGCGAACAGCGTCGCCGGCCCGTTGCGGTCAGATAGGAAATAGACGGTTCGGCCAACCCACATTGGATTGCGATCGTTCGAATTGTTGCGCGGAATTTTCACGACGCTCGAATCCCCGAGATTCGCTATCCACACCGGCGTCGTTTGACCGCCGCGGTAGTGCTGCCACTGGGGCTCCCACTGAAAGGAAGGGACGTACGCTAAATGCGATCCGTCGGGCGAGTATGAGCCGTCCTCCGCCATATCGAGCGGCAGCATTTTAGCAAAACCGCCATTCACCGGCACGGTATAGAGCCGATCCGGATCGGAATAGCTCGTACGCGATGACCGAAATAAAATATTCTTGCCGTCAGGCGTCCACCCCACGGCTTCGTCGACGCCGGGATGATAGGTTAGGCGCTGTGGTTCGCCGCCGGTTGCGGGCACGACATACACGTCGATGTTTCCATCGTAATTGCCGCTGAAGGCGATCTTCGAACCGTCGGGCGAGAAGTACGGCGCGCCTTCTAAATTAAAACCGGTGACAAGCCGGTGGGCCGCGCCGCCGCCGCGGTTGACGGTCCAAATGTCGCCGCCATATTCAAATGCAATTTGCGTATGACTTAGGGTCGGATATTGAAAGATGAGCGGCGGGTCCGACGCTCCCGCGGACTGCGGCACGGCGAACGTAGAAATAAGCGCGACAAATAGCGCGTACATAAAACGCTTTGGCATGAATTGAAGCGTTCGAAGCCGCCGCTCGCAACTCCGTTGTTTGCTATAATGGAAACGGCAGGCAGCTTGCCTTGTGCGGGCAGGCGGACTTTCGCTTTACAGGGGAAGGAGCGACCGGGATGCCACGCTCGATAGACCTTATCCGAAGCGTCCTCGTTACATTCGCCGCATTTGCCCTAGTCGCGGCGGGACATCACAAGAAAGTGATGCTTCCAAAGGGCACGCCGATTGTCGTGCAGACGTACAACGCCGTAAATTCCGCGACGTTTCAAAGCGGCGAACATATGGCGTATACCGTAAGCGACGACGTCATCATAAACGGCGCTATCGTCGCCAAGTCGGGCGATCCCGCGAGCGGATTAATCGAAAACGCTCAGCAAGGACGCCAAATCCACGCAGGGATCGTCGGTCACGCAGTGGGTCCGATCGGCGCGGTCGCCGGAAGCGCGGCTAATAAGGCGGCGAGCAAAGGCGCGAATCTCCGCCTCTCGGTGACGAGCTTGCAAACGTTCTGCGGCGCGACGATTCCGATGTCGTTCGTGCGTTCGGAATATCACCGGCCTCAGCGGTTCCATAAAATGACGGCCGTCCAGATCGCAAAAGGTCAAAAATATATCGCAAGAGTCGCCGAAGATACGAACGTATGCGGCGTTTCGACGACGCGCACGCCTGCGCCGATACCGCCCGACGCGCTCGCCGCCGATCCCGGGCACCGCCGCTAGCGCGGGTCCAAACAATACGGCGGGATCGGAATATCGTTTGAAAGCTTGGGATCGGGAACCGGCGCGCCGCGTACGGTTTGAAGCGGTATTAGTCCGGCCCATGCATTGCCTTCCAGATCCGATTCAAAATCGACCGGGGCGCCCGTCCGGATTTTTGCAGATGCCTCTACGATCGGTATGCGTAAAACGAGCGTCGCGCGGAGTTCGTTATCCGTCGGAGGGCGGACGTCGTTCCAACGGCCGGGACATACGTGCTCGACGATGGCGCGCAGCGCGGTAATTTTTTCGCTCGTATCGACGACCGGCTCGCCTTGTCCAAGTACGACAACGGAACGATAATTCAACGAATGTTGATAGGCCGAGCGTGCCAGCACGAGCGCGTCCAAAATGCTGACCGTTATGCACACCCGCCCGGCCGCCGATGCGTTCATCCAGCGCGCAATGGACGAGCCGTGTAGATACAGATCGCGCTCGACGCGCGCATAAATAGCCGGCATGACGACCGGTTGATCCTCGGAAACGACGCCGACGTGGCAAACCAAACCGGCGTCCAAAATTTGCGCAATGGTCGGGAAGTCGTAGTGTCCTCGTTCCGCGTATCTGCGCAGGTGCACGCGATCGGTCGCCGGAGCCGCATCTTGAGCGTTCATCTATATCCAATATGGACCTCCCGCTGGTCCTACACAAGTGCCAGATTTTATAGGAAATAAGGAACCACCGCAGAAGTCGGAAGCCGTCATGCGCGACAGAGGCATTGTTTTGGACCGCAGCTCCGGCACGCCGCTCCACCGTCAGCTGGAAAGTGCGATCCGCGAGGCGATTCTTTCGGGGCGCCTCAAACCCGGGGAACGGATTCTCTCCAGCCGTGAATTGCAAACGCATCTCGGCCTTTCGCGCAACACGATTGTGACGGCGCTCGACCAGTTGTATGCAGAAGGTTATCTCATTTCCGTTCGCGGCGTTGGCACGTTCGTGACGGAAGCGCTCGTCAACAGAACGCGCGTCAGCGAAATGCCGGAGCCCGAGAAGCCGCTCGTCCCGACGCCGGCAGCAAGTGCATTTCTCGCGGCTCAAGACCTTGCGGGGAATTTCACCGGAAACGCGCCGTTTCGGCCCGGCGTGCCTGCGCTCGATCTTTTTCCGTCGGTGCAGTTTCGGCGCGCGCTTAACGCGCGCGCATGGAACGCGCAGGCACTGGGCTATCCGAGCGCATGTGGGGACGAGCGGCTGCGCGAGGCTATCGGCCGGCGTTTGCAGCAAACGCGCGGCGTTGCATGCACGCCTGAGCAGATTTTCATTGTGGGCGGAGCGCAGGCGGCCTTTTCGCTGATCGCGCGCGTGCTGCTCAAACGTGGTGACCACGTCGTCGTAGAAGAGCCGGGATATCCGAACGTTCGCGCAGTCTTGCTCGCGCAGGGTGCGCGGCTATTGACGGCGCCGGTCGATGCTGACGGCGTCGACATCGGCCCGCTGATGCGACGCCGCGCGGCGTTCATGCACATGACTCCCTCTCATCAATATCCGACGGGGGCCGTGCTTACTCTCGAACGCCGTTTTGCGGTTTTGGAGTGGGCGGCAAAACATGACGCGTGGATCGTTGAAGACGATTACGATAGCGAATTCACCTACACGCGCAATCCGCAGCCGGCGCTCCACGGGCTCGATGGCGGGCGCCGCGTTTTGTACGTCGGCACGTTTAGCAAAGTTCTTTCGCCGGCGTTGCGCGTTGCGTATATCGTCGTCCCGAAGGCGCTGCATTCCGCGTTTCAAGCGGCGCAACAAGTCATCGGCGATCAGCCCAGCACCATTTTACAAAGTGCTTTGGCGGCGTTCATGGAAAACGGGCAATTCTCGCGCCATATATTCCGTATGCGGGCGGTGTACGACGAACGCCGCCGCTTTGCGCACGCGGAGTTCCGCCGGCGTTTCCAATCCGCGGTTCAAATACAGGATTCCGGCGCCGGCCTTCATTTTACCGTGCACCTTCCGCGTGACGTTGACGATGCAAAGTTCTCCGAGCGAGCGTTGGAAGCGGGCGTCATCGTGCCCCCGTTATCAAAGTACTTCGTCGGCCGGCCGACGCTAAACGGCATCCTCATCGGCTATGCCGGGTCGGCACCGGCGATTGCGAAGCAGGCGATAACGCAATTGGCGCACGTTTACGCCGCGCTGCGTCGCGCCTAGCGAACTAGTCCCGCGCGAGCGGGACTAAGGGGGAACCGGCGCTTCCCTGCTTGGATGCGGAATTACCGCAGGCGCTTTCTATAATAAAAAGTCCATGCGCGTAATCGGACCGCAGGATTTACAAGTCATTTCTGCGCCGCCGCAGGCTTTGCTGGAGCGGTTCAGCTGCGCGTATGAGTTGACGGTGCGCATCGCCGGTATTGCGATGCAGATGCGTTTCGACGACGCCGCGGTGCGAGACAAATTTGCATACCGCTATCGCCATCATCTTTGCGATGAGGCGGCGGCGATCGCGTATGCCTGCGCCGTTTATCAGGGTTCGCATTATTTTTGGTCGGATCGCGCTGCGTGGTGCTGGCCGAACGAGACGCTCCCGCTGGAGGCGATTGTGCTCTTTGCCGACGCGACGGCGATGAGCACGCTCGTGCGGTCGGATCCGGGTCTAATCTCGTTTCACGCCGCTGCCGTCGGTTACGGAGGAGCAGTCGCCGCGTTGATCGGCGATTCGACTGCAGGCAAAACCACTACGGCCGTCGCTTGCGCGCGGCGCGGAATGCAAATTTATTCCGACGAGCGGCTGCTGATGCGCCACGGAACGCTCGTGCTGCCGTTTTTGCGAGCGTTCAACATCCGGCAGCACGGTGCGATGCTTCTCGGCGCCGACGGCATCGCGGACGCGCTCGGCGAACGGCTCGCCGCGCCCGCCGTCCACGGTGACTGGGCGGATCTGTCGCCGTTCGAGTACCTGCCGCATCTGCGAGTGCCCAAGCCAAGGCCGTTGCGTGCGATATTTCTGCTCGACGGTAAGGCTGAGCAGATAAAAATAGCGGAATTAGACTCCCTGCGCGCATCGCCACGGCTGCTGGCATCGATCGACTGCATGGCGCACGCGCGCATCGATCGCGCGGCGCGCGTGATCGCGCTGCTGCGCCGGCTGCGCGTCTTCAGTTTGACGCTGGGACGGCCTGATGCAACCGCGGCGGCCATCAAATCCATTCTTCAGGAGCTGGGCGAAGATGCAGCCTGACAGCTACGAAGGGCTGCATCGCATCGTCACTGCGATCGTTCGCGACAAGCCGATCGCGCCGCTGATTCGCGATGCGAATCCCCAAACGTTTGCCGGCCGCGCGGCGCGCTGTCGCAGCGCTGCGCTGATCTCGAACGCTCTATCGTCCGAATCGATCGACGGCATCGAGCCGCTCCGCCGCGCATTGCGCGTGCATGAAATTTCGAACGCGCTCAAAGCGGAAAATTTGCGCGCGCAGTTGGGCGATGCGATCAAACTATTAAACGATTGCGGCATCGTGCCGGTACTGCTTAAGGGCGCTGCGCGAATCTGGGAGCGTACCAGCGGCTATCAATTGCACGACTCCGTCGATCTCGATATGCTGCTGCCGCGCGAGCAGGTGCGCGCGGCCGCGCAAACGTTTGAGAAGGTTGGATATAAAAGTCGTGCATCGCGCGCCGAGCTGCGCCATTACGAGCGCCGGCACCATCACGCCGCTCCGCTTTTTCCGCCGGCCGCCGGCGTCTCGATCGAACTTCATCGCGAGCTGTTTCCGCGCGATCGCCTCGGGCTGCGCACGGATTACGACGAGTTGAAGCCATACTTCCGTGAAGCGCATGCGAGTGAAGGCCGCGCGCTGGTCCTTAACGATGTAGGCACCGCGCTGCACTTGACCGTCCATGCATTCGGGCGGCCTCCGCTGAGGGATCTTTGCCTTCTCGCGACGCTTCTGCGGGCAATGAGCGCGCAGGAACGCATGGAATTGACAGAGCTCCTTTCGCGCGAAACCAAAGAGCCGGTTCGTCTTTCATCAACGGCGTACGAAGCCGCATGCATGGCTGCATTGCCGTGGCATACATCGCAGGAAGTGCGATCGTTTGCAAACTGGTGCGCGCTGCGCGAACGCTTACCTAAACGGCTGTATTCGCGCACGGACTGCGTCGACGCCGCGCTCGCGCATCCAAACCACCCCGTGCGCGCGTTCGTAAGCGCGGCGATATCGTCACGCCCCATAGCGGAGCCGTTATTACGGAGCTTCGTCCATCATCCGGTACGGGTCGCGCTTCGCGTTGCAGCGGGTTTGCGCATTCTGAGCATACGCGGCAAAGCGGTGAGTAAACGCGGCGGCGTACGAGCCACCTTCCGCAAACTGGTGGCGGCGCATCGGTTCGTCTATCGCATTGCAAGGGTCGCGCGCAGCGCGGTACGGCGCTGCGTACTTCCACGGCTATCGCCGGAAGCGCTTGCGCTCACGAATCGGTATCCGCAACTCGCCGATTTTGTCGCCGGCGCAAGGCGTGGTCGAAAACGGGAGGCTGCCTTCCGGCGGCTGGTGGCTTCGACGTTTCTAACCGATTATCTCAACGGCGAACTGGCGCGAATTGCAGGTGGAGAAGCATCGTTAGGGCGCGAGACGGGATACAGGCGCAGACTCACGATTCTGCGGACGCCCGAATTCGATTTGCGGATATATTTTCTTCACCGCACGGATCGGATGCGCGAAATTACCAGCGTTCAACGCCACACGATGATTAGCCCAATCGCGCATGCGTTTGAAGTACGGCGTTTCACCGTCCCGCAAGCCGCGCAGCAGGGCATGTTCGACAGGGGAGCGAGCTTGAGCGAAGGCCGTGCCGTACAGATTGCTCCTGGTGAAACTCTATCGTTCCGGCCCGGCTGCGACGCATACGTGGTTGTTAGCGACGCCGAAGTGGCGGCATTTTTGGCAGTGGAGGACGTCCGCAGCGAGTCTTTATCGTGGCGGTTCGATCCGGCGTCACTTCAGTGCGTCGGTGCCGTTACGAATGACGCCGCCGTATCCCGCCTGCGAGAGACGCTTGAACTCGCCGCGGCGCTGAAGGTCGGCTCCGTCATTCCGGCCGCACGATCGCTGCTCGATCATCCGTCCCATCTTGTCCGATGGTCGACGATTGCGGCGGTCGTTCAACTCTCCAAGCCGGCAGCCATACCGCTCGTGCGCCGCATCGCTCGCGATACGCATCCGCAACTGCGGCGGGCTGCGCAGCGTTTGCTCCAAAGGAATGGTGTATCGTGGCAGTGACGATCGACGTTTCAAGCAACGACGTGCTGACGATTGAAGAATTCGTCGACTACGTCGAGCGCAGTACCGACGTCCGAGACTTCGATTCGCTGTGCGAATGTGCGCCGGCGTTCAAAGCGCTCATAAATAACCGCACGCTGCTTAGCAGTCTTATTGCGCGCGAACTGCGCTCCTGGCGCGATTTCCAACGCGGAAATTCCTACGTCGGGACCACGCTTATTCTGGCGCGAACGCCGCAATTTTTCGTCCGCGCCAATACTTGGCTTCCGGATAAGCCGCGGTCGCGGGCTCACGGCGATAGCGCGGTTTACGGACTTACCCACGACCACAACTTCTCGTTCATGACCGGAGGATATCAGGGGTCCGGTTATACGACGGAAATTTACGAACTGGACGGCAAAACGCAGGGGCTTCCCGGCGAGCGAGTCAAGCTCGAATTTTTGGAGCGCACGACGCTTCCGACGGGCAAAATCATGGTGTACCGTTCGCTCCGCGACGTGCATCGCCAATCGCGGCCTGAAGAACTTTCGGTTTCGATCAATCTCGTCGTTCCGGCGGACGCGAAGACGCGGCCGCAATATTTTTTCAACTTGGAGCGTAGCGAAATTTCGCTTACGGACTACCCCGAACACGGCCGCGCGCTCGCGCTTTTCAAACTCGCAAAGCACGCCGGTAACGCCGAAACGAACCGTCTCTTAGGCGACATCGCCGGTGCTTGTGCGAACCCGCGCCTGCGCGCTCGAGCGTTCGAAGCGCTGTGTGAATGTGCGCCTGAAACCGCCGGAGCTCTCGTGGAACGAGCGCTCGGCGATCCCGACCCCCTTGTAAGAGCGACGGCCGAGCAGGCGGTCCAAAGGTCCCAGCATGCGAGTGCCCTCTTTCCTAACCAGCAGAAAGAGCGTTCGGCTATCCTCTAATTACGAAAGGAGATGTGCATGCAACATCCTGCGGATTATCAACAACCCGCAGTCGAGTCATTCGACGAGGCCGATATTTTGGGCGATACGCCTGAAATGGCGCCCACGTTTGTGAGCGGGTCGGTCACACAAGTCAACTCTGCCGAGTAATTTAGGCGATTGGAGAAGTCAACGTGGATAAACCAATGAACTACGAGGAACCGGAAGTCGTCGAATCGTTCGACGATCGCGAAATCTTCGGCGATGCTCCGGCGAGCACGACGGAGGTTCCGGGATCTCGCATAATCCTGTAGGGCTCAAACATGCACGAATCGCGCGCGTTGCCCGTCGCCGCGGAGTGCATTGAAGTACGCGCGATGGGGTCTGAGGCGCTCGTACATGACGTGCTTCGCAAAAAGGTGCACGTGCTGAACGCGAGCGCCGCGCGTATTTTTGCGCTGTGCGACGGCACGCGAGATGCCGAGAAAATCGCCGGGCTGATGAGCAGCCAGACCGGCGAGCCGCAAGAGCGAATGCTGCGCGACGTTGCCAGAGCGCTCGAAACGTTTGCGCGGCTCGAACTGATTAGCTACGTTTAGTCGTTGCTGCTAAAGCGCCGGCGGACGCAGCGGCAAGGTCACAATGAATTCGCTTCCGTGCCCAGGCCGGCTCGACACGTGGATGTCGCCGCCGTGTCTGCGCGCGAGCGCGCGTGCAATGGCCAAGCCGAGGCCGTGCCCGCTCGAACGCGTTCGCGCCGAATCCGCCTGCCAGAAACGATCGAAGATTCGCTCGATGTGGTCGGGCTGAATGCCGATACCGGTGTCTTTCACGTGTATTGCCACATACGCGCGGTGGCGTAATGCCGTGATATCGACCGTTCCGCCGGCCGGCGTGTACCGCAGAGCGTTCTCGAGCAGATTGGCGAGTATCCGTTTGATTTGGTCGGGATTGCCGTACACGGTATTGCCGGGCTGCACGCCTTCATACAGGCGTATGCCGTGCTCGTCGAAAGATGGGTGGTAGAACCGCACGATTTCGTGGATAAGCGCAGATAGATCCACCGCAAACAGCTCACGGGCGATGGATTGATCCGCGCGCGCAAGCAGAAGCAGGTCGTCGGTGAGGCGCGTCATCTGCTTTGCCACGTGCAATATCGATTCGAAGCGCTCGCGATCCGCCGGCCGCATCCCTTCCGCATCGCGCAGCGCCGCATCGGCGTTGCTGTTGATAGCCGTGAGCGGCGTGCGAAGATCGTGTGATGCATGTGCGCTGAATTCTTGCAGTTTCTCGTAGCTGGACCGGATGGGACGCACCGATTGTACTTGCAGGTACCGCCCGCCGAAAACACTCGCGGCCAACGCGCACAATCCCCCGATAATCAGGATTTCGTCCAAACGCCAGGCTTCAATGCGCGTTTGCGATACATCTTGTGCGCCTCGCACCCAACCAACGATCGCGCCGTTTTTCGGATTGACGATGGCGCGCGTACGCGTGCGCAGCGTATGATTGGGCACTTGAAACAGCTCTTCGCCGGCGACCATGAGCCGGGTAGAAGCGGGCGTGAGACCTTCGACTGCAATACGATTGCGCCGCGCATCGAACCACTCTAGGCCCTGCCCTTCGGTAAGCAATGCCGTCGGAGCGACGTTTTGCTGCACGGATACGCCGTTTGCCGTGATATGCGTGCTGCGTATGCCCACGAGCAAAAGAATGTCGAGGCGCGCGCTCATCTGGGATTTCAGGCTTTCGACGAACGAAAGATGAATCGCGAGCGCGAACGCGGATAAGAGCAGCGCGAAGACGATAAAATATGAAGCAAAGAGACGCCGTTCGACCAGGCGTGGAACCGCCGCATCGCGATTACTCCGCTGCGGCGAGTCGATAACCGGCACCGTAAACGTTCGCGACCGGGTCGCGTATCGATCCGGCGGCGCGCACCTTGCGTCGAATATTCGTTATGTGCGTTTTTATTGCGCCCTCGCCGGTCTCTCGGTCGAAGCTCGCGACTTTGTCCAGCAGCATCGTGCGCGAAAAGATCTGTGACGGATTGCGCATGAGCGTTTCTAAAATGACAAACTCCGTTGGCGTGAGCGGCACCGGACGTTTGCGGAAGGTCACCGTTCTGCTTCGCGGGTCGAGCTGTAGCTCGCCGTGCTCGAGAGTAGGGCGGCGTTCTTCTGTCGCGCGGCGCGCGAGCGCGCGAATGCGCGCGGAAAGCTCGCCCAAATCGAATGGTTTTGCTAAGTAATCGTCCGCGCCGGCGTCGAGCGCGCTCACTTTATCCTCTATTGCGTCTTTCGCCGTGAGCATGAGAATCATCGACTCGACGTTCGCGGCGCGCAGGCGGCGGCAAATTTCGAAGCCGTCGACGCCGGGAAGCATGATGTCGAGAAGAATGACGTCATAGACGCCGCTCTGTGCGTAGTCCAAGCCTGCTTGCCCTTCCTCGGCTACTTCGATCGCATGGCCCTGGCGGCGCAAATCTGCGGCAACGGGATGGGATATGCCCGGGTCGTCTTCAACGAGCAGAATGCGCATCTGTTGCCGGGTCTTCGGCGTAATCACCGGTGTGTCCATCGCGGCGTAACGCTAACACTGCATCGTCCAGCAACCGTCAAGACCGTCTTGACGATATCTCGACCGTTTTGGCGCACCCTGAGCGCATGTTACTGGAAAAAACTCCGGAGCGCGTGCGAACCGCTTTGGCGCTCGCTGCATCGACGGCGTTGGCGCCCCTCATCGTGGCTGCTGCCGCCGAAGTATCGCGGCGGACGTGCGTAAACGCGATGTCCGTTCGCAATGACGGCTCTTGGTATGCCATTGCGGACTTACTGACCGGCGCGGTCGATGCAACTTTTTGCGATATAGACTTCGACGATTCACAAACCGAACTTATCTCTTATCCCGTCGTGGCGTTTACACTCGCTTTTATCGCCAATCCGTCGGCATGCGTACCGGGCCTCAGTACGGCACAACTTCGCGACATTTTGACGGGACGAGTTTACAACTGGGCGCAGGTTGGCGGCGCAGATTGTCCCGTTCGCCTCATTAACCGGAATGAGGCGTCCGGAGTGCGCTCGATCGTCGAACAGCTTGCGCTGCGCAACCGTTCGATCGTAAACGGCGATCGCACCGTGGATTCTAATCGCGTTGCTGCGCTGCAAGTGCAAAAGACGCACGGGGCCTTTTCCTATGTCGCCCTGCCCGGCGTGCGCGATCTGGATATCGCGCATGTCGCCATCGACGATGTGCCGCCTCGTAACAAAAACGTGCTGGCTGGGACGTATCCGTTTTGGGCGTGCGGCCGCGTACTCGCGTGGCGGGATCTGCAGCGTCCGGTGCTTTCCTTCGTCGACCGCCTCGTCTACGAGTCCGACTTATGCGATCTGCTCGGCTATATCAGATTGAATCGAATGACATGTTCCGCAAAACAAGCATAAAGGTAACCGCAGAACTTTGTGAAGGCGCGGCGATCGACGCTGCGTTCCGTACAGCGGCGAATAACGACATCGCAATTATCGACGTTCGGGCATTGAAGCGCATACCGGTCGATTTTTTGGGACGGCTCGTGCACCTGCGCAAAAATATGCTCCGTGGGGGGCGGCTTGGCGTCGTGCGACTCGTTGTCCGGAGCGCGCTCGTTATGAAAACCTTACACGTTACCGGCCTCAACAAAGTCTTCGAAATTTACCCGACGCTCGACTCAGCCGACGCCGCACGCACCGGCCTGGTTGGAAAGAAAATCGCATAGTTAAGCCGATACAGCCGTAGTGAAACGGCTGTACGAATTGACTTGGGGCGCACAGGTACTCGATTGCGGCATGCGTTTTCGCTTGTGGGCCCCGGCTGCGCAATCCGTGTCGCTGGTTCTTTGCGAACCCGGCGGGTCGATACAGCCGATGCAGCGCGGCGACGCGGGGTGGTTCGAGCTCGAACAAACGAACGCCGCCTGCGGAACGCGTTATCTCTACGAAATCGACGGCGGCCTTCGCGTACCGGATCCGGCATCGCGCTTTCAGCCCGACGGCATCGAAGGCCCGAGCATGGTCGTCGATCCGCGCCGCTTCGAATGGCCGGAGGCAGATTTCCAGCCGCGTCCCTTTCCCGAAGCGGTCATTTACGAGCTGCACGTTGGGACGTTCACGCGTGAGGGAACGTACGCGGCCGCTGCGCGGCGTTTGGATCATCTGGCGGAACTCGGCGTCGACGCAATCGAAATTATGCCGCTTTCGCAGGCGCCCGGCACGCATAACTGGGGCTACGACGGCGTGCTGCATTACGCGCCCGCACATTATTACGGTACGCCCGACGACCTGAAACGCTTCATTGTTGCGGCACACGAACGAGGTCTGGCCGTTCTCCTGGACGTCGTCTACAATCACTTCGGACCGCGAGGCAATTATCTGCCGCACTACGCGCCGCAGTTTTTCAGCGCGCGCCTGAAGACGCCGTGGGGCGCCGGTATCGACTATGCTTCGCCGGGAAACGATCCGGTGCGCCGCTATGCAATCGAAAACGCGTGCTATTGGGTGGTCGAATACGGATTCGACGGTTTGCGCCTGGACGCTACGCCGATGATCTTCGATACGCGGCCCGTGCACGTACTCGACGAACTGCTGGATGAGGTCAAGCGCACTGCGCAAAAACCGGTCTACCTCATCGCCGAGGACGTAAAGAACGAAATCGTCGAGCGCGTTCGCGCCTATGACGGACGGTGGAGCGACGATCCGCACGATGCGCTTCACGTGTTATTGACCGGCGATCCAAGCCCATACTATGGGCCGTTCCGAAGCGAGCCGTTACAACGGATGATGCACGTACTGGCCGCAGAGGGCGTGCACCTGGTCGAGTTTCTGCAAAACCACGATCAAGTCGGCAATAGGCCATTCGGCGATCGCATCAGCGCACTGGCGCCCGGCGACGCGCTACGGGCGGCAATAGCGATCCTGCTGCTCGCGCCTGCGGTTCCGCTGCTGTTCATGGGTGAAGAATGGGGCGCTTCGACGCCGTTCCTGTTCTTTTGCGATTTCGAACCAGAGCTCGCAAAGCGCGTTACCGCGGGACGCCGCGCAGAATTCTCACAGCTTGCAGAATTTTCCGATCCGGCCGCCCGCTCGCGCATTCCGGACCCCGCAGCCATCCGGACGTTTTTGGGAAGCAAACTGCAATGGGATGAGATCGACCGCCGGGAGCATCGAAATTGGCTGCAGTATTATCGCGAATTGCTCGGCCTGCGGCGCAAATACGTTGCGCCGTTCGTGCGGGACGCCGGCAAAATGGAATACCGGGTATTGGGAAAGACGGGCGCGGTGTGCTCGTGGAGTTTGGGAAATAGCAAAGCACTCATGCTGGATGCAAACATCGGAGCGGCGGCACTTGCCGGCTTGTGTGAAAACCCGCGGGGCCGAGTTATTTTTGCGACGCATGGGGCGCAATACCACGGCGGGCTCGCACCGCCGTGGAGTGTGCGCTGGACGCTTGGAGAACGGCCCGCAGAATGACTGCGGCGCGCATTCTCGGCGAGCTCGACGCTCATTTACTTTCGGAAGGCACGCATCGGCAGGCGTACCGCAAGCTCGGCGCGCACC
>Ga0070739_10001003_pt1 | contig 45511 bp, 50 predicted proteins | sample Coa_R1_7_FD_66445 | JGI IMG/M metagenome (GOLD analysis project Ga0070739, IMG submission 66445) | Surface soil microbial communities from Centralia Pennsylvania, which are recovering from an underground coalmine fire - Coalmine... | ecosystem: Environmental > Terrestrial > Soil > Unclassified ...
AAGACGCGTCCGATGCCAATGCGGCCCACATATTTATTGTGGTCGATGGCGGAGACGAGCATTTGGAAGCCGCCGTCTTCGGCCGGCGCTTCCGGCACGTGATCGCAGATCACTTTGAAGAGCGGTTCGAGGTTTTCGCTCGGATCGTCGAGCGCGCGCTTCGCAATCCCGAGTTTTCCGTTGGTGTAGACCACGGGAAAGTCGGCCTGTTCGTCGTTCGCGCCTAGTTCAATGAAAAGATCGAAGACTTCGTTGACGACTTCGGTCGGCCGGGCATCTTTGCGATCGATCTTGTTGACCACGACGATCGCTTTCAAATCCAGTTCCAGCGCTTTACGCAGCACGAAACGGGTTTGCGGCATGACGCCTTCGGCCGCGTCGACCAGCAGCAGCACGCCCTGCACCATCTGCAGCACGCGCTCCACCTCGCCTCCGAAGTCGGCGTGCCCCGGCGTGTCGACGATGTTGAACTTCACGGCGCCGTGCCGGATGGCGGTGTTCTTGGCCAGGATCGTGATGCCGCGCTCGCGCTCGAGCGGGTTGGAATCCATGACGCGCGTCTCGACGTGCTGACCTTCGCGGAAGACGCCGCTCTGTTTGAGCATGGCGTCGACAAGCGTGGTCTTGCCGTGGTCGACGTGGGCGATGATGGCGACGTTGCGGATATCGGGCCGGGTCTTCACTGGGGAGTTCTACCACACTCCGGCGCGGCGCGCTACCGAGTCAGTCGCTCGCCCGCGGCAGCGTGAACCAAAAAGTCGTAATTTTGTTCGGCTCGCTCTCATAGCCGATGCTGCCGCCCATGAGGGAGACGAGCTCGGAACAGATGTAGAGGCCCAGCCCAATCGAGGAGTCGCTATCTCCACCGACGCGCCCAAAACGCGTGAAGAGCTTATGGCGCTCGTTCTCCGGCACGCCGGGGCCTTCGTTCTTCACCGCGAACGCGACGCGATCGTCGTAGGATTTGATCTCAACGACGATCACCGAGTTCGGCGTCGAGTATTTCGCCGCGTTGGACAACATGTTCGCCAGCACTTGCACGACGCGGCCTTCGTCGGCGCGCACGCGCGGCAGCGGCGCAAGATAGAGCGTGCGAAACTCGCGTTCGGGGTGCTGGCTTTGCATGCGCGCAACCGATTCTTCCACGACGAGAACCGGATCGACGTCCTCAAGGCGCAGCGTGAGTTTACCGGCATCCATGCGCGAGAGCAGCAAGAAATCTTCGAAGATCGCCGAGAGACGAGCAGTCGATGTGCTGAGTACGGCGAGCAGTTCGTCGCGCCGTTCTTTCGATAGCGAATCGAAATGCGTATCCAGCAACACCGTGGCGCCGCGAATCGCCGCCAGCGGCGAGCGTACTTCATGAGCGACGATGCTGAAAAATTCGCTCTGCGCGCGCGAGGTTTGCTCGATCAATTCGCGGCGTTCGACTTCCGCAGCGATGCCGCGCGCATTGCCCAGCGCAAGGCCGAGCAGATTCACGAAGAGCTGCATCTCGCGCAGCGTTTCCTGGGAGGGAACGCGTCCGTCGAGGGGACCGTCGACCGAGATGTAGCCCAGCATCTCGCCGCCGCGATCCGCAAGCACCATGGTGAGCGAATCGTGTTCGTGCCACGAGCCGCGATGCGAACGCGCCCTGACACCCACGCCGTCGCGAATGTAGATGTTGTACTGCCACACCTGTTCGCGCTCGGCCGGAATATAAAAGCAGTGAGGCACGACTTCGTATTCCGGCTTGAGCAGTTCTAGGACCGCCTCGCGTGGGATGTGCTCGCCGAGGCGTTCTCTGACGGCTTCGGGCGGAAAGCCGATGATGACGCGCCGGTACATCTCGCCCCCGGGTGCGTCGGAGGCGACGATCGAGACGTATTTCCAGCCGTAAAGTTCAGAAAGGCCGCGGGCAATCGAGTCGAGCGCCGGACCGATGTCTTCGGCCTGACGGATGTCTTGCGTAATTTCGAAAAGCCGTTGCAGCGTACGGCTTTCATGCGATTCTTCGCGAACGACCCCCACGCCAAAAATCTTCGCCGTACGGGAGACAGTCCCCGGCTCAGCGTAAGCTACCTCATGGTCGCAGATCGGGTCTTTTACAATGAGGATTGCATTCGCGGCGCGCTCGATCACCTGTCCGATTCGAGCGTCGATCTGATCGTCACCGATCCGCCGTACGGTATTGAAGGTGACCGGCTGCACCGCCATTACAATCGCGACGAGCGCTTTGTCATCGACGGATATGTCGAAGTCGATCGGCGCAGCTACAACGCGTTCAGCCGCGCCTGGATCGCGCAAGCGGCCCGCGTACTGCGTCCCGGCGGTCAAATCTATATTGTTTCGGGATATACCAATCTTTACGACGTGCTCGATGCGCTCCGCGCGACGGATCTGTGCGAAGTCAATCACATTATTTGGAAGTATAACTTTGGCGTATACACGTCGGCGAAGTTCGTTTCGTCCCACTACCATATTCTGTATTACGCCAAGCCGGGGACGAAACGCACGTTCAATCTGCAGTCACGTTTCGCACTCGATCAGAGCCGCGCCGGTGGAGGTTCCCTGAATTATCGCGATCGCGAGGACGTATGGATCATCAACCGCGAGTACAAACCGGGGCGTACAAAAAACAAAAATGAACTGCCTAAAGCACTGCTGGAAAAAATCATCGCCTACAGCAGCAACGAAGGCGATGTCGTTTGCGATTTTTTCATGGGCGGGGGATCGACCGCGGCGGTTGCGCTCGGCATGAACCGGCGTTTCGTGGGCTTTGAAATATCGCAGAAAACATTTCGCAGCCGCGTTCCCGCGCTCCAAAAGATTGTGCGCGGCTCGATGCTCGAGCCGGCGCCGCGGCCGCATGTCGTCCCTAACCGTGGAAAAGCGTGGAGCACGGATGAATCGCAACGCCTGCACGAGCGGTATCGCGCACTTCACGCGAGCGGCGCAACCAAGGCGGCCATCGTGGCCGCTCTGAGCGCCGAATTCGCGCGCGGCGCGTGGGCCATCCGTAAACGTCTACGCGACGTTTCTTTGTAGGGGCATCCGCACGCTCGTACGCTCCGCAACCAGGGCGGCGCATGTAACCGGGGAGATTCTCCGGGGGTGACAAAGGTCACGAATTACGTCCGAGAAGCTCGGACGTTTTCGTTTGGGGAGGACGAAATTCACATGACGATTCGCACATTTGTGCGCTTCGCCGCTTCTTTGGTTCTCACGAGCTTACTAGCAGCTTGTGGCGGCGGCGGGCACTTTACACCGGCCTCGGATACATCAACCGACTACCAACCCGCGCAGCAAGCGCTGCAGCAAGAAACACAAACAAGCGCCGTTCAAACGAACGCGCTTACACCCAGCTCTCTACCCGTTACGTCGTTCTTGCCTTCATCCTATGGCAAGATCGGCACGTTCCAAATCTTTGACGAAACAAGGAATGGAACGATCAGCGCGACGGCCGCGCAGCAGCACGGCTATCACTATAATGCAGTATGGGGCGTCCGCCCGGGAATGGCAACGAACTGGCGCGTTAGCAATTCCGGTCTACAGGCGTCGTACTATTTCATTTCGATTACAGACGCCAGCACGAGCGCGTGGGGCGGTATCGGCCATTCGCTGACATGGTGGAAGGCAAACCACCCATCGTGGATTCTGTACGCGTGCAGCACATCGACGAATGCGCCGACGCACAATCCGGCGTACGTTGCAGGTTTGCCGAACGTTCCGATCGATTTTCATAACACGGCGGCCGCGGATTACGTTATTCGCAACGTTGTAGCTCCGTATGCCAAATCGCACGGATACAACGCGCTTGCTGCGGACGAGGTAACGTTCTGGCCGGCAATGAGCGGCACGACCTATTATCCGTGCGGTATTTGGAACGGCAGCACGTTCGTGCGCCGGTACAGCAATGCGAACGATCCTAGGTACGACAGCGATATGGTCAACTGGGTCAAGGCGGCGCACTCGACGCTTCGCACATATTTCCCGGGCATGAGGCTTATCGTGAACCATCCGGGTTCGGTATTGAGCACGAACGAAGAAACGCTGCTGCAAAACGTCGACGCCGTGATGGATGAAACCGGCTTCACCGCCTACGGGCGTTACCAAATTCCGGTTTCGAAGGTCACCGCCAAGGCAAATTGGATGCGTTATGGCCAGCAGCATGGCGTTGCGATGCTGATCAATCAGGATTGGGGCGCGATTACGATGGGCGCCGCGCAGCGCGATTATTCCGTCGCGACGTATTTGCTCGGTAACGAGCAAGCAGCCGCAGCGTTTATCTCGAATCATTCCGGCTACGGTATAGAAGTATGGCGGTCGGAATACGGAATGAACGTGGGTGCACCGTGCGGTGAGTACTACAGCGGCGGCGGCGCGCTTTTGTACAGAAAATTTGCGAACGCATTTGTCGCTGTTAATGGCGGCGGTTCAGGTACGCAATCCGCGCACCTCCCGACTGGGCATACGTACGTGGACCTCGAGGGCAGAACCGTTCATAACCCGCTTCCAATTGCTGCAAACGACGGATATGTCCTAAAGACGACGAACGGCTGCAACTAATAGAAAAGGAGGCCCGGCAATAACGCCGGGCCTCAACTTTTTTGCTGTTTGCCTTTACTGTGCCGGGACACGTGCGGTAAGCCACTCCGCCAGATTGCCGCAGTAAGTTTTAATGTCATCCAGCAACTCCGGATGATTTCGGATGCGGTCGCTGGGCGGTTCGGAAAGAAAACTCGGGCACCCCATGCGCGTGTCCCAGTTGTAATCGACGAAGTGGTGAAACGTCGACTCTGCGAGCGCGTTCCCTTCGGGCCCTCGTGAATCGAACGCTACGCTCAGATTGAATTTGCGGCCCGTTACCGTGCTCGTTCCGCGAGCGATAACGCGCGCAGTAGGATCGTCCGGCGGCGCGCTTACCGCGCCTTCGTGCGGATGCGCCGGAAAATACCGAAGCGGGGTGCCGTCAGTGCGCTGCAAGAGAAAGTGAACCGGCGGCACTATCTCGATTTGTTGAACGTCACCGTTCGATCCGGAATGAAAGTTCGGCCAATCGATGGCGACCGTATCGCGATCGTCGCGGCCCGAGCGGGCGATTTCCGCGTCGATGTTTTTGCTGTGAAAGTGATGGGCGGCGCCTACTCCACCCAGATTGCAAACCGAGCACCCCAGATCCATGTGATCGCGCGTGACCATCAAGCCGCCGCCGCGCTCGCGAAACGTTGATATGGCGCGACATTCCTCCGAATGCAATCCGTCACCGGTATCTACGGCGAAGAGCCAGAGCTGATCGAAATCGCTGTTCGGCAGGTCGGCAAGAACCGGGTCGAGCCCGTCCGGGCCGTCTTCGCGATTACGCGCGACGACGTCGTGCTCGCGCGCCAGATGATCGCGCAGCAGCGAAAAGCGACCGATGTGCCAGTCATCCTCACTGTACGGGATAGTGGTCTGCATCAAAATCCTTGCCATGAAAACCGGACCTCCGAAGCTCAGGAATGCGCTATTGACGGCCGGGGTTGCGCACAAGCAGGCGGGCACCCGGAAACATCGCGAACGCCCTCACGGTAACGATGAATATGATGCGTCTCAGTATTTCTATTCTTGTCTGCGCGGCCGCGATTGCCGCTCTGCCGGCCTGCGGCTTTACCGACGCCCGGGAAACGATCCATCGCAGCGTCGACGTGGGCGCCGCACCGACCGTCGAAGTTAACAATTCGGTCGGCGGCGTCACCGTACGTTCGTGGGATAAGCCGGCGGTCGATATCACGGCCGTAAAGAGCGCGCACAGTGCAGATGCGTTGAAAAATATCGATATTAACATCGAACCGCGCAGCTCCGGCGTCGTCATTACAACCGTGAATCGAGCCGGCAGCAGTTTTTGGAGCGGTGGCGGCGTTGGCTACACGATCCTAGTCCCCGCGAGCGCATCGTTGAAGATTACGAATGAAACGGGCGGAGTTCGTATCGACGGAGTCAATGGCGACGTGCTGGCGCGAACGACCACCGGCGGCGTGCAGGCGAATCTTGGAACGGTCACCGGCAATCGTTCGATCGACATGCGCGTTACAACCGGCGGCATCGACCTAACGATCGCACGAGACAGCAATGCTACCGTAGATATGCATGCGACCGTCGGCGGCGTCAAAAGCGACTTTGACAGCGACCGCATCGGATCGGGCACCGGAAGAATTCATCTTGTAACGACGACGGGCGGAGTGGTTCTCCGTTCGTCGTAGTATTTCGTTTGGGAGAGTACGGGCCTGGTGGCCCGCGCGGTCTTCAAAACCGCTGAGGCCGGGGCAACTCGGCTGGTAGGTTCGATTCCTACACTTTCCCGCCACATCCCCAAAACGCGCGATTTTATCGGCGTTTTTGCTTTTCAGGGGAGCCGTTGATCCCCGTTTGATCCCCGACTAGGAACCTACCGCATCGCGCAGGTAGGCATCGAGGCGCTGCGCCTTCTCGCGCCGCCCCTCATCGAGCAAGTGCACGTAGATGCTCGATGTGATCCCGATGCTCGAATGTCCGAGCGATTCGGAGATGGTGCGCAGAGGTACGCCCGCTGCAAAGGCGAGCGAGGCGTGCCCATGTCGTAGGTCGTGAAACCGAATTGCGCCGAACTTCTTGCGGCGTACCAGCCGCGAGAATTGCCGGGAGAGTTCATTCGGATTCCACGGGGTTGCGTCGGCGCGCGTGAAGACGAACGCCTCATCATCGATCCGCCCGAGGCCTAGCGCGAGCCAGCGTTTCTTTTGCTGGCGATGGTGCAGCCGTAGCAGTTCGGCGATGAACGGTGCTAGTACGTCCGTGCGCCGCGAGTGTTTAGACTTGGGCTGCTTGTAGACGACCTGTTTTCCGATGTTTGCTGCCGAACGCCGAATCGTGTATCGTCCTTGTTGCAAGTCTACGTCGCACCAGCGAAGCGCGCATATCTCGCCCCGACGTGCGCCGGTTGCGATCGCAAATGCGATGACTGGCTCGATCTCTGTGCCGATCGCCGCAGTGAGCACGCGCTTTACCTTCGCCGCATCGAACAGCACTGGCTCGCGTACCGATTCCCGCGAGGGTGTTTCGACGCGCTGCGCCACGTTGCGAGTTAGCCAATCGTTCCGCACCGCGTGCTGTAGGCACGCGCGCAGCGTGACGAGGATATTTCGCAGCGTGCCGCCCGCGAGCGGCTTGCCCTTGCGCTTCGTGCGCGAGTGATCGTGCGCCGCGGTTAGCACATCCTCGATGTGCTGTTGGCGAATCGCGTCGATCCGTAGCGTGCCGATCGTCGGTCGGATGTGCTGCGATAGGTGACGTTCATAAAGCGCGTAGGTCGTAGCGGTGACGCGCGTCTTGCGCGCTGTTAAGAACTTGTCCGCGAGTTCATTGAACGTCATCGATCCGGCGTCGGCGAAGATGCGCGAATCGACCTCGTGCACGAGTTGCGCGAGCCGCTTTTCGGCATCGCGTTTCGTGCCGCGGATCGTTTCTATGTGCTGTCGGCGTCGGCCATCGGCTTTGCGCGGTAACTCTACTTTGAGAAACCACGATCCCGGCGACCGTTGCCGGATAGAACCTCTCAAGGGTTATGCTGTCCTTTCCCCGCTCGCCTAGTGAGCGGTGCGAGCGCGTTCGCTACTACCGGATAGGAAACTTTCAAGCGCGGCGCGCGGTACGAGCAGACGGCGCCCTAGCCGGATCGCCGGGATCTCCCCGCGCGCGATCGCTTCGTATGCGCTGTTTCGGCCAATTCGCAGCGTTTTTGCGACCTCGGGAACCGTGAGCACGGCGGATTTGGTCTGGTGCGCTTGCGTTGTTTTCTGTTTCACATCGGCTGTATCGGAAGCGCCCCGCGTATGGCTCGAAAACGCCGTCCGGGAAGGACTTGCAACCGAAACCCCGCAAGACGGGTACAACGCTCGTGGCCGCCATCGACGGCGGCCCGCTTTGTGATGCTGCTGGAAAGGGGGTTCCAATGCTGTCTGCTCACGATGTCGCACGCTATTTTCTCACGTTGCAGGATGAGGACGATCGCGACATCACTAATCTAAAGTTGCAAAAGTTGCTCTACTACGCGCAGGGTTTCTTTCTGGCTGCGTTTCGCGAACCGCTTTTCGACGAGCGCCTCTATGCGTGGCAACACGGCCCTGTGGTTCCGTCTGTCTGGCGCGAGTATAAAGACAACGGCTCAACGCCGATTCCGGCGCCCGATGGTTTCGAGGTCGAGGCGTTCGACGATCGCGTTCGCGAACACTTAGACGAAGTTTGGCGTCTGTTCGGACAGTTTTCTGCATGGAAACTCCGCAACATGACGCACGATGAGCCGCCGTGGAAAAAGCATGAAGCGGCGCAAGACGAGATAACACACGACGACCTTGTGGAGTACTTTCGCACGCAACTCGAATAATGACATTCAAAGCGAAGAAAGAAACCGGACGATTCAAAACGGACTCAGCGAACCAACCTTCACCGGATGACCAACATCCGGTGTTCTGCTTCCGGTACATGGATCGTAACGGAAAGTATTGCATCGGCGCGTGTGAGAAAGACGAGAAGGTCGCCTTGCTTAACAAATTAGAGATGCTCAGTCAGGCGCCATGGAAGCAGTGGAAGCAAACCAATTATAAGGCTGGCGGTTACACAGAAATTGATCGCAGTGCAATTCGCGCTGGCATACCGGCGTTTGTTACGGAAGACGTGACAAAGTTCGGCAGGGTACGGTTCAAGGATAAAGCCCCGATGGTCGGTTACAAGGTTGGCGCGGTGTTCCATGTGCTTTGGTTAGACCGCGATATGACGCTGTACGATCACGGCGCATAAGTAGCAATCTGCCAGCGAGAGCACGTCGCCCGAAACGCAGCATCTATAGCATCGAGTTCGCGCATCGATTGCGCGCCATGTGTCGTGCCGAGCAAAAAACCGATCCCGTAGCGGTCATCGAACAGGTAGCGTAGCGCCTCGCGATCAGCGAGCCACATCGTATGCTGTCCGCTTTCGCAGCGCAAGTATTCCATAAGCGGCATATCGACCAACGCCGCGATCGTGGCCGCGTCGATGCTGGCACGCTCCCGCCACATTCGCAGACGGCACGCTTTCCCGTCTTCGTTCATCGCGCCGCCTTGTGCGCCGCGCGATAGCGTTTCTGCCGCTCGCGCGTCAATTCGCGTTTACGTTGCGGTTGGCACTTCGTAGGGCAGTAGCGTTGCCAATGCGCGATAGACGCATCGCCCATAAACGTCGCGCCGCAACCTTCGCAGGTGCGTTCAATGCGCTTAAGGCGTCGATACGGTTTGGATGCTTTCGCTCGAATTGCCCGCGTTCGCTTCGCTTCCGCATTGAGAATCAGAATCACAAGCACTGTTACTCTCCGTGAATCGTGCAGCGAGGTCGGGGCGCTCCCGGAGCGCCCGCTGAATCTCGCTTTTAACGTGACTTGCCACTTAGCGCGGCGTCCGCTTCGTGGCGTGCTGCGTCGGCGTCGGCAGCACGTTCGTTCAAGCGTTCCGCTGCCGCGTAGAATTGATCCAACAGTTCCGCCATGCTGACTGCCTTCGGAGTCGGATCGTGCAGCGAATCATCGCGCTTTTGCGCGAACGCATCGGGATAGCGTCTGCGCAGTTCATCCTCGGCAACTTCGCGGATTTGTCCGCATTGGAGCGCGAGATGTAGGCCGTCGAGCACACTTGGATGCTCACCGGTGCTGTAGTCCATCGCAACTTCTTCCGTGATGAGTTTGCCGCGATCGTCGATGCGCTGGATCGTGCGTCGGTGCGGAATCTGTACAGGCGGCGGCATATATGCGATGCGCACCGGCTTGCGCGTGCAGGGATCAGTTTCAACGATCGGCCCCGGCACGTGTATGCCGGTTTGCGCATCGGTCCATCCGCCCGCGAAGACGGCTTGGTAAAACTTCCCTGGTTGAACGCGATCGATGTGGTAAGCCATGATATGTTACGCCTTCTTTCTGCCGCTCAGACCGGCGCGCACGGATGAATGAAAAGCGGCACGTTCCTCTTGCGCGTTGTCATCTTCGTCTGCGCGTTTCCATATTTGCGCGCCGCAATTCGGACAAAACTTCGATTTGAACAGTGAACCCTGCGAAGACTTATGTTCGCATGAGTCTTCGGGCAAATCGCTCTCGCGTCGGCGCACATTTGCGCCGTCGTATTGCTTCCGCGTCGGTTGTAATTTTTGCATTGTTTCCTCTCGGTCGTAGCCGTCTGCCGATCGCCGAAGGACCGGAATCCCGCGACGATCGGCAGTCATACAGGCAGACGTTTCTCAGGCGTCTGGTAGCACGCAGCCGTGAACGCTCGGTGTTACAACGGGGAAGATAGGGCGAGCACGGGATATATATAATCGAAACGTCATGAGGTCTGACGGCAAATCTTACGTTTCAACGTTGTCGCGCTGTCATGATGCGCTGTCGCTTGCCCTCTAGGTTCCGCAACGGACGGCACATCTGCGGGCAAAGGTCATCGGCGTTCCAAGCCTTCCACGTGGTGCCGCAATTCTTGCAAGTGTGTTCCGGCTTGCGTGCGTCCGCGTCGGCGCGCGAAAATTTTTGCGGCGTGCGTGATGCTTCCAGCGATGTCGCTCCTTCGACGGTCGCTCTTTGCTCGTCGGCCCAAAACGGCGGGATCGGCGCCTTCGATTGCGTCAAGAGGTCTGCGCGCGGATCACTCTCGCTCACGGCTGGGACGACGGGATTGGCGCTCGCTTCGCTCCGTGTTTCCGGCGAACGTCGGTTTTCTATCGTCCCTTCGTAGGCTTTATCGTCCTCGCGCGCACGCGCAGGTAGCGAGACATCATGAGCAACTTCGGTAGTGAACGTGGTAAGGGATACGGTTGGGTGACATTTTGTCACCCCTTCCCCGTCAATTTGTCGCCCCTGGGGCGACAGTTTGTCACGCACTCCCGACAATTTGTCACCCCTACCGTGACACGTCGCGGCCTTTTTCTGGGTTGCCGCTTGCGTTGCACGTTCCGAAAGTTCGATGAACTTTTCAAGCGTTACGGCTACGTTGTTCGTTCGACCGCTGCGGCGCTCAATCGTGATGTAACCTTTCGCCGAAAGCCGCTTCTGTTGCCGCTGGACGGTACGATCCGATGTTCCTAGCCTTTCCGCGATTGTCGCTACGCTTTGGTAGCAGTCGGTGTACGTCGACCACGTAGCGCCCTGCAAAAATGCCTCCAGCGCGCGCCGTTCCGGCGCTTTTAGGTCTGTGGCGTAGCGCAATAGAGCGCGGACGGCATGATGGTTCGATCCCATTTGCAGAAGTTGCTCGCGCGTAAAATGCGGTATTGCATCCGCAGATCGTGTCGTGCTATCATCCGCGTTGTGTGATTGAAAAGGTCCCGATGTGGCGTCGGGGCTTTTTTCTTTGCTCATCGCCCTTCCACCACGACGTACGTTAGCAGCCGTCCGCGCTCGCGAATTATCTTTATCGCACCGTTCTCCTCAAGCCACGCGATCGCACGATTCGTTTGCGCGCAACAAGCGCCAACTATATCGGCAATCTCCTCTTGCCGGCGATCCTTAACAGTGCCATTTTCGTCCGCAAGCACGCGCAGTGCTCCTAGCGTCCGCATCACCGCAGCGGATCGCGTTTTGATAACTCGCTTTGCCATGGTCGCATCTCTCCTCACGAGGCCACTTCAGCGATTGGCCTACTACCGGAAAAGATAGGGGCAGCGGAAGCGAGTACCACCGATTTCGGTTTACAAGCGGCTCATCGCAATTTCGTGCGTTACGAGTTCCCCATCCGAATACCGCCCGCAGGTGACATCAGGCGATTTGACACGCGCGGTACGTTTAAATAAAACCTCGGGCAGAATCTCGATGCGCACGCGCGCACAGCGCGTGGCGGGTTGCTGACAGCGCATCGATCGCGTCAATTACCGCACCAATCACGCAAGGGGAAAGCAGAATGGACGAGTTCACAAAACCTTCGACGTCCGCTCAAGATAGTGTGAAACCGCGATTTATCACGTACAGCCGCGTATCGACGGCACGGCAAGGCGCATCGGGATTAGGCTTAGAGGCGCAGCGCGCCGCGGTTGCCGCGTACGTCATTGCGCACGGCGGAACGGTGCTGGCCGAATACTGCGAGGTGGAAACCGCGAAGCGTGACGACCTAGACAACCGCCCCGAACTGCGGAAGGCGATCGCGCACGCACGACGCGCACGCGCAACGCTGCTAGTCGCCAAACTGGATCGCCTCGTCCGATCGGTGCACGTTACGTCGATGCTGCATCAGAGTGGCGTTGAGTTTGTCGCCTGTGATAATCCGAACGCTAACCGGCTGACGATCCAAATCCTGGCTGCCGTCGCAGAGCACGAAGCGAAGATGATCAGTGAACGTACAAAAGCCGCTCTAGCGGCGTACAAGCGCCGCGGTGGACGCCTCGGCGGCAAACTATCGCAGTGCCGCAATCTCGATGCTCTAGCGCGCCGCAAAGGCGCAAAGAACGCAGGCGCAGCGCATCGACGGAACGCAGATGCGGCTTACGCTGACCTAAATGATTACGTTACTACGCTTCGGCAAGCCGGAATGACACTAACTGCGATCGCTGATAGGCTCAACGCCGAAGGACAAGTGACGCGCCGCGGCAAGTTGTGGAACGCGATGCAAGTCAGTCGCGTTCTGGAGCGAGGCTTGCAGAGCGCCGCGTAACACAAATGTGCAGAGTGTGGCTACGATCACCAGCGAACTGCAGGCGTGACGGTTTCGAGTCTTACGCGCGCGTGAATGAATTGCGCAGGCACGGGGTAGGGCGCAGCGACCCAGTAACGCGCATCACGGCGCACGGACCTGGCGCTAGAGTTGCTGTTCTTTGCCTTACGGTTTTCTCGTCGCCATTTTGGCCCGCAAATTTCGGCGTGGCTTGGAACGCGGCCCCACGAGCACCGGGTATTTCGTGCGTTACGGGCGATGATGGCTTCGCACTCCGAACCCCGTCCAAAGTGCGGTATTTTTCGATGTCCGCTCGCGCGACAAACGGGGCACTATCCACAGCATGACCGAACTCTTAAACGAATTACTCACGCGCACGTACAGCGACGAAGGCGAGGTTATGGGCTACGTGTCCGCCGTGGCATGGGATGATGCTGCGGCCGACTATATCACGTGGGCTTATCGCCCAAACTAGCCGCTATGCGTCCTCGTCGCCGGCTTCTTGATCCTCGCGGAAGCGAGGCGCAGCGGCGATGGGAAATTCATCATGCCTGTGATCAAGCAGCGACGTTTGATGCACCAGCATTGAAACGCGCTTCGCACGCTTAAACGTCCTATTCACTCGCTGAAATTGACTCGGGTAATCGATGCCTTTTCCATCGAGCAAATCCTCGATGGTCAGAATCTGAACCTTTGGGTGCTTCCCACCCATCGGCGAAACGTAAAACCCCGCTGACGCTGCCTCTTTCAGCATCGGTGCGGTTGGTTTAGCCATGGTGATAAGCACGCCGATGTCCGCCTTTTCGCGCGTTACCGTTCCCGCAAGATCGCGAACCATTGCCGGATTAACATTCTGCCCTGCTTTCACGGACAAAATAATGCGCTTGGTTTTGGCTTGCGGATCGTCATGAAAATAAAGGTTGCCGTCAATGCCACGATCGGCACCTTTTGTTGCGCTCTTACTTTGGTGCTGCCGTGCACCTACCAGACCGAGCGCCCACGCCTGGAATTGAAATGGATCGTCCGCTGCAAGCCGAGCGGCGTCGGGCAATGATACGGGCTCGCCGATCACGTCGTACGTTGGTGCAATTGCATCGCCGAACTGATCGCGGAGGCGATGCTTAATTAGGCCGATCGCTAGGTGCGTTATGTCTATCCCAATCCATCGACGTCCAAGCCTCTGCGCCGCAGCTATTGTCGTTCCGCAGCCGCAGAAGGGATCGAGGATCACATCGCCAGGGTTACTGCTTGATTCAATAATGCGATCCAGCAACGCCTCTGGTTTTTGCGTTGGGTATCCAAGGCGTTCTGCGCTGCTACTGCCTATCATTCCAAGATCGGTCCACACATCCGAAGTTGGAACGCCGGGAAGTTCGTCTAAGTAGTTTTTTAAACGCAACCGCCCATCGGCTTTTTGCGGATAATGCAGCCGTCCAGCCTCGTCAAGCGCCGTCATCCGTTCCCTTGTGTATTTCCATCCATTAGTCGGCGATGCGTATGTTATACCGTTCTTTGCCTTGAATGGATACATCAAGTTGGGGCGGGGTGCGGGGTTATTCAAGTTCTGTTCAGCCCATCGGCGACCGTCAGGGTCTTTGAATCGAAATCGCTGCTCAACGTATTCCGCATCGTAGGGCTCGAATTGGCGATTAAAGACTACGTTTTGCGTCTTCCCGTAAAACAGGATAACGTCATGAACAGCGCCATATCGCATCGAATTGCTATGTGCGCCGTATCGCTTCCAAATTATTTCACTGATGAATTGATCGGGCCCAAAAACAGCATCCATGAGAATCTTTAAATAGTGGCTTGCGGTTGGGTCACAATGCAAGTAAAGGCTACCAGTTGGCTTAAGCACTCGATGAAGTTCTACAATGCGCGGCGCCATCATCGCTAGGTACGCCATCATGTCGGTTTCGCCGAGCATTTGACGTAACGCTTGCAGCGTTATTGAAACTTGTCCGCCGCCTTCGACCGCTTCTTCATATGCGCGCGCCGCGTCGATGTTCCATTCCCACGTATCCTCAAACGCCTTAATTTGCGCCGCGGCTTTGGCGCCGCCGTGCTCGTGGAAAAGCACGTTATAATCCGCATTACTGTTGAAAGGTGGATCAAGATAAATTAGGTCTACGGATTCGTCGTCAAGGTAGCGGCGCAGAACATCGAGGTTGTCCCCGTAGTAAAGTACGTTTTTGTGTCCATGCGCCGCTGCGATCGGGACCACTTTTACCGATCCGCTTGGCTGTGACATCCCCGCCATTTTGCTGCGAATTGAGCGCTTGCGTTGCTTCCTCATTGTGAAACCCCACCCTTGGACCTACGCCGAAAACGGCCAGCCGAAAGACGGCAGACCGCAATTTCTCCTGTCCTTCGCGGCACCTGGAGGGTAAGCCTAGCACGGGCCGTGGCTATCGTTGCTTTATGTAAACGTGCTCATCGCCGTGACAAATAATCGCAATTTCACTTGCGGTTACTGCTACGCCGGTCGGCGCGCAAGGCGTCGAGTATTGATACCATGCATAAGCGGCACGAGCAGCGTCGAACGCGCAGACGAAGGCGAAAAGTAAAAGTGCGATGATCAAAACGGCGCGCATATGTTCACCTTATATAAACTCAAACTCACCCAAGTTAAGTAACAGTTCGTTGGCGGCAGACAAATCAAAGGAATTAAACCAAACGGGCGAATCTTTTGCTTCGTCCGCCCACTCTTTGTACCAATCTCGTAACGAAGCGGACGCATCTTGCTGACCGATCAAAAAACGTCCGTATTCTGAATTGCCGCCGAACTCGTCTGTGGGCATAGCGCCCTCACCATCGGCGCACCGCGCGCTGGAGCCGTAACCGCCTATGATCGCGCTTAATTCAATCGTGTATTCCCACGATGCCTCGTCAGTTCGCACATACCTAAAACGCTGTCCAGGTAGGCCCTCTAACAACGGATATAGCGGAATCGGCTCGGGGCGTTTGCGGTCTTCGTCGTCACTATCGTACAGGTTACGTTCTTTGAAATGCTTATCACCGATGTAGAAATCATAGTCGCCCGCGGGGAACTCCCAACCGAACGCAGCCTGTATCACCAAATTAAAGTCGTGAAGCGATATGTCGGAGTCAATTTCAATCGCGCGCCAAATCCGCGGCACGATGCCGTACAGTGCGACCGTGCACAACCACCGTTGCGGTTCACCCATGCGGTATCTATTCCGCAGCCTGCTTGCTCGCTGCCTGCCGGGACTGACCTTTGATCCCCGATTGATCCCGGACTTTGTGAAATGAGCCGGGTTTTGCCGGGATGAGCCGGGACGATGTTCGCGCAAAAAGCCTTACGCCATATGACCTTCCGCGAAAAGCCGGGATGTAGCGGGATGAACCAAGTCGTTCCTACACTTTCCCGCCAACCTTCAAAACGCCCGATTTCTTGGGCGTTTTTGCGTTTAAATCGCGCTCATGGTCACGGTTTGGTCACGGCGCAACGAGCGGAGGACCAGGCTTCAAACTCTTCACCGCAGATCTCTGCGAAATCGTCGCCGTGCTCGCATCCGGCGGTCGACTTCGGCTTCTTTGGCCTCATTCTCGCCACAAATGCGATGTTCTAGAGGTTTCACTGACCTGCGCTGCGCGCTCAATAAAGTCTTAATGCGGTCCGAAGTGAAAGCGCCTGAACGGATGATACGGAAAAACGATCGGCATTATTATACCTGCAGGGCCGAATTGGCCAATGGGGTGTAGCGGATCTCCGGTTAGATATAGCCCGCTAATTCCAAAGGTTCCGATGCAGGGATTGATGGGATAGAAGTGCTGGAAGCCGACGTGATAGATAACACTTGGCGCGCAGATTGTTCCGAAACCGTTGCCAGCTGCTGGTGCGATGAGGGTCACGCCGTTCCATCCACCGACGGGTGACCCGTACGAACCATAATATGGATAGTAAACGTATGCGCCACCCGTGCTTGGATAGCTGGCTGTAGCAGCAAAGAACCTGCTGCGTTCGTCTTGATCTGGTCTCGGTGCAGCCTTCGGGGTGGGAGCGGCATCGACACTAGAGTCGCGGTTCGAACGTGCGCTTCCATTGACCGCAAGGCTGTTCATTCGCGCATCATACGTGATGATAGCGCCCATCGCATGCGCGGCGAATGCGACGGGTACGTACACCCGACCATCGACAAATTGGAGCTGATCCGGTTTCGTGGAGTCTTTCCGCTTTGCGGAGAAAAGGTTCCACCATGGCCAAGCAGCGTTCATATCCCCCGGAATTCCGGGCTAGCGTTCTTGAGTTGATTCGCTCCGGCAGGACCGCCAATGCGATCGCTCGAGAATACAAGATTTCGCGACAAACGTCACCAACTGGCTCAAAACAGGATGATATCGATACGGGTCGCCGCAGCGATGGCTTGAGCACATCCGAAAATGCCGAGGTCACAAAGCTGCGTAAGAAAGTTCGAGAACTTGAAATCGAACGCGATATTCTAAAAAAAGCCGCAGCTTGGTTCGCACGCGAGACCGATTCGATACCACCAAAATTTTCGAATTCGTAAAGGCCAACCGAGCTGAATGGAAGGTCGCTACGCAGTGCCGGGTGTTGAACGTCTCGGTCAGCGGGTACTACGCGTGGCTCAAGCGGGCGCCGTCGCAAGGTCGTCAAGCCGATATGCTGCTCGCCGATCGCATCGAAACGCTGCATCGGCTGTCGCGTTGTACGTATGGACGTCCGCGGCTGCAAGCCGATCTACGCGATGAAGGATTGCGCGTGAGCGACAAGCGCGTTGCACGGCTGATGCGCGAACGCAAAATTCACGGCGCCACAAGGCGAAAAGGCTTCAAAACGACTATTCGGAATCGCGACGCTCGACCGGCGCCGGATCTGGTCGATCGCAACTTCACGGCAAGCGCACCAGACCAACTGTGGGTTGCCGATATCACGTACGTCCCAACCTGGAGTGGTTTTCTTTTCCTTGCGGTCGTGCTCGACGTTTACAGCCGAGGCGTCGTTGGTTGGGCAATGGCCAATCACCTGCGCACAGAGCTTGTTCTCGACGCGTTGAACATGGCGCTGTACCGACGACGACCGAAGAACATTATCCATCACTCCGATCAAGGCTGTCAGTACACGTCTATTGCCTTTGGAAAACATTGCGAACAAGCCAACGTTCGGCCTTCGATGGAATCGGTTGGTGATTGCTACGACAACGCGATGTGCGAGAGTTTCAACGCGACGCTCGAGTGCGAACTACTCGTCAGGCATCGCTTCAAAAATCAGCCGCAGCGGCGCTCGCGGTTTTCGAGTTTATCGAAGGCTGGTACAACCCGCATCGCCGCCATACGGCGATCGGCAATATTTCGCCGATGGAGTTCGAGCGACGCATGAGTCAGGCGGCTTGATGTCCAACCTGCAACTCTCCACGAAACCGGATCAGCTCCAGAGTTCACACGAATAGTAAGTGACCATAACCATACGACGGCCAGCAGCACTGCAGAACATTAGACGGACTCGGCGTTGCTGCGTCATGCTGTCGCATTCACCAGGAACGCGACGCGTCGACCGAACGGGGCCGGTTAACGAGATATTTGCGATATCGCCATTGACGCAGCACAGCTGCGAAAGTTGAGGTCATCAACCCGCTAGCCGCGCTAACATCCGCGACCGCCAAGGGCGCTTACGAAGCGCGGCGGGGGAGCGCTTGGTGTCTACTTAAGTTATAGATGAGGTACTCTAACTAAGGGCCGGCTTTTAGGGCGCAGCTAGGGGGTACTGGGCCTATGCAGATGAGCAGAATGGCGACGCTAACGATGGCGACACGCAATAGCTCATCAAGCTTAAGGTCCGAGACACCTTTCGCAATCTTCGTGCATTGGTTACCTCCAGTGCGCGCCAAATCGCACGCGACAATACGGACGTGAATCACTTAGTTAACGAGCTGATAGATCTTATATCACGACTTGGACCGCTGGGTGATGCTGCGGTGAAGGCAATAGTGGGTGCTGCCGTGGGTTCCGGCTTCACTTGGCTCGTCGTAACCCGGAAACAAAACGCGCGCAAACGACGTCAAGTCGATTCGTTGCTCGAGGACATCGAAGATTCAGCTGGAACCGCGGCGACGACGGAGGACCCCTCATCGGATCCACGCGTAGCTGTAGCGATCAAAAATCTCGAGCGATACGTCGACGCTATTGAAAGCGACGTGGAAGCCTTGGACAAAGTGTTTAAGTCGGACGAGTATAAGTTACTTCAGGCCACTAGAAAGGCTTACGTCGGTATTTTGCCCGCAATCGACGCTGCGCTAAAACTACTTAACCGCAATGTTGAGCTCCACCTCGAGCGATCGAAGACCCTTCGCAGCGACGTGACCGCGTCTCTAAACGTGGTTGACTCGGGAATATCGTTGGTCGAGTCAAGCATATCCCATGGGACCCTCAAGGCACAGCCAATGCCGTTAAAGGTCGTCGTCGAGCGGCACCTTATGGAGATTAACGCAACCGACAAGGTTGAAGACCTCGCCAAGGAGTTAGCGGACAAATGCGCTGACTTCGTGAAGACCGTCGAGGAGCTAACGCCGGCCGAATATGATCCGCAGGAATACAAGCTAAGAGCAAGACTTGCACTCCGTACAAGGATCTTTTTCGACAACATCGCACGAACGCTCACCCGAGTAGTTGAGAGTCTTCAAGGCTTTACTGCGAGTAAAGATGAGTTAGTTGCTTTAATCGTTGAGAACTTCGAAGTATGCCGGAAACTGGCAATTGAAACGCGTAACGCACTCCCTGGCGGCCTCGAACGTCGCATACGCGAGGAGTGGGCCCCGGCGTACAAAGAGTTCCAACGGTCGTTAGACGGAGCCATAGCGGCGCTCAACGAGTCTCAGCGGTTGCGGGACGAATTCTTAAAAAACAGCGCTGCGAGCGATTCGGCTCACGCGGACAAAGAAAACTCGGCTCACGTGAACGAAGAAGACTCGGCTCGCGGGAAGCAAGAAGACTAGCGCTTGAGACAGTGCCTCAGGGCGGCGTCTGCGGAAAACTGTCCCACAGCACGCCGCCGGAACGATTGCATTAGCGCTGTGATGACACGCATCGGGATTCGCACTTCTACGATGCTCACGGGGAACGCCGATGTGCGATCCGGTGCTGGAAGGTCGAAACGAACGAGCGGCGGGCAACCAAGTGGCCGGTGTCTACTAAAATGTCTACTTAACAGTTGCATCAGGCTGCATCAATCCGCAGTCGAAAATCGCCTAAATCGCCGAAAATCGGCGAAAAACCGTAGAGACCGCATCAGCCGGCAGTGCGGAGAACGGGTTCGATTCCCGTTGGCGCTACCATTAAAGCTGCGTGTTTACGCGGCTTTTTTATTGCGCGACGGTCGAGTTCTACTTAAAGTTCTACTTATTGAAATGCGACGTTGGCCACGCAATCGACCTGCGGGCCGCCGCGCGCATCCGTAAGCCGTTGCCTGTAGTCATAACGGATATGAGAGAACGCCTGCTTAGGTTAATAGCCTGGATCTTCCGGGTGCCTTACTACCCACCGGCGCCCGGCCCGTTTGAGACTCCTTCTAAAAAAAGCCGCCGCTTTCACTAGCGTTGCCGACAAAAAGGCTGCCCGTTCAAGAAACGGATCATCACGTTTCTGCTGGAGCAAGCGGATCAGCGCCGTACGCGCGCAGCAAGCGAAGGGCGAGCCACCATAGGTACACAGTATCCGGTGAATTCGATGAGATATCATTTACGATACCGTGTGCGACATCATTACGAACGTTAGCGCCCAATCGTTCAGAAAGAACCGTCTCCAACGCGAAAATATGGTCATCTCCGCAGATCTGCACCATTAGCGGATGATTGAGCACATTTTCGATCGACATGAGACTTTGAACACCGTCGCGCGTGGTATAGACGATTTCGCCCCGCCGACGAAGGATTTCACGAAGTGCATTCTCGAGCTGCGGTGCCAATACATGCACGGCGACATCGAACTCGCCTACGAGCCCCGCGTAGATGCCCTTTGCCCAAAGCAGCAGGTGGCCTTGGGGAATCAGCGGTCTGCTTCGCAATGCGTCGTAGATTTCAGTAAGCGTATAGTCGTGGGAAAGTAACAGCTCGTGCCGCGCTGGTTCGATGCCTGCAACGGTTGCATAGATCCGGCTTCGAGCGGCGTGCTCGCGCATTGCGCCGCGAACCACTGCCTCTCCCTCAGATTCGCCCGAACCAATTGCACCCGGAGTTCGTCCTTGTTCGCGTCCATCTCGACTGACATGGCGACGCCTGAAACCGTAAGCAAACGTGTGACGCGCCACTGATCGTTCAGCGCTTTGTCGCGCGTCATCTTGTTTCAGTAATAATGGTAAACCTGCGAGAAGCCATAACGCCTCAATGGGCTCGCGATCCGTAAGTAATGCTCGGACGTGGTCGGGAACCGCGCCCGCGCTGAACGACGTGCCAATGGCAGTCATCTCGCTCACTGACAGCGTCTGTGCTTCATCCAGTAATCGCGCGACTTCAGTTAAGCGCTCTCGAGCTGCGCCGCTGTTAAGAAGCTCTTGGCGCGCAATCCGCAGAAAAAGCGCTCTATGCGTTTCATTTGGCGCCGCAAGGGCTTGTGTTACGAATGTTTCAGCTCGCGTAATGCGAAGGGCGCGCACGTCCTCGCGCTGTAGCCGCTGCGCAAGACGGATTGCTACATCGTAGTATGTGCGCGCGCGTTCAAAGTCGGCAGACGCCTGAGCACCTTCCGCGATTGATATCATACGATCGAAAAGTGTGACGGATTGTTCCGCAGAAAACGCATCTAGCAGGCGCGAAACAATCCGTTCCGTGTAGTAGAGCGGATCGTTATCGCGCAAGCGCTCTAAGAACCGCCATGCCGTTGCCATAACGTCGCGAAATTCCGGGCTCTCGACGCCAAGCTGCCGTGCTAGGCGAACCGCACGTGAAAAATGCTGGTCTGAATCGACCCAGTGCTCCGGCGTAAATGTTGCGTCCGCGACATCGAGGTAATTGCGTATCGCTTCACGGGCATGCTGCGGATTACGGCGGGGCACCCTGTGCCACAGTATGTCAGCGATACGTGCGCGAAGAATCGGAGTTGTGGTAGCCTCGAGCATGTGCGTAAGCGCGTGTACGTGCCCATCTCGTAGATCCGCCGGCAACGGCGTGTGCCACGGAGTTCCGTCTTCAAGATGGCCAGCCATGTACCGACCGAATGGCGCCCGCGGCTCATCGGAAAGTGCCATTCCCGAAACGGCAAGCAACAATTGATACGCGTTCGCCGCGATTCCGTCACCGCGTTCGCTAGCAGCATCGCGGGCCGCGCTAAATCGGGCAAGCGCCTCAAACAAGCCGTGCCGCAACGAAATTGCTGCTACGGTATCATCGATCGCCAGTGCGGCCGCCTGTTCTCGAGTGAGCTCGAAATCATCGGGGAGCCCTACCACGGTGGGTTCTACGTTTGAGTCCACAACGGCAACTTCGCTAAATGCTGTGGATCTTGCCTACGATGGCGGCTTGACTTGCTATTAGTGTATGAAACAATTTGGCGGACGCCGCTACGCGCATTGTGCGTAGCGCTTGTGCGAGGCGTAGTGTGTTGTTCATCGAGCATGGTTCGCTAGATCTGGAACTTCCACGGTTAATTGTCAGGAAATCTCAAATTGCAAGAGCGCCGCGGCGGCAAATTTTGGTGCCGTGCTACCAATTTTCTGTAACAAATGGTAAACAGACAGTTTCGGCGGCTGCCCTGCTTCGCGCGTTTGATTCGATATGAACCGTAAGCATGCCGATATATCTTGTGGATAACGATCCAACAGGTCCATTAAAAACTCATCGGGCGTACGCAAGTCGATGTGCAGTTTTTGCATGACCGCGTCGGGAAAATCTTCGCAGCGCGTCGTTACAATCAATTGCGCGTGACCTACGATAGCGGCTGCAAGCTCCAGGCGGATCGACTCGTTGCAAGTGAGGCCTTCAGCTATGGAATCGTATCCCTCCACGCAAGCCTCGGGAAAAACTTCACCTACGCGGACCGAATCGACCGTACGGTTGTTATCCGATGGCTCAATATTCTCTAATATATGTGCCGTCCAGAGCGGGCGATAGAGATTCCTGTCAGCGGCGGTCAGTAGTAATTCACAAACGCCATCGCATGCTAGGGAGCTTGCGTCCAAAAGGACAGGAAATGATGTGAACACTGGCTCGTTGGCGGTAGTCGCCGCTCTTACGAAATCTCCGCGTCGTCAGTTGCATGCCTAGCCTTGATGAACCGTGCCAGTCTTTCATTGCGCTCGAGATTGCGACGGTCACGGTACGCGATGACATCACCGTAGCGCAGGCGCCGGTAGCGCCCCGTCTTAACGTATTCAATCTCGCCTTCGTCTAACAGCTTCACCAAGTACGGTCGCGACACACCAAGCAAATCTGAGGCTTCCTGGGTTGATATCTCTTTATCGACGGGCGCGATAACGATGCGCTCTTTGCGGCTCAAACGTATAGCGGCTTCGCGAAGCATACGAAATAGTGGCTCCGGTAGCACTATCCGTTCGCCATCCGATCCTACAAGGTATGGCCGGCTTGTCGCGGCAGCCTGCGCGAGCGCCTGGTTCAGTTTGTCTATGGCGACCTGCTCGTTTTCACCGGCCTCGAACGGCTTGAGGTCCTCAGACATTTGTAGCATGGTGGCTCTCCCAGGCAGGCAAGTAGGGTCTCCCTATTAAGTAAACGGCAATATACCCGAAAACCTTTCGTCCATTTCGACCATTTCGAGTATTGCGTCCATTTCGAGTATTTCGTATAATAGGCCAAAATGCCCTTGCTGCCTTAGGAGATTAGAACCAATGAGTGGACTTGATGGCCGGAGCCGCGACGAAGACGGCCGTATCCGTGCCAAAAACGGCGCTACCCGTGTCGGGACGCTGCGTCAAATATACGGTGACGGCTTTGCGCCTGGCGTGCGGTCCGACATGAAACTCGACACCTATTTGGACCGCAGCGGCTTTGATTCGCTTAGTCAAGCGCGAAAGGGCAAGAAATGAATTCGGCGCGGATGTTGCTCTACCTAAGCGTCCTGTTATCGGCTATCGTCGCGATCGAGAAGTTCTACAAGCATCCGTCGTTCGGCTCGGGCGTTCAGGCATTCATCGCGGCGGCGAAAGCAGGTGAACTGCTCGCGTAGCATCGGGAGCCGCACGCCAATCACCAAGTGCGCGCACTCCATCACTGTCGCGTGTGTTCGCGCACCGATTCAGTCAAGATTTCGACGTAATATAACTCGGAGTAACGATATTGAAGTGCGAAGTTGAATTTTTAGCGGTAGGCGATGGTTGTAGACCAGGTGATGCTATAATCGCCCGTTACGGTGACATCAACTCATATCAGTTGATGATTGTAGACGGCGGCAACGCGGAAACCGGCGAAACGATCGTCCGGCACGTGCAGAGGTATTTTTCGGGCCAACCGATATCGCATGTGCTGCTAACCCATTCAGACATCGATCATGCGTCAGGCCTTCGCACAGTCGTCCAAAATCTTGATGTGCGTAACGTGTGGCTACACATGCCCTGGTGCGTTTCAAATGCCGGAAGGCATTTGTTTCGAGACCCGCGATGGACCGAGGACGGGCTCACGAAGGCGATCGTTGGCGAGTACGATATCATTAGGGAAATCGCGCTTAAGTCCATTGAGAAAAATGTCACCGTAAATATGCCGTTTCAGGGTCATGCAGTTGGGCCGTTTCGCGTCATGTCGCCGTCCTTCAACGCGTACTTGCATCTCGTTCCACAGTTCGACAAGACGCCCGACGCTAACGAAGAAGCAATTGCTGCAGCCGGATATTGGATCGGCAAGGAAAGCCTTGTATCGCGTGTCGTCGCCTCGCTCCAAGCGAAAGTTGCTTCGTGGATGCCGGAATCGTGGGGCGTAGAAGGCCTACGCGACGGCGGCGTGACGAGCGCCAGCAATGAAAGCAGCGTAGTGCTGTATGGGCAATTCAACGAGAGCGGAAATATGCTGCTGACCGGCGATGCTGGAATATGCGGCCTGACCTGGGCCGCTAACTATGCGGAGTCGCAGCGCCTTCCCTTACGTGCGTTTCAGTTCGTCCAGATTCCGCATCATGGTAGTCGCCGCAACGTTGGTCCGACGATCCTGAATAGGCTCATCGGCGAACCGCTTCCATACGGAAGTCCGGCTACGTTCCGCGCATACGTATCGGCTCCGAAGGATGATGATGCTCATCCCCGCAAGATCGTCCTCAACGCCTTTACGCGCCGGGGCGCTAACGTATACGCGACTCAAGGACAATCGATCGTGTCATATGGTGGATTTCCAGCGCGCCCCGATTACGTTGACATATATCCAATCCCGTTCTCTCAAACAGTTGAAGCGTACGCCTAATGGATGGGCCGTGGCAGCTATTTGATCCATACAGCAGGCGGGCACGATTCTTTCCCGCTCTCCTCGCGCTACTACCGTTAGCCGGGCTACTGATTCTTTTTCCGGGAAATCCGTTTGAAAATATATCGAGAACGGCATGGATCGCATTTGTAGCGGCAGCTCTAGCATATCTCACGGCAAGCTTTGCCCGTAATTGCGGCAAAAAATATGAAGCGTCATTTCTTAAACGCACCGGTGGGTGGCAAACCACGGTGCTCCTACGTCATCGCGATGAAACTATCGACCGATTGACGAAATCCCGGTATCACCATGCGTTGCATGGTCTCAGTGGGGTGCCTCTTCCAACTTCGCAAGCAGAGTTGCAAGCACCTGATGAGGCTGACCAGGCGTACCGCTCTGCGACCAAAGTACTCATTGAACGCCGGCGAGGAAAAGAGTTTCGCACACTACACTCGGAGAACGCGGCGTATGGATTTTGGCGCAATCTTGCTGCCCTGCGGCCAATCACGGTTTGTTTATCCTTCTTAATGATTGCGATTGCGCTCGTGATGTTTCTCGAACACGATAAAAATATTGCGTCGTTGTCAGCTGTCGTGGCTAGTCTGTTTGCCTATCCGCAGGGTGTCCAAACTATCGCTTATGAGATTCTGTGCATCCTCGTATCTATGTTTGTTGTAAACGACCACGTGGTCTTAACGAGTGCACGAACATACGCAGAAGCTTTGTTCAAGACGTTGGATGCGGAACCAGTGGCGTCGCACCGATAAGTGTTTACTGATAATGCGGCACAGCGCATCGGCCTTAGCACCGTGCATATACGTATGGTTTAGGCAATGCTGCTATTTAAATATCTCAGCCCAGAAGGCGCTAGTCATGTATTGCAACGTGGCGGTGACGTGCAACTCCGCTTTGCCTTTCCTGGCGATTACAATGACCCATACGAGCTATTCTTAGAAACGGATCGAAGGCTTAGGAGCCAATCACATCGAGCGTTTTACAAATTTTTCCTTGGCAATTTGAAGCAATTTCCGGTTACTTGCTTTTCCAAGCGTCCGGACTCAATCACCATGTGGGCGCATTATGCCCGGGAGGGTTCCGGCGTTTGCATTGCTTTCGATGAGGATGAACTCACAGATCAATTTCCGGTGGCTTTTGTCGGTGACGTAACGTACCATGACGGGCCAGCGCAGATTAATGCAGCGCTCGTCGCCCACGCGTACGAGACCGGGAAGGGCCGGCATACGCAGTGGTTATTGAATGACGCATACGGCCTCGCGTATTTTGCAAAGCGTTCTGACTGGCAGTACGAGTTAGAAAGACGCATGATCGTCGAGCGTGACGCTTTAAGGCAATACAATCGCCGGTTGTTTGCGCGAATACCGGGCCGCGCTGTTCGCTACATCATCGTTGGGCTAAATGCGCCGCGTGCACTTAGGCACCTTGGCATGAGGCGTGCGGAGCACCTTCGAGCATCGTTCCTAGAATTACGCATCGGTAAGCGTTACTATCGGCCATTTTTCGCGGAAGGCTCCGACGACGTGTATTTATGCAACCGCAGCTCTTTTCAGAAAGTCCGGTCTGTTTGTGCTCAATGTGGTGAGCCCGCCAGGCTCAATTCGGCTGGTTTATGCGCCTCCTGTAGGATAGAAGACGCTGAATTAGCGCGAGCTTCTGTTCAGTCGCTGCTTGGAGCAGCGTTACAATTGGGTGTCGTGAAACTTGTGGAGGTTGGATTTAGCGGCGTGGAACGCAAAGGGTCCTCTACAAAGAAACCGCGCAAAGCGCGAAAGGACTAAAGGGCGCGACAACCGGGATTATATCGACGTAGATTCGAGTCGAGTATAGGGTCCGAGATGCGAATAGTTGTTGAGTTGATCACTAAGTTCTTAATGGCGCTGACCGGTCAAAAATACGAGAAACCGCTGCCGGGCATTCTTGATCGGCCGGATCCTGAGGCCGAACGTCGACTTGGGTTTAGTTCTGAACGTTCTGTGGTGCAAGAGCAGCGGCGTTGCCGCTCCCATTATCGTGGGTTAGCACTTTTGCACGCGGTTTGGTTTTGCACCGCAGAGACCCCTCGATTGCGCGTCACGCCCAGGGCGCGGTCGATTGAACGTGCGGCCTTTACCTCGTCGAAACCAATTACGTGGCCGTAAAGACGCAATGTGGTCGTTTTCTCGGAATGACCCAAAATTTGTGCGGCGGCAGCTGGACTTCCGCCGGCGCTGAGAATAAACGTCGCCGCCGTGTGTCGTAAGTGGTGCATGGCAGTCGTTGGTAAGTGCGCTTTTCGCGCACAGCGGCCGAACGCGTTGGTCAGCGCCATTGGTGACAGCGGCGAGCCACATTCGTCGGTGAATACGTGACCCGACTCGTTCCAAGCATCTCCAGCGAAACGGCGCCTATCGTTTTGACGATCACGCTCCGCAGTTAACGCGTGCATTGCTGTGTTATTCGACGGGACCTCGCGTATGCGATCGGCTTTTGTGATCTTTTGGCCCTGCTCACCCTTGATCTGATAGCGCGATTCTCGAATAATCGCGATCTTACGCTGGAGATCGACAGCATCCCATTTCAGACCGCAAGCCTCTCCGGGCGACAGCCCGTGGCAAGGCAGAAGAGCAGCGCGTGCCTGTGCTTCGTTCGCCGTAGCGATTCGAGGGCGGCTTGCGCTTGTTGGATCGTAAAGGATTGCGCGTTACTGCGCGCCCTGCGTGGTTTTTCCACATCGTCCGCTTCAAAGGGGTTGCGCGTGATGAGCTCCACCTTGTGGGTCTTCGCCCAGCGAAACGCAGCGAACATCAAGTTGTGTACGTGGTGCACCGTTGTGTGCGACAAACCGCTCTCCAGCAGAGTGTCGTAGAATCGCTCAATTGTGGCGCCGTCGAGCCGGTCAACGCGTTCCTTAAAAAGTGGCGCCATGTTTTTCAAAAGTCCGCGGTAGCGCAGCGTGGTCGTCGGCGAGCGTCGACCGTGTGACGTGACGTCATGGTCGATGTACTGCGTTACGACACATTCAAGCGTATGGCGCGTTTCGGCTGCTACTCGATGGTCCAACAAGAGCTGCGCGAGTTTGTGTTCCGCGGCCCGTCGTGTTTTGAAGCCGCGCGACCACTGTCGCAGCTGCTTGCCGTCCGAACTTCGGCTTAGGGTTACGACTGCATACCACAGGTGTTTCTTCTTCGTCACGCTGCCGTTAGCGCGCTGTCGGCCGGACATTTATGATGCCTTTTTTCTCTTTTGTTGTTTCTCTTCTTCAAACAAAGGTCCAACGCGCTCGTTAAAGAGGTCGCAGAATCGGCTCAAATCTCGATATTCCTTCGAGCTAAGTTCCCATTCGTTTAATGTGCCAGCGAAGTTACCGCGCTTCGGCAACATTCGCAGCATTTTTCTAATCGCTAGAATAAGTGGAAGCGGTCTACGTGCTTGGACCAACTTAGTACCAGCGCGATACTCGGCGGATCTCCACGCCGTAAATGACTCGAACTTCCCGGGCTTCAGCATGTCTTCGAAATAAACTCGCATCATGGTGTCCATGATGAACATAGGGGAGTTGCGCGCCGGCTTACCATCGAGCGTTGTATGACCGTCGATGTGTGCTTTCCAAATGCAATAGTCGAAAAGTTCGTCCATTCCGGCGCCCACGAAGTAGAGGTTTTTTCGCGGAAACGACTGGCGTGCTGCAGCTTGAGAGGCGACCCAGGGAACGGGCTCTTCCTGTCTCGGCATCGGATTGTCAACCTCGTGGTAATATAGTAACACATAGAACGAGGCGGATTTTGGATGCAAGCAACGCATAATGTGACGGCAAGAGGTGCTGCTTCGAACGGAAATGTTCGTTTATATTACCGTGCGCGCGAAGTTGCCGCCCTTACGGGGTTAGGCCTCCGCACTATTTATCAGGGCGTGTACGCGGGATGGATTCCGTCTCGAAAAATCGGTAATTCTCGATTAATTCCGGCATCATGGCTCGCCGCCGCTACAGATCACGAGGCTGACGCCATAGCGCAGAACGAGGCAACATCCCAAGATACCAGTATTCTTTGGGCAATCGCCCGCGCCGCCGCGAGAGCGATTGCGTCTGCTGCAACACGTGTTTTTTGCATCTGTTGCAAACCGCTTCCATTGTGTTACGTCCGCTGCTAAACTAGAGATCCGCAGAGCGCGCCGAGGGCGCGCCGTCCGCTGCACCTGGCAGCGGAGGAGGTGCCATGATCGGCATCGTGTCCACATCCCCTGACGTCCGGTCCGCAGAGCTCGCGCTCTTCGGCGCGATCTGGACCGCCTACGAAGATCAGCTGCTCGGCGCGGGCTATACCGGCGAGTACATTGCTGCCGAGCGGCGCCACTGGCAGCAGTTTTGCAATTACGCGGACGGCGCCCCGTGTTGGTACTGGAAGCCGGCACTCATGAATCGCTACAGCCGCGGCCTGCGCCGGCACGGCTGCTCGAAGAGTGAGATGCGCGCAAAACAGGGGGCCGTGCGCCGCGTGCTCAAGTTTGCGCGCGACCCGGGGAACCGGTTCGATGACGAGTGCTATCGGCTAACCGGGCGGCGCATTCCGCAGATCTGCACCCTCGCGAATACCGTACGCCACCAGCGCGGCGCCAATACAACCAAACGCCGCCGCTTGACCGAGCCCGAACTCAACGCGTTCTTCGACACGATCCGCGCGCACATCGCCAAGCGGCTGAGGTTGGGCCCGCGCGCCGCGCTGGCCGCCTGCATGCACTATGCCTTCTTTTGCTTTTGTCTGGCCTTCGGCGTACGTGATTTCGAGGCGGTGATGGGCGATTTAAACGATCTCTCGCCGGCGATCTCGGCATTGTTGCTGCGCTTCAGCGTTTATGACGATTTCGAGGTGCGCTTTGGAAAACGTGCCTTCGGCAGCGACTACAAACGCCGCAGCGTTCCCGTGATGGCGATCTTTGCGGACTATCTCGCCGCCGTGGCCGACTACTTTCGCGAGACGCGGCCGCTCTTGAAGCGGGCTACGAGTCCGGACGCGCTCTTTCTCAGCCAGCGCGGCAAACGCATCCGCGCAGACTCGATGTCCGCGCTCTTCCACCACTATCGCGAGCGCGCCGGCCTTTCGGCGGATTTAACGTTGCACTGTTTGCGTCACACCTTTGAGACGCTGCTGCGCGAGAACGGCGTTGAAATCCGCACCACGCAGCGGCTGCTGGGTCATGACAATCCCGGCAGCACGCTCATCTACGATCACATGAGCGATGAAGAGATCTATGAGCGCGCGCTCGAGTTCAACGAGCAGTTCCTCAACGAATGTGATCGTCGTTACGGCGATGCCGCGTGAGCCGCTTGGAATGGCGCCTGCGGGCGCGAGTGAAGCGTCTGCACCTTACCGCGACGGAGCTTGCGCGCCGCCTGCAGCGCGTGGGAGTACGGATCTCGATTGCCCAGACCTCGCGCCTGATCAAAGGGGAGCCGCACCGCTACACGCATGACGTGTTGCGTGGCTTGTGCGAGGCACTGCGGTGCGGCATCACCGATCTGCTCTGGTATCGTCCCGATGACTCACAGCCCGACGCGAACACATCGCAGGGGCGCCGCCCTAAACTCCCGCGCAAAGTGCGCCTGCAGTGAAGATCCGAACGTGCGCGGTCTGCGGCGAGCTCAAGAACTGCCGGTACCGCGTGCAGGGCGCAATCGCGTGCCAGAACTGCCACCGCATCAACCGCTGCGTCCCCGAGCGTTGTCCGCGCTGTCGGCGGATGAAGTTGCTGGAGGCTCGCGACGAGCGGGGGCGCCTAATCTGCATGGCGTGTCGCAAGAAGTATGTGCAACCGCGCAAGCCCTGCCGTACCTGCGGCAAGCTCGACATCTTGGCACGCGACCTCTGCAAACGTCACTACGATGCCCGCCTGCGCGCGGCACGTCCCACGGGGACGTGCATCGACTGCGGCCGTAAACGCCCGCTGCAGCATGGTCGCTGTACCACCTGCGATGACACGCGTACCGCGCGCGTTCGCGTTGACAAGGCACTGCGCCGGCTTTTGGGTGAACACGGGCGGATTTGTCACCCGCAATTACGCAAGCTCTTTGCGCATTTGACCCAGGAGCGCCGACCGCTAACCGTTGAGCGCTGGTTGCGCCGGCTCGCTCCCGAGGTGCGCGCCTATCTGCACCGCGTGCGCGACGGCGTCCTTACGCAAGCCGATCTGGCGCAGCTGCGGGCCTTCGTCGGCGGCGCGCAGCTGGTCAGCAGCTGTCGGCGCGCCGGACTCTTTCTCGACGCCGCGCTCGATGTCATCAATGCGTACGTCGAGCAGCTCATGGAGCGCGCCGCGCCAGCCAGCGCGCTGATTTTGCGTCAATATTGGCAATGCTACGTAACGCCGCAGGTCCGCGATCGGCTATGGATTTACCGTCGCACGGATCTTACGCTACGATATGATCGCACGCGCATGCGGATCGCGGCGGACTTTCTCGCCTATGTCGTCGATCGGAGCTGGGAGCTGCTCGAGATCTCCGATGATCGCATCCGGCAGTATGTGTCGGCTCGGCCGCGAGCCTACGCCGGGTTTGTCGCCGCGTTTTGTCGTTGGCTGCGCGGGAGCGGGCGGGTGCGGCGCCCGATCGCCGGGCCGGCGCACGCTACCCGCCACGCTCGCGGCTGTACGCCGCACGAACTGGGTGGGACGCTTTATCGTGCCTGTCGCGATGAACAGCTGCCGCTCGACGTCCGGGTGGCCCTGCTCTTCGTCATCCTTGCCCGCCAGCCGCTGCATCGGTGCGTCGCGCTGGATCGGCGGGCGCTCCGCGAACGCGGCGGCGATGTGCTGGCGGTCCACTTTGCTGAAGGAGTGACGTGGCGGTTGCGCGGTCAACCGGCCGCCCTGATTCGCGCATTCGCGGCTGGCACGCGCCGCTGACTCTTCCCCAGCCGCTGTCGGCGTGCGATGACCGCCGTGGGCCTCGCCCGACGCATTGTCCGTGCGGGAATTCCGACGCGGCTTAGCGATCTGCGCATGAGCGCAATCGACAAATTAGCGCAGTACTGCGATCCCAGCGAAGCGGTACGCGCCGTTGGGGTCAGTGCAGCGCGCGCCGCCGCGTGGCGCGACCGCCACGACGGGGTGACGCCGGAGGCTCGCGCGCGCCTCGCGCGGACGCGCAAACGCGAACGCCGGATCAGCCGCGATGCTGTAGTTCCTCGGCCCGGTCGAGCAGCGACTGCAGATTCGTCTTGAGCGCCTTGGCTACGGTTAGCAGCGTATCGAGCTTCGGATTCGTCTGCCCGAGCTCGAGCTTTTGCAGATGGCGCAATGTGAGACGCGCTCGGTGCGCGATCTCTTCCTGCGTCGCTTTTGGCCCGAGCGCCTCGCGGCGCTGTTTTATGGCGTGGCCGAGGTATTTGGTGAGGCGCTGGGTCGACGGCATGGCCGTATTGTCTGTAAGCCGCGGCATATACACCACGGTCTACAGACCACGGTCTACAGATCACAACCGCCGGCGGGGGTGGAAGGCCGGCCTGATAATGGGCGAATTCCTGATCGCGCGGAATCCGCAGGCGACGAGCGCACTACCGTTTCTCCTTCGGCTGCCGCTACCGCAGGGTGACCTCTGGTTCAAAGCCCAACAAACCTGGCCGCGCACGGCGCGGGTCTACTGCCATCCGCTCGGGTATGCGCCGGTGATCGAAGATCTCGAGATTTTAGAGCGCGTGGGTGTTACGGTGTGTCAAAAGGGCGGGCCGGCGATCGATCTCGTGCTGGCGCGCCGTGCGAATAAACGATCGCAATTCGTTTTCGTGAATTCGCACGGACGTTGTGTCATTTTGTGGCAGACTGCGCGCAGTGCGAAAGCGGCGCGGCCAGGCGTGCGCATTCCGCATACGCGCGGCAATCGTAACGACATCTTGTACATCGACACGCGCGAGCGTTATGGCTACACTTTCAAAACGCATCAAGCGGGAACCGTGAGGCGCGCACTGCCGGCCGGCGACTACGCGGCCATACGCGGCGACACGATCATCGCCAGCGTCGAACGTAAGCGTCTGGAAGACTTCTCAACCTCACTCGTCGATGGGTCCCTGAATTTTGTTTTGGCAGAGCTGGCGGCGCTTCCGATCGCCGCCGTCGTCGTTGAAGGGACGTATTCCGCGTTACTGCGCCACAAGTACACGCGGCCCGGCTTTCTGCCGACGCTGCTTGCGCGGCTGCAGTTACGTTATCCGCGCATAGCGATTCGTTCCTGGAGTCGCGGCAAATCGCTGAGGAATGGACGTACCGCTTCTTGTGCGCAGTCTATGAGAGTGCGGAGACCTTGCCGCTTCGAAGCACGGCGGCTTCCGATCGTGTGACTGGCGCCTAACGGGCGCGTGCCGAACAGAAGGAGAAGGCTGATGCTTGTGCGCCTCATTACGAAGTTCCTGATGTCTGTCGCCGGTTACGACTACGAGGAACCGCTGCCGACCCTGCTTCGGGAACCGCGCCCGCACTGGTTTTCACGCAAGGTCAAGAGTAGGCGGTGTGTAGATAGTCGTTGGACGTGAGACATTTGTTCGCTCCCCTCTGGGGCCTCTGTGCCATGAGCCGCCTGATCTGTTCTGTGGCTGTCTTCGCAAAACGAGGCATTTTGATCCGTCGCAGAAAAACGGTTCGCGCTCAAGAACAGTTTGTTCAGCTAATCGTACAGCACTCCAAGTGTTCCGCACGCCGGGCAAAAGTCTTCAGGGCCTTCAGAGCCATGGCCGTAGCCTTCTGCAAACACGTCGACATTGCACTGTGGAGAAAAAGAGATGAGGTTTATAATATCGCGGTGTTTGCTGCATGCCGGCGTCTCGCAGCGAACGATGAATTCAAAATCGGCGGTTCCTTCCCGTTGAGCCATGGGGCCTTCATTCAAGGTTAGCCGCGAGAAACGCTTGTACGCACGCCGTTTAGCGCACGCCGACGATTTATGAACGTTATCGTGGAAACTGCTCACTGAAAGACGTCGCGCCTTTGCATTTGCCAATTTCGTCGTGAGTGTAGGTACGAGGTTATCATAGTGCGTGGCGTCGCTGAAATTTGACGAAGCGTCTTCGGCTCGTTCTGCACGCTTCATGAGCTAAACGCCCCGTTTTGACGCCTTGTAAGTTTGACGCAAAGCAGGTTGCATTCTAATGGCCGTTTCATACCAAAGACTACTCGAGGCGCTCGGCACGGCGCTAGCGGAATATTACACGATAGACGAACTACTGGACAGCTTTATCGATGCCCCAAGCGCGCCAACGATCCGGGAAAAGCGACGCCAGCAGAGGTCGAATCGCGAAATCGAACGCATCACCGCGCTGTATCGGCGCGCCCGCGGGTAACGGCGTACCTCGTACGGGGTTGCCGGTTCTCGCCTACGTGTGGGGTTACGCGATCATGAGATATGCGTTGTTACGCTGCGCCAAGGCACAGGGCTTGGACTTTGTCGGGAATCTTGTCCGTCGGGGGCGCTAGCGTGCGTCACGTGGTGGGCGAATCGATTCGATCTTGGTGTGGCGCCGATCCGTGTTAGAACGGCTGCGGTAAGCCGGGATGCAAAACATCCAAGGCCAAGGTGATCTGTGCCTGCTCCCAGCGGCTTGAAACCGTATCGCTCGGCAATAATGACTTGAGTGCGACGGCACCGCACCAGCCCACAACTTCTCCTTCTCGCCGTTCCACGTCTGTTACACGCGCCACGACCAAGAACCAATCTGCGAAACGCTCGCCTACGTCGCTTTCATTTCGCGTGAGGTGTACCACGACAGCACCGTCGCTGGCTGTGGTCGCTTTTACCTCAATTAAGCGCGGCGAGCCTGAGATCCGGGGCGCATTGATGTCATATCCGATTTGGTCGGAAATTTCGCTAAGCCGGTGCACGCGACGCGCAAGCTGTTCGTGCCCAAGCGAGCGCAGTTCTTCTCGCAACGATGCCACGACGATGTGTTCACCGACCTCACCAATCAATTTTTGCTGCGTATCATCGAAGCGCCGTGCCAATTGAAGCAAAAGCTCTTCACGGCGAGCGGGATCGCTGATCGCACTCGCCACGGCGCGCTCGATTATCGCTCGCTTTTCCGGAATTAGCTCGGTTGCGACCGAACGTAACACTTCACCGTATAAGTACGCCATCGCGTTTTCGAACGTGCCATCGAGCAACAAGGGTAACGCGGGAGTAGGATGCAGAGCGCCATCGCGCTCGACAACCAAGGCGCAATCAATCAGGAGCCTCTCGCCGATCCGTAGATCGGATGGCGACATCGCGCCGCCCGCTGCGTGTTTCCAGTACGATCTGCGTGCGTCCACGACGCGTGAACCACCGGGATCGATAATGCTCGCCACCTGCAAAGCGGCTCGGACCGCGTGCGCGGTCGGTAACCCCGCCGCGTCGGCCCATTCCGGATTCTCCACTACGGATCGGCCGTCAGATGCCCGAATAGCAAGTCTAGGTCGCCCGTCTCTACCCATTCGCCGTAATCATCCAACTCCGGCAGCGCCATGACCAGCAAATGCGGATCGTCTAGCATTTGCGATAGTCGATCAGCCTTGAGATGCACGCGCCGATCAATGACCTCATCGATCGTACCGCGTGATACGAGAAACGTGATGCGCGTGTCAACATCGTCGCGCAGTCCGAGTCGATGAATCCGGTCGATCGATTGCAGGTATTGCCCCGCATTGAATGTTCGATCGGCATAGATCGCATCATGGCACTCTTTATGTAGGCTGATTCCCTCTGACATCGCTGCCGGATTGGCGAGAAGCACCATGCAATCGTCATCGTGGCGAAAGCGATGGATCTCTTTTTCGCGTGTGATGTACTCTGTCTCGCGGCGCGATGACGGGATTTGCCCATACACCAGCGCGGGATTGTACGGAGCCAACACGCGTGTCGCCAAATCCTGGAGGTTTGCTACGAAGTTCGACCAGACCAGTGTCTTGCGACCGCGCTTTGCATTTGCCGCAACCATGGTGGCGAGCTTTTCGAATTTAGCCGGCACTTCATGTGCCGCATAATTTTGAATCTGCTGCACCAGCGACGAGTGCGGCGGCACAGGGGCGGGCGGCCACGCGGTTCTGGCCGCGTCGGGTCGTCCCAGCGCCGTCGCCAACAGCGCCGGGTTTGACGCGGCTTCGATAAGGTACATCGTCACGTCATTGAGTTGCGCGAGCTGAAGGCGTTCACGCGGCGATAGCACCAGCTGTTGCATGCGGCCACGCACCGCCTGATAGATTTGCGTCTGCAGCGCTTTCATTTTTACGTACTCGACGCGCAGCTTCGGCTTGCGCAAGCCCAGCTCGCCCTTCGTCGTGCGGGCGAACAGTGGGCGCAAATCTTTTGAGACGCGCGCCATCGCGTCACTCGACGGGTTTGTCGCCAGAGCGGCGCGCGGTAAGATACGCGCGGCTTGCCGCGGCCACAGAAAATCAAGAAGCGCTACGAAATCGCTCGGATGCTGCGGTGCGGGAGTTCCCGTGAGGATGTCACGTCGCGCCGCAAGGTGCGCGAGGTCAAGGCATGTCGAGCCCCACTCCCCGGGACGGCCACGTTTGATGCGATGCGCCTCATCCAAGATCACGTGACACGGCCGCTCTTGAACCCATGTGGCAATTTGTTCATACCGGCTTGCCAGACGCTGGTAGTTGACGAGCAGCACTTCGCAGTGGCGCGGGATGTGACCGTCCAGCCACGAGATACGCGGCTGCGGATTCATCCACCGCGTCGGCTCATCGGTCCACGCGTCGAACGCCGAGAGCGGCGCAACGACGAGCAGCCGTTCCACGCGTCCTTTAACGCGCTCGGCTTCATAACAGGCATATCCTACGGCGGTTTTACCAGCACCAGGCACGGAAAAGTTCGCGCCGTTGGACAACGACAAAATCCGATTGAGATCGCGCCGCTGAAACCACTTCAACTCTCGCAGATCAAAGCGACCCACAAGGTCGCACGGAAGCGTATCCAGCGGCGAAGCGATGAAGCTGCCGGCGAGAAGTCCGGCGATCTCCCGACGCTCGGCATGTTCACGTTCCAGCAATGCGCCGACGGCGGGGGCGAGGTCGACGTCGCAGTTATATCGCATCAGCGCATCGCCGAGCCAGTTCTTCGCGGCCAGAAAATCCTCGATCGGCACGAACAGCTCCGCGGACTGCAATTTCGCGCGCAACGGCGCGATATTGCGTCCCAACTGCGCCCACAATTCTTGCGGCACGCCGCCGTTGCGTGCGATACGTATCTGCGGCGGGCTTCCGCCGAGCGTAACCGTCAGCGACACGATGGTTACTTCTCCAAAATACCGGCCTTCACTAGCGTCGTCTCCGCGTCGCGGTACTTCTTGCGAAGCTGCTTAAATGCGTGGCCGACCTTATTGCGGCGGCTCTTGTCAAATTCGTCGTCGTCGATCACGACACGCAGCGCCTCCAATGCCTTCGCAAGATCGTTACTCGCTTTTTTGATGTTGTCAGCCGGCGCGTCGAGCTTGTTCTCTGCACTCTGATCGTTCTTTTTATCACGAATGCCGACGGTGAACGCGACCTCGACGGCGCGCTTAATGTCGGCCTTATCGAGGGTAACTCGCTTATTTTCGACGGTAAGTTCGACGTCTTTTTTGGGCTGTGTGACGATATTGATCAAATTGCGAACATTAGTAGGCTCCGCTGTAACGGTTCCGTTACCCAGCAAGGCCTTTACGCCGGCGGGCGGAATCGCATCGCGCGTTTGTCCATTGCCGTTGAGCAAATGACCGGCAAACGTGCCTACGTCCTCGTCTTCCTCCAGACGCGACACAACATATTCGGACACAAACTCGCTATCGACGCGGCGCAACTGATGGACGGAGGAGACGCCGGCTGCGACGGAGAGCAGGATCGTATCGAGATACCGCTGCGCCTCGCGGGGATCGGTTTTCATCGAAGAGTCGTAATTGCGGACCACGTCGCGCATCTGCTCGAGCGCAAGCTTGTTATCGAAGTACCGAAGCGGCAGCGGCTCCGCCGGTATTTTACGCATAACGCGAAGCACGTCCAAAATACGCAAGCGCGTTTGGATCTCGAGGGCGCCCTTTTTCGGGTCGCCCGGGTACACGCGCATTTCGCGCGCGATATCTTTCGGCTCGAACCCCATTCGGCTCAGGTCTTCGATGAAGAGCAGCTCGTTCGTCAGCGAGTAGTCGCCCTTGAAATCTTCCTGCATCTGAAGGCGCAGCTCGATGATGTTGATCTGCTCCGGCGTCACGGTCTCCGGAAGCACCGCGACGCGGATCTGCCGTTTGCCCGGCGGAAATTCGCGGATTGCCACCGCGCGCGTGTTGCCATTTACGAGCAAGCCATCATGCGTGATTAATCCGGGATGCTCTTGCCCATCTCGTTCCAGCGACTCCTTAAGCGCCGTAAAACGCTCTTCGGTGCGATCCTCCTTGATGAGCCGCGCAATGATCGCTTGAGCCTCTTCCGAATGCGGATTGTTGGCGTGCGATGACCACGCCGCATCATCTTCAAGCTGCGAGCGTACGCGATGCGATCGATGGTTGAACAGTAATTCGTCGGCGCTGATCGTAATGGCCTGACAGAGCATCGGCTCGCGATCAACACCGGGGACGCGAACTACCTCATGTTTTTCGGGCGGGATGCTGTTGAGATCGGCGAGCAACTTTCTTACGCGCAGCTTGCGTTCGGCGTCGGTAATCTGGGCCAAGGTGGATCTCCCTGATGAACGGATGCGGAGGCAGCAACGGATGCGACGTCCGATAAGACACGCACAAGATCGCCGCTGGCCTGCAGGACTAGTCGACCAAATGGTCGACAATACCTGATGATGAAATTGGGCGAGGTGGCGCGCGTTTCCCGCGGGCTGGTCACCGGAAATTCGAAGCTGTTTGTGATGTCACGCGAGAAAGCAAGGCGCCGTGGGCTGGACCGCTTCGTGCGTCCGGTCATCGCCGGCGCCAGGGAGATACGGGCGACAACCGAGGTACGCGATAGCTCCGACCGCTTGGTCGTCTTGCTTGCAACCCCTCGCGACGTCGAGACGTATCCGGCGCTCCGGGACTACCTCGGCGACACGATCCCACGGATTGGGACGAGCGGCACCGCTCCAATTGTCGCAACGTATGTTGGCGTGCCGCATTTCGCCGCCAATCCTGATGGTTTGGTCGTGCTCAATTCACTGTATCGTGTGAACCCGCGCACAACGTTATCGCCGGGCGAGATCGGCGATCTCGTAGCCAAGTTGAACGTGGCGGCGGCGAAATGGCCGACGTCACGCCTCACCAGTCGACGCTCGCCGGCCGAGTTCGAGGCGCTCGAACTTTGATCGGTCGGGTTGTAGGAGAAGTCAGGAGCGCCGCTCGAACAGGTGTTCTATAATGAACACGGTGGCCGAACATCTCCATGATGAAGGCGCTTTGGTGCGCGCGTGCATCGAGCTGGGCGCCGCCGATGTTGGTGGACCCCTTTCAAAGGAGGAGCGTGCACTACTTCGCGCAGCCCGTTGCCAGCCAAGTGCGCCCCGTAGCGTCCTTGCGCGGCTTCGTCGCGAAATCCGGGACGGTCAGGATCCGCTCGGTGATATTTTTTGTTCGATTCGTAGCGGTGAGCTTCGCCGTCAGGCCGGCGCATTTTATACGAAGAGATCCATTGTTGAGCCAATGGTGCGCTGGATAGTCGACACACGCGTCGATCGTGTGATTGATCCGGGCTGCGGAAGTGGGCGTTTTGTTATTGCTGCGCTCGAACAGCAGCGAAAGATAGACGCGATCGCGATCGATCTCGACCCGCTCGCCACGCTCATGACGCGTGGCAACATTGCAGTTCGCAAAATGCACAGCGTGCGGGTCGTACAAGCAGATTTTACGCTGTTACGCCTGCCGAAGGTTACGGGGCGTACCGGCTTCGTCGGAAACCCGCCTTATGTCCGTCATCACGACCTGGATGCTGCAACGAAGAGACGCGGTACGGATATGGCACGCACGCTGGGCCACGCTTTCTCGCAGCTCGCCGGCTTGCACGCGCACTTCTTTCTAGCAACGGCTATCAACGCGAATAAGGGTGACGTTGGCGCATTTATTACCGCTGCGGAGTGGCTTGATGTGGGCTACGGCTCCATCATCCGCGATCTGATGCTTAACGGACTTGGTGGTCGCGGCGTACACGTCATCCAGCCGAATGCTACGGCCTTCGACGACGCGATGACAACGGCGGCGATTGCATACTTCCAAGCCGGCGCGGAGCCGAGCGAGCTGCGACTTTCCCTTGCGAAAACCGCACGCTTCACGAGGCTGGGCGCCGCGGGCCGGCTCGTACCGCGCCAAACGCTTTTGTCATCGCCGCGATGGTCTCCGATCGTAAAAGCTGCATCCCCGATAAAAATTCAAGGTGTCAGCTTCGTCGCGCCGCAGCGGCGGCTCGGGGAATTGGTAAAGGTAAGTCGCGGACAAGTAACTGGGGCGAACCAATTCTTCGTGATGCCGAAGACTCGGGCGAGAGATCTAGGTATCGAAGACGTTTGCGTACCAGCAATAACGGCTGCCGAAGAAATTCTCAATAGCGACGGCCGGATTTATGATTCAGAGCAACGATACGTGGTAATAGATCCTGCGCATGAAGTGCGCCGCGAGCAGCACGTAGCGCTTGACGAATATCTGAAGAGCGGCGAGGTTGCGCTAGACGAGGGCGCGCTACCGATTTGCAAACGCTATATTTGTGCGCACCGAAACCCGTGGTGGTCTGTGCGCGCGCGCAAGCCGCCGATTGTGATGACGTATATGGCGCGTCAAGCTCCAAGATTTGCGTTGAACGTCGATCGGCTTGCGCTTCTGAACGTTGGACATGCGCTATATCCGCGAGTACCCTTATCCAATGAGCAATTACAGGCACTCGTTGAGGCTTTGAACAGGGCGCGCCAAACGTTTCGCGGTTGCGGCCGAACTTATCATGGTGGACTTGAGAAATTCGAGCCGCGGGAAGTGGAGAACTTGCCCCTACCGCCGGAACTCGACGAGTTTTTGTCCGCTACATAACACCGTGCGGCCGCCTTCGTGGCACTCATACGGTCAGAAGAAGAGTTTCTCGCATTAGCGAACAGGCGGGGACCATGCCGGCACCGCCACCAGTCTGGAGCCATGACGAACTTGTACGCGACGTCCAAATGGGCGTCGAGCGGTTTAGGCAGTCACGGCTGGGCGAGCCACAGCAGAAATGGCTCGACGAATACGATCAGCGCCGCGCCGACTTTGAGCGATTGCTCGACGAGTACGGCGTGAAGCACCCGGACCGATTACGGCCGTCCGACATCGCTAAAATTTTCAAGGACCAACTGGGTAGCTCGCTTCGCTACGTATTAGGCCCGCCCGTATCAGAAGACGATTTAAAGAAGATCGCGGACGTTGGTTCATTAGCGCCCGGCAAATTGAGTGCGGAGGAGGGCGATCAACAAAGCCTCCTTGACTTGCTAAGGGTTGGTCTGGATCCAAAGCGCTTTCCTTGGGTCGTCGAAAATCGAGAGCCAACGGAACTCGAATTTGCGAATGCGCTCAATGTGTCTGCTGCTCTCCATGCCGCGCAGCGTGTACAAACGCACCGCCGTATGACCGGAAAAGATGAGCAGGAAGAAGCGGTAAAACAGTACCTGCGAGACATGGGTTTTGTCGATGTGCCGGCAACGCCGATACAAAACATTTCCCAAGGCCCACGGACTGGAACATTCTGCGGCGAAACCCTAGTAGGCACTCGGAAAGCTGACGTTTCCGTAAGGTTGTTTGATGGTCGGCTGATGCCGATCGAATGCAAGGTGTCGAACAGTGAACTCAACTCTATCAAGCGAATAAATAATGATGCCGCGGTGAAATCACATTCATGGATCGCCGATTTCGGGCCAGTTAATATTGTACCGGCTGCGGTGCTCTCCGGTGTATTTGGGGTTTCCAGTCTGGAGTATGCGCAGCAGCGGGGCCTGACGCTCTTTTGGGCGCACAACCTCGATGCCATGCGCAAATTCATCGAGAGTACGCGTTAAGCGATTGACGTGCACTATTGCGTGACGTTCGTGCAGCAAAACACGCGACATTGCCGGTGCACCTAACATGCCGTAGTCAGATGTAGGGCTCCATGAATTTATTTCTTGTTGGGAGGGTGCAATGAGTCGGGAAGCGTTGGCAGACTACGAACGTGCCCGAGGCGAGCAGCAAAGTCGCAATGAGGCGCGTGGGATACGCCGCGGTATTCGCCAGGCTAGACAGAACCCGGTTACCTCGGCCTTCCGCTGGCCATTCGAATTACTACAAAACGCCTTGGACGCTGGACCACGACCACACGCGGAACAGGTCTCTATAACGGTGCGGCGCACTCCTACCGCTATAACGTTCGCGCACGATGGAATGCCTTTTTCCGCAAGAGATTTGGCGGCGCTGCTCTCGGGTGGCTCCAATAAGGACTTCGATTCGGACACTACCACGGGACGTTTTGGCACGGGATTCCTTTCCACGCATGCGCTGTCAGATCGCCTCACCCTTGAAGGCCTCTTGTCATCCGATGGTCGTTTTGAGCACTTTAATTTAGACATTGATCGCCGCGGCGATGAAGAGGACATACTTGCGAATACGGCGGCGTGCAATGCCGCAATTGCGGAGGCGAATGCTGTTGATGTAATTCAGCACTTACCTTCGGCGCAATTCGAGTATCCTATCGAGCAAGGCGACATCGCCGACTTGGGACTGCAAGCCTTCCATCAAGCTCTGCCATATTTGTATGCCACGCGCGAATCTTTGGGACGCGCGGAAATCGATTGGCAGGACCAGGCAGAAATTTGGAGCGCAAGTTCAATTGCGAGTGAGGCGTTCGAAGATGGCATTGTATATCGCCGGGTCGTTCGGATTGATAGTACATCCGGGTCAAAAGAGCTACTCGTCTATTGGTTTGCTCACGAGCCTGGACAAGCGCACGCGATTACTGTGGTCCAAAGTCTAGGGGACTCTGTAAGAGTTATTTTGCCTAAGGCTTCGGACCGTCGAATTTTTCGAGATTATCCGCTCGAAGCATCGACGTTCGTACCCATTCCATTTGTCCTCAATGGAAAATTTGAACCCGACACAGAGCGCATCGGGCTTTCGCTGGACGAGAATAACGAGCGTGTCTTACATCAGGCGCTATCCGGCGCCGTGCTCGCGATTAAGTTTGCCACTGTAAATCAATGGTTGAATGCGCATTGGCTCGCGGCCGTTCACAAACCCACTGCTGCGTTTCACGCGGATGGTTCGGATCTTGAGTCGTGGACAGAGATTCTCAAGGCGTATGCGCAGCGGCTTTCCGAGCTGCCGCTGGTCGCGACGCGCGAGGGGATGCTTCCAGCTTCTGATCAAGCCCCTGCGTACGCCGACTTCGCCGTTCCCCGGCTAACAGCGGCGACCACTGCAGATGAAACCGACCATGATCGTATGTGGTCACTACTTGACGGTACGTCGAGCTTGTACCCTCCGCATCCGGAGCTTTCGGCAGCGTGGACAGAAATCGCGTATGGGTGGCGCAGTCTCGACGTTTTCGCGAACATGATCGCCGCAAAAGATGTCGTGCAGTACGTGAAAGGCGATGGCGATTCGCTTGCCGACTTATCGTTGCAGATTGATCCGGTGGATTGGCTGACACAGTTTCTGGACGTGTTGGGCGAGTGCCGCGAGAAGAGCTCTGCCGATGTTGAGGAGTGCCTAGCAAATCTGCTGCCGAACCAAAATCAGAAGCTTCGCTCGCCATCTGCACTAAAGATAGACGACGGGGTGCCGGATGCCCTTAAAGACATCTGCAATGACGTTAAGCTGGACGTTCGAGACGGATTGTTATTCCGGGACCTGCAGACACGAGCGCAAGCGCGCGGCTTAACGCATGTGGCCCCACTGCTCAATAAAGTCGTTTCGCAGACAGCTACAGAGGATGACGTAATCGCTCAACTTACGGAGGTCCTCGATGATGCGCTGCCTGATGGCGAGGAATGCAAAGACGCTGCAGCCGCGCGAGCTACCGCAAAACTGATAGAATTCTTGTTGATGCGGCGCGGTGACTCCGCTGCGGAAGTGGCCAAAGAAATTCCGCTCATTACATCCGAAGGTACGGCGGTCCGCTGGAACCCCGATCGTAAGATGATGGCGCCGGTTCGTTATTGGCCTGAAGTTGCGCGCCCGTTTTTTGACGTCTACACGCCGGCTCGGATTTTGTCCGAGCTGTATTGTGGCGACGAAGATGAGACACCGCAATGTGTTGAGGCACTAGTTCGCTGGGGGCTTGCGTTTGCAGAACCGTTGACGCGCACGCACCTTGCCGAGTTGAAAGAACGACGCCTTTTCGCGTTAGCACCGGGCCAAGATGTTCAGGGCGTCACCGTTGCGCATGTGGATTTGGCGAATATTGCGTTGCTCGCTCCCGACGTCCTAAATCGGTGTGCGAATAGTCTTGATTATGCACGCCACTTGCTCGGCCTAATTCTGTGTTATGTTCTTGGGCGCGATAGTAGTTGGCGCGCAGAGCAGCAAGTTGTTGGTCATCGCGGAGGAAAGGCGTGCCTTCTCAACATTAGGCCAACGTTGTGGTTGGCCGACCTTAAGATTCGTGCTTGGGTTCCACGTGAAGTAGAAGACGAGACGCTAGAGCAAGCACAAGCAAACGCGACAACGCTTCAAGATTTGCTCGATCCTGCGTGGTTGCGAGATGGCGGTGATGCAATACAGTTTTTGAGCACGTGCTTCGGTTTCGATGCGCTTGACCTCCAATTTCTTGGAATAGAGGACGACATTGCAAGAAAATCCTTGCGAGACGAGCTGGCCCGACTAGTGCACGTCGTAGGAACGGATCCCGAAATTTATCAGGCGCTGGTGCGGGCTATCGATGAACGCGCAAGACGCGGACGCGACGTTGAGCGTGCCCGTCGGTTAGGCACCGCGATAGAACAAGCGATTCGACACCTGCTTGAGGCGAGTGGATTAAAAGTGAAGTTTGTTGATCGCGGGTTTGACTTTGAAGTAATGACGAGCACGGATGATTTCTTTGCAGACTTTGGGCGAGAATACGAAATTGGCTCCTGTCTGTTGGAAGTAAAGGCGACAACAACGGGCAGCGCGCGAATGACGCCGTTGCAAGCACAGACCGCCTCAAAAACCACAGAGCGATATGTGCTGTGCGTCGTAGATCTGCGTGATATGCCAGAGGCAGCCCTAGACGAGGAATGGACCCCGCAACGGGTCGAGGCACTTGCACGATTCATTCCGAATATCGGACGAGACGTCAAAGAGACTTGGGATTTGATCGATGAAGCTGCAGGAACGAATGCCGTTCGAATTAGGAATGAATCCGCGCTACGTTACGAAGTCCCACCATCTTTATGGGAAGGCGGCATATCGATGAGGGATTGGGTGGAGTCCTTAAGGTCATAAGTGCAGGCCATTACCGCCTTTCAGACACTTGTAGTCCAGTGAAACATGCTTCATGACTGATAATGCCGGCTTTAGCATAACGATTTGGGTGCCGCCC
>Ga0070739_10001004_pt1 | contig 45477 bp, 54 predicted proteins | sample Coa_R1_7_FD_66445 | JGI IMG/M metagenome (GOLD analysis project Ga0070739, IMG submission 66445) | Surface soil microbial communities from Centralia Pennsylvania, which are recovering from an underground coalmine fire - Coalmine... | ecosystem: Environmental > Terrestrial > Soil > Unclassified ...
AGATCAACGACGACCCCTACAACCCCATCTGCCGCCGCTGCCGCGAGCTGGTCGCCGAGCAGGGCGACGCGGCGCCGATCGCCTGGCTGCACCGCGACACCCGCTACAGCGAGAAGCTGGCCACCCCCGACACCTCGATCGCCGACCTCATCGGCGAGGTCGACCCGGTGAAGGTGGCCGAGGGCCGCTACCTGAGCGACGAGCTGACCATCCACTACGGCCTGGTGCCGCGCACCAACCGGGGCATCTTCGCCATCAACGAGCTGCCCGACCTCGCCGAGCGCATCCAGGTCGGCCTGCTCAACATCATCGAAGAGCGCGACGTGCAGATCCGCGGCTACCGCATCCGCCTGCCGCTCGACGTCTACGTCGTGGCCACCGCCAACCCCGAGGACTACACCAACCGCGGCCGCATCATCACGCCGCTCAAGGACCGCTTCGGGGCGCAGATCCGCACCCACTACCCCAAGACGCTCGACCACGAGATCGCCATCGTCGAGCAGGAGCGCATGCACTTCGAGGACTCGCCCGCGACGGTGCGCGTGCCCGGCTACATGAAGGAGATCATCGCCGAGATCACCCATCTCGCCCGGCGCAACCCGCAGGTCAACCAGCGCAGCGGCGTGTCGGTGCGCGTCAGCATCGCCAACTACGAGAACCTCGTCGCCAACGCCCTGCGCCGCGCCATCCTCACCGGCGAGAAGGAGGCGGTGCCCCGCATCAGCGACCTGCCCGCGCTGGTCCCGTCGAGCGCCGGCAAGCTGGAGCTGGAGACCTGGGAGGAGAACGACGACCAGTCGGTGCTGGAGAAGATCATCCGCACCGCGTCGAGCAACGTCTTCCGCCGCCACTTCACGGTGCAGGAGTTCACCGACCTGGTGCAGCGCTTCGACCGCGGCGGCTTCACCGTCGAGGTCAGCGACCACGCCGGCGCCGACACCTACGAGCAGGCGATGCGCGAGCTGCCCGGCATCGAAAAGGCGCTCACCAAGCTCGACGAGCCGCAGACGGCCGCGTCGCGCGCCGCGGTGCTGGAGTTCGTGCTGGAGGGGCTGCACCTCAGCAAGCGCCTCAACAAGACGCCCATCGACGGCAGCACCATCTACGGCGGCTAGGGCACGTCCCGACATGGCCGCGCCTGACTTCCGGCCGCATCGCTTCCACACCTGGGACGGCACCCAGGATCCCCTCGGCCCCGACGTCGAGGAGCTCTTCGGGCGGCTCAGCGAGGACGTCTTCCACGGCTGGGACTTCGAGTCCGCGCTGCGCCGGCTGCTGAGCCAGGGCTGGCGCGACAAGCAGGGCCGCCGCCTGCAGGGCCTGGAAGAGATGATGGAGCAGCTCCGCCGCCGCCGCCAGCAGCAGCTGGAGCGCTTCAACCTCGACGGCGTCTTCAAGGACATCCAGGAGAAGCTCGACAACGTCCTGCGCACCGAGCGGCAGGGCATCGACGAGCGCGTCGAGGCGGCGAAGGACGAATCCGCGCAGCGGATCATGGAGCGCATCGCCCGCAAGCGCCGCGAGACGCTCGACAACCTCCCCGCCGAGCCCGGCGGCGCCATCAAGCAGCTCCAGGACTACGAGTTCATGGAGCCGCGCGCCGAGCAGAAGTTCCAGGAGCTGCTCGAGGAGCTGAAGAAGGGCGTCGTCGACACCTACTTCAAGGACATGCAGCGCTCGCTGCAGAACATGTCGCAATCCGACATGCAGACGCTGCGCGAGATGGTGCGCGACCTCAACAACCTGATGCGGCAGAAGCTGGAGGGCGTCCCGCCCGAGCAGCTGCAGGCGTCCTACGAGCAGTTCAAGCAGAAGTGGGGGCAGCTCTTCCCCAACGCGCCGGACTCCTTCGACGAGTTCCTCGACGAGCTGCAGCGGCAGATGGCCCGCATGGACTCGCTGATGCAGTCGCTCTCCCCGGAGATGCGCCGCCAGCTCGGCGAGCTGATGGAGTCGGCGTTCGGCGATCCCGACCTGCAGGCCGAGCTGGCCCAGCTCGCCGGCGCACTGGAATTGCTCTCGCCGCGCCCGCGCCTGGGCAACCGCTACAACTTCTTCGGCGGCGAGCAGCTCCCCCTCGACGAGGCGATGGACCTGATGGGCCGCCTGCAGTCGATGGAGGAGCTGGAGCGCGCCCTGCGCGACGCCTACCGCGGCGGCGAGATCGACGAGCGCACCCGCCAGCAGCTGCGCGAGGCGCTCGGCGACGAGGCGGCGCGCAGCGTCGACCAGCTCTCGCAGATCACCAAGAAGCTCGAGGATTCCGGGCTGATCCAGCGCGACGGCCGCGGCTTCCAGCTCACCGCGCGCGGCATGCGCCGGATCGGCCAGAAGGCGCTCGGCGACCTCTTCGCCCGGCTGCGTCGCGACCGCTTCGGCAACCACGCCGTGCGCCACGACGGCTCGGGAGGTGAGCGGTCGGACGAGTCGAAGCAGTACGAGTTCGGCGACCCCTTCGACCTCGACGTCGAGAAGACGATCATGAACGCGCTGCGCCGCGAGGCGGCGGAGCAGCACGTCGGCGCCCATCGCACGGCGGGCGGCGCCTGGCGCACCCCGAGGCTCTCACCCGACGACTTCGAGGTGCACCGCAGCGAGTCGCTGGCTCGGTCCTGCACCGTGCTGATGCTCGACATGTCGCGCTCCATGCCGCTGCGCGGCTACTTCTACGCGGCGAAGAAGGTCGCCCTGGCACTGGATTCCCTGATCCGCACCCAGTTCCCGCGCGACACGCTGCACGTGATCGGCTTCAGCGACTACGCGCGCGAGATCACCCCGTCGGCGCTGCCGCAGCTGAGCGTCAACGAGTACGTCTACGGCACCAACATGCAGCACGGGCTGATGCTGGCGCGCCACTTGCTCTCCCGCTACCACGGGCAGAACAAGCAGATCATCATCGTCAGCGACGGCGAGCCGACGGCCCACATGGAGGGGTCGCGCGCGGTGTTCTTCTACCCGCCGCTGCCGGAGACGTTCCAGAAGACGCTGGTCGAGGTGCAGCGCTGCACCCGGGAGAACATCGTCATCAACACCTTCATGCTGGAGTCGAACTACCACCTGGTGCAGTTCGTCAACCAGATGACCCGGCTCAACCGGGGCCGCGCCTTCTTCATCTCCCCCGACCGGCTCGGCGACTACATCCTCGTCGACTACGTCAGCCAGCGTCGAAAGCACGCGGCGGCGTAGGCCGCCGCCCAGCACCGCCGGGTTCGGTCTTGCTACCCTCCCTGTTGGGAGGTAACCAAGACGTGCCCCGCAAACGACTCGAGCAGACCCGCGACGAGAAGGTCGAGGAGATCCTGGCCGCCGCGGAAACCAGGCTGCGGGAGGGGGGCTACGAGGCGCTCTCCATCGCCGGGATCGCCCGCGACCTCGGCGTCGCCCAGAACGCCGTCTACTGGTACTTCCCGAGCAAGGACTTCCTCTTCGTCCAGGCGCTGCGCCGCATGCTCGACCGCATCGTCAGCAGCACCCCGCCCGCGGTGACGGGCCCGGCCGACCAGGTGATCTGGTTCGCCGAGGAGCTGCAGTCCCTGCACCGCCTGCGCGCCTCCCTCGCCGAGCGGGCCCGCAGCTCGCCGGTGCTGGCCGGCTTCGCCAACGAGGTCAACGGCGGGCTGCGCGGCATGCTCACCAACGCGCTCGCCGGGCACATCCCCGACGAGGAGCTGCCGCTGGCGGTGGAGACATTCATCGCCACCGTCGACGGCGCCGTCCTGGAGCACCGCGAGCCCGAGGAGCGCCGCGCCCTCCTCCTCTACGCCCTGGAGCGGATCCTCCGGCAGCCGCAGCCGGCCTGACCCTGCGCCGGCGGTCGGGCGCGACCGCGCGTGCGGCACACTGGGTGGCGAGCGATGAGCACCCCCGAGGACCGCAGCGCCTTCGCCGAGCGCCTCCGCCTCCAGCTCCAGGCGCGCTACCGCGAGCTGAGCGTCAGCGTCGACGCCCCGCGCTTCGCCCTGCGCCTGGCCGGCTCCGGCGTCGACGCCACGCTCCCGCTCAGCGCCCTCTGGAGCGCCGTCGAGCGCGAGCCCGCGCGCACCTCGACGCTCATCGCCGACTTCGTCCGCGCCGCCGAGGGGCGGCTGCAGCCCCAGCCGGGGAGCGCCTTCTCGCCGGCGCGGGTCCTCTGGTGCGTGCGCAGCCGCCAGTACCTGGAGGAGCTGAGCCGCTCCGCCGAGCTGCTGCGCCGCGACGTCGCCGGCGACCTCGTCGCCTTCGTCGCCGAGACGCTGCCCGGATCCATCATGCGCGGCATCCCGCGCGTCGAGTGGGAGCAGCGCGGCCACGACGACGCCGAGGTTTCTGCCGCTGCTGACCGCAACACGGCGGCCCGCTTCGCCTCGGTGGCGCAGCGCGTCCGGGCCGCGGATCGCGTCCCCGCCGACGGCTGGCAGTACGCGGGCGACGCCCTCTTCGCCGGCAGCGCCCTGCTCGTCCCGGACGTGCTGCACGCCCTGGTGGAGAAGGCCGAGGGCGACGTCCTGCTCGGCGTCCCCGACCGCGCCCTGCTCCTCGCCGTCCCCGCCGCGGCGCCCGGCGCGGAGCGCTTCCAGCGCCGCGTGCAGCAGGCCTTCCGCGACGCCATGACCCCGGTGAGCCGCGACGTCCTGGTCACCGACGGCGAGAGCATCCGCCTCCACGGCCGGCCCGCCCGCAGGCGGCGCACGCCGCTGATGGCCTGGCTGCAGGACTAGAGGGGACTCTCCAGGCGGGCGATCTCCCGCGGCGCGGGCAGCGCCCGGCTCCGGGGCCGCTCCGCCAGCCGGGTCGCATACGTCGTCGCCGCCGCCAGCACCGCCGCGCTCAGGACCCCGGCGCCGACACGCACGGCCCCGCGCCCGAAGCCGCCGCCGGGCGCGGGCAGCGCCGGCCCCTCGCCGAACCACATGGTCACCGCCAGCTGCTCACCCTCCTCGTGGCGCCGCCGCACCCGCGAGCGCTCGACGCGCACCGCGGCCGGCGCCATGGGGTGGCGCGACGAGGAGCCCGCGAGCACCGGGGCCACGCCCTGCTCGAACCGTGCCAGCGCCTCCACCACGGCGCGGCGCCGCGAGGGGTCGAGCGCGGTCGAGACCACCGCGCGGGTCATCCCGGGCGCGCTCTGGCGCAGGGCCCGCGCCAGCAGGTGGGTCGCCGAGGTGGACGCCGACACGGCCGGAAAGGATAGCGTTGCTCCGCGATGGAGTACGTGGTCGAGGACCTCGACGGCCGGGTGCTCGCGGCGCTGGCGGGCGCGGTCGAAGGCGAGCGGCGGGCCGGCGTCCCCACCGGTGCGGCGCTGCTCGTCGCCGCCGCCGAATCCGCGGCCCACAGCGGCGGCTTCGACCCCGACGACCTGCGCGCCAGGAGCCTCGACGCCGCCCCGCCCAGCGGCCTCGCCGGAGTCCTCCTCCCGGCCCTCGCCTACGGCCTGCTCACCCCCGCCGACCGGCCCACGTTGCGTCGCAGCGCCCACCGCGTCGCCCGCCTCGCCCAGGCCGACGAGGGCACGGCCATGACCGCCGTCGCCGCCGCCGTCTTCGCCGCCGACCTGCTCCGCTTCGACCTCGACTGGTGCCTCACCCGCCTGCACCAGACGCTTCTCGAAGAGGCGCCGCTCGGCCTGCTCCAGCGCCTCCAGCCGCTCCCCGACGACGCGCCGCTCCGCGGCGACCACGACCCGGGGGCCGCGCTGCAGATCGCCGTCACCGCGCTCAGCCGCACCGACGGCAGCGTCCCGGCGGTGCTCGACGAGCTCGACGCGTATGGCGAGGACCTGACCGTCGCCCGCAGCCTCACCGCCGCCTTCGCCGGCATCCGCACCGGCCCTGACGCCGGCCCGCAGGAGCCCTGGCTCGCCAGCACGCCCGAGCACGTCCGCCAGGCCGCGGCCGCGCTGGCGCGGCGTGCTCGCGAGCTGCTGCCGCAACCGGCGCGCTCACTGCCCGCGAGCCCCACGACGATAGAATCGCCGAGCCATGAGCGCACTTGACGCGTCCACCGGGCCGGGCCGCAAGATCCGCATCCTCACCGCCAAGGTCGGCCTGGACGGCCACGACCGCGGCATCAAGGTGATCTCCCGAGCGCTCCGCGACGCGGGCGTCGAGGTGATCTACACGGGGCTGCACCAGACGCCCGAGATGGTGGTGGAGACCGCCATCCAGGAGGACGTCGACGGCATCGGGATCAGCATCCTGAGCGGTGCCCACATGACGCTCTTCCCGGAGATCCTGCGGCTGCTCAAGGAGAAGGGGGCGCAGGACATCGTCGTCTTCGGGGGCGGGATCATCCCCGACGACGACGTCAAGTCGCTGACCGACATGGGCGTCGAGAAGGTGTTCACGCCGGGCACCTCGCTCGACGAGGCGGTGGAGTTCGTGCTCACCCGCTTCGGCAAAGCCAAGGCGACAGCGTAGGAAACCCACAACCATGGACAGCCTCTCCCTGAACGCGCGCCCGCGCACCGAGACCGGACGCCACGTCCACCACCTGCGCCGCGAGGGCGCCGTCCCCGCCGTGATCTACGGGCACAAGGTGGCCGCCCAGGCGATCGCCGTCGACGCCAAGGAGATGGAGCGCACCTGGCAGCACGCCGGCCGCACCCATCTGGTCGACGTCCACGTCGAGGGCCAGAAGGGCGCCCGCAAGGCGCTCATCAAGGACCTGCAATTCCATCCGCGGAGCGGCCGGATGCTCCACGTCGACCTCTTCGCCGTCAACCTGCGCGAGAAGATCACCTCCGAGGTTCCTGTCATCGTCGTCGGGGAGTCCCCTGCGGTGCAGCTGAAGCTCGGGCAGGTCCAGCAGGTGGTGTCCTCGCTGCGCGTCGAGTCCCTGCCGGCCGACCTGCCGGCGCAGCTCACCGTCGACATCAGCGGCCTCACCGAGGTCGACCAGTCGGTGACCATCGGGGAGATCGAGCTGCCCAAGGGGGTCGCCCTGGTCCACGCCGACCTCGGGGAGACGGTGGTCAAGATCGCCGCCGTCCGCGTCCGCGAGGAGCTGGAAGCGCCCGAGGCTGCTCCGGAGGAGGGCGCTGAGGCGCCCGCCGCGGGCGGCGGAGAGGGTGGCGAGGGCCAGGAATCCGAGTGACGCGATAGGGCCGGTCTCAGGTTTCCCTGCGGGCCGGCGCCGTGGAAAGGCTCGGGACGCGCGGTGGATTGTGTGGAAAACGGTGGGGATAATCCCCCACCGCGGCTGTCACCTTCCTCTCGGCTCTGACAGGCTCGGCCGCCGGGCGTCCATGTTGAGGCGGACGTAGTCGAGCAGATAGGGCGGGTCGTCCCCGCGTGCCTCGCTGCACATGGCGTCGAGGAGCCGCTCGCGCAGGGCCGCATCGGCGAGCTCGGCGAGGTAGGGCCGCATGATCACGGTGGCCAGGAACTCGCGGTAGCCGGCCTCGCTGTCGAACCGGGTCGGCGCCTCCTCCAGGCCGGTGGCCACCTCGACGAAGCCGGCGGTGCGAAGGCGCTCCGCCGTCGTCTCCGGGTCGGCGTACTCCCAGGGCGGGGTGAATGTGGCCATGGATGGCGCGAACTCGGGAGCCTGGAGGAGGCGCCGCGCCCGGGTGCGCACGCGGTCGAGGTTGCCCTTCCCGCCACACTGGGCGAGCAGCCGGCCGCCCGGCTTCAGGGCGCGGTGGAGGCGGTCGAAGAGGGCGGGGTGGTCGAGCACCCAGTGGAAGGTGGCCGTGCTCACCACCACGTCGGCGACGGCGTCGAGGTCGAGCCGCAGCAGGTCGGTCTTGACCAGCTCCACACGGTCGCCGTAGGCGGCCAGCTCGCGGGCGGCCACCTCCAGCATGCTCGGCGAGCTGTCCACGGCGATGACCCGGCCACGGGGCAGGCGTTCGAGGATCTCGGCGGTGAGACGGCCCGAGCCGCAGCCGGCGTCGACGACCGTCTCGTCGCCGCGGAGGTCGAGGCGCGCCAGCACCCTGCGCCCCCAGGTCACCTGCGGTGCGCTGACCCGATGGTAGGTGCTGCCGTCCCAGTCGCTGCTCGACATCGCGTGCGGCGGCGAGCGTAGCAAGCGGCCCGGTGCGCCCATCGCCGAGAATCGGCCTCGGCCATGGACGTCGCCATCCCCATCTTCGACCGCATCACCGCGCTCGACGCCGTCGGGCCCTACGAGGTGCTCAGCCGCCTCCCCGGCGTCCGTGTGCGCTTCGTCGCCGCCCGCACCGGCGAGCACCGCACCGACAACGGCCAGCTCGGCCTGATCGCCGACGCGCTCCTCGGCGACGTGCCCGCACCGGAGATCGTGCTGGTCCCCGGCGGCATCGGCACTCGCGCCCTGCTCGACGGCGGTCCCATCCTCGACTGGGTCCGCGCGGCGCACGCCTCCTCGCAATGGACGGCGTCGGTGTGCACCGGCTCCCTGGTGCTGGCTGCGGCCGGCATCCTCGACGGGCTGGAGGCGACCACCCACTGGTCGGTGACGGACCGGCTGCGGGAGCTCGGCGCGGTGCCGGTGGAGCGGCGCGTCGTCGAGCAGGGCAAGGTGATCACCGCCGCGGGGGTGTCGGCCGGCATCGACATGGCGCTGCTGCTGGCGGCGCGCATCGCGGGAGAGACCGCGGCGCAGGCGATCCAGCTCGCCATCGAGTACGACCCGCAGCCGCCCTTCAGCTCCGGCTCGCTGCGGACGGCGCCCCCCGAGGCCGTCGCCTGGCTCCGCCGGGATGCGGCCAGTGATGGCGCAGCCACCAGCCCGAGCCGAGACCGATGACGGCCATGAGGATGTCGTTGAAGCCTCGGTAGAGCAGCGCGGCGGCCGCCCCCTGCGACGGCGGCACGCCCTGCAGGGCCATGAAGGCGGTGAGGATCCCCTCGTAGGCGCCCACGCCTCCGGGCAGGAAGGTCAGCGCGGCCAGGATGTGTCCCAGGGCGTAGATGAAGGCCGCCTTGGCGAAGCCGATGTTGTGGACACCCACGGCACGAAGTGCCAGGAGGAAGAGCACGAAGGCGAGCGTCACCGCCAGCATGTTGCAGAGCACGATGGGGATGCCTGCGCGCGGCTCGAAGAGCCGCACGAAGGCGGGGCGGATGTCGCGCAGCTCCCTGTCGAAGCGGCGCAGGAAGCGGATGCGCTCGACGGTGCGCACGGCGAGCTTGTAGCCGCGCTCCCAGAGCAGCACCACGAAGATGCTGACCTGCAGCAGGGTGATGATCGCCACCACGCCACCGATGTCGGGATGCTGCGCGATGGCCGGCAGCACCGCGAACCCCATCAGGGTCATGTAGAGCAGCTCCTGGAAGGCGATCGTGCCGGTGATCTCACCGGCGTCGTGGCCGCTGGCGCCGGTGTCGCGCACCATCTTCACGCGCGCCAGGTCGCCGGCGGGGAGGAACACCATCGCCTGCCCGGCGAGCATCACCACGACGCTGCGATGCATGCTGATCTTCACCCCGATCTGGCGCAGGGCGGCGTGCCAGCCGAAGCCGCGCACCACGTAGACGGCCAGGGTGCAGGGCAGCATCAGCAGCAGCGGGCGCAGCTCGACGCGCGAGAGCACGCCCCACAGCTTCCCCGGGTTGACGGCGAGGACCAGCACGACGATCGACACCACCGCGACGGCGACCATCCAGTGGCGGCGCAGGAACCCGAGGACGGGACGTGCGGCGGGGTTGCGGTGCAGGCGGCGCAGCGCCCGCGCCGGCGTCGAGCTGCCGCCGCCGCGGCGGGCGCGGCCGCTCGTGGAACTCATGGCTCCCTCTGTTCTACCGCAGGTGTCCCGCGTCCCAGGTGCGGGCAGCACGGCGCGCGCCGCACCTACCATGGCGGGCGTCCTGATCCGGCGGAAGGAGTGCGCAGATGAGCGACGAGGTGGCCCTGATCACCGGGGCGAGCAGCGGCATCGGCGAGGCGTTCGCCCGCGCCTATGCAGCCCAGGGACGCCGGCTGGTGCTGACAGCCCGCCGTGAGGACCGCCTGCGCGCCCTCGCGGAGGAGCTGGCCTCGCGTCATGGCGTGGCCGTCGACGTCATCAGCGCCGACCTCTCGCTCTGCGACGGGCCGTCGCAGCTCGCCGGCGAGATGGAGCGGCGCGGGCACCAGGTCTCGGCGCTGGTCAACAACGCGGGCTTCGGCACGGTGGGGCGCCGCTTCGCCGACGTGCCGCTGCAGCGCTCGATGGAGATGATGCGGCTCAACTGCGACGCCGTCGTCGAGCTGACCGGCCGCTACCTGCCGGCGATGGTGGCGCGCGGCGGCGGCGAGATCGTCAACGTCGGCAGCATCGCGGGCTTCCAGCCGCTGGGCACCATGGCCCTCTACGCCGCCAGCAAGGCGATGCTGCTCAACTTCACCCTGGCGGTGTGGGCGGAGACGCGAGGCACCGGCGTCCGCGTGCTGGCGCTGTGTCCCGGTGACGTCAACACCGAATGGGAGGCGGTCGCCGGCGTTCCGGAGGGAAAGCGCAACCTCAAGGGCCTGGAGGCTGCCGCGGTGGTGGACAAGGCCTTGGCCGCACTGCGCCGCGACCGCGGCTACGTCGTCGTGGCCAAGCCGGAGCAGGGCCTGCCCGTCCGCCTGGCACCCCTCGTGCCGCGGCGCGTGCTGGCGCGCGCGACGGCGCGGATGATGCCGCGATTCTGACCATGTGGGGATCGGTTCTCGCCTTCGCGCTGGTGGCGGCGCTGCTGACCATCACCCCGGGCATCGATACGGCGCTGGTCATCCGCAACACGCTGCAGGGCGGCCGCGCCACCGGGCTGCGCACCTCGCTGGGCATCTGCACCGGGCTCATCGTCTGGGGACTGCTCTCCGCGCTGGGCGTCACCGCGGTGGTGACGGCGTCGCGTGTCGCCTACGACGTGCTGCGCTTCGCCGGCGCGGCGTACCTGGTGTTCCTCGGGGTGCGCACCCTGCTCGTCGCGCGGCGCGACGCAGCGCCGGTCGGCGCGCCCGCGATTGCGTCGCGGCGCAGCCGTGCAGCCTTCAGGACGGGGATGCTCAACAACCTGCTCAATCCCAAGGTCGGCGTGTTCTACGTGACCCTGCTGCCGCAGTTCATCCCCGCCGGTGCGTCGGTGCTGGGCATGAGCGTGCTGCTGGCCGGCGTCCACTTCGTCGAGGGCGTCATCTGGCTGTCGCTGCTGACCCTGGTTGTGCACCGCGCCAGCCGGGTGATGCGCCGCGCCGCGGTCCGGCGCACGCTGGAGCGGCTCACCGGGCTCGTGCTGATCGGCTTCGGGGCGCGCGTCGCGCTGGAGCGCGTCTGAGCGGTCAGCTGAGCAGGTGGGAGACCTCCTCCATGTCCTCGGCGCCGATCACCAGGCGGCCGTGGGCGTCGAGGTAGAGCAGGTCGCAGTTGACGTCGGCGTCGGCGAGACGGTGCAGCAGCGCGCCCATCGCACCGGGGCGGTCGGCGAGCTGGTTGACCCAGACGCGGCGCTCGCCGTGCAGGTCGATCCCCGCGTCGCGCAGGGCCTGGCGCGCGTGGTCGACCTCCTGCGGCGCCACCAGCACGTGGAAGATGGCGATGCCGCCGCTGGTGAACAGGCTGAGCCCGTCGATGTTGACCTGCGCCCGTCCCAGCGTCTCGCCGACCAGCGCCGCCGTGCCGGGACGGTCCTCCAGGATCACCGTGAAGTCGGTCTGCATGGCCATGGGCGGCCTATCCTCTCACTCCGCGCGCGCCATCGGCTGGCCGGTGAGCAGCGCGTGGTGCAGCGGCGACACCTCGACGTGCACGGGCAGCCGCCGCGCGCCGGCGAGCAGCAGGAACTCGCCGCGGCCGGCGCTCTCCAGCTGGCGGCGCTGCGCCGAGGTGAGGGCGAAGGCCTCCTCCATGCGCTGGGTCTCGGCGCCGCGATGGCCGCCGAGGAGGACGATCGCCGGGTTGGTGGCGACCACCGTGCCCTCCGGCGTGGCCAGCAGGTCGCCCGCGTTCTGGGTGGCCACCACCAGCGACGCGCGGTACTTGCGGCAGCGCCTCGCCAGCTGCACCAGCAGCGTGCGCAGCGGCGGATGGGCGCAGAGCAGCCCGACCTCGTCGAAGACGACGTGGCGCTCGCGGCGGTCGCGGCGCACCAGTGACCACAGCCACTCGGCGACGATCAGCGTCGCCGCCGGGACCAGCTCGCTGCCCAGGTCGCGCAGCGACACGCCGACGACAGGGGCGTCGAGACGCGCGGTGGTGGGCCGGTTGAACAGCTCGCCGAGCGGGCCTGTGCAGAAGCGCCGCAGCACCAGGGCGGTGCGCGGCGACGCGTCGCCGAGGGTGTCGAGGCAGTCGCCGAGAACCGGGACGCGGCGCTGCTGCGCGGCGGTGCTGATGGCCCGGTGTGCGGCGGCGTCGACATGGGCGCGTTCCACCTCGTCGAGGCTGCCGCCGCAGAGCACCGCGATCAGCTCGCCGACGGCGGCGACGGTGTCGGCGTGCCGGTCCTCGCCACCGACGTCGAAGATGTTGAGCGACGCGCCGCAGCCGGGCGCGAGCTTCGCGTAGTCGCCGCCGAGGGCGTGCACGATGCGCTCGTACTCGCCTTCCGGGTCGATGATCACGCTGCCGACGCCCTGCGACGCCGCCTCCAGCACCAGGGCGCCGATGGCGTAGCTCTTGCCCTGTCCCGACGCCGCGATGACGGCGACGTTGCCGTTGCCGTGATGCATGGTGTCGAAGGGTGCGATGCGGACGGGCGCGCCGCTCGCCGCCGCACGGCCGAGCGAGTAGCCGCCGGGGTCGTCGCAGGTGGTGCTGGTCCAGGGGATGCAGGTGGCCAGCGCCGTGGTGTCGACGAGCTTGGTCGCGTGCAGCAGGTCGCGGCCCAGCGGCCATGCGGATGCGGCGGCTTCGAGGTGCTGCAGGTGGGCGAGGTCGCACTGGGCCAGCGTGGCGGCGGCGCCGGTGCGCAGAGCCTCGGTGGCGAGGTCGAGGTCGGCGAGCTCACCGGCGCGTGCGACCGCGGTCAGCGAGATGCGCGCGGCGCGACCCTCGTTGCGCGCCAGGCGCCCCCGCAGGTCGAGGGCGCTGCCCACGCCCACCTCGAGGTGGGCGTCGCCGTACGACTCGCGGTCGAGCTCGACGAGCTGGTCGGCGCGCAGCGTGCGCAGGCGCCGCCCGATCGCCGACATGGCGTCGGCGACGCCGACCGGCGTGATGTGCAGGCTGACGTCGCACTCGGCGCGGACGTCGAGCAGGGGCGCCAGCCAACCGGCGTCGACGGCCACACCGGGAAGCCGGCGCAGGGCCACGGCGCGCACGTGCAGCGCGCCCATGGTGGCGTGGGTGCGCTGCCGGCTCCACGGTGGTGGGTGCAGCTCCGGTGCGTCGGGAGGCGTGTGGCCGGCGCCCATCGCTTCGCCGAGGCGCTCGCGCGCTGCGGCGCCGTGCAGGACGGTGCCGCCGACGCCCGCGGTGTGCAGGGTGTCGAGCACCTGGCGGGTGGCGCGGTCGAGGTCGCCCGCCGCGACGGCGCTGGGGACGAAGAGGATGGAGCGGCGGAAGGCGGGACGGCGTTGCAGCATGCGGCGACGGTGGGCGGCGCTGGCCTCGCGCAGCGTGCGAGTCAATGAGGTCGTGCCGTGCGTGATGGGAGGGTGCGTGCGGTGCGCGTCGTCGCCGTCCCGCCAGCGCCGCACCTGGACGACGATCTGCAGCGGCGTGTCGAGGGTTCGGCAGAGCCGGGCGAAGGCGGCGACGGCGACGGCGCGGCGGGCCGCGTCGAGCGCGGCCACGTCGACGTCGCCGGACTCGACGATCGTGGCGACGCCACCGTCGTCGCGATGCAGGCGCGCGCCGTCGACGCGGACGGCGCCGAGCAGCGGCGACGCGAGGCGCGCCAGCATCAGCCCACGCTGAGGGCGAGGTAGATGCTGTCCGACGCCGCCGCGGCGGCGAACCGGGCGACGTCGCTCTGCGGCACCGCGATGACCACGCTGCCCAGCTTGCCGGCGCCGAAGTTGAGGCCGTGCACCGACTGGTCGCTGCCGTCGTCGAGCGGCTGGCCCTGGTCGGAGCGGAGCTGCAGGACGAGCAGGTCGTGGCCGAGCAGGGTCGCGGCGGTGCCGTCTCCGCCGCCGTCGACGGAATCGGTGCTCGACGTACCCGAGGCATGGCCGGCCAGCGGCGTGGCGTAGACGTCGACCTGGTCGCCGGGCGCGAGCATGCCGCCCACCGCGCCGGCCGGCTGCACCGGCACCGCCACGGCGCGATACCCGTCGGGAACGGTCATCGCCGCCGTCAGCGCGATGCCCGAGCGCGACCGCCGCACCATGTGCGCCAGCACGGGCTCACCGCCCGCCAGCGGCCAGGCGACGTAGCTGCCCACGGCGTCGTCCGGGGTGGCGAGCGCGTCGGGGGGAATGCTGTCGGCGTGCACCCGGCGCACCTCGACGTCGCCGGCGGCGATCTGCTGGCCGGCGCGCACGTCGTGCGTGGCGACGAGGACGTCGACGGTGCGCTGCGCCCGCAGGGTGAGCAGGCCGGCGGCGGTGGCCAGCAGCATGAAGAGGGAGAGGTAGACGGTGCGTCTCATCGGGATGGGCTCCGTGTCGGGATGGCGATCATCGGCCGGTCTCGCGCAGCGCCGCGGCGGAGACGAGGGTCACCGTCTCCGTGGAGGGGAGACCGGCGGCGACGAACAGACCGGTGCGCAGCGGCACGCGCACCCGGACCTCGATGCTGGGATGGCGAAGGATTGCGCCGGCGGCGAAGGGATCGGCGGCCGGGACGTCGGTGACCACGGCGACGTCGGCGTCCGCGGCCAGGCTCGACGCGGTGGCGCCGGCGAAGGCGCTCGACAGCGGCAGCAGGTTCTCGGCCAGCACCTCGCGCATCACCGCGACGGCGCGGGCGCGGTCGATGCCAACGCTGCCGCCGGCGCGCGACGCCGCCGCGGCCGCGACCACGGCGGACTGGTCGAGCGCGCTGCGCACGCGCTCCTTCTGCATCTGCAGCCCGCCGGCCTCGGTGGCCAGCGCCATGCTGAGCAGCAGGACCGGGCTCAGCACGACGACGTAGAGAACCGACGAGCCGCGCTCATGGCGACAGCGCCTGCGACTCATCGGTTCACCTCGCCGCGGCCCACCGCCGTCGCGCTGAGCTGCACGTCGCGTTCGAAGACGAAGGGGATGCCGACGTGCTCCGGGCACTGCACCGTGATGCTGATGGGCTGGTCGAGGTCGACGGTCCCCGCGCTGCTGCTGATCACGCACGCGTTGGGATCGATGTCGTTGGAACGCAGCGCGGTCAGCACGGCGCCGAGCTCGTCAGGCCCGAACTCCCCGGCGACGCCCGCTGCCCGCGCGCCCGCGGCGGCGGCCGCCTGCGTCGCGATCGAGGTGTGCACCAGGGTGCTGAAGGTGAGGATGCCGACCAGCATGGGCAGCAGCACCAGCGACACGACGAGGATCGCCTGCAGCGTCTCCTGCCCGCGCTGTGCCCGCAGCCGCCGTGCGCTGTGCCGCTGCATCGCGCCCGTCAGTGGGTGATCTGCTGGACGAGCTGGCCGATCTTCTGGGCCAGCCCCTGGTTCCAGGCGAGCACGGCGGCGGCCAGCGTGCTGAGGATGATGGCCGCCCCGATCACCCACTCCAGGGTGCTCTGGCCGAGGTCTCGCCGGCGCGATTGCATGTCGAAGTGCTCCTCAGTGATCAGCCGAAGGCGCGGAGGAAGATGCCGTAGAAGAGCGGCACCAGGATCAGCACCAGGAACTCGGGCAGGTACACCATCACCAGCACCCCGACGAGCCGGGTGCTGACCCGCGACGCAGCCGCCAGCGCGCGGTTGCGCTGCTGCATGCGCGCGATCGTCTCCTGGTCGCGCAGCGCGCGCTCCATGCCGGCGCCCTGCCGCTTCGCCTGCGACAGCGCGGCGGCGAGCATCTCCAGCTCGGCGAGCCCGGTGCGCGTGCCCATCGCCTGCAGCGCCTCGTCGATCGACATGCCGAGGCCGTAGTCGCTGAGCGCGCGTCGCACCTCGGTGGCGAGCAGGTTGTCGTGCGGCGCCGCCCCCGCGAGCTGGGCGCTGACCAGGTGCAGCGCCTGCTCCAGCGGGATGCCGGCGCCGACGAACGCCTTGAGCAGGCTCACCAGGTCGGGCAGCTCGCGCAGCATGCGCGCCTGCCGCGCCGCGCGCATCCGGGTGACGGCGACGCTGGGCGCCACGAAGCCGCCGAAGGCCAGTCCCGGCAGGAGGATCACGGCGCCGGGAGCGACCGCCACCAGGGCGAGCGCCAGGGCCATGCCCGCGAGCCCGCCGAGCACCTTGACGGTGAGCAGCTCGGCCACCCCGAAGCGGTCGAGGTCGAGACCGGCGCGGCGCAGGTCGTCGTCGCTCAGCCCCGCCCAGGCAGGACGCAGTCGCGTCGCCACGATCGCCACCGCCGGCTGCAGCATCCGCTCCCACGGCGGCCGCTGCGAGTCGCGATGGAGCGCGGCTTCGCGCGCGTCCATGGTGCTGACGCGTGCCAGCTCCACCGGCAGCGAGCGGCGGCGTCGCGCCGGGAGCGCGGCGGCGAGGCAGAGCACGGCGGCGACGGCGCAGAGCGAGGCGAGCACGGTGCCTACAACTCCACGTGCGCGAAGCGGAAGCTCAGCACGATGCCGAGGACCTCGAGGAACACGGCCAGCGGCAGCAGCACCCAGCGCCCCAGCGCGGTCGCGTTGAGGACGTCGAACAGGCTGCCGTCGAGGACGCGCAGATAGAGGAACAGGCCGGGCACGATGAGCGCCAGCAGCCAGATCTGCGCGCGCTGTCCCGAGGCGCGGGCACGCACCTCCTGCTGCACCTGCACGTTGAACTGGACGGTCGAGGACAGCTCGACGAACAACCCCTTGGCGCGCGACGCGGGGATTCGGTTGGCGATGCAGATGGCCAGGTTGTCCCAGATCAGCGCCAGGTTGCGGCCGGCGGTGGCGGTGCGCACCTCGGCGATGGAGCGCTCCAGCGGGACGCCGAGGTGGAACTCGGCGATGACGTGGTCGAGGTCGTCGCGCAGCCAGCGGTCGCCGGCGCGGCTGCGCGCCTCCTGCAGCGCTTCGAAGTAGGTGCTGCCCGAGGCCAGGCTGGCGAGGATGACCTGCAGGAGTCGCGGCGCCTCCGCCTCGGTGCGGCGGCGCTGGGCGCGCACCAGCGCATCGAGGTACAGCCGTGGCACGAGGAAACCCGCAGCGCCACTGGCCAGGGCCACCACGGGCGAGCCGAGCACCAGCCCGGCCAGCACCAGCGCCGGTGGGGTGGCCAGGCAGAGCAGGGTGAAGCGACGCGCGTCGACGTTGAGCCGCGCCGCGCGAAGCCGCGTGCGCTGCCGCTGCACCGCGCGCTCGAGGAGCGACTCGCGGGCACCCTGCCGCGACGCACGTCCCGCCGGCGCCGTGGCCACGCCGAGCAGCAGCACCGCGGTCGCCGCCACCACGGCGATCAGGAGATCCACAGCAGCCCCTCCAGCTGCAGCTTGCGGCCGAGGTGGCGTCCGGGCCGGTACTGCGAGACGGCGCGGAACACCGGCGCCGGCTCGTCGCGCTCGTGCTCGACGTCGGTGCTGAACACCGGTCGCAGGTCGTACTCGTCGCCGTCGACGCCGGCCAGCTCGGCGACCTCCATGACGCATCGAAGCCCGCTGGGCAGGCGCGACACCACGGCGACGACGTCGACGACGCGCGCGACGTAGCCGCGGATCTCCCGCGGGGTGAGCTGGCCGAAGCTGCGGCCGACCAGCAGCTCCAGCCGCGAGAGCGCGTCGGCGGCGCTGCTGGCGTGGATTGTGGTGGCGCTGCCGTCGTGCCCGGTGTTGAGCGCCTCCAGGGTGTGGTACGCCTCGCGGCTGTTGCGGATCTCGCCGATGATCAGCCGGTCGGGCCGCATGCGCAGCGCGTTCTGCACCAGGTCGGCGACGTCGAGGCGGCGCGCGGTGCTGTCGTTGCCGCCCAGCTCGTGGTGGTGCACGCACTCCAGCCGGACCCAGTGCGGATTGTCGAGCTCCAGCTCCGCGGTGTCCTCGATGGTGATCACCCGCTCGTGCGGGGGAAAGGCGTCGACGATGGAGCGCAGCAGCGTGCTCTTGCCCGCGCCCGTCGCGCCGGCGACGAGGATGGTGGCCCGCGCACGCGCCATGGCGTCGAGGAAGCGCGCCATCTCCACCGTCATGCCGCCGCGCGACACCCAGTCGTCGCCGGGACGCGCGCGGTCGGGCAGCAGCGAGAGGCGCAGCCGGTTGAACTTGCGGATGCAGAGCGTGGGGCCGCCGACGGGCGCGTACACGGCGTTGGCGCGGCTGCCGTCCACCATGCGCGCGTCGACCAGCGGCTTGTCGACGCTGATCTCGCGGCCGACCAGGGCGACGATGCGCGCGATGACCTGCTCCAGATGCGCCTGGTCGCGAAAGCGGATGCCGGTGTGCTCCAGCCGCCCGCAGCGCTCGACGTACACCTCGTCGTGGCGGTTGACCAGGATGTCGGTGATCGCCGGGTCGGCGAGCGGCGCCTGCAGCGGGCCGAGGCCGACCAGCTCGTCGTAGAGGTCGTCGACCAGCGCGTCGTCGTGCGAGGGCGCGTCGAGGTCGCCGAGGGTGCGGCGGATGGCGTCGCGGATCAGCTCGCGGCGTCCCGGCACCGTGGAGAAGGGATTGGCGACGGCGGGGTCGAGCTCCAGGGTCAGGCGGGCGCGCACGCTGCGCAGCAGCTCCTCGGAGGCGGTGAGGGTGTCAACCGGCACGGCGTCTCCAGGGCAGCCAGGAGAGCCGCGCGCGAGCCGGCATGGCGCTCAGCGACGGGTAGAGGAGTGCGGCCAGGTCGTGCAGCGCAGCGGCGGCGGCGCCCTCGCCGAGCGCGGCGATGCGATGGCCGTTCTCCGCCTCCTCCACCGCGGCGTCGTATGGGATGACGGCGGCGATGCGACCGCCCAGGTCACCCATCACCTCGTCGAGGTCGACGCCGCCTCGCGCGCGGTTGACCACGTAGCGCAGCTTGTGGCCGAGGCCGAGGCGGCGCAGCGCGGCGGTGGTGCGATAGGCGTCCTGCACGCCGCTCGCGGTCGGCGTGAGCACGACGAAGATGTCGTGCACGGCGCTGAGCACCCACGTGGTCACCGCGCCGAGATCGGCGGCGACGTCGATGACCACGAACTGCGCGCCGTCGCGCTCCAGGTGGTGCACGATCTCCGCGACGCGCGCGGGCTCCAGAGCGGCCGCGCCCGAGGCGACGGGCTTGGGCATGCCGAGCAGCGCGCGCACGCCGCTGCCGTGCCGCACCATGCAGGCGTCGAGATGCGACGGCTCCGCTCCGTGCGTCACGTAGTCCGCCAGCGTCGGCTGCGGGATGCCGAGGCGCACCGACACCGTCGCGCTGCGCAGGTCGAGGTCGAGCAGCGCGACGTCGAGCGGGCGCACCGTGCCGTCCGCCGCGAGATGGCGGCCTCGTGCCGCGAGGACGCAGGCGACCTCGGTGGCCAGCGTGGTGCGGCCGGAGCCGCCGTTGAGGGAGAAGAAGGTGATGCGGCGCGGCGCGCCGACGAAGACGGGCGGCGGTGCGGCGTCGTCGTGCGCGGTGCCCGACGCCGGCGCGACGACCGTGGGCGCGGGTGCGTTGAGAACGTCGGGACGCGTCAGCGGCAGGTGCAGGACCGCGGAGGCTGCGCTCGCCTCCACCGCGTCGTCACCCGTGGCAGCCGGCGGCGGAGGGCCGCCCGGCGGCGCGTCATCGTGCGACGTTGGCTCAGCGGCATGCTCGTCCATCACCACGACGAGCGGAGCCTCGCGCGACGTCTCGACGACGTCGGGGTGCGGTGGCGGAGGGTCCGCGGCTGCGGTCTTCTCTTCGAAGCGCAGCCATTGCGCCCACACCGGCTCGCCGTCCTCGACCGGAGCCATCGGCTCCGGATCCGCGACCGCGGTCACCCCGGGATTCGGCTCCGCCGGCCCACCCGCAGGCGCGGCGTCCTCCGCGACCGACCGCACCGTCCCCCCTCCCGATTGCGGCGACAGCACGAAGCGCAACCCCAACGCCGCCCACGTCAGCACCGGCCGCCCTGCATACCGCGCCCATCCCAGCACCGCGCTCGACATCGCGATGGCCACCGCCACGCACACGCGCAGCGCGAAGGGCAACGGCGCCTGCATCACCGCATACGCCGACAGCGCTCCCGCCGCAACTGTGACCAGTCGCGGTGCGTCGAGGCCGAGTGCGATGGTGTCCGGCCTGTCGAAGCCGTCGGTGAAGTGCACAGGACCCACGAGCGCAGAGGTCTCCCTTCCTGATGGAAAAGCGGGCACGCTGAACAGAAATCCGGACCTGTCGCCACAGCGGATTCCACGCCACCACCGGGGCCGCGGAAACCGTCCGCGTCCATCCCCGGTACACCCGTTTGTCTATCTGCTGCAACGCTAGCAAAACGCCATTTCCATCCGCAAGTTGCGGTCGCATAGAGATTGCATCAACGTCGCACTGCATTTGTGGCGATCGTGGGTTTCAAGACGCCGCCAATGGACCACGTGGTCAGCAGGGTGCCGCGGCGGACCTAGATGCCAAGCGCCGACAGGAACTCCGTCGTCGCGGCGGCCACCTCGCGCGGCCGCTGCACCGGCAGGTCGTGCAGACCCTCGATCCAGCGCACCCCGCTGCCCGCCGGCAGCGCTGCCAGGACCGACGACACCGCCGCCGCCCGCGCATCGTGCACACCGCGCTGCGCCAGCACGAACAGCACCGGCACCCGCACCCGCGCGAACAGCGCGGCGCCGTCAAGGTGATACAGCTCGTAGGCGATCTGCATGTGCCGGTCCACCGCCAGCCGCGGCTGCAGGCCGCCGCCCGGCGACTCCTCGAAGTTGCCGCGCAGGATGCGCGCCGCCTCGGCCGGGTCGCCGTCGCCCGCCAGCCCCGACCGGACCACCCAGTCGCCGAGCGTCGACTCCGGGATGCCGCGCAGCTCCGGAGGACGCATCGCCACCGACGCCTCGTCCCACGTCGACCCGAAGAACCCGCGGACGTCGCCGACCCCGCCGTCGACGCACACCACCGCGCGCACCAGCGGGTCCGCCGCCGCCCAGCAGAGTGCCACCGACGCCCCCCACGAATGCCCTATCGCCACACGCGGGCCGAGGTCGAGGGCGTCCGCCACCGCGTGCACGTCGCCGGCCACGCTGTCGAAGTCGTAGCCCGACTCCGGTCGCGAGGAGCGACCGTGTCCGCGCAGGTCGACGGCCACCAGCCGGCGCGGAGCCAGCAGCGGGGCCACCAGGTCCCACCAGCGCGCGTTCGAGGCCAGCCCGTGCATGGCCACCACCGGCGGCGGCTCGCCTGCGTGGTCGCGAACCGAGAGGCTGAGCTCGCCCACCGGCACGTCGTACTCGACCATCGCAGGCCGCATTCTCGCCCTCCCGCCGCCCTTGACGCAGTCTGACGCGACGCGCTAAAGTGATATCGGTAGTGTCACAGGAACCAGGAGGTGTCCCGATGACCGACCTCAGCATCGTCGATTCCGTCGGCAGCGCCGGCGAGGCTGCGCTCGACACCGTGGTGGGTGGCGCATCGCTCGCCTTCGACTCCGTCACCCGACCCCGCCGCACCGCGGGACGCGCACGCCGCCGCGGCGGCGACGTCACCGAGGCCATCGGCGAGGTCACCGAGGACGTGGTCGACGAGGTCAGCGCCCTGCCGGAGCGTGCCCTGCTCGCCTACGTCCGCATGCTGCGCCGCCGTGCCCGTCGCGACGACGTGGTCGGCACCGTGAGCCGCGGCGTGCTCGGGGCCCTGCACCGTCCGGCCAGGGACTGGGCCCGCTTCTTCCAGCGCCTGGAGCGCGAGACCACCGTCGATCGCCGCGGCCGCACCGCGCGCTCGTCCACCAGGACGGTGCGGGGCACCGCCAGGACGGCGGCGCGCAAGACCGCCAGGGGTGCTCGCCGCACCACCGCCACGGCCCGAGGCAAGGCCCCGGCCCGCGGCCGCAGGGCCACCGGCACCCGGCGCCGCACGGCCTAGCCAGGCCGCCCGCCGAAGACCCAACGACGAGCCCGGGAGCGCACCGCGCTTCCGGGCTTTCGCTTGCCCGGACGGCCGCCACCACCCGCCGCACCCTCCGCCGCTCAGCCGCCCGCCTCGCCCTCCGCCGCAGCCACCGCCGGAGCTGCACGCCCGCGCCCCCCGCGCCGCTCGCCCCGCTCAGGGCGCTCCGCACGCTCCGCCGCCGGCGTCCGCCCCACGATCGCACGTGCCGCGGCGACCTCCGCCAGCGTGGCCAGGGCGCGCTGCATCTCCTCTCCCAGGGTCGCCCCCATCACCCGGGCGATCACGCCGCTGAGCGGCCGCAGCCAGGAGGACACGGCGAGGTCGGCCACCAGGGTCGTCCGGCAGCCGTTGCGCGCCGGCAGGAAGGACTGGCCCACCGCCATGCGGATGCCCCGGCCGTCCCAGATGTAGGTGATCGAGCGCGGCGCCCGCACCGCCACGACCGTGCAGGTGGCGCTCACCACGAGACCGATGGGCAGCCGGTAGCGCACCTCGTAGGCGGCGTCCCGAGCCCGGTGGGCCGGCGTGGTGACCGTGGCGCTGAGATGCTCGATCCACCAGACCGGCAGATTGCGCAGGTCGGCCGCGATGGTGAAGAGCTCTTCGGGCGAGACGTCGACGTTGCTGCTGGCTGTGAGGCGCACTGCGTCACAGATCGTAGCCGCCCCGCCCCCGAGGTGGTCTAGGAGGCGAGCGCCTCGGTGAGGCCGAGCCGGGCCATGGTCTGGCGCTGGATGCGCTCCTGGACGTCGAAGAGCACGTCGAGCACCTGCACGGGGTTGCGCTCGGGGTCGCGGGTGAGCATGCGGGCCAGGCGGCGGCTGTACGGACGCACGAAGCGGGCGATCTCGGTGACCATCGGGTCGGGCACGCGCTCGGCGCCCTCCTCGAGCATCTCCTCGACCTGCCACATGTACCCCTCGGCCCGCTGGAACGAGGCCTTCATGGCGGCGCGCCTCTCCCGCGCCTCCCGATCCTCGCGAACGGCACGGTCGATGTCGCGGATGGCGTCGCACAGCATCTGGGTCTGCTCCTGCCTCCTTGCGGCCAGGCTGGCCGATTACATAACAGTGACGTTGTAGGATTTTGCCCACAAGACACCCACATGTCAACTACCGGCAGGGCGCTCACGGTGGGCTCCGGCCGAAGCGTGCCGACTTGGTAGCATGGACATCCCTGGTCCTAGGCGGCGGCAGAACCACTGTGGTGGACCCCCGCCCGTCGGTGAGGAGCCAACCCTGCTCGCAATCGAGGCGTACACGCGCCGTCAGCTGCGGCACGTCCAGCCGATCATCGTCGCCAACCGGGCGCCACTCGGCCTGCAGCGCGCCGACCCCATCCGCGGCACCCCGGAGAGGCTGGTGCGCGGCGCGGGCGGGCTGGTCACCGCCATGAGCTCGCTGGCGGTGGCCACCGACGCCGTGTGGGTCGCCGCCGTGCGCAACGACGAGGACCGCTGCCTCGCCTCCCGCTGCGAGGCCGGCGGGGGCCCCGCAACGCTGGAGACGGAGGACGGCACGCGCTACCGGGTGGCCTTCGTCGAGCCGGAGGCCGAGGCGTACGACCTCTACTACAACGTCATCAGCAACCCGCTGCTCTGGTTCATCCAGCACTACCTCTGGGACCTGGGGCGCGAGCCGGTGCTCGACGCCGGCACCGAGCGCGCCTGGCGCGACGGCTACGAGCACGTCAACCGCCTCTTCGCGCAGCGCGTGGTGGAGGAGGCGCGGCGCAGCGACAAGCCGCCGCTGGTGATGGTGCAGGACTACCAGCTCTACACCGTGCCGCAGCACGTGCGCGCCGAGCTGCCCCAGGCGCGCATCCAGCAGTTCGTGCACATCCCCTGGCCCACGCCGCAGTACTGGAAGATCCTGCCCAAGCGGATGCGCGACGCCATCATGCACGGCATCCTCGGCAACGACATCATCGGCTTCCAGACGCGGCGCGACGTGCGCAACTTCCTGCTCACCTGCGAGGAGAACATGGGGCTCGCCGTCGACTACCGCGAGCAGACCGTCTTCTACGCCGGCCGTCCCATCTGGGTGCGCAACTACCCGATCAGCGTCGACATCGCCGAGTTCGAGCACCTCGCCCAGCATCCCGACACCCTGCGCGAGGAGGAGCAGATCGCCGCCTGGCGTCCCGAGCACCTCATCCTGCGCGTCGACCGCACCGACCTCTCGAAGAACATCGTGCGCGGCTTCCTCGCCTACGAGCGCATGCTGGAGGCGCACCACGAGCTGCACGGTCGCGTGCAGTTCTGGGCGTACCTGCAGGAGACGCGCCAGGACATCGACGACTACCGCGCCTACCTGGGCTCCATCGTCACCGTGGCGGCGCGCATCAACCGTCGCTTCAGCGTGCGCGGCTGGATGCCCATCCGGCTCGAGGTCGACGAGAACATCCACAAGGCGGTGGCCGGCTACAAGTCGTTCGACGTGATGCTGGTCAACCCCATCTACGACGGCATGAACCTGGTCGCCAAGGAGGGTCCGCTGGTCAACACGCGCAGCGGCGTGCTGGTGCTCAGCGAGAACGCAGGCTCGCACGAGGAGCTCGGCGACCTGGCGCTGACCATCAACCCCTTCGACGTCGACGCCACCGCCGAGGCGCTCTACCTGGGCCTGATCATGGACCCGGTGGAGCGCGAGGCGCGCGCCGAGCGCATCCGCGACGCGGTGCGCGCCAACGACATCACCCGCTGGATCACCACCCAGCTGCAGGACCTGCGCGAGCTGTTCGACTGATGGAGGTCTGCACCACCGCGCGCCCGACCTCGCCGGCGGATCTCGCCGCGCTCATCGCCGACGCCGCGTTGCGCTGCGGCGCGCTGCTGCTGTGCACCGACTTCGACGGGTCGGTTGCGCCGATCCGCAGCCGTCCCGGTGAGGTGCACGCCCTGCCCGCCGCCGAGCGAGCCCTCGCCTGGCTGTCGCGGCGCGGCGCCGGGCAGGGACGCGACGCCGGGGTGCCGACGCGGGTCGCCCTGGTCACCGCTCGGGACTGCGACGACGTCGCCGGCCGCATCGTCCTCGGCGCCGAGGCCGTCGTGTCCGGCAACTACGGGCTGGAGCGGCGCCTCGGCGGCGGCGAGGTCAGCGTCGTCCCCAGCGCGGAGCGCTGGCTGCCCGCGCTGCAGGCGGCGGCCGCCGAGATCGAGCGGGCGCTCCACGAGGGACGGTGCCCCGGAGCGCGCCTGGAGCGCAAGCGCTGCGGCGTGGTGGTGCACACCCGCGGCGTCGAGCGCCTGGAGAGCGACAGGTGCGCCCTGGAGCTGGCCGAGGAGGTGGCCGCCCGTTGGGAGCTCGGGGTGGTGCCCGGCAAGATGGTCGCCGAGATCCACATCCCGGTGCGGCGCACCAAGGCCGACGCCGTCCGCGACCTGCGCCGCGGGCGCTGGGCCCAGGCGGCGCTCTGCGTGGCGGGGGACGACGTCGGCGACGTGCCCATGCTCCGCCTGGCGGACGGCGTCCCCTGCGGCATCGGCGTCGCCGTCGGTGACGGCGAGACCCCGCCCGGGCTGCTGGAGGCCGCCGGCTGGCAGCTCAGCGGCCCGGAGGCCTGGGCCGAGGCGCTCACCGAGCTGGTGGAGCGCCTGCGCAGCTGAGGCCTGCGGGACCTAGCGGGTGAGGCCGGCGAAGCCGGCGATGAAGAGCCAGGCGACGACCGTGGCCAGGCCGATCCAGACGGCCACCATGCCGCGGTCGCCGAAGGCGAGGCGACGGCGGCTGCGCCGGTGCAGGTAGCGCTCGCGGACGTCGAGCGATGCGCGTCCGTCCGGCTGGATCATCGCGCTCCTCCAGTTTGTGCACGAAGTGGGGTGGGATGTACGAGGGGGAAGGGATGCACCCCGGCGGGCCGGGCTGGCCGGCGGGGCACACGGGCAAACGGGGAGCGCTCGCCAAGGGTTACGCGGCCGTGCCCGTCAGTGAAGACCTGCGTATAGCCGCGAAAGAAGTGTCACGTATGGCCCTGTATCAGAATTGCGGCCGTATACTACCGGGGTTTTCTACCCCCACCTATGTCCACCGTGAGCACGCCACCTGACCACAGAGCCCGGGCGGTGGACAGGGAGGACCCCGTGACCGTCGCCCCAGCAACCGCCCCAGCATCGTCGCAGGTCGGGCTCGACAAGCCGATCTACACCATCAGCGTGGCGGCCGAGATCCTCGAGACCCACCCCAGGACCCTGATGATGTACGAGCATCTCGGGCTGGTGGTGCCCCACCGGACGGCGACCAACCGCCGGCGCTACTCGCAGCGGGACATCCTCACCCTCCAGGCCATCCAGCGGCTCACCCGCCACCACGGGCTCAACCTCAACGGCGCCCGCTACGTGATCCAGTGCCTCCAGCTCATGGATTCGCACAAGGTGGCCCGCCCCGACTACCTCGCGGACATCGACGTCACCCACGTCCGCCTGTAGAGGCGCCGGCGGGCCGTTCCGCGCCCGGTTGGCCCCGCGACCCGCGCCATAGGGGTACACTCCGCTAGCAGATTTGCTGAACATGGCGCTGGTATGCCACGATCAGCCCCGGCTGTGTCGTTCGGTGCGACCGCGCCGGTATACTGCGCGAGGTTTCCCCCTTTGATCACCGAAAAGCGGGCCAACGCGGAGGGTGCTGTGGACGACGAGGTCATCGACGTCCTCCTGATCGAGGACGACCCCGCGGTGCTCGAGATGTACCGCATGAAGCTCGAGCTGGACGGGTACCGGGTCAACGTGGCCGTCGACGGCGAGGAGGGGATCGACCGTGCCACCGAGCTCAAGCCGGACATCATCTTCCTCGACATCCGCCTGCCCAAGAAGGATGGCTTCGAGGTCCTCCAGGCGCTCCGCCAGAACGAGGAGACCGCCGCCATCCCGGTGATCATGCTGAGCAACTACGGGGAGAAGGAGCTGGTCGACCGCGGGCTCAAGCTCGGCGCCCACGAGTTCCTGATCAAGGCGCAGACCACGCCCAGCTCGCTCTCCGAAGGCATCGGCGAGTGGCTGAAAGAATAGGAGGACGGGGGCCCGCCGCCGCCGACGAGCCTCCGGACGACGGGCGCAGGCCCCGCGAGCTGAACCTCTCGCTCGACAAGCCGATCTACACCATCAGCGTCGCCTCCGAGATCCTGGAGACGCACCCGCGGACGCTGATGATGTACGAGAACATGGGCCTGGTGGTCCCCCAGCGGACCTCGACCAACCGCCGGCGCTTCTCGCAGCGTGACATCCACAAGCTGCAGACCATCCAGAACCTCACCCGCAACCACGGCGTCAACCTCAACGGCGTGCGATATGTGCTGCAGTTGCTCAAACTGCTCCATGAGCACGGCGTCGAGCCTCCGGCGGGGCTTCGGGACATCGACGTCTCCCAGCTCGACGTCTGAGCACCCGGGGGTAGTCGAGGACTGATGGCAGCGACCCAGACGCAGCACGACCAGGAGAGCCTGGGCGACATCGGCCGGCAGATCGCGGACGACGCGGCGCGCCTGGTCCGCACCGAGATCGAGCTCGCCAAGACGGGCATGATCGAGAGTCTCAAGCGGGGCGCGGTGGCGATCGGTCTGATCGTCGTCGCCCTGCCGCTCATCCTCATCGGGATGACCCTGGCGTTCGCCGCGCTGCCCAAGCACTTCGGCGACGTCTGGTGGTCGTATGCGCTCACCGGTGCCGGGTTCCTGCTCGCCGCCCTGCTGCTCGGCGGCCTCGCCGGGCTGCGCATCCGCGCCATGGTGCGCACCCAGAAGGAGACCATCGCGGCCATCAAGGAGGACGTCGAGTGGGTCAAGCAGTTGACCAGGCGCGACAAGAGCGCGACCTGACCCGGGTCGCGCTGGCGGCGGACATCGACAAGCTGGAACGCCGCATCCGCCACGAGCTCGACTGGAAGGCGCGGCTGCGTCGCGACGGACCCCAGATCATCGCCATCGCCGGCGCCGTGGTCGTCGTCGGTGTGGGCGTCGTGGTGTTGCGCGCACGCTTCGGCAAGGGCGGCGCGAAGAAGGGTGCCGAGGAGCCCACGCCCTCGCTCGACGAGCTGGCCCGGCAGGTGCGCGAGTTGCGCGCGGAGCTGAAAGGCAAGAAGGGCGGCGAGGAATCGCGCCCGTTGTGGATGAAGCTGGCCGTCCGAGGGGCCACCGCCGGAGCTGCGGCGGGCGCCTCGATGGTCGCGCGACGGTACGCTCAGCGGGCTGGCGCCGAGCCGGAGCATTCGGGCTAGCCCACCCGCCGCGCGAGAGCGCGGCGCATTCCCCCCAAAGAAGTGATCAGTCCCCCCATCTCCTCTCTTCGCCCATGAGCCGGCGTCGTGCCAGGTTGCGTGGCGGCGGCAGCGGCGCGGCCGCGACGCCGAGGCGCGTCCGCGGTCCACGCTGGTGGCGCAACCTCGCGCCCCGCTGGCGCATCGCCATCCGCGTCGCCGTGCTCGGCGCCGCGGCGATCTTCCTGCTCCTGGCAGGGCTGGTCGCATACGCGGCGATGAGCCTTCCCGACCTCAACAAGCTGGGCGAGGCGACGGGGACCATCAAGATCCTCGACCGCCACGGCACGCTGATCACCTCGATCGGCAACGACGCCTCGGCGCGGACCTACGTTCCGCTGTCGCAGATCGCCCAGATCCAGCAGGACGCCACCCTCGCCGCCGAGGACCGCAACTTCTACAGCGAGGGCGCCTTCGACTTCCCGCGTGTGATGAAGGCGCTGGTGACCGACGTCATCCTGCGCCGGCCGGCCCAGGGCGCGTCGACGATCACCCAGCAGCTGGCCAAGCTCGCCTTCTTCGGCGCCAACGCCGACAAGTCGCCGCTGCGCAAGCTGCGCGAGGCGATGATCGCCAGCGAGATCGACTCGAAATACAGCAAGCAGCAGATCCTCGAGAAGTACCTCAACCTCATCTACTACGGTGAGGGGGCAAACGGCATCGAGAACGCGGCGGAGACGTTCTTCGGCAAGCACGCCAGCCAGCTCGACCTGCCCGAGGCGGCACTGCTCGCCGGGCTGCCGCAGGCGCCGTCGACGTACGATCCCAAGCAGAACCCGTCGGATGCGTGGGCGCGCATGCATTACGTGCTCGGCGGCCTGGTGGCGATGGGCAAGATCACCCAGCAGCAGGCCGACCAGGTCGACCCGCTGGTGGGCGGGGCCGATGCCGGCGGCGCACAGCTCGCCGCCCAGCAGGCCAACCAGAAGGCGCTCACCGACGACCTGCAGCACGGCAAGCCGCTGGCGACGCTGGGACTCGCCCCTCACTTCGTGCAGTACGTCCGCGACCTGCTGCAGTCGAAGTTCGCCGACGACCCGGCGGCGATCTCCGGCGACCTCACGGTGACGACCACCCTCGACCTGTCCATCCAGAGCAAGGCCAACGACGCGGTGAGCAAGGGCGTCGCCGCCATCGGCCACAACGCCAACAACGGCGCGCTGCTGATGATCGACTCCCACACCGGCGACATCCTGGCGATGGTGGGCTCCGCCGACTACACTAACAACGACATCGCCGGGCAGTACAACATCACCACGGCGCAGCGCCGGCCGGGATCGTCGTTCAAGCCCTACGTGTACGAGGAGGGCTTCATCAACGGCAAGCTGAAGCCCTCGACGGTGCTCGACGACACAGCGTCGGAGTCGGCGAAGCTGGGCGGCGTCAAGGACTTCGACCTCGCCTACGAGGGGAAGATCACGGCGGCGAAGGCGCTGCTCGACTCGCGCAACATCCCGGCGGAGCAGGCCATGGTGATGACCGGCATTCCCGACGTCATCTCCTTCGCGCAGTCGCTCGGCATCACCACGCCGCTCAAGGCCGAGCCGGGCACCGCCATCGGCACCTCGACGGTGAAGATGATCGACCACGCCGCCGCCTACGCCGCGTTCTCCAACTACGGGCACAAGGTGACGCCGCGCGCCATCCTCAAGGTGGTCGACGCCAACGGCAACACGCTGGTCGACGAGCCCACGCCTCCGCAGGGCGCGCAGGTGATGACCCAGGCGCAGGCCTACGCGATCACCAAGATCCTCAAGGCGTATCCCGCCCGCTGGGGCGTGCACTTCAACCGGCCCATCGCCGCAAAGTCGGGCACGACGGACAACTTCGTGGACGCGTACTACATGGCCTACAGCCCCGACTACGTCGTCGCCACCTGGGCGGGCCACACCGACAGCACCGGCACCGAGATCGGCATGGACGGCGTCTTCGGCAACACGGTGGGGTCGGACATCACCTCGCGGTTCGTCAACTCGCTGCCGGGACCGATCCACGACTTCCCGGTGGTCAACGGCGCCCTCAGCGACTGCACCGCGACCGACCAGGCGTCGCTGACCCAGGGCTGCCCGAGCGCGACGGCCTCGTCCACCCCGACCGCCACGCCGTCGCCCAGCCCGACCGCGACGGCCACCCCGACGGTGGCGCCTCCCACGATCAGCTTCCAGCCCAGCCCGACCTTCGGGTTGCCTGGCCCCTCACCGACGCCCACTCCGACCCCGACCCCGACCCCGGTCACGGGTTCGACGCCCAAGCCGACCCCCTAGGCTCGGGTTAGGCGGCGCCCCCGATCAGCTCGCGGAAGCCACCCTCGTGGTCGCGGAGGAGGGAGTGGAGGTCGAGCAGCTCGTCCGAGCTGATCGGCTCGACCGCCGCCGGCCGCCCCTCGTCGATGCTGGGCCGCCGCCGGCGCGGCTGCGCGGCCGGCACCGCCTCGGTGCCCTCCGCCGCCTCGCCGTCGAGCTCGCTCTGGAAGACGATCTGGAGCAGGTTCTCGTCGCTGCACGAGGTGCAGGTGACCCGCACCAGGGCGCGGTTGCCCTGCTGGGCCAGGATGTTGATGTCGCAGCCGGCCATGCTCTTGCCGCACGCCGCGCAGCGGTACCGCCGGGCCTGGGATCGGAGGAGCTCGAGGAGGTCCATCGGGAGCCAGTATATGCCCGGTTCGGCCGTCCGAAACCTCGGCCGGGCACGGCTTGTGGGCCGCTGCCCGGGGGCGGGGCGGCCCGGGCGCCTCGGGTAGACTCTCGGGCGCCGCTGGGGAGTGGCCAAGTGGTAAGGCAGCTGACTCTGGATCAGCCAATCAGAGGTTCGAATCCTCTCTCCCCAGCCAAACCCTGTACTCGAACTCGTCCACAGGCAGGCCATGGACGTGGGCGGCGAGGCTCAGGTGGAAGGGGGTCGCTATCGCCGCGTGAAGGTGAGGTGGGTGACGCCGCTGGGAGAGCTGGCCGAGTCCACGCGGAAGCGCTCCTCGACTCCCTCCAGCCCCTGCCACAGATGCTCCCCGCGTCCGAGCACGATGGGCACGATCACGACGTGCATCTGGTCGATCAGGTCGGCGGCCAGGAACTGACGAACGGTTGCGACACCACCGCCGATGCGAATGTCGCGATCACCGGCAGCCTGGCGAGCGGCGTTCAGCGCATCCTCAGGCGTTGCGTTGATGAAGTGGAACGTCGTGCCACCTTGCATCTCGATCGGGGAGCGAGGATGGTGGGTCAGTACGAAGACGGGGGTGTGAAAGGGCGGCTCATCGCCCCACCAGCCCTTCCAGTCGTCGTGATCAGCCGACGGCCCGCGATGGGGACTGAACTTGTTCCGCCCCATGATCTCTGCGCCGATGCCCGCATTCCATTGGCGGGCGAACTCGTCGTCGACGTCGGTGCTTCCATCCGTCGCGCCGCTCATCGCTCGGAAGGTGCGCGTCGGGAAGAACCACTCGTGCAGCCGGCTGCCCGCATGTCCAAAGGGCGCGTCCAGGCTCTGACCCTCACCGGCGCCGAATCCATCCAGTGACACTGCGAAATTGTGGACGCGCACTCGGGACATCCAGCTCGCTCCTCAACAGAGGTGGGTCGCCGTCAGGCGCGGATCCGCCCGCGTCTCAGCGCACATCGTGTGCTGAGCAAGTCTACGAGAATGCCGCGACGCAAAGGATGCCTGCGCCGCGCCGTCCGCAGCGCCAGACCCTTCTAGTCGCGGGCCAGGACCGGCGCCGACCCTCCGAGGACTTGGCTGAGATCCGGCGTGGTCAGCGTGTCGTCCTCGACGATCCGTCCGCCGGCGAGCCGGTAGAAGGTGATGGCGCGCACCGTCAGCTCCTCCCCGCCGGCGACCGCGACCTTCATGGAGCTGCGGACGACAACGGCGTCGTCTTCGGCGACGAGATCCTCGATGACGACGTCGCTGGCGGCCTGCATGCCGCCGAGCAGCCTCTTGAACCCGGCCAGGTCGACGTTGCCCAGCCCGCGGTTGGTGTAGTCCGGCGCAACCAGCTGATCGATCAGGTCCAGGTTCCCGCCTGCTGATATCTCCTTCAGGAACCGGCGGACGACTTCCTTGTTCTCGACGGCCGACATACCAGTACGCTCCTCAGGTGACACGGGGCGAAGGTCGCGCTATGCGGCAGCCGGCGCTTCGACCACGGGTTCGGCACCGGAGGCCGCGCCGGCGGTCAGCCCAGATGCGTTGAAACCCTTGAACGTGAGCCACAGGCCCAGGAACGCCTCCCAGATGAACTCCGGGGCGGTCGCGACGTTCTGCAGCGTCGAGAACTGCGGGATCGCACCCAGCAGCACCGCGACGCCCGAGGCCGCCAGCAGCGGCCCGCCGATGAGCCCGAACAGCGCCATGCGGCGGGACACCAGGCCGGACCGGTAGAACAGCCAGCCGAGCATCAGTCCGGTGCCGATGCCGTCAGCGAAGCCGGGCCCGAGCAGGAACGTCCAGTTCTTGGTCGCGATGAGGGACTTGCCGATCGTCACGAGCGATCCCGAGTCGGCGGCGGTGGCGTGCTGACGCAGGGTGACGACGGCGAGGACGCTGAGGATGCCGACCAGGATGAAGGTGCACTCGACCAGACGAGCGGCGACGTACCCGAGCGCGATGGTCTCGCTCTGCCGCTTCAGCAGCGGGAAGAGCACGACAGCACACCCGATGTTCGAGATGATCAGGAGGAGCTCCAGGAACGCCCCGAGCAGCACGCGGGTGTCACCGCCGGCGCCGATCACGTAGTTGGCATCGGTCAGGACCGGTCCGTAGGCGACCACGCCGCCGATCGACGTGACGAACGTCAGGATGAACAGCACGCCGACGACCAATGCGGTCTTTCGTGTCGGAGTCACTGTCCACACCCCATCTCACGCCTGCCGGATTGGCACACGATCCCATTCACCGCCACCCACGCATAGTGCCGAAGGTCCCGAATGGACGTCGGAGTGTGATCCGGTGGCCAACTGACGCCGCGCCCCACCGTCAATGGGCGGGCACGAGAGCAGGAAGGCCGTCGTCAAGGTTATGGTGCCCACGTGGCTGAGGCACACCGCACCGACAGCGACCCCGACGACGCTGCATTGCTGGCGCTCCTCACCGCCATCGCATCGCCCGGTCGCGGCGGCATCGCCCAACGGCTGGAATCGTCACCCGGCCTGGTGACCCGTCCGGTCCGAAGCGGGGCGACGCGCCGGAATCCCGAGCAGTACTTCCTCACCGCGATCCATCACCACGTCTACGCCGGCGACACGGCATTGCACATCGCTGCCGCTGCGCATCGACGGGGGACCGCCGAGCTGCTGGTCGGGAGGGGAGCCGACGTGCGGGCGCGGAACCGTCGCGGGGCTGAACCGCTCCACTACGCGGCGGACGGACGTCCCGGCGCGACGTCCTGGGATCCGGTGGCACAGCGCGACGTGATCACCTACCTCTGCGAGGCGGGGGCGGACGCGAACGCCCTCGACAAGAGCGGCGTCGCCCCGCTGCACCGGGCCGTCCGCACTCGTTCCGCGGAAGGCGTCGTCGCACTCATCCTGAACGGCGCCGACCCACGACTCATGAACAGGAGCGGCTCGACGCCGCTGCACCTCGCCGTCCAGAGCACGGGCAAGAGCAACTCCGGCTCGGACGCGGCAAAGGCGGAGCAGGCTCGCATCATCGCCACACTGCTCGAGCACGGTGCGCGTCCAGGCGACACTGACGCAAGCGGCAAGACCGTTGCAGCCGCAGCGTCGAGTGAGTGGATCCGTGATCTGCTCGCCACCCGCTGACGCAGCGCGCCAACACCCGCCTACACCGGACGAGCCACCACCCTCACGCGGTCGCGGCCGGCTCCCGCCCGCAGACCCGTTGGCACGCGTCAACGGCCGCGCGAATCGCCGACGACCGTCCCGACTCCGGTCCGCGCTGATCGAGAACCTCGACGATGTGGCAGCCGCGAGGACCCACCGCCGCGACGTAGATCAGACCCGGCGGCTTCCCTTCGGCGGGCTCACCGACCAATCCCGTGATGGCGACGCCGACGCCCGCGCCGAGGCGCCGCCGCACGCCCTCGGCCATGGCGCGCGCCGTCTCGGGGCTCACGGTGCCCGCCTCCTCCAAAGTCGCGCGTGGCACGTCGAGCTCCTCGTGCTTGGCGTCGTCGGTGTACGCGACGACGCCGCCGAGAAGGAAGTCCGACGCCCCGCGCAGGGCGGCGAACAGCGCGGCAAGCGACCCGCCCGTGCAGGACTCCGCGACGGCCAGCGTCAGGTGCGCGTCGCGCAGCGCGGCAGCGGCGGGCTCGAGCTCCGCGACGGGGATGTCGGGGAGGTACTGCTGCTCGCCGATGACCCGTCCCAGCAGCTGCGCGCCCGCATAGAGCGCGACGGCCACGACCAGCCACACGACGAGGGCGACGCCGATGGCGGCACCCCCGCCGATCCGCCCGGCGAGTGCGATGACGACGAGCGCGAACGCCACCATGCCGATGGCGCCCGCCACCGCACCGCGCGTGTCGGACACGGCTCGCGACGTGCCCTCGCGCCGCTCGATGAGGGTCAGCGCGGCGGGGAGGATCGCGGGGAACGCGAGCAGCATCCCGGCGGTCCGTTCGCCGGCGGTGTCCGCGACGATGCCCGCGGCGACCGCCACCGCCGCCCCGAACGCGAAGCGCTCGGCGATCGCGCGAGGGCTCAGCCCGCGAATCCGCTGCGGGTCGATGCCGGCGCCCTCGTCGCGCTTCTCCACTCGCGGCGGGCTCGGCGTGACCGCGGCGCTCATCGCAGCACCGCGACGTAGAGCCCGGCGGCGATGGCCAGCCACACCCCGACCGCGGCCACGGAGCCGGGCAGGGCGCGCAGGCGGCGCACGGCGTCGATGCCGACCACGCACGCGCCGACCATCGCGACCGCGCCGCCGACCATGCCGACGGCGGCGGTCCACACGGCGGGCTCGCCGGCCGCCACCAGCGTGACCAGCAGCGAGGCGGCCGCCACCGACGGTGCAGCCGCGAACACGCCCGCGAGGCTCTTGGGCCGGAGCAGCTCGGAGAGCGCGGAGAAGGCGACCACGAAGGCGCCGGCGATGAGGCCGCGCACCCCGAGGACGATCACCGAGGAGGGCATCGACCCGCCTCCGTGCGGTCGCACATCACCGTCCCGCGCGCCTCACCGGGTGTGGCACCGGGGGGCGCGCCATGGCGACGCGTCCCCCGGCCCGAGGCCGCTCCACGCGAGAATTGGCCGGCCTTGTCAGCAACAACAACGAAGTCGCGCCCGGTGGATCAGGTGCGGCCGCTCGCCTTGTCGCGCGCCTTGTCGAGGATGGCGTTGGCCTTGCCGGTCAGCTCGGTGGCCGGCGGCTGGTTGGGGTGCGGCCGCGTCGGCGCGGTCTCCTTGGCCTTCCTGAGCTCGCGGCCCACGTCCTCGAGGCGGGTCTTGGTCACGCTCTCCTCGAGCTTGGGGAAGACCTCGCCCTCCTCCTCGGTGACGTGGTGCTCGACGTCCCGCTGCAGGCGGCCGACCATCTCGGCGACCGCCTTGGTGTGCGCCTTGTCGACCTTGGAGTCGAGGCGCCCGAGGACCTCCTTGACGGTCTGGTGCTCGTCGATCGCCTCCCTGACCAGCGACCTGCCGCCGGGCACCTCCTTCTCGATGAGCGGGTAGAGGTGCGCCTCCTCGATGGCGGCGTGGACGGAGAGCTCGCGGATGATCTGGGCGAGGATGTCGCCGCGTCCCTCGGGTTCGGACGCGTCGAATTGCGCAAAGAGATCCTCGACGGCGCGGTGGTCCTTGGTGAGCAGGTCGACAGCGTGCATAGATGATCTCCTGATAGTGAGCCTGTGCCCTATTGTGCCAGCGGGAGCCCGCCCAAGGCACGGCCGGAGCGACCAGGCGCCCAGCCGCCAGCGCCCGGCGCAGAGCCTCTCGGCCCTGTCCCCCTGAGCCGAACGGCCGTGGCGCCATGCCCCGGCCCGCGCGACGATGGTGTCCGCCATGGCCGAATCCGCCCGCGCCCGCGGGATCGACGTCGTGCTCGTCGAGGACCACCGCATCGTCCGCGAAGGCACCCGCTCGCTCCTGGAGCGGGACCCGGCGATTCGCATCGCCGGCGAGGCGAGCCGCGGGGAGGACGCGCTGCGCCTGGCGGAGGAGCTGCGGCCGCAGGTGATGCTGGTCGACGTGCAGCTCGACGGCATGAACGGCATCGAGGTGATCCGCGCCGTCGCCGAGCGCTGCCCGGAGGTGCGCTGCGTGGTGCTCTCGGCCTTCGACGACTACGTCTACGTCACCGAGGCGTTCGAGGCCGGTGCCCACGGCTACCTGTTGAAGACGGCGGGCGCCACGGAGCTCGTCGACGCGGTGCACTCGGTGGCGGGCGGCGCGACGGTGACCGACGAGAAGGTGGCCCGGCGGCTGCTGGAGCGGTGGCGTCGCGGCGGGGCGTCGCAGGAGCGCCTCACCTCGCGCGAGACCGACGTGCTCCGCCTCCTCGCCCAGGGCCTCTCCAACAAGCAGATCGCCGCCGACCTCGGCGTCGGCCTGCGCACGGTCGAGGGCCACGTGTCGACCCTCCTCGCCAAGTGCGGCGTGCGATCGCGCACCGAGGCGGTGCTCTACGCGATGACCCACCACCTCGTCGCCGCGCCGGGCGCGGACACCGGCTGAGATGATCCGCCGCGCCCTGCGCCCGCCCGTGCGCGACGCGCAGTTCTGGGCGGTGCAGGCCGCCGTGGTGGGGCTGGCGGCGCTGCACTTCTACCTCGACGCGTCGGGACGCCTGGAGTCGACGGCGTTCCCCACCGGCCTGCCGGTGACGCTGCTCCTCGTCCCCGTGCTCTACGCGGCGCTGCGCTACGGCGTCACCGGCGCCGTGGCCACCGCCGTCCTCGCCACCCTGCTCTGGCTGCCCGACCTCGCCCTCCCCGACGCCCACGGGCATCCCGCCGCGGACGCCGGCGACCTGCTCATCGTCGACGCCGTCGCCGTCTTCGTCGGCATCCACATCGATCGCGGACGGCTGCAGCGACGCCGTGCCGACGCCGCCGAGCGCCAGCGCCGCGAGGCGGAGCGGCGCGAGCACGAGGCCGTCCGCACGTATGCGGCGCTGCTGCTCACCGCGCACGAGGAGGAGCGCCTGCGCATCGCCCGTGACATCCACGACGACCCGCTGCAGCGCCTCATCGCCCTGGCGCGTCGCATGGATCGCCCGGACGCCGCCGATGCCCAGGCGCGTGAGCAGCTGCTCGACGTCATCGGCCGCCTGCGCGACATCGCGCGGGGCCTGCGCCCTCCAGGCCTCGACCAGCTCGGCCTCGTCGCCGCGCTGCGCGGCCTGCTCGCCGACGAGGGTGACGCGGCCCGCATCGCCGCCGACCTCGACGTCGCCGGCAACCCCGTCCGCCTCGCCTCGGCCGTGGAGCTGGGCGCCTTCCGCATCGTCCAGGAGGCCCTGCACAACGTCACCCGGCACGCCTCGGCGCACCACGTCCGCGTCGCCGTGGACTACGACGGCGACACGCTGCGCATCAGCGTCGCCGACGACGGCGTCGGCTTCGACCCGGAGGCGTTCGCCGGCGCCGGCAACGGCAGCGGCGCCCCCCATCTCGGCCTGCTCGGCATGCGCGAACGCGCAACCCTGCTGGGCGGCCAGCTGCGACTCACGTCGCGAGCGGGCAGGGGCACCACCGTCGACGTCGTCCTCCCGGCCGGGGCCGCCCCGTGAAATCACGGGGCTGAGACCCCGCGGTTCCCCGCTGGCGCCCCCGTGCCGCTCGCGCCCATGCTGCGAGCACGATGATCGCCACAGCTCACGCGGCACTCGACCTCCGCATGCTCGACCCGGAGACGGGACAGGAGGTGGCTCGCTGCGTCGGACCGCGACCGGACGGCGCCTGCCCGCGCGTCGACATCGGTGACGTCCTGCCCTGCGCAGGATGCTCGCTGCTGCCCGCCGGCGCAGCTGCCGCCATGAGCTACGCGGTCCCGGCGCAGATGACACTCTGCCCCGTCACTCTCGCGCTCGCCATGGCCGTGTCGCCGGAGACGCCGTTGATCGACGGCTGAGGTCCGCTCAGCCGGCGGCAGAGGGCCAGAGGTCCCGGGTGCACGATGCGGCCACCGGGACCAATGGCCTGGCGCGTCCGTGCCGACCGTGCCGAAGAGCACGGTTCGACCGATGGCCCATGCCTCTGTGCCGGTCGCCCGGTGCGGGTGCACGCTCAGCGCACCTCACCAGCATCCACAAGGAACTGCCAGCCATGGAGCGCATCGACCGTTACGCCATCGCCTTCATCGTCGGCGGCTCGATCCTGACAGCGTCACTGGTCACGGCCGCCGCCGCCTGGCACGCGCCCTCGACACCCGCCGGCGCGGCACCGGCCGCCACCACCGCGGCGCACGTCGCGGTCGCGCCGCTGCACGAGACCCTGGTCATCGCCACGCCGGACATGCTGGGCAGCAACGAGATGCCCGCCTACGTGCCCTCCACCCTGACCCTCCCGGCCAACACGACGGTGAGCATCACGATCGTCAACTTCGACGACGCCACCGCGCTGCCCGCCGGATCCGAGCAGTTCGCCACCGCGACGGGCGTGACCGGGCCGCTCCAGGTCCAGGCGCTCGACCCCACCGATCCCAACGCCGACGCGCCGGCCACAGCGGTGACCTCGATGGATCCGCAGAGCGGCGTGTCGCACACCTTCACCATCGCCAAGCTCGGCATCAACGTCCCCATCGCCCCCAAGTCGAAGACGACCTTCACCATCCGCACCGGCAAGGCGGGGACGTTCCAGTGGCAGTGCATGGACCCCTGCGGCACCGGGCCCTCGGGCTTCGGCGGCGCCATGGCGGCGAAGGGCTACATGCAGGGCACCCTCACGGTCGTCTGAACTCGCAGCTCCCGCTGGTGAAGGAGCGGGCAGGTGATCCACCTGCCCGCTCTCACCATGCCTGCCGCGCCGGGCCCGCGCGCAATGCCTGCGGGCCCGGCGTCGTCGTACACCCTGGACGGGCACGCGCGCCCGCCGGTTGCCGAGGAGAGAACGAACATGGGTGCACGCAGGCTGGCGGTGGCGCTGGTGGCGGTCCCGGTGGCGATGGCCGCGGCCTGGTCGGGCGGCGCGGCGGCGCAGGGGCCCAGCGTGCTGCGGGTGGGCAGCTGGAACGGCGTCAAGGGGCAGTTCACCACCATCCAGGCGGCGGTCGACGCCGCCAAGCCGGGCGACTGGATCCTGGTCGGCCCCGGCGACTACCACGAGACGGGCGTGCCAGGCTCGCCGCACCAGGCGGGCGTGCTGATCACCACGCCGGGCATCCACCTGCGGGGGATGGACCGCAACAAGGTCATCGTCGACGGCACCAAGCCGAGCGCGCCGGCGCCGTGCGACGCGGCGCCCTCGTCGCAGCAGATCACCGCCGCCGGGAGCAACGGCGTCGAGGTCTGGGAGGTCGACGGCGTCTCCATCGAGAACCTGCTCGCCTGCAACTGGCTGAGCGGCAGCGACGGCGGCAACGGCAACCAGATCTGGTGGAACGGCGGCGACGGCGGCGGCACCATCAACCTGCACGCGCTGTCGGGCGACTACCTCACCGCCAGCTCCTCGTACAACTACGGCACCGACCCCGCCAACCACGGCAGCAGCACGGTGCCGATGGCGCAGTACGGCATCTTCACCAGCGACGAGGGCGGCCCCGGCGTCATCGACCACAGCTACGCCAGCAACATGGGCGACAGCGACTACTACATCGGCGCCTGCCGGGACTGCAACATGGTGCTCACCCACGCGCACGCGCAGAACAGCGCGCTCGGCTTCAGCGGCACCAACGCCGGCGGCCGGCTCGTCCTCGAGGACAGCGAGTGGGATCTCAACAAGACCGGCATCGCCCCCAACACGCTGAACAACGACGACTGGCCCTCTCCCGCCGACGGCTCGTGCCCGGGCACAACGCAGTCGTGCAGCATCATCCGCGGCAACTACGTCCATGACAACAACAACCCGGACACTCCCGGCTACGGCATCGCCGGCGCCGCTCCGGTGGGCACCGGCATCATCCTGAGCGGCATCCGCAACTACACGGTCGACGGCAACACCGTGACCGGCAACGAGGGCTGGGGCGTGGTCGTCAACGACTATCCCGACGGCGAGACGCCCTCACCGAAGTCGCACGCGCCCTGCGCGGGCGGCACCGACCTCAGCCCGGCCACCAACGCCGGCGGCGCCACCGGGCAGGACCTCTGCTACTACCAGGCCTTCGGCAACCAGGTGTCCAACAACACGTTCACCAACAACGGCGGCTTCGGCAACCCCGGCAACGACGACATCGCGCTCGCCGCCCTGCCCAGCGCGCCGAACAACGGCAACTGCTTCTTCGGCAACACCGACACCTCGGGCACCCTGACCAGCGACCCGCCGCAGATCCAGACCCTGGACGGCACCTGCGGCATCCCCAACGCCGGCTGGCTGGGCCCGAGCTTCGTGCAGCTGGTCTGCGCCAGCCCCGGAGCCCTGCCGGTGACCTTCCCCTGCCCCCAGACGCAGCCGCCCGTGACCAACTACCCGCAGACGGACCCGACCAAGACCACCATCCTGCCCATCCCCTTCGACCAGCCGAGCATGCCGAACCCCTGCGCCGGCGTTCCCGTCAATCCGTGGTGCAACCCGCACGCCGGCGGCGTCGTCCCGGCGTCGAGCGGTGGCTCCACGGTGACCTCGACCGTCGGCCTGCCCGACACGTCGGCGCCGGCGGCACCGGCTGCGGCCGGCCTGCTCGCGGCGGGCGCCTCGCTCGGCGGACTCGCGGTGCTGCGGCGGCGCCGTCGGGGAGGCAGTCGCTAGACTGCCCGTCCCATGGCCACCCGTCCCGTCCACATGACCGCCGCCGGTCGCTCCGCCCTGGAGGCGGAGCTGGCCGAGCTGGAGAACGTCCGCCGCCCCGAGATCGTGGCCCGCATCGCCTCGACCCGCGCCGAGGGCGACCTCAGCGAGAACGCCGGGTACCACCAGGCGCGCGAGGACCAGTCGCACGTCGAGGGGCGCATCGCCGAGCTGCGGGCGGCGCTGCGCGACGCGGTGATCATCGAGGAGGGCGCGCCCGACGGCGTGGCCCGCATCGGCGCGCGCGTCACCGTCGAGGACCAGTGGGGACGCTCGACGTACTTCATCGTCGGTCCCACCGAGGTCGACGCCGCGGCGGGGAGGATCAGCGCTCAGTCGCCGATCGGCAGCGCCCTCATCGGCAAGCGCGCCGGCGACGTGGCCAAGGTCGCGGCACCGGCCGGCGAGACGACCCTGAAGGTGGTCGAGGTCAGCTAGGCCACGAAGCGGATGGCGAAGAGGGTGGCGACGAACGCCATCCAGCCTCCCATCACGGTGAACACGGGGACGCGCAGCGCGGGACGCCGCTTGAGGAAGAGCGCGCCGGCCAGGTAGACCGGCACCATCGACATCAGGTAGCGAGGCACGCTCAGCCAGTAGACGAAGCTGATGCTGAGCAGCCACACCGCCGCGGCGTAGGCCGTCAACGAGAGGGCGACCTCCCGGCGATGCCGCACCAGGTACACGACGGCGAGCAGCCCGAGCACGCCGAAGAGGAACTCCATGCCGAAGACGAAGGAGTTGAAGCCACCGGCGAGCGCGTCCGAGAGGGTCGCCTGCGCGCCCTGCCAGGGCCACGCCACGAAACGGTTGAACGAGGCCGACTGCTCGACGTGCCAGTAGGCGAAGGCGTCGCCGGTCTGCGCCTTGGCGTACAGCACGAAGAGCAGCAGTGGCACCACCGGCAGCAGCGCCGCGGGAAGGCCGAGGCCGAGCACGCGCTTGCGCCGTCGCAGCACGTGGTCGAGCAGCATCGCGGGGACCAGCGCCAGCCCGGTGATGCGCATCGCCGTCGCCAGCGCGCCGATGACGCCGGCGCGGGCGTCGTCGCCGCGACGCATGTAGTACAGCGACGCGGTGGTGGCGGCGAGGAAGGGCGACTCGGTGTAGACCGCGGTGAGGAACACCGCATAGGGATAGAGCACGAGCAGCCACGCTGCGGTCTGCGCCGACTCGGTGTCACCGGGCTGCTCCTGCAGCACCAGCTTGGCGAGGAACACCAGCGCGACCAGCTCGCAGATCGCGCTGACGGCGATGCCTGCGGTGGTCGAGTCGGGGATGAAGAACATGGCGAAGCGCAGCAGCATCGGGTATCCGGGCAGGAACGCCCAGAGGTGGCCCGGATGCCCCGGTGTCAGGTCGAGCGGACCCGAGGGGTAGCCCTGCGTCGCGATGGTGCGGTAGCTCTCGCCGTCCCATGCGCCGAAGGGCGACACCAGGTCGGCGTACGCCGGATGCCCCGGCGCATCGGTGTGGCTCCACACCGTGAGCATCGGCACCGCGAGGGTGACCAGCTTGCCGGCGACGAAGGGCGGCAGCACCAGCCGCAGCGTCGACCCCATCGTGGGCGCGAGTGTAGTGGGCGCGACCTCTCAGCCGCGCGCGAGGCTCAGTAGACGCGGACGGGGATGCCGACCGTGGCCCACGCGTAGAGTGTCTCCATCGTCGGCATGGGCACGTTGACGCAGCCGTGCGAGCCATTGGCCTCGGTGCCGGGCCCGTACGTCGAGCGCCAGGGCGCGTCGTGGATGGCGTAGCCGTCGTTGCGGAACCAGAGCGTGTACTGCACCCAGCTCGGCGGGTACCAGTACGGCGAGCTGGTCGGCCAGTCCGACGTCATTAGCCAGGGCGACACCTTGCGCAGCACCGAGTACTGCCCGGGCGGCGTGGGCAGTGCGGGACGCCCGGTGGTGATGAAGGTGGTGAGGACGGGCATGCCGTCCTGGTACGCGCTGAGCAGCTGGCAGGCGAGGCTGATGACGATCACCTTGCCCGACGTGCCCACCGCGTTGGAGGGGACGCCGCACTCCGGCCGCGAGGCGACGTCGTCGCCGTAGCGGATGCGCCCGGCGCCGCTGCCCTGGAAGGGCGCGTCGCCGAAGGTGAAGATGCCGCCGTCGCGGGCCACCATCCAGTAGCCGTTGCCGCTCGGTGTGGCCGCCATGCCGGTGATCGGCTGCACCAGCGGCTGGCCGCCCTCGGAGCCCTTGTAGGCGGCGTCGCCGAAGGTGAAGACGCCGCCGTCGCGGGCGACCATCCAGTAGCCGTGCCCGCTCGGCGTCGCGGCCATGCCGACGATCGGCTGGTTGAGCTGCTTGCCGCCCTCGCTGCCGAGGTACGGCGCGTCGCCGAAGGTGAAGATGCCGCCGTCGGAGGCGACCAGCCAGTAGCCGTGCCCGCTCGGCGTCGCGGCCATGCCGACGATCGGCTGGTTGAGCTGCCTGCCGCCTTCGCTGCCGAGGTACGGCGCATCGCCGAAGGTGAAGATGCCGCCGTCGGAGGCGACGAGCCAGTAGCCGTTGCCGCTCGGGGTGCCGGCGATGCCCACCACCGGCTGGTTGAGGGCCACACCGCCCTCGCTGCCGTGGAAGGGCGCGTCGCCATAGGTGAACACGCCGCCGTCGGAGCCGAGCAGCCAGTAGCCGTTGCCGCTGGCGGTGCGCGCCACGCCGACGAGCGGCGCGTTGAGGGCGAGGCCGCTGGGACTTCCCAGGGCACCCGCGCTGCCGAAGTTCAGCACGTCGCCGTAGGAGGCGGTGATCCAGTAGCCGTTGCCGTCGAGGCTCGGGGCCATGCCGACGGCGCCCACGGCCGGCGGCGCGGTGGGCGCGGCCGCCTCGGCGCCGAGGCTGCTGACCACGCTGGTGACGACGGACACGGTGACGGCGGCGGCCACGCGCCCGCGCCAGGTGCGCGACGCGTTGCCCAGCCTGGGGAATCCCACCTGTGCTCCCTCCGGGTGTGACGTGATACGGGTTGCGGGGAGAAGCATGATGCAACCGACCGCGGCGGCGCAGGGCCGATCGTCACAGCTTCGCTGCCTCGCCGGCACGCCGATAATGGCCTCCGTCATGGCAGTCCGCGAGCTCGGCGACGGCTACCAGCTCGACGACGCGCGCGATCGCGTCGACGTCGCCGCGGTGCACGGCTATCTCTCGGGCCGTTCCTACTGGGCGGCCGGCCGGCCCATCGAGGTGGTCGACCAGCAGCTCCGCGACTCCTTCCGCGTCGTCGGGCTGTACCACCGCGGCGCCCAGGTCGGCTACTGCCGCGCCGTGTCCGACGCCAGCAACCTCGCCTACCTCGCCGACGTGTACGTCCTCGAGGAGCACCGCGGACGCGGGCTCGGCATCGAGCTGGTCCGCGAGGCGATCGTCAACGGGCCGCCGGTGCGGCGCTGGCTCCTGCACACCAAGGACGCGCACGGGCTGTACGCGAAGTTCGGCTTCGGTCCGCCGTCCGACCGTGTCATGGAGCTGGACATGCGCGACCTCGTCGACCCCGACGCCGCCCCGCTCGCGGTGGAGGAGCCGGAGCTGGAGCTCGGCGTTGAGTGACGTCGCGTCGCGCGTCGTGGTGCGTCCCTACCGGCTGCCGGAGGACGCCGAGGCGCTGTCCCGCGTCTTCTACGACTCCGAGCGGTGGCATCACGACATCGACGACCTGCCCCCGCTGCTCCCGCCGCTCGACCTCGAGTACGCCCGCAAGCGTTTCGCCGGCCTGACGGCGGCCGACCCCGATCGCGCGCTGCTGGCGGCCGAGGTCGACGGCGAGGTGGTTGGCCTGGCCGAGGCGAAGATGCGGCGTGACGACGCGGCTGGGTTCGTCGGCGCCTACGTCGACGAGCTGGCGGTCGCCGAGTCGTGGCGCGGCCGCGGCGTCGGCACGGTCCTCATGGCTGCGCTGGAGGAGTGGGCGCGCGGTCGTGGCGCGATCAGCGTCGCGCTCGACCACTTCCACACCAACGACGGCGCGCACCGGCTCTACGAGCGGCTCGGCTTCCGGGTGCGCGGCGTGATCATGGAGAAGCGGCTCACCTGAGCCGGCGCCCGTGCTCGACCCGGAGGAGTTCGTGCGCATCGCCGCCGACCGCGGCCGGCTGGCGGTGCTCGGGCGGCTGGCCGTGCGCGCGGCGCGAGCGCCGGACGTTGCTGCCGATACCGGCATCAACGAGCGCGAGGTGCTGCGCGTCCTCGGCCGGCTCAGCGCGGCGGGGCTGGTGCGCGAGAAGGGCGGTGTCTACACGCTCGACGACACCGCGTTGCGCGAGCTGGCGGCGGCGCAGCGGCGCGCGCTGCCCGCGCATCCGGCGGTGCTCGCCGGGCTCGACGAGGACGACGCCGCGGTCGCCGCGCGCTTCTTCCGCGGCATGAAGCTGGTGGAGATCCCCGCCGCCGAGGGCAAGCGTCGCGCCGTGCTGCGCGTGCTGCAGGACGAGTTCGAGCCCGG
>Ga0070739_10001010_pt1 | contig 45376 bp, 43 predicted proteins | sample Coa_R1_7_FD_66445 | JGI IMG/M metagenome (GOLD analysis project Ga0070739, IMG submission 66445) | Surface soil microbial communities from Centralia Pennsylvania, which are recovering from an underground coalmine fire - Coalmine... | ecosystem: Environmental > Terrestrial > Soil > Unclassified ...
TCGCTCGACGAGCTGCCGCAGCTGTGGAACGTCGTCCGCGGCGACATGTCGGTCGTCGGTCCCAGGCCGACGCTCCGCTACCAGGTGGAGACGTACAGCGAGCGGCAGCGCCGCCGGCTCGAGGTGAAGCCCGGCCTCACCGGATGGGCCCAGGTAAACGGTCGGGCGACGCTGCCGTGGCCCGAGCGGATCGAGCTGGACGTCTGGTACGTCGAGCACCGTTCGCCGCGCCTCGACGCGCTGATCCTCGCGCGCACGCCACTGGCGCTTCTGCGTGGCACCTACCGTGGTCCCGCCGGCGGCTGGCGGGCCGGTGCCTAGCGACTCGACACGCGCCGGCACATGCGCGCCACGAGGGCGTCGAGGCTGAGCGCGGACGGCTGCCAGTCGCCCATCGTGCGCGCGTAGAGCTCCGGCGTGAGCTCGAGCGAGCCGAGCTGCGACCAGTCGTCGAGCACGATCCACGGCAGGTCGCGATATTCGTCGGTGAGCGCGCTTCGCGTGACGACCGGCACGGTGCGAAGGTAGAGCGCCTCCCACGTCCGGTGCGTGTCGATGCCGTACCCGCGCGGCGAGAGGCAGAAGTACGACGCGGCGAGCCGCGCGAGGTGGTCGCGGTACGGCACGCGGGAGCCGAGCGGGAGGCCGGACGCCTCGAGGCACCGTCGCCGCTCCGCGGGGTTCGTGTCCAGCGAGAACGAGACGTCCACGAGGATGCTCTTGCGGCTGCTCGCGACCTGCGCGGCGCGGAGCGTCTCCGGGTCGCCGTGCTCCCAGCTCGGGTTCGCGATCCCGAGCGGCAACGGGACCAGCTTGCGGTGGCGGAACGCGACGTTCGCCGCGAACCAGGCGCGGATCCGCAGGCTGCGCAGGAGCCTGCGATAGCGAACGTCGACCGGGTAGTCGCTGTTGTGCGTCACCAGCACGAACCGGCGGCGGGGTGCATGCTCCACGAGGAACGTCTCCAGCCGGTCGAGCTTGCAGAACCACCAGTCCTTCTCTCCGTCGTCGTGAACGACCAGCTCGTCGGAGAACGCGTGGCCGCAGCGGTAGGCGATGCCGTCGCCGGTGACGAAGGCCGCGTGCGTCGGCGCCGCGCTCAGGGCTCGAGGCGGCGCCGCAGCTCCGACTCGAGGAGCGCGAGCCGCTGCGCGAGGATCACGTTCTGGTCGGAGAGCCGCGAGATCACCGTCGAGTAGTGCAGCAGGACGAGGATCACGAAGAGCAGGCCGACCGCGAACAGCACGGCAGGCGGATAGCCGCGCACGCCGAGCCAGCCGGCGATCGTGTTCAAACCGCCGCGCCATGCCGAGAGGACGACGAGAGCGCCGCCCGTCACGAGCCAGAGGAGCGCATACCGCTCGCGCAGCCGGCGGGACCGGATCAGCTCGAAGACGACGAGCACGAGGATCACGGACGCGACCGTCGCCGCGATCGAGACCTTCAACGGCGTCTGCGCGGCGACCACGTTCATGCGTGCTCCGTCGGCACCACGTCGCGGCGGAAGAGCCCCACGAACAACGCGAGCATGACCCGCGCCATGTAGTAGACGGAGCGGAGGGCCGTGATCGACGAGCGGCCGTGCTCCCGCTCGCGCATGCGCACCGGCACCTCGCGCAGGCGGAGACGGTGCCTGATCGTCATCACCATGCCCTCGACCTCGGGGTAGTCGTGCGGATAGTCGCCCGCGAACAGCGCGAGCGCGCGGGCGTTCAGCGCCTGGAACCCGGAGGTCGTGTCGGTGACGCGCTGCCGCGCGATCGCGGACACGACCGCCGCGAGCACGCGGATGCCGAGCCGTCGGGCGGCGGAGGAGCGGTACCCGTCCTCGCCGCCGAACCGCGTGCCGACGGCGATGTCGGCGTCCCCGGCGAGCACCGGGCCGAGGACCTTCGGCAGCTCGGCGGGATCGTGCTGGCCGTCCCCGTCGCAGCGCACGGCGACGTCGTAGCCGTTCTCGGAGGCGTAGCGGAAGCCGGTCTGGACGGCGCCGCCGATGCCGAGGTTGAACGGCAGCCGCAGCACCTGCGCGCCGTGCGCCGCGGCCACCTCCGCGGTGCGGTCGAGCGAGCCGTCCGAGACGACGACCACGTCGAGCGCGGGGTCGAACGCCTTCAGCTCGTCGACGACCCGGCCGATGTTGCCCTCCTCGTTGAACGCGGGCACGATCGCGATCCGCCGCGGCGTCCCGTCAACCGACACGTGTCCCCTCGCGCAGGCCGGTCAGCTCGAGCAGCCGGCGGGCGCGGTGGCGGTAGGTGTGCTCGTCGAGCACGCGCTCGCGGGCGCGGCCGCCCAGCTCCTCGGCCTGCGCGGGATCCGCGAGGAGCTCGCGGTAGGCGGCCGTCGCCTCGGCGGCGTCGTGCGCCACGACGAGCTCCGAGCCCGGCTCGAACCAGCGCTCGACGCCCGCGTAGGGGTTCGAGACGATCGCCGCTCCGGCGGCGGCGAGCTCGAACGGCCGCGACGTCGACGACGCCTCGACCGACGCGTGGGCGCGCCGCGTGATGCAGAGGTTGATGCGCGCGGCGGAGATGGCCCGGGCGAAGGCGTTGAACGGCACGTCGCCGACGAGCTGCGCCCGGCCGACGTCGCCCTGGAAGTCGCGGCCGCCGAGCGCGAAATCCACCTCCGGAAGCGCCCGCGACGGCTCGCCGACGAGCGCCTGCATCCACTCGCGCCGGAACTTGTCGCCGTAGCCGTAGAAGAAGACGTCCATCTCCTTCTCCACCGGCTGCGGCGCGAAGAGGTCGGGATCGGCGCCCCAGAAGAGCGCCTCGGCGCGGCGTGCGCCCAGCTCGCGCAGCCGGCCGAGCGCACCCTCGGAGTTCGAGAGGACGAGGTCGTACTCCGAAGGGTCGGCGTCGTGGTACCAGTTGAAGCCGGTGTCCATGCCGCCGAACTCGGGCAGGCTCATCGGCGCGTCGCCGTCGTAGAAGACCACGGGCACGCCGTAGCGCGCGCGCAGGTGCGAGGGCACACCGCGCAGGTGCGCCATAGGCACCGTGAAGACGACCACCGCGTCCGGCCGCTCGCGCTCCACCAGCCGCTCGAGATGTCGCCGCCAACGCGGCGTCACCCAGCGCCAGACGACCTCGCGCGTGAGCCGGTCCCCGAGCCCGTCCTCCGGGTTCTCCTCCGCGCGGCGCAGCAGCGAGTCTCCGCGCAGGCGGGCGGCGAGGTCGCGGGCGCGGGCGAACGACTCGCCCTCCAGGAAGGCCGGGTTCGGCGCCGTCCGCCACCACGGCGACTCCACGGGCCGGCCGCGGTACGGGGTGACGACCACGTCGACGCCCTCCTCGTAGAGGCCCTTCCAGAGCTGCCACCAGGCGGGGGTGCAGCCGTAGCGGAAGTCGAGGTCGATGGCAGAGGCGACGGCGAGGATCCTCATCCCGAACAAGTGTCTCAGAGGCTCATTACGACGCCGTTAGCTGCCGATGCCTGACGCGGGGGTCGGTCGATCGAAGGGAGAGGAGACATGAAGCACGGCATCCGCGTCAGCCCGGCGCTCGTCGTGGCGGGGCTCGCGCTGTTCCTGGCGCTCGGCGGCTCGGCGTTCGCGCTCGGCGAGCGGTCGGTGCCGCAACCTCGCTGCGCGCAGGGCGCGATCCGGGGCATCCTCGAGGTGACCGGGCAGCCCGGAAAGGGCGTGGCGAACCTGCCGGATCAGTTCACCGCCAACCGCTCGTACTTCGGCCGCGCCTTCAACTGCACCGGCACGCCGGTGACCGCCCGGCGCCTGAGCCGCGGCGTCTACCAGGTGCGGTTCATCGGCAATCCAGCGACGAGCGCGATCGTGAGCGGCATGGCGGCCGATCCGCAGACGGGCGGCGGCGTCGGCGCGGACATCGGCCACAACCAGGACGGCAGCTTCACCGTCACGCTCGGCGACCACTCCGACCAGGAGGACGTGCCGTTCACGGTCGTCCTGTTGTGAGCGAGCGGTCTCAGCCTGGATCCACCAAGATGCGTGACCGCGGGGCGTTCGGCTGGGCCGCCAGGACGCGGCGGGACGGCGACGGACGGGCCGAGGCCCGGCCGTTGCCGGCACGGCGCGGAGCGCACCGGCCGGGTGCAGGCCCCGCAGGGGCCGAGACCCGGACGGGAAGCGGCCTGGCAAGCCCAGACGGGCGCACCGCCCGCGCAGATCGGTGGATCCAGGCTCAGTAGGCGCCCCTGCGGCTCAGCACCGCGAGCGGCGTCCGGAAGAGGATGGTGACGTCGAGCCAGATCGACCAGTTCTCGAGGTAGTAGAAGTCGAGCCGGACGAGGTCGTCGAAGGTCAGGTCCGAACGTCCGGCCACCTGCCACAGTCCCGTCATGCCGGGAAGGACGTGGTGGCGCCGCCGATGCCACGGCGCGAGGCGGTCGTGGTCGCGAAGCGGCAGCGGCCGGGGCCCGACGAGCGACATCTCCCCGCGCAGGACGTTCACCACGTTCGGCACCTCGTCGAGCGAGAAGCGTCGGAGCACGCGGCCGGCGGCGGTCACGCGCGGGTCGTCGCGGATCTTGAACAGCGCACCCGTCGCCTCGTTCCGTCGCTCGAGCGCGGGCTGCAGCCTGTCGGCGCCCGCGACCATCGTCCTGAACTTGAGCATCCGGAACGTCCGCTCGCCCAGTCCGACGCGTTCGTCGGCATAGAGGACGGGGCCGCGGGAGGTGAGCTTGATCGCGAGCGCGATCGCGAGCCAGAGCGGCAGCCCCACGACGACGATGAGCGTCCCCACTACCAGGTCGAAGGTCCGTTTCGTCAGCCACTCGGTGCCGGCGAACATCGGCGGCCGGAGCTCGAACAGCGGCACACCCTGGCCGGGCACGTATTCGCCGCGTTCGATCAGGAGCTCGGTCGTCCGCGGCGCCACGCGTACCTTCACGCCGCGGCGATGCGCCGCCTCGACGATCTCGAGCAGCCGACGGTCGTCGATGCCCGCGTTCGCGACGATCAGCTCGTCGAGCGCCCACTGCTCGAGCACCTCCTCGACCTCGGGCCCGGCCTCGACCTCGCCCGCGAACCGGTAGTCGATCCCGCCGCGACTGGAGCCGAGCGTCGCGCGCAGGTGAGCCCGCTGATCCTCGTCTCCGACGAGCACCGCGCGGCGGCGGATGCCGGCCGCCCGCATCAGCGAGCCGGTCGCGCTCTCGTACGACGCCCGGAACAGGCTGATGAGCGCCGCGACGAACGCGGCGCCCGCCACGTAGAGACCGAACGTCGTGAAGTGCTGACCGGTGCCGATCGCGAACGCCAGCGACAGCGCGGTGACGAGCAGCACGCTCGGGACGACGCGGCCCGCGCCCTCGCGCAGCTCCCGCGGCGCGTACAGCCCCGCCTGCCAGAACACGAGCACGAGCATCAGGATCAGGAACGCCAGCCAGCTCGTCTCGTTGTCCCAGAGGAAGCCCCAGAGGATCGGCTTCGGGTCGAAGATCAGCGCGCGGAGGGTCAAGGCGGCGTAGAGGCCGAGGACGAGCCCGCCCACGTCGAGGGTGACGAGCGCGAGGATGCTCGCGAGGCGGCGGAGGAGGGACTTGATCGGCGTCGGAGAGAGGAGATACGGCGTCGCGGCGCGGACGTCCTCGGTCACCGGCCGCGTCTCGTCGGCGGTCGTCGGGCTCCTCGTGCTCGTCGTCACGCGCCGATCGTAGCCCCCTGACGGCCCCGTTACGGCCACGGCCGCTCCGGCGCCGCCGCGGCGCGCTCCGCCAGCTCGTCCAGGGTCAGCGGCCGCCGCCTGAGGGCGAGCGCTCGCAGCAGCCCTTCCAGCGCCAGCCGCCGGGCCCGCCCCGCGAGCTCCCAGTCGTGGAAGTGGACGTGGACGAGCCCGTGCAGCCGCACGAGCCCACGGCCGAGCATCCCGAGGGAGTGCGTCGCGGGGAGCTCGAGCAGCCGTTGTCCTTCCGGCAGGCGCAGCCGCGCCGGCCCCTCGAGCTGGAGTCGCGGCGCGCCCTCGGCCAGGTAGGTCTGCCGGAACGTCGTGGCCGTGCAGTCGACGTAGTCGAGCTCGGCGAGCGACCGCGCGAGCGGCAGGTCGAGGTACCAGCCGCCGCCGCAGAAGTAGCGCGGCCGCAGCCCGCGTGCTCGAAGCCACTCCGTCTCGGCGCGGACACCCGCCGCGGCGTCGACGCCGCTCGGCGGCCGGGCCTGGTCCGGCCCGCCCCAGTGGGTGTGGTGGCCGAGCGGCGCCAGCGCCGCCGCGCGGCGCGCGCGCTCCAGCCACTGCCCCTCGTCCTCCTGCGCGGCCGCAGCCGGCGGGCGCAGGAACGGCGTCACGACGAAGCCTCCGGGCCGTCGCTCGAGCAGCTGCTCGAACCACGGCCACACCGCGTCGTCGAGCGGTCGCTCGACGTGGCAGGAGACGACCGCGTACCGTTGGAGTGCCTCCACCGTGCGCATCTTGTCAGCGACGAAACGCGGCTCCGTGCTGGTTGCGGCGGCCGCGATCCTCCCGCGTCTGGTCGTCCTCGCGGCCGAGCGCGGCTCGATCCTGACCGCGTACACCGAGAAGAGCGACGACTTCGCCCGCATCTTCGTCTCGTACGGCACCTTCGGCTTCGCCCCGGGCGTGCCGTCGGCCGACACGCAGCCCCTCTACGGCTTCTTCCTCGTGCCGCTGTACTGGATCTTCGGGCGGCACTGGCTCGTGGTCGGGCTGGCCCAGACCGCGGTCGCCACCGTGACCGCCCTCCTCGTCTACGCGATCTGCCGCCGGATCGCTCCCGGGCTCGCCGCGCTCGCCGGCGTGGTCGCGACGCTCAATCCGTACCTGATCTGGCACGACGTGCACGTCAACCGGGAGATCGTCGACCAGGTCGTCCTGGCGGGGCTCGTGTTGTGCCTGCTCGCGGCCGTCGCGCGGCGCTCGCTCGCGCTCGTGGCGCTCGCGGGCGCGATCGGCGGGCTGGCGATCCTCGGCAACTCGAGGCTCGCAGCGCTGCCGTTCCTGCTCGCGGCCTGGGTCGCCTGGCGGCTGCCCGCGCGCCGGACGCTCGCGGTCGTCGCGCTGCTCGCCGCCTGCGCGGTCGTCGTCGCTCCGTGGGTCGTGCGCAACAGGGTTCAGGTCGGCTGCTTCGCGCTCACCACGGACGGGCGGGCGCTGTGGAAGGCGAACAACGTGAACACGTACCGGGTGCTCGCGCACGGCGGCTGGATCGACGACGTGCCGCCGCTGCCCGGGGCGCCGAAGTACACGCCGGAGTACGAGTGGGACTTCTGGCGGCTCGACCACAAGATCGTGCGCGTGGACGAGTGCGCGCAGATGACGCTGTACGAGCACGCCACGTTCCGCTTCTGGCGCCACCACCCGGGCGAGAAGGCGAAGCTGATGGCGCAGGCGACCGAGCTGCTCTGGGACCCGCGCGCGCACGAGACGCAGACGCGGTCGGGCAAGGGCACGTGGCGGGACGCCGCGCGCAGGATCGGCGAGCCGGTCTACATGATCCCGATCTACGCGCTCGCTGCCGTCGGCCTCTTCTTCGCGCCGCGCGGGTTCGCGGTGCTGGCGGTGGTGCTGGAGGGCTACAACACCGCCGCGGCGGCGCTCTTCGCGGGCACGACGCGCTACCGCGTTCCCTTCGACTTCCTGCTCGTCCTCCTGGCCGCGACCGCCGTGGAGCGGCTCTGGAGGAGGGTCCGATACAGGGAGTCGATCCGCTCGGCTGCCGCCGCCGCCGAGAACTGAGCGAGCGCCCGTCGGCGCGCTGCCTCGCCGAACGCCCGCACGCGCTGCGGATCGCGCGCGAGTGCGACCAGCGCCCGCGCGAGGGCGTGCGCGTCGCCCGCGGGGACGACGATCCCGGTCTCGCCGTCGGCCACGATCTCGGGCAGCCCGCCGACGTCGGCGACCACTGCGGCGCGTCCTCGCTCCGCCGCCTCGAGGGCGACCATGCCGAACCCCTCGCCGCGCGACGGGACGACGACGACGGCGCTCCGCTCGTAGAGCTCGCCGACCGACGCAACGTGGCCGAGGAACGTCACGCCCCCGGGCGCGCGCGCCCGGAGATCGTGCGAGAGCGGTCCGTCGCCGGCGATCTCCAGCGTCAGCTCCGGCACCTCGCCGCGCGCTTTCGCGAACGCCTCGAGCAGCACCTCGAAGCCCTTGATCGGGATCAGCCGCCCGACCGCGGCGAGCCGCGGCTCGGGTGGCGGTGGCGGCGGCTCCGCTCCCGCCGCGATCCCGTAGTGGACCACCTCGAACGCGTCGGGAGGGAAGCCCTCGGTCTCGGCGAGGTAGCGCGCGAGCCCGTGCGAGATCGCAATCTGGAGGTGCGCGAACCGGGCCGCTGCGCGGTCGCCGAGCGCGACGAGGCGGTTGCCGCGGAAGTCGTTGAACCCGTGCTTCGTGCTGACGCGCACCGGCACCCGCGCCACGGTCGCAGCGGGAAGCCCGTGCACGTCGGCGTGGACGAGATGCGTGTGGACGATCGCCGCATCGAGCCGGGTCAGGCGTGCGAACGTCAGCGGGTCGAGATCGAGACGCATGGGCCACGTCTGCGTCGGCACGTCGCAGGCGTTCATCCGCGCCGCAAACTCCCGCGCGCCCGCCTCGCCCTGGTGCAGCACGAGCATGCGCGCGTCCCAGCCGCGTTCCCGCAGGAGCGGCAGCAGCGAGAGCAGGTGCGCCTCAGAGCCGGAGATCCCGGAGACCTTCTGGACGTGGACGACGGTCGTCATCGCCGCGCGAGCGCGAGGATCGCCTCGGCCCAGCTGTCGGTCGAGTGCTCGCGCGCGACCCGGTCGCGGAGCTCGTGCCCGAGCGTCGCCCGCTCGGCGGCGGTGAGGGCGGCGAAGGCCGCGATCCGCTCCGCGAGCTGCTCGGTGTTCCCGCGCTCGAAGCGTAGCTCCGGCGGCAGGAGGGCCGCGAAACCCGGGTTGGACGCGAGCACCGGGACGCAGCTGGCGCAGGCTTCGAAGACCGACTTGTCGAGCGAGCCTGCGGCGGCCGCGTTCAGCAGCAGGTCGGTCTGCGCGAAGACGGCGGGGAGCGCGTCGTGCGCGACCGGCTCGGCGAGCCGCACCCCGTCTCCGCCCAGCTCGCGCAGGCGATCACGGTGCCGGCGCTCCTCATCCGTCTCCGAGGGGCCGCGGATCTCGAGCTCGACGTCCGTCCCGAGCGCGCGTGCCCGCCGCACGCCCGCGATCAGGCCCTCGAGGCCCTTGGCGGGCGAGGTGCGGCCGAGGGCGAGCGCGCGCAAAGGCGGCCCGCCGGCCGGATCGGGTCGGCAGGCGAACGTGCCGAGGTCGACGCCGTGGCCGATCGCCGCGACCTTCGCCGACTCGAAGGGGAACGACGAGCGGTCGACCGTCGCGACGGCGGCCGCGACACGCTCGGCGAGCCTGAGCGTGCGGCTGTCGCGCCAGTGCGTGAACCAGAGGATGACGGGGACGCCCAGCGGCCGGCAGAGCGGCGCCGCCAGCACGGCGTAGATCGGGCTCATGTGCGCGATCACGGCGAGCGGCCGCGGCCGGAGCTCGGCCGTGAGCGCCAGCTCGAACCGTGCGCCCCGGACCGCCTGGCTGCCGGCGCCGAACGTCCGCACCCGGCAGCCCGGCGGCAGCGCGCCCGGCACCGCGCGCAGCGCGAGCACCACCACCTCGTCGACACGGCCCGCGAGCGCGCGCACGAGCGACACCGCGGCGCCGAGGTTCGGATGCGCCGGGTCGACCTGCTGGGTGACGAAGACGACGCGGCTGCCCGGCACGCGGCCGACTCTAGTGAAGCGCTACTCGCGGCTCCGGATCGCCTGGTACGCCAGGAGCGGCGTGAGCGCGGCGAGGAAGACGAGCGGTCCGGTCGCCGTCCGGTCGGCTGAGGTCGAGATGTACCAGTCGAGCGGGGACGGGCTGATCCAGTAGACGACGACGTTGCCGACGAAGCCCACCGCCACCGTCACCGCGACGAAGAGGGCGACGGCCGGTCGGCGCCGCGCCACGACGGCGAGCAGCACGACGGCGATCGGGAGCGTCAGCAGCCAGCGGTCCCACGCCAGGTAGTACTGGGGCAGCTCGTGCAGCGTGTGCCAGAGCCTCGCCGTCCTGTCTCCGAGATAGTCGGGATGGAGCAGGTTCGAGAAGCGGTAGTAGTCGTTCGGCGGAACGTGATGGACGCTGCTCCAGAGCTTCCAGGGCAGCATCGCCGCCGGCGGCACGAGCGCGAGCAGGAGTGCCGGGTGCCGCCGGCGTAGGCCGAGCAGCACGAGCAGCGCACCCATCGCGACCACGTACGTGAATCCCTCGTTCTTCGCGAGCGCCATCGCGCTGCCGAAGAGCGCGTAGAGCGCCAGGTGGCGCGGATCGCTCTCGAGGAGCCACAGCGCCGCCGCGATGCCCGCCAGGGCGAAGACGGTGAGGAGCGTCTCGTCGCCGAGCAGCGAGCCGACGTCGCGCTGGTACATCGGCAGCATCGAGAGCACGGCGAGACCGGGGACGAGGACGGCCGGCGAGACGCGGTCCCAGAGCAGGCCGGCGAGCGCCGCGAACAGCCCGACCGCCAGCACCCAGTGCTGCGCGGGCAGCAACCCCGGGTCGACGTGGCCCGCGAAGCGGAAGGTCGTGGCGTCGAGCGTGGGCACCAGCGGCGGGTAGTCCGGGTTCGCGAAGCTCTCGATCGTCCCCGGGCCGGTGTGGAGGCCGCCCGAGTAGACGATCGCCTCCGCCTTCGGAACCCAGAACGCCCACGCGTCCCACTCGTCCGGCTGAGCGAGCCTGACGCTCCGGAGCATCTCGAGCAGCGACGCGACGAGGAGCAGGCCCCCGGCGCCGCCGGCCGTCCAGGTTGTCCGCGAGCTCCACCACACGCGCGGCAGGAGACGCACCGGCCGCACGACGCGACCCAGCGCGAGCCCGGCGACGGCAAGGGCCAGGGCGACGAGGCAGACCTCGGGGAGCGTGCCGGCCGCGTCGGCCATCAGCAGGTACGACGTGCCGATGCCCACGGCGGCCCAGCCGCAGAGAAGCGCGAGGCCGAGGTACCGCAGCGCGGAGCGCGGGTGACGCACGATCCCGAGGCCGTACAGGAGCGCGATGCCGGCGCCCGCGTACATCACGTCCATGGCCGCGATGCGGAGCGCCGTCACTTCAGCACCTGGGCGAGCTCGAGCCCCGGCCCGGCGCGGACGAGCCGCGCGTAGCGGTAGTGGAGCGAGGCGATGTCGCCGCCGTAGGACAGGACCCAGTCGGGCGCCGACCCGGGTGCGGGCGTGACCTGGCGACGGGGCAGCAGCCAGTAGCCCGCGAACGGCGCGATCGCCGCGAGCGTGTTCGCGTTCGCGCCCGGCGCACGGTCGCCCCAGATCACCGAGTACGTGTCGGTCCGGGGGATCAACGCCTTCGCCTGGATGAGGAACGCCGGGTCGATCTCGGTTCCGTAGGCGGCGCGGAGCGATCGCTTGAGCGAGTCCTGGTGGGCGTAGATCGCCCCGTTGTTGTCGAGCTGCCGGAACGCCGCCGGCGCATGCGCCACGGCGGCGAGGAATGCGGCCAGACACGCGCCGACGGCGAGCAGCGACGACCAGCCCTTCATCGTGGTGCGCCTCTTATAGCGCAGCCGGCTGCCGGCGGCCCACCCGGGCCACGAGCTCCGCGACCCGCCGCGCGTACTCGTCCGGCGGCACGAGGAGCCGCTCCACGGACCCGCGCGCCGCACGCGCGAGCCGCTCCGCCAGCCGGCGGTCGCTCGCGAGGCGGACGAGCGCGTCGGCGAGCGCGGGTGCGTCGCCGGGCGGGACGAGCAGTCCGTTCTCGCCGTCGACGACGGCGTCCGGGATCCCGCCCGCGCGGCTGCCGATCACCGGCCGGCCGCGCGCGAGCGCCTCCATCGCGACTCGTGGGAGCCCCTCGGAGAAGGACGGCAGGACGAGTGCCGTCGACCGGTCGAGGAGCGCGGCGATCTCGCCCGGCTCGAGGCGGCGGTGCCACGTCGTCTGCGCGGGGACGTCGCGCAGGAGCGCCTCGACCGTCTCGACGAGCCGGCCGGCGCCGACCAGCTCGAGCGACACGCCGGGCACGCGCGGCGCGGCGAGGCGCCAGGCCGCGGCCAGGCCCTCGACGTTCTTGTACCGCTCGAGCACGCCGACGAAGGCGAACCGCGGGTGCTCCGGCAGCGGCTGGGGCTCGCTTGCGAGGAAGGCGCCGATCTCGATGTAGGTGTGGAAGACGGCTGCCGGCTCGACGCCGAGCTGCCGGACGAGCCCGGAGGTGAAGCCGGATACCGTTCGCACGGCGTCGGCGCGCCGGACGCCCAGCGCGGCCGCGCGGTCGGCGAGCGGGCCGAGCGCGGCGCGGAGCGGCGAGCCGTAGAGCCGCGCCGCCGTCCGCCAGTCGCCGTGCACCTCGACGATCACAGGCGTCTGCGAGCGCGCGAGCTGGCGTGCCGCGAGCGCCGCCAGCCCCTCGTAGGGGCTCTGCGCGATCACCGCGTCGGGGTCGAAGGAGCGCAGCTCGCGGGCCAGGAGGAACGGCAGGCGGAGGTAGAACGCGGCGCCGTCGAGCGCACGCGGCCGGAGCGGCGGCAGCAGCGTGAAGCGCGGCGGCGGCGGCTCGCGCGTGGCCGCGCTGCCGACGACGCGGTAGTCGAGCTCGCGGCCGACCGCCTCGAACTTCCGCGCCTGCGTGACGGAGAGCGGGCTGGCGTAGCGTGTCCGGCCGGCGAAGAGCGCGCGCATCAGGTCACCGCCGCGGCGAGGAGGATCTCGAGCAGCCGGCCGTAGACACGCTCCGGCGCCAGCTCGACCACCGACGGCGCCGACCCCGCGCGCAGCCGTTCGAGCAGCGCGGGCTCCTCGACCAGCCGTCGCAGAGCCGCGGCGAGCGCGGCCACGTCGTGGGGCGGCACGAGCAGGCCGTTCTCTTCGTCCCGCACGACCTCGCGCACGCCGCCGACGTCCGTCGCCGCGACGGGGGTGCCGGCGGCGAGCGACTCGACCGCGCCGTGCGGGAAGTTCTCCCAGGCGGAGGAGAGGACGGAGGCGTCGGCGGCGCGGAAGAGCTCGAGCACCTGCGCGCGCGGCAGGGGCCCCAGGAAGCGTGCGTGTCCCAGCCGCTCGAGCACCGGCCGCTCGGGGCCGTCGCCCGCGAGCACGAACGGGAGGCCCGCGGTACGCGCGGCCTCGATCGCCGTCCCGAGGTCCTTCTGGGCGACGAGGCGACCGGCGTAGGCGAGCGTCGGGCCGTCGAAGCCGAGCCGCCGCCGCAGCTCGGCGCGCGGCGGCAGCCCGTCGACGCTCGGGGCGGGGTTCGGCAGGACGGTCGCGCCGCGGGCTCCCCAGGCGAGCGCGAGCTCGCGCAGGAACGCGCTGGGAGCCACGACGTGCGCCGCGCCGCCCACCACCCGGTCGCGCGACGCGCGCAGCGGAAGCGTACGCAGCGTCCGCTCGCGCTGAAAGGCGGCGAGCGACGCCGCCGTGAGCCCGAGCCGGCGCGCGCGCTCGTAGGCGGGATCGGCGGTGAGCTTGACCACGTACGGCCTGCGCGCGAGCCGGCAGCCTGCCGCGGAGCGGTCGAGCATTCCCGTCGTGTAGACGACGTCGGCGCCGCGGGCCAGCGCGGCGATCCGCGCGACGCCGCGCGCGTGACGCACGCCCGGCGGCAGGCGCCGGTCGACCCACTCGACCGGGTACGGCGCCGGCGCCGGAGGCGCCGCGGCGCTCACGAGCGCGCGCACGCCGTGTCCGCGCTCCAGGAGGAACTCGGCGACCTCCGGCGCGTGGCTCGCCGGACCTCCGACGTCGGGCGGCCAGATTCCCGACACGATCAGGACGTTCACACGACCTCCGCAGGCGCGACGTTCGCCAGGTCGTCGCGAAGCCGGACGAGCAGCAACGCCCAGACGGCGCAGAAGACGGCCGTCGAGACGAGCATCGCGAGCGCGCCGCCGGTCGCGCCCCAGAGCCGACCGAAGACGACGAGCAGCGGGATGAACACCGCCACCTCGACGGCGTGTGACACGACGCGCAGGTTCGGACGCCCGATCGAGACGGGCAGCGTCTTCGAGAAGCCGGAGACGAACTGCAGCGCGCCGACGAACAGGACGATGCGCCCCGCCTGCGTCGCGTGCGCGCGGAAGTCGTGGCTGTACGCGACCTGCATCGCCCAGGGCATCAGGAACCAGCCGACGGGCACGACGACGCACATCAGCAGCGCGGAGAAGACGATGTACCGCCGCAGCAGTCGACGTACCCGGTCGCGGTGGCCGCGCTCGTAGTCCGCGGTCTGCTCCGCGAGCAGGACGAGGCGGGCTGGCGAGCTGATCGCGGCCAGCGCCGTCAGCGGCGCCTGCGCGTTCCGGAAGTACGCGGCCTGTCGGAACGGTGCGATCGCGCCGATCAACCAGGTTCCCAGCGTGGCGCGTCCCGAGGTGAGGCTGGTGGCGGCAGTCGAGCTGACGACGAAGCGGCGGAGGTCGGCCGCGTCCTCGCCGAGCGGACGGCTCTCGTGCAACGGAAACGCACGCCAGGCGCTCCAGCCGGTGGACGTGATCGCGAGCGACGACACCACCTGGCCGGCGAGCAGCCCGACCATCGCCCACAGGACGCCGTGCGTGGCGCCGATCGCGGTGCCGGCGAGGCGGGCGCCCATGCCGACGGTGTAGAACCAGGCGCGGACGTGCAGCTTCTCGCGCAGAATCAACGCGCAGCCGGCGACGGTCTCGGTCGCCTGGGCGAGCGGGACGAAGGCGCCCACGACCAGGGGCGCGACGAGCCCGTGCTCGTGCCAGATCGCGTGCGAGAACTGCGCGAGCACCGCGATCGCGACCAGCGCGAGGACGCCGCCGACGAGCTTGAACGCGAGCGCCACCTCGAACAGCCGCCGCAGCCTGCCCCAGTCCTCGGCGGTGACGTAGCGGAAGCCGAACTTGATCAGCGCCTCGTCCACGGTCAGGTCGAGCAGCATCTGGAAGAAGCCGACGATCGAGAACACGACCGCGAACTGCGCGTACGCGGCGCTGCCGAGGATCTTCGTCGCCGCGATCGTCGTCCCGACGCCGAGCACGGTGGCCGCGTAGACGCCGACGGCCGTCGTCGACCGCCGGCGCAGTGCGCGGGAAGCCATCGCGGCGCGCCATTATAGTCGCCGGGGTTGACGCGCCTGCGCCGGCACCTTCTCCGCGACGCGTCGCCGGGCGGGATCCTGGTCGCGCTCTGCGTCCCGCTGATCTTCCTCTACCCGAACTACCAGCCGGGGCTGACGTTCGCCGGCGTGCACGGCGATCTCTCCGACGCGGCGATCGCCGTCGTCGTCGCGGTAGCCATCGTGCAGGGCGTTCGGCACGGTGCGGCGCCGCTGCTCGCAGGCCGAGCGGTGTGGCTCTGCCTGGCTGCGTTCCTGGCGCTGATCCTCGTCAGCCTCTCCTGGGCCCGCCTGGGCGATCCGAGCTACTCGCTGACCGGCAACCTCGTCAGCGCGCTCAAGTTCGTCGAGTACGCGCTGCTCGCGCCGGCGGCCGCGCTGGCGCTGCGCCGCGCGGCGGACCGCCGCGTCTTCTTCTGGGCGGTCGCCATCTGGTCGGCGTTCCTGACGCTGATCGCGGTGCTCCAGTTCCTCGGCGACGTCGGCACCGTGTACGGCCACCATCCGAACCAGCGCGAGCCGTCGTACCTCGACGAGCACGACTTCGCGGCGTTCTCGGGGGCGGCGGTCGCGTTCGCGCTCGCCGCGCTGCTGGGCCGCCGCGGTCGGCGCCTGGGTGTCGTCGGCGGCGTCGCCGGGGCGCTCGGAATGGCGATCGCCGCCGCTCTCGACTCGATCGGCGGACTGTGGGTCGCGGCGATTGCGACGTGGGGGCTGGCGCGGTACCGCGCGGCGGTCACCGTGCGACGGACGGTTGCGGTCGTCGTCCTCTGCGGCCTGGTCACGTTCGGCGCGGTGAGCCTGCGGAGCTCCTCGATCGCCGCCTTCCTGCGCTTCCTCGGGCTCGAGCAGGAGACCGCGGCGACCACCTCCAACGTCCAGAGCTACGCGCACCGGACGCTGCTCGGCTACATCGGGCTCGAGATCTGGCTCGACCATCCCGTCATCGGCGTCGGCTGGCAGGAGTCGAAGCGGCCGCACGCGTTCGAGCCGCACCTCGCGAGCGCACGCCGGTTGTTCGGCTCGAGCGAGCCGCCCGAAGCGTTTCCCTCTCCGCAGCACATGTGGGGCGTCCAGAACGGGATCATCCAGACGCTCTCCGACCTCGGCATCGTCGGTCTCGTCGTCCTCGTCGCGCTGCTCGTCGCCGTCGTTCGCACGCTGCTGCCGGTGGCGACGCGCGGGCCTCCACCTCTCGGCCACGAGGCGCTCGTCCTCTCGGGGTGGCTGATCATCGGATTCGCGGTCTTCGTCGGGACAGGGCTCATCCCCGGCCTGACCGTCGACGCGCAGCTGTGGTTGGCAGTCGGGCTGAGCGTTGCCCTGCGCCATTCGCTCACACCCGACGGATAACCTCGCGCGGATGCCGACGATCGACGACACGTGGCCGGGTCGCGACCGGCGCCAGCCGCCGCGCTCGCTGGCGAGCTGGTCCATCCGTCGCCCGCTCGCGGACTGGCTGCGCGCCGAAGGGGCCCGCGCGACCGGCCAGCGCGTGCTCGACGTCGGCTGCGGTCCGAAGCCCTACTACCCGTTCTTCGCGAGCGCAGCCGCGTACGTGGGCGTCGACGTGCAGGAGAACGCGGCCGCAGACATCGTCGGCTCCGCGGAGGCGATTCCCGCAGAGGACGCGAGCTTCGACGTGGTGCTCTGCACGCAGGTGCTCGAGCACGTCGACGATCCGGCGGCCGCGGTGCGCGAGCTGCACCGCGTGGCCGCGCCGGGCGCCCGCGTGCTCGCCTCGACGCACGGCGTGATGCTCTACCACCCGAACCCGCACGACCTCTGGCGGTGGACGCACGAGGGGCTGCGCCGGTTGTTCGAGGGCGCCGCCGAATGGAGCTCGGTCGCCGTCGAGCCCGGTGCGGGATCGGCCGCGTGCCTCGCCATGCTGCTCGGCCAGTACGCGCACCTGCTCGCGAAGCGCGCCGGCTTCGCCCGGGCGGCAGGCCCGGCGATCTCAGCCCTCAACGCGCTCGGGGCGGCGCTCGACCGGCGCGCGCCGTTGCTTCGCGAGCCGGTACCCGGTGCGCTGTTCGCCAACCTGCACGTGACCGCGGTGAAGTGAGCAAGGTCCTCGTCACCGGCGGGGCGGGCTTCATCGGCTCCAACCTCGTGCGCGGCCTGCTCGAGCGGGGCGACGACGTCCGCGTGCTCGACAACTTCTCCACGGGCAACCGCGCAAACCTCGCCGGGCTCGACGTGGAGGTGGTCGAAGGCGAGCTGCGCTCGTACGAGCGCGTGCACAACGCCGTGCGCGGCGTCGAGCTCGTCTTCCACCTCGGCGCCCTCGGCTCGGTGCCGCGCTCGGTGCAGGATCCGCTCACGTCGTCGGCCGTGAACGTCGAGGGAACGCTGAACGTGCTGCTCGCGGCACGCGATGAGGGCGTGCGCCGGGTCGTCTATTCGTCGAGCTCCTCGGTGTACGGCACGCGCCGGGAGCTCCCCGTCAGCGAGGGCCTCGCGCCGGACCCCATCTCGCCCTACGGCGTCGCGAAGCTGGCCGCCGAACGGTACTGCGTGTCCTTCGCGCGCGTCTACGACAGCTTCGAGACGGTCGTCGTCCGCTACTTCAACGTCTTCGGTCCGAGGCAGAGCCCGCACTCGCAATACGCGGCCATGGTCCCGCTGTTCATCGACGCGATCGCAGCCGGCCGGGCGGTCGAGGTGTACGGCGACGGCGAGCAGCGACGCGACTTCACCTACGTCGACAACGTCGCCGAGGCGACGCTGCGCGCCGCGGACGCCGGCGGTGCGAGCGGACGCATCCTCAACGTCGCCGCCAGCGCGCCCGCCACCGTCAACGCGGTTGCGGAGCTCATCGGGTCGATCCTGGGTGTGGAGGTGCGCAAGGAGCAGCGGCCGCCTCGGCCGGGCGACATCCGCGACTCCTGGGCCGACATCACCGCGGCGCGCGAGCTTCTCGGCTGGGAGCCCTCGGTCGGCCTCGAGGACGGTCTCCGCCGCACGATCTCGTTCATCCTGGGATGAGCCGCATCCGGGTTCTGCGCGCGATCGCGCGTCTGAACATGGGCGGTCCGACGCTGCACGTCTCCTACCTGGCGAAAGGGCTCGAGCCGCGCGGGTACGACACGACCCTCGTCGCCGGGCAGCTCGCCCGGGGGGAGGACTCGATGTCGTATGCCGCGGACGAGCTGGGGGTCGAGGTCGTGCAGATCCCGGAGCTTCACCGCGACCTGTCGCCCGTGTACGACCCGATCTCGGTGCGGCGGCTGGTGGAGGAGATCCGGCGCGTGCGGCCGCACATCGTCCACACGCACACGGCGAAGGCGGGAGCCGTCGGACGCCTGGCTGCGCTGCTGGCGGGCGACGCGCGCCCGCCGGTCCTCGTGCATACCTTCCACGGACACGTCCTGCGCGGCTACTTCGATCCCGCCCGGACGGCGTTCTTCCGCGAGACGGAACGGTTCCTCGCGAAGCACACGACGCGTCTGATCGCTGTCGGGCCGCAGGTGCGCGACGATCTCGTCTCGCTCGGCGTCGCGCCGCCGGAGAAGTTCAGCGTGATCAGGCTCGGCATCGACCTGGAGGGCCGCGTGGCCGACGGAGCCGGCGGCGCGGAGCTGCGCCGCCTCTTCGGCGTGCCGCCGCAGCGCGTCGTCGTCGGGTGGATCGGACGGATGACCGGCATCAAGCGTGTCCCCGACGTGCTTGCCGTCTTCCGGCGCCTGGTCGACCTGGGCGTGGACGCCGAGCTCTGCCTCGTCGGGGACGGACCGGAGCGGGCCAACCTCGAGGCGCGCGCGAAGCAGCTCGGGATCGCGCGCCGGACGCTGTTCGTCGGATATCAGCGCGAGGTCTCGCCGTACCTCGACCTGTTCGACATGCTGCTGTTGCCGTCGGCGAACGAGGGAACGCCCGTCGTCGCGATCGAGGCGCTCGCGGCGCAGCGGCCGGTCGTGGCGACGAACGTCGGCGGCGTCCCGGATGTGGTCCGCGACGGAGTCGACGGCTTTCTCGCACCGGTCGGCGACGTCGACGCGCTCGCGCGCAGGCTCGCCGACCTCGCCCTCGACACGCAGCTTCGCCTCCGCTTCGGCGCGGCGGGGAGGGAGCACGTCCTGCCGCGCTACCGCGTCGGCAGGCTGGTCGACGACGTCGACCGGCTGTACCGCGAGCTGCTCACGGACGCTGGTATCCCGCTGCCATCCTCATGAACGCCGCGAACGACGGCTTGTGCCTGCCGCCGTACGTGATCAGCCCGGACTGCCAGCCCGCCAGGTTCGGCTCGTCCTTGAGCAGGAACCAGAGCATCATGTCGATGCGCGGGTTCTTCCGGGCGATCGCGAACGCCTCGGTCAGATAGCGCGCCTGCTTCGCCCACGAGACGCCGAAGATGGGATCGGGCGGGTTCGTCTGGTAGCCGTACTCGGTGATCCAGATCCGCTTGTTGCCGTACAGCTGCGTGACGAGCCGGATCAGGTCGGAGATGTTCCCGAGGATCACCGCCGTGGGAGCGGCGCCGCGGGCCCCGACCGGCTTCGACGTCGGCTGCTCGTTCGGGCTGGAGTAGTACGGATGGTGCGCCCAGGCGTCGAACGTCTTCAGCCCGTCTTTCTTCACGGCGCGCAGGAACGCGAGCGGCGAGATCGAGGCACGCGTGCCGCCGGGCTCGTTGTTGCCGCGCGGAGCAGTGCCGCCGCACGCCACGCGCTCGCTCGCGATCAGCGTCGCGTGGATGCCGCTGTAGACGGCGTTGCAGATCTTCGCGTAGTCGATCGGGCTCTGCATGACCCAACCGGAGGACGTGCGACGGTACTGCGGCGTCAGGAAGAGCGGGTTGTTCGGCTCGTTCCACGCGAGCCACTCTCGCACCGGCGGCAGGACGCGGCCGTCCGTTCCGTCCCACGAGCCGCTGTAGCGGCGTGCCGCCGCGAGCGCGAAGTTGCGCAGATCGACCGCGCGGCTGGGCGCGACGTTCATCCCCTTGCCGCCGTTCGCCCAGGACGGGGTGCCGTAGATCGAGAAGAGCACGTGCACGCCCGCCTGCGCGGCGTAGTTGACGGTGCGGTCGTACAGCGACCAGTCGTACGCGGGGTCGTTCGGATTCGTCGCGTTGCGAGGACGCGCACGGGCGACCCCGTACTTGCCGCCCCAGTACAGGTTCAGCCGCACCTCCTGCACGTGCAGCTCCCGGAACAGCGCGAACGTCTTCGGCACGGGCCCGTACAGCGTCTGCGCCTCGTCGTAGATGCCGACGCGCAGGTAGCGCGACGCGCGCGCCGAGTGGGCGGTCGCGGCGACGAGGGCCGCCGAGAGGACGGCGGCGAGGACCCCGGCTCGCCGCATGCTCAGACGGCGGCCGGCTCGCGCCCGAGCGCGCGCAGCCAGCGCCGCAGACCTTCCTCGAGCGGGACCTCCGGCTCCCAGCCGAGCACCTCGCGCGCGCGCGTGATGTCCGGTCTGCGCACCTGCGGATCGTCGATCGGCAGCGCCTCGAACACGATCTCGCTCGACGAGCCCGTGACACGGATCACCGTCTCGGCCAGCTCGAGCATCGTCACCTCGTGGTCCGGGTTGCCGAGGTTGACGGGCAGATGCTCGTCGCTCGTGGCGAGCAGATAGAGACCGCGGATCAGGTCGTCGACGTAGCAGAGCGACCGCGTCTGCGAGCCGTCGCCGTAGACGGTGAGCGGCTTGCCCGCGATCGCCTGGTTGAGGAAGTTGACCGAGGCGCGGCCGTCCATCTTCCTCATTCGATGTCCGAACGTATTGAAGATCCGGGCGATCGCCGTGTCGACGCCCTGCTGCTGGTGGTACGTCATCGTCAACGCCTCTGCGTAGCGCTTCGCCTCGTCGTAGACGCCGCGCGGCCCGATCGGGTTGACGTTGCCCCAGTACGTCTCCGGCTGCGGGTGCACCTCCGGGTCGCCGTAGACCTCGCTGGTCGACGAGATGAGGAAGCGCGCGCGCTTCCACTTCGCGAGCCCGAGCGCGTTGTGCGTGCCGTACGAGCCGACCTTGAGCGAGGCGAGGGGCGCACGGAGGTAGTCGACCGGGCTCGCAAGCGCGGCGAGATGGAAGACGAAGTCGACGGGCTCGTCGATGTGGATCGGCTGGACGACGTCGTGGTAGCGAAACGCGAACTCGGCGCCGTTCCGGATGTGCGCGACGTTCTCGAGCGAGCCGGTCTCGAGGTTGTCGACGCAGATGACACGATGACCCTGCTCGAGCAGGTAGTCGCAGAGATGGGAGCCCAGGAACCCGGCGCCGCCGGTCACGACGGAGGTCGGCATGCCGGAGCATGCTACTCGGCGCACCTCCCGGAGCCCGGCTTCCTCACAAACCCTTACAGATGCTCAGCGAAGGTCCTTGTTCGTCTCCATGTCGAACCACATCGCGAACAGCGTGAACTGGCTACCGGCAATCAGCAGGAGCGCGACGAGCACGATCGTCCCCGCGGTGACGCGGTTGCCCGCGATGCGCAACGCCGTCTCGATCACGCCGAGGACGAAGCCGGCGGCCGTCATCAGGAAGCCGAGCGCGTAGAAGAAGACGAGCGGGTGGAAGTCGCGGATCACGTACTTCTCGCGCAGCCGCCAGAAGAACCCCTTCCACAGGAGCCAGGAGATCCGCGGCACGACCCGGCGGATCTTGATCCCGGAGCGCTCGCCGACCCCGTAGATCGGGCGGGAGGGAAAGTCGCGCACGCGCGCGTTCCAGACGTTCAGGTGGACGAGCATGTCGTTGGGGAAGCCATAGGAGGTGTAGACACGGTCGAGGTCGAGCAGCCGCAGCATGCGCAGCGAGACGACCGTGTATCCCGCCTGCGAGTCGGCGACATGCCAGTAGCCGGACGCGATCTTCGTCAACAGGCTGAGGACCGCGTTGCCGAGGTAACGGCTGCGCGGGATCAGCTCCCACGCGCTGCCGGTGAAGAGCCGGTTCGCCTTCGCGTAGTCGAGCTCGCCGCGAACGACCGGCAGCGCCAGCGTCTCCAGCTCGTCCGGATCCATCTGGTTGTCGCCCGCCATCACCGCCGTGGCCTCGATCCGCTCCGCGAGCGCGCGGCGGTACCCGCTCACGATCGCACCCCCGACGCCGGCGTTGCGCTCGTGCACGACCACCTCGACACGCGGATCCCCCAGCGCACGCGCCCGCTCCGCCGTCTCGTCCGAGGACGCGTCGTCGACGACGAACACCCGGTCGACGAACCCGGGAATCCCGAGCAGCGTGGTCGCGATCAGCTCCTGCTCGTCGCGTGCCGGCACCACGACCGCGACGGTCTTGCCTGCGAGCATCGTCTACGCGACGGCAGGCCGTCTCGCGTCGACGACGATCGCGAGGATCGCGCCGAGGATCAGCCCGACGATGGCGCCGACGATCAGCGAGGTGTTGCGCGAGCGTGCAGACGACTTCGTGGCCTTCGCCGCCTCCACCACCTTCGCGCTCTCCACCTCCTGGGCGAACGCCAGGTTCTCCTGCTGCACGCCCTGCTGCGTCAGCAGGTTGCCCTGGCGTGCGAGGGCCGCGTCGTCCTGCGTCACGAGCAGGAGGCGGTCGACGAGGTCGAGGCTCTTGTCGCTGTTCAGCGCCTGCTCGACGACCTGAAGGCGTGCATTGATCGAGCTGAGCTGCTCGTCGAGGCTCCTGAGCGTCCGCTGGATCGTTTTCACCTTGACGCCGACGTAGGAGGCAGTGGTGTCCTGGACGACGATGTCGGCGAGCGCGTTCGCGGCGGCAGCCACGTTCCTCGGGTGCGCGCCGGTGACGGTGAGCGAGATCAGCGGCGTGGCGCGTGCGGCGCCCGCACCGGTCGCCGCGCCCACCTGAGCGACCGAGACGTGACCGCGCAGCCCGGAAGGCCGCATGTCCGCCTTCGCAGCCGCCTTCGCCTGCGCGTACGCGGAGCTGGTGATCTGCGACACGGCGCGGGGGTTCGTGCCGTAGGACTGGATGAGCGAGCCGCCGGGCGTCGTCGGCTGGCCGAGCGAGATGAGCGCTGAGGCCTGGTAGGTGCTCCCTCCCCGGAATGAGTAGAGCACGCCCGCGATCGCGCCGAGCACGAGCCCGGCGACCGGGATCCACCAGAGCGAGACCAGCGACCGGCGCCAGCGCGCGAGGTCGACCTCGCGCTCCGCAGCCAGGTCGTCGGACGGACGGGGGGCCGTCATGCGGCGGCGACTCTAGCGGAGGCCCATTCCCAGTGCGCGGCGAGCCCTGTCCGGAGGGGCGTGGTGGCACGCCAGCCGAGCTCCCGCTCGATCCGGCCGGTGTCGGCCTTGGTGCGGCGCATGTCGCCCGTCTGCGGCGACCCGTAGCGGACCCTCAGCGTCCGGCCGGCGACGCCCTCGAGCAGCGCGATCGCCTCCCGCACCGTCGCCTCCTCGCCGCCGCCGACGTTGTACGGGCCGGGAGCTGCGCCGAGCGCGCGAATCGTCGCGTCGACGACGTCCGCCACGTACGTGAAGGAACGTGACTGGTTCCCGTCGCCGTACACCTCGAACTCCTCGTCGCGCGCGAGTGCAGCCACCACGCGCGCGAACGCCATGTCGGGTCGCTGCCGAGGACCGTACACCGTGAAGTAGCGCAGCGCCACGGCACGCAGCCCGAAGACGCGGGCATAGGCGTCGTGGAGCTGCTCACAGGCGAGCTTGGTGATGCCGTACGGGTTGTTCGGTCGCGGCGCCTCGTCCTCGGCGGTCGGATAGCGCTCCGCGTCGCCGTAGACCGAGGACGAGCTCGCCCAGACGACGGGAACATCCGCCGCGACGGCTGCCTCGAACACCCGCTGGGTCGCGAGCAGGTTGCGGCGCAGGTAGTCGGGGAAGACGGCGCCGAAGCTGCGCGTGCCGCCCTGTCCGGCGAGGTGGAAGACGCCGTCGAAGCCGGTGAAGTCGAGCGGGTCGTCGGCGAGGTCGAGCCGCCGGACGTCGAGGTCGCGGGCGTTCTCCTCCTTCAGCGCCGGGTTGTAGTAGTCGGTGAAGCAGTCGATGCCGACGACGTCGTCGCCACCGGCGACCAGCGTCTCCGCGAGATGCGAGCCGATGAAGCCCGCGGCACCCGTGACCAGGTAGCGCACCGGCCCGGAGGGTAGCCGCCGCGTCAGCTACCGCCGCTCGACGAGGCCGTAGATCTGTGCGTAGCCGACCAGGTAGAGGCGCTGCGCGTCGGCGACGACCGGCGAGTACTTGCCGTCCGGGAAGCTCCAGACGAGCCGGCCCGTGCGCGCGTCGAGGGCGTAGGTGCGCCGGTTGAGCGTCGCGAAGTAGACGCGCCCGGCGATCACCGTGGGCGAGCCGGAGATCGGTCCGTTGGCGTGGAACTGCCAGCGCACCGCGCCGGTCGCGGCGTCGAAGCAATAGAACGTGTGCGAGTACGAGCCGGCGAAGACGCGGTCGCGCCAGACGGCGGCGGACGAGTAGACGTAGCCGCCGGTCGAGGTCGACCAGCGCAGCTTGCCGCTCGCGGCGCCGAAGGAGTACATCTTCCCGTCGGTCGCGCCGATGTAGACGCGCCCGTACGCCACCGCCGGCGTCGCGTAGAACGTTCCCGTCGAGCCGAGCCGCGGCTGCGCGCTCGCGGACCACAGCACGCGGCCGGTGCGCACCGAGAGTGCCGAGACGTGCCCGGAATAGTCGCCGACGAACAGCCGCCTGCCCGTGATCGCCACGCCGCCCTTCACCTGGCCGCCGAGCTTCGTGACCCAGCGCGTCCTGCCGGTGCGGGCATCCAGCGCCCAGACGCGACCGTTCCAGTCGCCGAGGTAGACAGTGTCGTGCACGACCAGTGGCGACGACTCCGAGGGGCCGATCGTCCGCTGCCAGAGCACGTGTCCGCTCCCGACGGCGAAGGCGACGATCTCGCCGGTGAGTCGCGGATCGGATGCGCGGTTGCACGGCGGCCGGTTCATGAACGCCTCGTAGACGACGTGCGAGTCGACCGCCGGCGAGGCGGCGACGCAGCGATTGGAGGAGTACCGCCAGGCGGTCCGACCGTTGCGCGCGCCGATCGCATAGAGGACGCCTGCGTTGTTGGCGACGAAGAGCCGGCCGTAGGCAACGGCGGGAGGGAACTCGACGAGGTCGTGTGCGTGAAACGTCCACACGCGCCGGAACGGCGGAGCGAGCGAGCTGCCGTTGAGGAAGCGCAGGCGCTCGGGGTCGTAGCCGTACGTGGGCCACGCGACGCCCGGTTCCTTCGGCGGGGGCGGCGCGGCCTGCGTGCTCACGAACTCGATGGTCGACGAGCCGCGGATGTCGCGGCCGGCGTGTCGCACGTAGAGGTAGTAGGCGACGCCGGCGCCGATCGCGGCCAGCACGACGAGCGCCACGACGGCGACGACCGTGCGCCTCAACGGTGCTCCACGGCGTAGACACGCGAGTAGCCGTGCAGCAGCAGCCGCCGACCGCCTCCCGAGACAGGCACGTACTCGCCGTGCGGGAAATCGAGCACCTCCCGGCCGCTGCGCGCGGCGACGCCGAGGATCCGGTGCGCGAACGAGCCGGCGTAGGCGATGCCGTCGACGACGACGGCTGCTCCGGAGATCGGGCCGCCGGCGTCGACCTCCCAGAGGGTGCGGCCGCTCGCCGCGCTGACGGCGTAGAAGACGCCGTTGTACGAGCCGAAGAAGACGCGGCCCGCCCAGACCGCCGGCGACGAGTAGACGTAGGCGCCGATCAGGCGCTGCCACAGCAGCCGGCCCGAGGTCGAGAACGCGGTCAGCGAGCCGCCGTCGGAGCTCGGGACGAAGACGCGGCCGCCGGCGACCGCCGGCGTGCCGTAGATGCGCCCGTTCACGGTGCCGGTCCAGCGCAACGCCCCGGTTCGCGCGTCCAGCGCCAGCAGCCGCCCGCAGTAGTCGCCGATGTACAGCGTCCCGTCCGCGAGCGCCGCCGAGGACGTGATCTTGCAGCCGTCGAAGCGCCGCCACCGGACCCGGTGCGTCCGCAGGTCGAGCGCGGTGATCGTCCCGTCCCACGCGCCGAAGACGTCGACGCTCCCGTCGACGACCGGCGACGACTCGACCGGCGACCCCACGTCGTACCGCCACAGCAGCTTCCCGTCCGAGCGGTCGAGCACCTGGATGTGCCCGTCCATCCCGTGCACCACCAGCTCGTCGCCGAAGACGGCCGGGGACGACGCCATCTTCCCGTTGGGCGTGTCGTGCCGCCACACGACGTCGCCGGTGCGCATGTCGAGTGCGCGTACGGTGCCCTGTGCGTTGGCCACGTAGGCGACGCCGTCCTGCACGACGGCCGGGAACTCGACGAGCGATCCGAGGCCGCGCGACCAGACGACATGGAACGGAGGACGCACGTGGATCTGCGTCTGCGCCTGGGTGCGGCGCAGGTCTGCTCCGTACATGGGCCATTGCAGCGCGGCGCGGTAGATTCGCATCGTCGCGCGCGGATGGGTCCGGAACGGCAGGCGCACCGCCCGCGCCGAGTATCCGGGCTTGCGCACCACGGTCACGAGCGCCGTCCGTCGCCGCAGCTCGAGCGACGCGATTCCGCGGCCGTTCGTGCGCGCCACGCGGCGCCCGACCGCGACGACGGCGCCCGCCACGCGATCGTTCGTGTCACCGTCGACGATGGTCACCTTCACCGCGGTAGGCACCGGCGCCCGCGCCCGCCGCGGCGACGGATGGGTGACGACGGTGGCGCTGCGACGCTCTGCGGATCCGCAGCCGGCGAGCAGCCCCGCCGCCACGACGAGCACGACCGCCCTCTTCACGCCTCCCCGGAGAGCGGCTCGGCTCTCGTGTCGAGCGGCTCCAGCACGCCCTCGACCTCGTGCAGGATCACCTCGGAGAAGAACCGCGTCATCACGACGCCGTCGCGGAACTCGCCGAGCCGCGGCGCCGGCTGCTCGCCGTTCGCGAGCGCGAGCGCGAGCTCCGGATAGCCGGACCCGGCGGCGGTCGGCAGCGGAAATCCGCCGCCGAAGCGAGGGTTGACGTCCGTCACGCGCAGGCTGCGATCCGGCTCCCGGAAGCACTGGACGTTGCCGGGGCCGACGAGACCGAGCTCCTCCGCCACGAGGCGGCCGAGCTCGATCAGGGCGTCGTCGCGGATCGTCATGCCCTTGATCGACTCTCCGCCCTTCGACTCGATCATCGTGCGCGGGATCGCGTTCAGGCAGCGGCCGTCGAGGTCGCAGAAGACGTCGATCGAGAACTCCTCGCCGCGGCACACCGCCTGCACCATCGACTCCACGGGCGTGTGGCGCAGGAACACGTCGAGCTCGGCGCGGTCGCGGGCTCGGTAGATGTGCCGCGAGCCGAAGCCGCGGCGGGCCTTCACCAGCACGGGGTACTCGAGTGCCGCCGGCAGCTCGTCCGGCAGCCACGTCGCCGGCGAGCCGATTCCGCGCTCGCAGAAGAACCGATGGGCGAGGTACTTGTCCGAGCAGCGGTGGATTGCCTCCGGCGCCGGCACGAGCACGACGACGTCGCCGAGGCGGTCACGGCTTTCCGCCAGCACGAGGTGGTCGAGATCCGTGAGCGGGACGACGAGGCGGACGTCGTGCACCTCCACGAGCTCCGCGAGCGCGCCGACGTAGCGAGGGTCGTCGACGCGCGGCACGAGCGCGCGGCGGTCGGCATGGTAGAGCGCAGGCGCCAGCTCGTTGACGTCGGTTGCGATCGTCGTGGCGCCGGCGCGGCCGAACGCGGAGACGATGTCGACGCGCTGTCCGGCGCACGTGAACAGGACCGCCGTCACTTCTCGCGCAGGGTAGCGTCGGCCTCCGACCGCACCCGGATCAAGAGCTGTGGAGATGCGGCGTGAAGACGGGGCCGCTGACGAGCATCAGGTCGCCGTTCGCGTTCCAGGGCTGGTAGCTCGCGACGAGCGCCACCCGGAACCAGCGCGATTGGCTGACCAGCGCCGGATTCGTGAGCGTGAACGAGTTCGCCTGCGTGGTACCGACCCTCTGCATGGTGTCGAGCTTGCAGACGAGAGCGCCGTTCGCCGGCGGATGGCAGCCGTTGTCGAGGTAGTCGCCGGTCATGTAGACGACGTAGCCGGGCTTCGTCGAGCCGACGTCGGGCGTGCGCCACGAGAGCGTGATGGTGCCGTTCCGGTTCCTGACGTCGCGTAGATGGAGCGCGTTCGTCAGCGGCGCCTCCTGGACGACGTTGCCGTCGAAGGCGGCCTTCATCGTGGTCGGGTTCCGCGCCGCGAGGACGAGCGCCAGCGGGATCAGCGCGAGCAGGGCGACCGCGGGCGCGAGGCGCCGCACGTCGAGTCGGCGCGCGGCCGCCGCCGGCAGCGGAGCAGGGCTCGCGAGGCGCCGCCCCAGGCGAGGCAGGCAGAAGGCGACGCCGACGACGAGCAGGATGTAGGCGGGCAGTCCGGGCTCCGCGAGGCGGAAGAAGGTTGCCGAGGGGAAGTCCGAGCGGCTCGAGCTCGCCTTCACGACGCAGTAGCCGACGAACCACACGGCGACGAACAGCCCGCGCAGGGGCGCCTTGCGGATCACGCCGAAGAGCCCGGCCACGCCCAGGAACTCGAGGAAGCGCAGGCTCCAGAAGACCTCTCGGAGGTTCTGCAGCTCGTCGTAGAGGTGGCGCAGGTTGAACGGCAGGTAGCGGCTCGCCGAGAACGCGACGGGATGCGCGCCCGCGGCGAGGTGCAGGTGTTCGTACGAGCTCGACGTGATCGGGAGGTAACCGAGCCCGCGCGCCTTCCAGAGCGTCAGCGTGACCAACGCGGGTATCACGCCCGCGGTCCAGAGACCGGCCTCGCGACAACGGCGGCCGCCGAGCAGGAGCACCGCGACGGCCGGCACGAAGAAGCCGTTCGACGGCTTGACCGCGAGGGTGAGACCACCGAGCAGGCCGGCGAGCACCGCGTCGGTCGAGGAGCGCGTGTCGAACGCCCGCAGGGTCAGCCAGGCGCAGGCGAGGACGGCGACGACCGACGGCAGGTCGGCCATGTTGGCGAAGCCGAACCAGTGCGGCGCCAGGAAGAGCTGATCGAAGACCCAGTGGTAGTTGGGCACGAAGCCGTGCAGCAGGAGCAGCGGCCCGGCCACCCAGAGCGCGGCCGCCGCCCACGCGTAGACGCGGCCGAAGAGGCGATCGGCGAGCAGCCAGAAGAAGATCAGCGCGAGCGGGACGAGCAGCGCCACCTGCAGGATCACGATCACGGCGGCGCCGTTGACGAGCGCCGGGCCGGCGACGAGCGGCACCCACGCGTAGAAGACCGGCAGCGCGTAGCCGACCACTGCCCGCGGCAGCTCGAGGTGTCCGAGCGCCCACTGCTCCGTCCAGTACGAGGTCGCGTCGCCGCCCGAGTACCAGATCCAGCCGTTGTGCGGCGTCCGGAAGCCGAAGTAGAGCGCCTGCGCGAGCTGCAGCGCCACCAGCGCCGCGAGCACCGGCACCGGCCGGACCGCGGTCAGCCGCCGCTCGATCGTGCTGGCGAGGTCGAGCCCACGTTTCGCGACGCCGCTAGCTGCTGACACCTGCGGCGACGTGCTCGCGGTACCAGGCGATCGTGCGCTCGAGGCCCTCCCTGAGCGGCGTCCGCGCGCGGAAGCCGAACAGCCGCTCGGCGCGCGACGCGTCCAGGCTGCGGCGTGGCTGGCCGTTCGGCATCGACCGGTCCCAGACGAGCTCGCCCTCGAAACCCGTCAGCTCGGCGATCGTCCGCGCGAGCTCGTGGATCGACGTCTCGACGCCGGTGCCGAGGTTGACCGGCTCGGGCGCGTCGTAGCGCTCGGCGGCGAGCAGGAGCCCCTGCGCGCAGTCGTCGACGTACAGGAACTCGCGCGTCGGCGAGCCGTCTCCCCACAGCACCACGTCGCCGTCCGCGTCGACCATCTTGCGGATCAGCGCCGGAATGACGTGCGACGTGTCGAGGTCGAAGTTATCGCGCGGCCCGTACAGGTTCGCGGGTAGCAGGAAGATCGTGTCGAGGCCGTACTGCTCGCGGTACGCCTGCGCGCCGACGAGCACCGACTTCTTGGCGACGCCGTAGGGCGCGTTGGTCTCCTCCGGATAGCCGTTCCAGAGCTCGTCCTCGCTGAACGGGACCGGCGTGTGCTTCGGATACGCGCAGACGGTGCCGACGATCACGACCTTGCGCGTCCCGTGCAGCCGGGCGAGCTCGAGCACGTGCGCGCCCATCATCAGGTTCGCGTACCAGTAGCGGCCGGGATTGGCGCGGTTCGCGCCGATGCCGCCGACCTCCGCGGCGAGATGGAAGACGAGCTCCGGCTGCGCGTCGGCGAACAGCCGCTCGGCATCGTCGAGCCGGGTGAGGTCGTAGTCGGCGCGGCGTGCGACGACGACGTCGTGACCCGCGGCCTCGAGCCGCTCGACGAGGTGGGAGCCGAGGAAGCCGCCGCCGCCGGTGACGAGCGTCCGTGTCATGTCGAGGGCGCGGTGGCACGCTCGGGCGTCAGCCAGTCGACGCGGCCGAGCCAGTGCGCACGGTTCTCGGCGTACCAGCGGATCGTGCGGAGGATCCCCTCCTCCCAGCCGATCTTCGGCTCCCAGCCGGTCTCGGAGTGCAGCTTCTGGTAGCCGACGCGCAGCGCCAGCACGTCCGTCGCGCCCGGACGCAGCCGCTGCTCGTTGATCACCACGCTTCGGTCGGCGGGCCAGAAGCCGTGCTCGGCGCCGATCGAGAGGATCAGCGCGCTCCAGTCGCGCATCGAGATGTTCTCGCCCTGGCCGTACACGTACACGTCGCCCGGAATCCCCTTCGCGGCGACGGTGAGATGCCCGCGCACGCCGTCGGTGCAGAAGCAGAAGTCGCGCAGTGGCTCGAGCGCGCCCAGCTCGACCTCGGGTCGCGTCAGCGCCTGCGTGATGATCGTCCCGGTCACGTAGCGCGGGTTCTGGCGCGGACCGTAGTTGTTGAACATCCGCGTCACCACGCCCGGCACGCCGTAGGCGTCGTGGTAGTTCATCGTCAGGAAGTCGGCCGCGACCTTTGCGGTGGCGTAGATCGACTTCGGGTTGATCGGCGAGCGCTCGTGCAGGATCAGCCCGCCGAGCTCGTCGAAGTCGTGGTGGTGCGCGACCGCCTCGCGTACGTTGCCGTACTCCTCCGACGTCCCCGCGGTGTCGAACTTCTCGAGCTCGACGTCGTGGTCGACGATCGACTGGAGGAGATTGAGCGTCCCGATCGTGTTCGCGAACACCGTCTCGTACGGGCGGTGCCACGACTCGCCGACGTGCGCCTGCGCGCCGAGGTGGAAGACGAAGGGCTTGTCGGCCGCGGTCACGAGGTGGTCGCGCACGAGGTAGTCGATCGACGTCTTGTCGGTCAGGTCGGCGAAGACGACCGTGAGCCTGCTCCGTAGATGGCCGATGTTGTTGAGCGCTCCCGACGAGGTCGCGCGGACGAACGCGATCACGTGTGCGTCGAGCGCGACGAGCGCCTCGGTCAGGTGCGATCCCATGAAGCCGTCCGCACCGGTGACGAGGCAGGTACGGCCGCGAAACGCGCGTCCCAGCTCGGCGCGTAGGGCGTCGAGCTCGGGCACTGACCAGCTGGCGCTATCGTCGCCGGGCATCGATGCAGGGTAGTCGGTCAACTGGCCGTAGCACGATCTCGAGCGGGATCCTCACGGGGATCTCGACGGCGGCGGTCAGCGGCTCCGCCGCCGTCGCCGGGATCATTCTCTCGCGCAAGTTTGGGCACGGCGTAAAGACGGACGGCTTCTTCGCCGCCTACGGCGTCTACCTCGCGCTGGTGCTCGTGGCCAACGCCTTGCGCGTCGTCGTCCTGCCGCGGTTCGCGCTCGCCCGCGCGGACGGCCGGCTGCGCGGCGAGCTCGGAACGTGGGCGGCGGCGATCGCACTGCCGCTCGTGCCGGCGGTGGTGGTCGCGCTGCTCTGGCCGCACGGAATCGCGACGGCACTGGCGGGAAACGAGCACGCGCGGCAGCAGGCGGCCGAGCTCCTGCCCTGGCTCGTTCCGGCGGCGGCGGTGCAGATCCTCGCCGGGGTGCTCGCGAGCGCGCTCGCCGCGTTCGACGACTACGCGACGGCCGCGCTCGGCTTCGGGCTCGGCGCCGTCGCGGGGCTCGCCGTGATCGCCGCGCTCGTCGACCACGGCGTGGTTGCGTTCGGCTGGGGCCTGGCGGTGAACGCTGCGATCGCATGCGCGGTTCCGCTCGCGGTTGCGGCGCGGCGCGGCGCCCTGGGACCGCCGGATGCGCGGGTGCTCGTCCGTCTGCACGAGCTCGTCGACGGCGTCGCGCTGCCGCTCGCGCTGCAGGGCTTCTTCGTCGTCGGCGTCCGCTTCGCGAACGGGCTCGGCGCCGGACGCGCGACGACGTTCTCCTACGCGTACCTGATCGCCGCCTTTCTGGTCGCGATCACCGCCACCTCGATCGCGCTCGTCACGACCGTGCCCTTCGCGCGCGAGGGATCGTCGCCGGAGCGCGTTGCGCGCCACGTCGTCGCCGTCTCGTGGCTGTCACTGGCCGTCGTCGCCGCCGCGGCCGGGGTGTTCGCGCTCGCCGGCGAGACGGTCGCTCGTCGCGTGCTCGGCGCGAGCTACGGCGGCTCGACGGGCGCCGAGCTCGGCCGGCTCGTCGTCTACCTCGCTCCGTGGATGGTCGCGTCGGTGGCGGTCACCGTGGCGTTCCCGCTCGTCTTCGTCCGCGGGCGGGCGCGCTGGCTGCCCGCGCTCGCGGTCGCCGCTCTCGGGACGCACGTCCTCGTCGAGTGGGTCGGGCGCGCAGCGTTCGGCCTCGGCGGCATCGCCGCGGGCCTTGCGGTGACGACAGCGGCGGTGCTCGTCGTCCTGCTGGCGGCGCTCGACGCGCTCGGCCGCTCCCTCGCAGGGCTCGTGGTGGCGGCGATCGTCTGCGGCGCGGTGGCCGCGGCCGCGTTCGCCGTGCCGCGGTCGCTGCTCGGCGCAGTCGCGGCGGCGGCCGTCGGCCTCGGCCTGTACGTGCTGGCGCTCGGCCTCTGGCGACCGACCGGTCTGCGCCACGCGTGGGCCTACGTGCGAGCCTTGCAGTAGGTTCACGGCGTGGCGGTCAAGGAGCTCGTCCGCCGGCTGGGGCGCACGACGGTCGGGAAGAACCTGATCCACGCGGCCGTCCTGCGCGATCCCGCGGAGCTCCGCTTCGCGAACGTCGAGTGTTGGCCGGAAGACGTCGGCGGGTTCGAGGATCTCGCGTTCCTGTTCTCCTCCAACCAGCTCAACCACGGCGTCGCGTCGCTGCAGCTGGACGAGGCGGCGCTGCTCTACCGCCTCGCCCTCAGCGTGCAGGTCGGGCCGATCGCCGAGATCGGCCGCTTCAAGGGCGGCAGCACCGTCGTCTTCGCGACCGCGCTGCCGGAGGGAATCGAGCTGTGGTCGTACGACCTGCACGTCGCGCTCCGCCCCGACCTGTCCGGCGAGCAGCTCGACCGCGAGCTGGACGAGGCCTTGCAGCGACTCGGCGTCCGGCACAAGGTGCACCTGCTCGTCGGCGACTCGCGCACGATCGAGCCGCCGCCCGACCCGCTCGAGCTGCTGTTCGTCGACGGGGACCACTCCTACGAGGGCGCGCGCGCGGACTTCGAACGATGGGGCGAGCTCGTCCAGCCGGGCGGGCACCTGCTCTTCCACGATGCCGTCGACACCGGCGGCTACGGCAACGTCTATCCAGGGGTCGCGCGCGCGACGGCGGAGGTGGAGCACGACCCGCGCTGGCGCCGGCAGCCGGGAGCGGGGTCGATCGCGCACTTCCTCAAGGCGTGACGCGCGCGTTCCGCGGTACCAGGTGTCGGCGGAGGCCGGCTCCGCCGGCCCCGAGCCGGCGCGGGCGAGGGACGCGCGTGAAGCTCGTCGGCGTCGTCGTGAACTGGAATGGCGGCGAGGAGACGCTCGCGGCGCTCCGGTCGCTCGCCGGGCTCGAGCGGATCTGCGTCGACAACGGCTCCAGCGACGGCTCGGACGGAGCCGTCGAGGAGCTGCCGGACGTCGAGCTGATCAGGACCGGAGCCAACCTCGGCTTCGCGGGCGGGTCGAACGCAGGCATCCGGCGTGCCCTCGAGCGCGGCGCCGACTGGGTGCTGCTGCTCAATCACGACGCGGTCGCCGAGCCGGGGCTCGCAGACGCGCTGGAACGAGCGGCCGCCGCGCGGCCCGACGCGGGGCTGCTCGCGTGCAAGGTGCTGTTCGAGGACGGCCGCCGCGTGCAGTACGCCGGCGCACGCTTCCGCGCCTGGCTGGGCTACTCGGGTCGACAGACCGGCTTCGGCGGCCACGACCGCTTCCACGAGCCGCGCGACGTCGACCGGGCCGACGGCGCGGCGATGGCGGTGTCGCGTGCCGCCGCCGAGCGCGCCGGCCTGCTCGACGAGGAGCTGTTCGCCTACGCGGAGGACGTGGAGTGGTCGCTGCGTGTCCGCGGCGCCGGCTTCGCCGTCGTCTTCGTGCCCGACGCGGTCGTGCGCCACCGCCGCTCGGCGTCGACCGGCGGGCGGTCGTCGACCACGAACCTGTACTACGACACGCGCAACACGATCGTCGTTTGCGAGCGTCACCGCCCGCTGCCGCGCGGGTTGACGGCGTTGCGACGCGGCGTCGTGGTCGGCGCGCATCTCCTGCAGACGGTTCGCCATCCCGCGCGGACGGCCGCCGCCGCCGCGGTGCTGGAGGGGTGGCGCGACGCGCGAGCGGGGCGGCTCGGTCAGAGAAGCTCGCGGTAGACGTCCTCGGTCGCGCGTGCCGTCGCGTCCCACGAATACCGCGCCGCGTGCTCGAGCCCGCGTCGCGCCCACTCCTCCGGTGCAGCGAGCACGTCTCGCACCGCGTCGACGATCGCGCTCGGGTCGCGTGGGTCGAAGAGGCGCGCGGCGTCGCCGACGATCTCCGGCAGCGCGGCGGCGTTCGAGCAGGCGACGGGGCAGCCGCAGGCCATCGCCTCGAGCGGCGGCTGGCCGAAACCCTCGTAGAGCGAGGGGAACACGAGCGCCGACGCGCGGCGGTACAGGTCGACGAGCTCGCCGTCGCCGACGCGTCCGCGTGCCTCGACGCCGTCCGGCAGTCGTCCGTGCTCGCCGCCGCCGGTGAGGACGAGCCGCAGCTCCGGCCGCTCTCGGCGCAGCTGCGTGAACGCTTCGAGCAGCCGCCGGTGGTTCTTGTGCGGCCATGCTCGCGCGGGATAGAGCAGGAACGGCTCGCGCTCGACGGTCACAGGGTGGAAGCGCGCGTGGTCGATGCCGGAGTGGACGACCCGGATCAGCCCCGGGTCGAGATGGGCGGCCGCGACGGCGCGCTCCCGGACGAAGGCGCTCGGAACCACGACCCGGTCGGCGCCGCGGAGAGACGGCCGCCACGCAGCGGCGCGGAAGAGGAGCTCGGCTCGCGGAAACATGCGCGGCAGGTCGAGATGCTGAACGTCGTGGAGCGTCACCACCGAAGGGCTCAGCCCGCTGGGGATGCGGATCGTGAGGGGATAGTGGACGGCGTCCGCTCCGGCGAGCAGCGCGCGCAGCTCCGCCGGACGCGCGGCGGCGAACGCCATCGCGGCCAGCCGCTCGGGGATCGAGTGCGCGGAGCGGTACGAGCGTGCAACCGACGTCTCGAGCCCGCCGCCGGCGTCCTCCGCGACGGGCGGCACGAGGACGCGGTAGCCCAGGGTTCCCGACCGCGCGAGCCCGCGGAGCAGCTCGCGCACGTAGGTCTCCGAACCGCCCAGCTTGCCGGGCACGAGCGTCAGGAGTGCAATCGCGACCACGAGCGGCGAACCTAGAGGAAACTCCCCTGCGTGCGCGCCGTCGCCGCGATCGTGCTCGCAGTCGCCGCGGCGTCGTTGTTCGCGCTCTCGACCGCGCTGCAGGCGTTCGAGGCGCGCGCGACGCCGCTCGAGAGCGGCTTTCGCCTCGGCTTGCTGCGCCGGCTCGCGACGCGGCCGCGGTGGCTCGCCGGGTCCGCCGTCGGCGTCGCCGCGTGGCCGCTCCAGGCCGGGGCGTTGTCGCTCGGATCGGTGGAGCTCGTGCAGCCGGCGCTCGGCTTCGGCCTCGTCGTGCTGCTCGTGCTGGCGGTGTCGTTGCTCGGCGAGCGCGTCGGTGCACGGGAGGCGGCCGGCGTCGCGGCGATCGCCGTCGCCGTGGGCGTGCTCGGCTGGGCGGCGCCGTCCGGGACCGGACACTTCACGACCGCGGGCGAGGCGGGTGTCGGGGTGTGGGTCTTCTTCGCGTTGGCGGCGCCTTACGTCCTGCGCGCCTTTCGCTCCCGCGGCGGCCTGCTGACGAGCGTCGCGGCGGGGCTCGGCTGGGCCGCGGGCGGGCTCGCGACCGCGCTTCTCGACGACGCGCTCGCCGGGCGGCGCTGGGTGCACGCGCTGCTCTGGGCGATCGCCGTCGGCGCGGCGACATGGGGCGCGCTGCTCGCCGAGATGACCTCGCTGCAGCGCTGGCCCGCGACGCGCGCCGTGCCGGTCTCGTTCGCGCTCGAGATGGTCGCGCCCGCCGCGCTGGCGCCGGCGCTGGCCGCCGCGGGCGGCTCGTTCGCCTTCGGCGGCGCTCCCTTCGCGCTTGCGCTCGCCGTGGCGTGTGCGGGCGCGGCGCTGCTGGGCGGCTCCGGCGCCGTCTCCCGCGCGGTTCGCCCGGGCCCGCTAACAGAGCCGTAACCGCCGCTCTTTACACTTCCGCGCAGTGCCGGAGCGGGAGAGCGATGTCGCGGCGCTCTTCGAGCGTCTGAAGGAGGAGGTGCGCGCATCCGGGCCGCGCGCCGCCGACGTGCCGCCTGCCCAGGTTCGCCTGTCGGCGCGTGACCAGGCGGAGCGGCTGTGGCCCGTCTCGGCGGAGCGGCCGATCGCCGGCAAGGGCGGTCCCGTGAAGGCGGTGTTGCGCCGGCTGATGCGCTGGTACGTCGAGCCGGCGCTCGCCGACCAGCGGGCGTTCAACGACGCCGTGCTGAAGCTGGTCGACGACCTCGACGAGCGTCTCCGCCGGCTCGAATCGCCATGAGCTCGCTCACGTTCCTGGGGCGTTGCCGGAGGCCGGCGGCCGGAGAGGACAGTGCCTCGCACGGCCCCGGAGAGGCGACGGCCTCCGGCGGCGCCAGCCTTTCGCGGAGCCCGGCTTCGCCGGGCGTGAGCGAAAGGCGGCCAGGGACGTGAGGGTCGTGGTCGCGGCGCCGCAGGTGCCGTTCGTACGCGGCGGCGCGGAGGTGATGGTCGACGATCTCGTCGCGGCGCTGCGCGCGCGCGGGCACGAGGCCGAGGCCGTGACGATTCCCTTCAAGTGGTACCCGGGGACGCGCGTGCTCGACCAGGCGTTCCTCTGGCGCCTCGTCGACCTGACCGAGTCGGACGGCCGCCCGATCGACCGCGTGATCGCGACGAAGTTCCCGGCGTACTGCGTGCGCCATCCGAACAAGGTCGCCTGGGTGCTGCACCAGTTCCGGCAGGCGTACGACTACGACCGGAGCGAGCTCGGGCAGTTCTCGGAGAGCGCGGAGGACCGGGCGACGCGGCGGGCGATCGAGCGGCTCGACGCGATCGCGCTCGGCGAAGCGCGCCGCGTCTTCGCCACCTCACGCAACGTCGCGGAGCGCCTGCGGCGGTTCAACGGGATCGACGCGGAGCTCCTGCCGCACCCGCCCCAGTCGCTTCCCTATCGCACCGCCGAAGCCGAGGGCTTCGTGCTCTCGGTCAACCGGCTGGACCGCGCGAAGCGGATCGACCTGCTGATCGAGGCCGCGCAGCAGGAGCCGTCGCTGCGGATCGTCGTCGTCGGCGACGGGCCGGATCTCGGCCGGCTGCAGGACCTGGCGCGAGGGCTGAACGGCCAGGTGGAGTTCGCCGGCCGCGTCGACGCGGAGCGGCTCGCCGACCTGTACGCGCGCTGCCTCGCCGTCTACTACGCGCCGGTCGACGAGGACTTCGGGATGGTCCCCTACGAGGCGTTCCTGGCGGCGAAGCCGGTGCTGACGACGACCGATGCCGGCGGCCCGCTGGAGGTGGTGCGCGACCGTGAGACCGGCGTCGTCGTCGCGCCGGAGCCTGCGCAGCTCGCGCAGGCGTGCGTCTACCTCCGCGGTCACGAGGCGGAGGCGCAGGCGTGGGGGCGTGCAGGCAAGGCGGTCGCCGAGCGCGTCACCTGGGACGCGTGCGTCGACGCATTGCTCGGTTGACGTGAGGGTCGCGTACTACTCGCCGCTCGCGCCCTCGCGCTCGGGTGTCGCCGACTACTCGGCGCTGCTGCTCCCCGCGCTGGGGGAGCGGGTCGAGGTCGTCGTCGCCGAACGCGGTCGTCGCACGCCCGACGCAGACGTCGCGCTCTACCACGTCGGCAACGATCCCGACGCGCACGGCTGGATCGTCGACGCGCTGCTGCGGCGGCCGGGGGTGGTCGTGCTGCACGAGTACGTCCTGCATCACCTCGTCTCGGGCATCACCCTCGGCCGCGGCGACCCCCGCGGCTACCTCGACGCGATGGAGCGGGAGCTCGGCGTCGTCGGACGGCTGCTCGGCCTCGGCGTGCTCGACAACCTGCTGCCGCTGCTCTGGGAGACGCAGCCGGAGCGATTCCCGCTCGCCGGCACGGTGCTCGACGCCGCGCTCGGGTTGATCGTGCACTCGCGTTACGTGGAGCGGGCCGCACGCGCCGCCGGCTACCGGGGTCGGGTCTGGCGCGTGCCGCATCCGGCCTGGCCGCCGCCCGAGGTGGCGCCGTCGAACGAGCTCGCGGGCGAGCCGCTGATCGGCTGCTTCGGGTTCCTGAACATGAACAAGCGGATCCCCGAGCTGCTCGAGGCGTTCGCGTCGCTGCGTCGGCAACGCCCGGGCGCGCGGCTCCTGCTCGCGGGGGCGGCGGGCGAGCGCTTCGACGTCACGCGGCGGCTCGAGCGCCTGGGGCTCGCCACCGCCGACGGCGTCGTGCGGCTCGACTACGTGCCCGAGGAGCGGATGTGGTCGCTGATGGCGGCCTGCGACGTGCTCGTCAACCTCCGCTTCCCGACGATGGGCGAGACGTCGGGCTCCGCGATCCGTGCGCTGACGCTCGGCAAGGCGCTCGTCGTCTCCGACGTCGGCTGGTTCTCCGAGCTGCCGGACGGAGTCGCGCTGAAGGTGCCGGTCGACGAGCACGAGGTTCCCTTGCTCGAGGCGGCGCTCGGCCTCGCGGCCGACCACGCGGCCGAGCTCGGCGCCGCCGCGCGCGAGTACGTTCAGCGGGAGCACTCGCTCGAGCGCGTCGCCAACGCGTACGCGGCCGCGCTCGAGACCGCGGCCGGCGGCGACGCCGTGGACGACGCCGTCCTGTGGCGGATCGCGGAGGCTGCGGCCGACGTCGGGATCGACGACCCGGCCCACCTCGCGCGCGCGGCCGTCGAGGCCGGCATCGTCGCGGGACCGCGAGCGTGACAGCGGTTGCGGCGGTGAGGGCCCGCGCCCTCGGCGTGCCCGCGTGGCTGTGGCTCGGCGCCGTCGTGGTCTGCTCGGCCGGCGTGCGGATCGCGCTCGGCCGCCAGATCGTCGCGCCGTGGATCATGGTCGACGAGCTCGTCTACTCCGAGCTGGCGAAGTCGTTGGCCGCGACGGGCCACTTCGACATCCGCGGCGTCCCCTCGAACGGCTACGGCTTCGTCTACCCCGCGCTGATCGCGCCCGCGTGGAAGCTGTTCGGCGCGATGCCGACGGTCTATGCGGCGGCGAAGGCGATCGACGCCGTCGTGATGTCGCTGGCCGCGGTGCCCGCCTACTTTCTCGCGCGTCGGCTGCTGACGCCGGGACTCGCCCTCGTCGCCGCCGTGCTGACCGTGCTGGTGCCCTCGATGCTCTACACGGGCACCCTGATGACGGAGAACGCGTTCTACCCGCTGTTCCTCGTCGTCTGCCTCGCGCTCGTGGTGACGCTCGAGCGGCCGACCCCGCGGCGGCAGGTGGGGCTGCTCGTCCTCTGCGGCCTCGCGTACGCGACGCGACAGCAGGCGATCGCGCTCGTCCCGGCGGCGGCGGCAGCGCCCGTCCTGCACGGCTTGATCGAGCGCGACCTGCGCCGCCGGCTGCGCGCGTGGCTGACGCTGTACGCGCTGCTCGCCGCGGGCGTGGTCGTCGTGCTGGCCGCGACGGTCGCGCGCGGACGCTCGCCCCTGACCCTGCTCGGCGCCTACCGCGTGGCGACGAGCGTGCCGTACTCCGCGACCTCGGTCCTGCACTACCTGCTCTGGCACGTCGCTGAGCTCGACCTCTACGTCGGCGTGATCCCCTTCGCCGCGCTCGTGGCGCTGTGGGTCGCTCCGCGCGCCGCGTCGCCTGCGGCGCGCGCGTTCGCCGCCGCAACCTTCCCGGTGACGCTCTTCCTGCTCGTCGAGGTGGCGCTGTTCGCATCCACGCAGTCGGGGCGGATCGAGGAGCGCAACATGTTCTACCTCGCGCCGCTCGCGCTGATCGCGCTGGTCGGACTTGCGGCGGGAGACGTCGTGCCGCGCGCCTGGCCCGCCGTCGCAGCCGGCGCCGTCGCGGCCGGCGTGCTGCCGGTGGCGATCCCGTTCGCGCGCTTCGTCAACCCGACCGCGGTGTCGGACACCTTCGCGCTGCTCCCCTGGTGGTGGGTGCAGGACCGCGGGATCCACTTCGGCACGTTGCGGCTCGTCGCGCTCGGCGCAGGCGTTGCTGCAGCGCTGCTCTTCGTCGTCGTCCCGCGCCGGGTGGTGCTCGTGCTGCCGCTGCTCGTGGCGGTGTACTTCGGGCTCACCACCGCGGTCGTCCAGAACGGGCGGCACGGGATCCGGCAGGCGGCCGCGGGGAAGCTGTGGGCCGGGATCAAGGTCGCGCATCCCGACTGGGTCGACCGCGCCGTCGGTCGCGGCGCGGACGTGACACAGCTGTGGGCAGGCGGCGTCGTCGAGACGGTCTGGGAGAACGAGTTCTTCAACCGCAGCATCCGCCGCGTCGTGCACGTCGGCTACCACCCCGACGACGTGCTGCCGGCGACCACGGTGCGCGAACGCCCCGACGGCGTGCTCGTGCACGGGCACGACACGCCGCTGCGCGCCCGCTACGCCCTGGTGGCGTCGACGCCGACGATCGCCGGCAGGACCGTCGCGTCCGATCCGGGAACGGGGATGCGGCTCGTGCGCGTCGACGGACCTGTCGTCGTGCTCACCCGGGTGACGGGCCTCTACCCCGACGCCTGGGCCGGCAAGCGCGTCACCTACCTGCACCGCCGCTGCGGCGGCGGCTACGTGTCGGTCGTGCTGCAGGAGGACCACAGCCTCTTCACCGCGCCCCAACTGGTGACGGCGACCGCGGGCGGCAAGGTCGTCGGCCGGATCCGCGTCCCGCCCGACGGCGAGCAGCATCGCTTCCTCGTGCCGCTCGCTCGTGTGCCCGGTGGGCTCTGCACGGCGACGTTCACCTCGGCGAGGTTGCGCGTGCCGGCCCGGGTCGAGCCCGGCTCGTCCGACACGCGCGCCCTCGGCATCCGCTTCCTCCGTTTCGACTACTTGCCGTGAGGATCGCGTTCGATGTCAGTCCGCTCTCGCACGAGCGGACCGGCGTCAACAACTACATCCGCGGCTCGCTCGACGGGCTTGCCGCGGTCGCGCGCGAGCACGGCCACGAGGTGGTCGCGTTCGCGCCGACGTCCCTCGCAGGGCCGCGTGCGATCCGCGAGGCGCTGGCCGGGGTCGACGTCGAGCTGCGGCTCGTGCGGCTGCCGGGCGCGCACGCCTGGCGAACCGCCTGGTCCGTGCTCGGCTTCCCGCCGGCCGAGCGCTGGCTCGGGCCGCTCGACGTGCTGCACTTCAGCGACTGGATGTTCCCGCCGCAGCGCGGCGGCGTGCGCGCGACGACGATCCACGATCTCGTGCCGCTGCACCATCCGGAGTGGACGACCGGCCGCACGCGCGCGATGCACGGCCGCAAGTACCGCAACGCGGCGCGTTCCTGCGACGTGATCTTCGTCAACTCGGCGTTCACGGCGGACGACGTCGCCCGCACGCTCGGCTTCGCACGCGAGCGAATCGTCGTCGCCCATCCCGGCGTGGGCGAGCCGTTCGGCGTCGAGGGCGAGGCCGCCGATCTCGGCGCTCCGTACGTGCTCACCGTGGCGACGCTCGAGCCGCGCAAGAACCTGGCGACGCTCGTCGACGCGTTCGCGCTGCTCGACGACGGTCTCTCGCTGGCGATCGTCGGCGGACGCGGCTGGGGGCAGCAGCCGCAGCTCGACCGGCCGGGAGTGGTGCGTCTGGGCAGAGTGGAGGACGACGAACTGGCGCGGCTGTATCGAGGCGCTGCCGCCGTCGTCTACCCGTCGCGTTTCGAGGGCTTCGGCATGCCGATCACGGAGGCGATGGCATGCGGCGCGCCGGTCGTCGCCTCCTCGCACGCTTCGCTCGACGAGGCCTGCGGAGACGCAGCGGTTCGCGCCGACCCGGAGCGGCCCGAGGCGATCGCCGCTGCGATTCGCGACGCGATCGCTCGCGGTGACGAGCTGCGCGCGAAGGGGCTGGAGCACGTGCGGCAGTTCTCCTGGCGTCGCGTCGGCGAGCTCTTCCTGGAAGGGTACGAGCGATACGCGTAGCGCTCGACACGACGTCGCTCCGCCAGACGCATGCCGGCACAGCGCGCTACGTGCGCGGCCTGCGCGACCATCTGGACGTCGAGCTGTCCGAGCTGTCGTTTCCCGCGGGCTCGCGGGTGGGCGCGGTGGCCGCGGACGTGGGCTGGTACCCGCTGCTGCGTGCACCGCGCGATGTGGACGTGCTGCACTGCCCGACCTTTCGCGGCCCGTTCAGCTCGCGGACGCCGCTCGTCGTGACCGTGCACGATCTCGCCGTGCTGCGCCACCCCGAATGGTTCAACCGCTGGACGGCGACCTACTCGCGCTACGCCGTGCCGCGCGTGGTGCGCGCGGCGGCGCGCGTGATCGCCGTGTCGGACTTCACGAAGCGCGAGCTGGAGGAGCTGCTCGGCGTGCCCGCAGAGCGGGTCCGCGTGGTTCCGAACGGCGTCGAAGAAATCTTCACGCCCGAAGGCCCGCGCGCGGAGGGCAACTACGTGCTCGCGGTGGGGACGCTCGAGCCGCGCAAGAACATCGAGCGGATCGCGCGCGCGGTCGACTGCGAGCTGCGGGTCGTCGGCGCCCGCGGCTGGGGCGGCGTCGACGCTCCCGCGAACGCGACGTGGCTCGGCAAGGTCTCGGACGATGAGCTCGCGCGGCTCTACCGCGGCGCGCACTGCCTCGTCTACGCCTCGCTGTACGAGGGCTTCGGCATCCCGGTCGCCGAGGCGCTCGCGTGCGGCTGCGCCGTCGTCACCAGCGAGGGCTCGGCGATGGCGGAGATCGCAGGCGACGACGCGACCTACGTCGACCCGCTGGACGTCGACTCGATCCGTGCCGGGATCGCCCACGCGCGGGCGCCGGTCCCGCGCCGCGTCGCGTCCTGGACCGAGGTGGCCGCGCGGACGAAGGCCGTGTACGCGGAGGTCGCGTGATCGTCGTCGACGCCGACGTGCTCGGCCGCAACCGCACCGGCGAGGAGACGTACGTCCTCAACCTGCTCCGCCAGCTGCCGGCCGCCGCGCCCGACCTCCGCTTCGCCGCCGTGACGCGGCGCCCGGATCTCGTGCCGCCCGAAGTGGAGCCGATCGCGCTTCCTGCACGGTCGCAGGAGCTCCGCATGGCCTGGTCACTGCCGCGGTTGCTGCGCCGGCTGCGCCCCCAGCTCGCGCACTTCCAGCACGCCCTGCCGCTCGGCTGGACCGGGGCCAGCGTCGTCACGTTGCACGACCTGCACTTCGAGCGCGATCCGAGCGTGATGGGCCTGCTCGACCGGCTGACCTTCAAGACGGTCGTGCCGCGCGCGGCTCGGCGGGCCGCACACGTCCTCGCGGTGTCGGAGCGGACGAAGCGCGACGCGGTCGAGCTCTACGGTCTCGCGCCGGAGAAGGTGACGGTGACCCCGCACGGCGTCGACCCCGCGTTCGCCCCCGGGGGCGAGCCGCAGGGGTACGCGCTCTTCGTCGGCGCAGTGCAGGCGCGGAAGGATCCCCTGGCCGCGCTCGCGGCGGCGCGCGCGGCCGGGCTGCCGCTCGTCGTCGCCGGGCCGGAGAAGGAGCCTCCCCTCGCGCGGCGGCTGCGCGAGGGTGGCGCCGACCTGCGCGGGTGGGTCGAGACGCCGCAGCTCGCGGAGCTCTACCGAGGCGCGGACGTCGTGCTGCTGCCGTCGCGCTTCGAGGGCTTCGGCCTGCCGGTCGTCGAGGCGATGGCCAGCGGGACACCGGTCGTGATCTCCGCCGATCCGGCGCTGCGCGAGGTCGCGGGCGAGGCCGCCGCGCCGTCGATCGAGGCCGCGCTCGCCGAACGCGAGCGGTACCGGCGGCTCGGCCTCGAACGCGTGCGCGCCTTCTCGTGGCAGGAGACCGCGCGGCGGACGGTCGAGGTGTACCGCTCGGTGCTTGCGTGAGGAGACTGCTCGTCGCCGTGCTCGCGCTGCTCGTCGCCGCGTGCGCGGCGGCGATCGGCCTCTTCGTCGTCGACCACGGGGACCACCCGATGCAGGCCGACGCCGTCTTCGTCATGTCCGGCTCCCCCACGCGACTGCCGCTGGGCATCAAGCTCGTGCACGAGGGCTACGCGCCGCTCCTCGTCGTCTCCCGCAGCAAGGACGCCGCCACGAAGCTCGAGCAGGAGACGTGCGCGCACCGGTTGCACGTGCGTGTGCTCTGCATCCAGGCGCACCCGTACTCGACCGTCGGCGAGGCCGAGACCATCGCGCGTCTCGCGGCTGTGCGCGGCTGGCGGCGGCTCGACGTGGTCACGTCGCAGTATCACGTCGTGCGCGCGCGGATTCTCATCCGCCGCTGCTATCACGGCGCGCTGCGCGTGGTCGGTGCTCCGGATCAGCTTCTGCTGCTGCCGATCGACGTCGCGCTCGAGAGCGTCAAGCTCGTCTACCACGAGCTCGTCCACCGGGGCTGCTAGAGGGGCAGGGTGCCGAGACGTCGCGACATCGAGTCTGTCTGCCTGATCGGGTCGGGTCCGATTGTGATTGGGCAGGCGGCGGAGTTTGATTATGCGGGGTGTCAGGCGTTGAAGGTGTTGCGGGAGGATGGGTTTCGGACGGTGGTGGTGAATTCGAATCCGGCGACGATCATGACGGACGCGGCGTTCGCGGATCGCACGTACATCGAGCCGCTGGATCTCGAGGGTGTCGTCTCGGTGCTGCGGCGGGAGCGGCCGGATGCACTGTTGCCGACGATGGGTGGACAGACGGCGTTGAATTTGGCGCGGGCGCTTCATGGGGAGGGGGTGTTGGCGGAGCTGGGGGTGGAGCTGATCGGCGCCGACGTCGACGCGATCGCCCGGGCGGAGGATCGGTTGTTGTTCAAGCGGGCGGTGGAGTCGTGTGGGTTGAGGGTGCCGTCGTCGCGGGT
>Ga0070739_10001013_pt1 | contig 45346 bp, 34 predicted proteins | sample Coa_R1_7_FD_66445 | JGI IMG/M metagenome (GOLD analysis project Ga0070739, IMG submission 66445) | Surface soil microbial communities from Centralia Pennsylvania, which are recovering from an underground coalmine fire - Coalmine... | ecosystem: Environmental > Terrestrial > Soil > Unclassified ...
CCAAAATTCGTTCCTCTTTCAGGCTGTCTGCCTAGCTATACTGGTTGGGCTGGCAGTCCTGTGGTTCGTAATCGCCCGAAGGTTTGCCTTCTGATTGGGTGAAAGTCGTATATAAATGCCGAAAATCTCTCTTCAATGATAGACTAAAGCTCTGCGACAAAAGCTCGAAGTCCCATCCACTCAGGTCCGCCCGTGAGGGCAGCGACGAAGGAGCGGGGGCGTAGCTGCCTAGGAGGCGGGCAACCTGAAGGTTCGACAGAGACCCGTGGGCGGCCCGGTAACTCCCGGTTGACAGCGGAGAGGGATAGCGGGTATGCTCTTCCTATAAACATGACCGGCGGTCAGGATTTGAGGAAGGGCGAGCATGCAAGACGTATCGGCAGGCGATTGCGAGGGGGAAGGAAGCGAGCATCCGGCGATGAACTGCCCGGTGGCTCTCTCCCGCCGAGAGCGCCGCCGCACGGAGACACGCGAGCGCCTTCTGGAGACGGCCCTGCGCCTGCTATCCGAGCGAGATTTCGACGCCGTGACTGTGGAGATGATTACCGAGGCCGCCGATGTGGGCAAGGGGACCTTCTTCAACTACTTTGCCAACAAGGAGGCTATTGTCGCCTACCTGTTCGAGTCTCGCCTGTGTCTTTTGAAGGAGATCCTGGAGTTTATACCGAGCAGCCTGTCCATCGCGCTTCCGGAGGGTATGCCATGGGAGCGGTGCGCCGCGCATGGCACGGTGGGAGGGCCGATGTGGCAACGAATCGTGGGGATCACGCATCTGATGTGTGAGCTGGACGGGACGAGCAAGCGGCTGCAGCGGACGCTGCTCTCTCTCGCTCTCACCAATGACGCGGTGCGCGCAGCCAGCCTCAGCAAGCGCGGGAGCATTATCGCCGTTGGCGGGGAGCTGGTGCGCGCGGCTCAGGCCGCCGGGGAGTTGCGCGCCGATCTGTCCGCCGAAGCCCTGACCGACTACCTGATCAATCTCTACTTCAATGCGCTGTACGCCTGGTCTCAGTCTGATTCGGACGAGAGTCTGCACGCGGTCATCGAGCGCACCTATGCGCTGGCCTGGGAAGGCGTGAAAAGCTGACCGGGTGAACCCTAAGGTTCGATGAGAGGGTGAGAAATAAAATTCCCCCTCTCCTTGCCAAGGAGAGGCAGGGCCGCAAGACCTGTGGTGAGACGGGGGTGAGGGTCTCACCCGGTCATAGAAAAGAGAGAGGGATGCTTCGATACCATTTGCGAGCCAGGATGCCGCTCAGAGTCTCGCGGCGCATGGGAGAACGAGGATGGGCAGGCGCTATCCGCGGCGATAGCCCGTATGTCCTGGCGCACAGAGGAAGAAAGATAGGGCTGACAGCCTGCTTTGCCGTGCTCTGCGGGACCGCTGCGGTCGTCTGCATGGCACAGACCCAACCGCAGACACCGCCGCCCAACACCGCCGTTGCGCCGTCGCAGACGCCCCCGAGCGGAGTCATCACCCTGCCGCAGACGCCACCGCCCACCGGCATGCAGGCGCCGCTCCCGCGTCCGGTCCGACCGGTGCCGCCGCCGGATGCGCCTGCGCAGTCTTCTCCGACCCTCGTCCAGCTTCTGGGCCGTATGCCTCCTGGTCCGCTGACCCTCGACGATGCGGTCGCCATCGCGCTGGCGACCAACCGGTCGTTGGCGCTGGCGGGCGAACAGGTGCTGTTCACGCAGGGCCGTACCGCCGAGACACGCGCCGCCTTCAATCCCACCCTGGGCGGCACCTTTACCTTTACACGCTACAACCAGGGACAGAGCGTCACCTTCGGCGGGCAGCATATCGTCATCCTGCAGCAGTACCAGGAACAGCTTGGCATTCAGGCCACGCTGCCCATCGACATCGCCGGGCTGCTCCGCGCGGCGACCCAGCAGGCTCAATTTCAGGAGGTTGCCGCGCGCCTGGATGTCAACCGCACGCGCAACCAGATCGTTTCGGACGTCAAGACCGCTTTCTACAACGTGCTGCGCTCCCAGGCGCTGGTGACCGTGGCTACGGAGACGCTGAACGACGATCTGGCGCGTCTGAGCGACGCTCAGAAGCGGTACACAGCAGGGATCGCCGCCCGATTCGATGTCATCCGTGCCCAGACCGACGTCGCCAGCGCCCAGCAGCAGCTTATCCAGGCGCGCAGCAACGTCAGCCTGGCGCTGGCCTCGCTCAACAACACCATCGGCATCGACGTCAACACGCCCACCAGCGTGACCGACCAGGGGGCGGTCGAGAATCCACCGGGCGTGGCCCCGCCCAACGCGCCGCCGCCCACGCCGCAAGGGCTGACCCCGCAGACGCCGGAAGGCGGCGCTCCTCCCCAGACGCCCCCCGTAAACCCGGCGGGCGCGGTGCCTCCTGCAACGCCGCCCGGGTCGGCGCCAGCCACCCCGAGCGCGATCCAGACCACCTTCGATACGCTCGATCTGGGGCCAAATTATAACGCGGTGCTGCAGGAGGCGCTGAATCTGCGGCCGGAGATCATGGAGGCAAATGCCAATATTGCTGCCGCCCAGCAGGGGATCGCGCTGGCGCGGCGCAGCCAGATGCCGAGCCTGGGGCTCACCTATGGCCTGGTCTACGTTCCGAATACCACCGCCTTCTCGACCAATAATCTGACCGGCCAGCTCATCGCCACGCTCAGCGTTCCGATCTTCGATGGTGGCATCGCCCGCGCCCGCGTCGAGCAGGCGCGGGCCAACGTCGCCACGGCGGAGACGGACCGGCGGCAGACTGTGGACCTGGTAAACCTGCAGGTGCGGCAGGCGTATTTGACCCTGATACAGGCCCGGGACCGGGTGGCCGTGGCGAATCAGGCGCTGGCGGAAGCGCAGGAGTCGTATCGATTGGCCCGTGTGCGCTATAATGCAGGAGTCACCTCGCTGCTGGAAGTCAGCGATGCCCAGGCGGCGCTGACACAGGCAGAGAGCAACCAGGTCAACGCGCTCTACGACTACAATAACGACCGCGCCCTGCTAGATCAAGCCGTCGGGCGCTATGCTTATATCGGCAGTGGGCCAGGCTACCCGGCGCCGCCCCCGCCAAAAACGGCCGGCGTCACCGGTACTGGGGCTGGTAGATGAGAGAAGCGAGATAAAGTCCTCGTAATTTGGAAGAGGGATAAGAATGAACGATCGTACCTATGTGGGGCTGGCAGTCATCGTGGCGACCGGGATCGTGCTGGCGGGATGCCATCGCGGTGGGCAGGCGGCGGCGCCACCGGCCACGGCACAGAGAGCGGCGCAGCAACTGGCTACCGAGGTCAGTGTGACCCCCGCTCGAACGGCCACGATCTCCGAGACAGCCGAGGTGACTGGCTCTCTGAGCGCCCTGCACGACGTTACGGTCGGCGTCAAGAACGGGGGTAAGGTTGTGGCGGTCTATGCCCGTGAGGGCGACATGGTGCGCGCCGGACAGACGGTGGCTCAGCAGGACACGAGCGATCTGCAAGCGCAGTTAGAGCAGCAGCAGGCCAACCTCGCCTCCGCCCGCACGAAGCTGGAGCAGGCGAAGGTGGCCTACCAGAACGCTCTGACAACGCTCCAGTGGACCAAAGACCAGACCTCTGCCGCCGTGCGTCAGGCGGAGGCGGCGCTGGAGGCCGCGAAGGAGCAGGCCGCCGTCGTCAAGGAGGGGGCGCGCCCGCAGGAGCGCCAGCAGGCCCAGGAGACGGTCGCCGCCGCGAAGGCCGAGCGCGACCAGGCCCGCTCCGATCTGAAGCGCTATGAGGACCTCTACCGCCAGCAAGCCATCTCCGCCCAGCAGCTCGATCAGGCGCAATCGGTGGCCGATTCCGCCGAGGCGCGCTACAATTCCGCCGTGCAGGCGCTGAGCCTAATTCAGGCGGGATCGCGGCCCGAAGACATCCGCCGCGCCCAGGCGGCCGTCGATCAGGCCAACCAGGCGCTGGCCGCCGCCCAGTCCAACCGGGACCAGGTCAACATGCGCCGCGCGGACGTGGATACCGCGCGTGCCGGCATTCTCGCCGCAGACGCAGGCGTCCACCAGGCCCAGGCCGCCCTGCAGTTGGCCGAGCAGGCGATTCGGGACGCGGCCATTCGCTCGCCGATCACGGGTGTGGTGGCCGAGCGCAAGGTCGAGCCGGGGATGCAGTTGACGACCGTCAAGCCGGACGTCATGCGCATCGTGGCGCTGGACGCGATCTTCTTCGATGCCCAGGTCTCGGAAACGCAGTATGCCGCCATCCGCGCCGGTCAGCTGGTAACGGTCACGGTAGATGCGCTGCCGAGCCGAGCTTTCCACGGCGTGGTCTCCAAGATCTATCCGGTGGCCTCCACGGCGCGCAGCTTTACAGTCCGCATCAGCATCCGTAATGAGGGCAATCTCCTGCGGCCCCAGATGTTCGCGCGGGGGAGGATCGACCTGGCTACGCACAACAACGCCATCGTCGTGCCACATGACGTCGTGCTGGACTACAGCGGCACGGGCGGGCGGGTGTTCGTCGCCGTGTCCAAACCGACCGGCACGGTGGCCGAAGAGCGGAAGGTACGCACCGGCTTCGAGACGCCCCGGACGATCGAGATCCTATCGGGGATACGGCCCGGAGATCGGGTGGTCACGAGCGGCCAGGCGCAGCTTCAGGACGGCGACAAGATTCAGGTCCTGCCAGGCAGCACAGGTCCGACCTCTGCCGATGGGACTCAAACAAGCGCCGTTATGCCGTAAAGCCGGGCCATGAAGTACCCGTCTGACCCTCATAGACCTCACCCCTAACCCCTCTCCTTCGTAAGGAGAGGGGAACATAAACCGTCCTGCGGACGGGAAAGTCAAAAGCGTGTCGCATAAATAAAAACTTATATAGGCTCTTAGCAACAAGTTACCCCTTGCCTCCTAGGAGGCAAGGGGTATTTGCTTTAATGGCGAAGTAGTATCCGCAGTAACAACCCCCGACGGCATCGGAGCTCCCAGCGTGCCAGCAGGTAACCGAGCGCTGCCCCTGCCAGCACATCCCGCACGTGATGGCGGTCACGGAGAATGCGCGATAGGCCGATCAGCGCGGCGCCTGCGTACCATAGGGGCGCTTCCCGACGGGCAAACGCGCTCGTGGTTGTCGCCGTGGCGAAGGATTCGAGGGTATGGCTGCTGGGAAAGCTATTCGATTTGGAAGAATCCGGCCGCTTCTCATTCGTCAGAGCTTTTAGCCCGTAGGACAGCAGGCTGCCGGTACAGAGAACGTCCAGCGTGCGCAAGCTTCCGGCCTGCGCCTTCTTGCCGTCTTTTACGAGCGGCAGCACGATGGTAGTCAGTAAGTATAAGCGATAGGCTATATTGGACATGGCTTGCCTGTCTTCTCTCCCTCGAATGCAGAGCAGGGGAGCAAAAACAGAGCGGGGCAGGGGCAATGCATTGCCCCTGCCCCACAATGGTGGGCCGGAGGCGATGCGGCCTACCGGCCGGTGTCCGCAGGATCGCCGTAAGGATCCTGGCTGGCCGGCAGCACGTTGGCGAAGCGGCCCCCCGCCTGATTGGCAGGGTCCCCATAGGGATCCTGGCTGGCGGGCCGGACATTATGGAACTGATCCGCGGGATCGCCATACGGATCTTGACTGGCCGGGCGTATCTGCTGGCCTGTATTGGCCGCATGCTGCCCGAAGAGGTCTTCGATCTGATTGAGCAGTCCGCCGGGATTGAACCCGGTATCCTGCTGCTGGTTCGCATGGTTGAGGACGGCGCCCTTCACCTGCTGTAAAAGCCAATCCAAACTCATGATAAATCTCCTTCTATCGTCTTACCGAGCAACGATCCGACGCCCGGAAATCCCTCCCTGCGCCAGGCCGTTCTCCGATCGGGGGCTATGCAAACGCGCCCATGCTGCCGTATTGACACTTACCCGGTCGGCTCTTGAACGGTCCCGTAGCTCTGGCCGGTGGGCTGGTTGTTATAGCCCTGATACTGGCTATAATCCTGCGCCTCCGATGCGGGGACCTGCACGGGCGTGACCCAATGCGCCTGGTGGGTCTGCGGGTCGCGATAGTAGACGCGTCCGTTCTTCGACAGATAGTACTGCACCTGCTGGTTCTGCTGCTTCTGGTGATGCTTGTAGAGATAGTAAAGCAAGGCCGCGCCGGCCAGAATAACTACTTTCTGTTTGGTGGTCAGGCCCGCATGCTGCGGCTGCGGGGCTGCCGTGGAAGGTGGCGCCTGCCCTGTCTGTGTATTATCCACAGGCGGTGGGATGTTCTGGTTGCTGTTGGTACTGGAGCAGCCGGTAAGAAAAACGGGAACGGCCAGGGAAGCGGCTGCGAACAGCGCCGTCGGTCGCAGGGAACGGGTGTTCCTTACGAAGTGCATATTCGGTTACCTCCTCATTCGTAATCCGCTGTGCTCGAACCTCAGGCTCCCGCTTGAGAATAAAGACCGTCCTCGGTGGCGCTACAGCGGCCCCGGATCACGAAATCCCGGACTGCGTTTCAGACGGGGACTTATCCGAAGATGTTCCGCAATCAATAAGCGCGCCGGCTACTGCAGGGAGGTTTGGCGGGAAGCCATGCGAGGTCTTGACAAAAGGCGCTGCCGCCTTTTATAATAGAAAGGCTTGCGGGAGTAGTTCAGTGGTAGAACGCCAGCTTCCCAAGCTGGATATCGCGAGTTCGAGTCTCGTCTCCCGCTTCGGATAAGCCGTTTGTCCTCAGAGGCCGGCGCGTTGCGACCGGCCTTCGATTTCGATAGCAGGGAGAAGAGTTCGCTCGCACCCTGTTGCTCCGTCGGGGAGCCGTACCCAAGTGGCTAAGGGAGCGGTCTGCAAAACCGCGATCACCGGTTCGATTCCGGTCGGCTCCTTCCCCTCCTTCTTTCCTCCCCAACACGCGTGAAGCCTTCCCGGGTCCTCGCACGTCTACGCAAATAGAGCAGGAAGTTATCGGCATCGAATGGCTTCCTGTCTTCCGACCGAAGGAGGCTCTCATGCGGACACACGTTACCGTTCTGGGCTGGGCGCATATCTTCGTCAACCTCATCCATCTGATGGTCGCCGCGCTGGCAGCGGTAGGCATCACGTTTTTAGACGGAGTCATCGCGTTGACGGGCCTGGTGCATGCCCTTCCCATCTCCATGACCGTCGGCGTGTTCGTGGTGCTGGTGGCGGCTGTTGTCTATATCCCCGGCATGATCGTGGGCTGGGGGCTGCTCAATTACGCGTCCTGGGCACGAATCCTGGGGATTCTCGTATCGATCTTCGATCTGCTGCACTTTCGCGCCTCCTGGCCTCTGTTCATCCTGGGTATCTATGGCTTGATCGTTCTGCTCAACGCGCAGACCGCCGCGCTGTTCGAGGAGCGCGGAGCAGGCTCTTATTGAGGAGGGAAGGATGCAAACGCATATCAAAGTTCTGGGCTGGCTGCATATCGTTTTGAACGCCGTTGCGCTGGCGGCCGGCGTGCTGATCTGGCTGGTTTTGACCGCAACGGGCGCTATTGCCGCTGCGAGTGGCGAAGGCCGGGACGCGCTTCCGATCTTTGCGGTCTTCGGAGGCATAGGCACATTCGTGCTCGTTCTGGTCGCCGTCTTCGTTCTCCCCGGCATTCTGGTAGGATGGGGGCTGCTGCGGGAAGCGCCCTGGGCGCGTCCGCTCGGTATCGTCGCCTCCATTCTCGATCTGTTCAACCCTCCTCTGTGGACGGCGCTGGGTATCTATGGGCTGATCGTGCTCTTCAATGCGGAGACTGCCGCTATCTTCGAGGGCCGTCGCCCACCCGTTTATTGACAGACCCTTCCGGCTTGCCAGAAAAGCCCGAATTGATGTAGACTGGAGTACGACCGCGTGGACGGCCTGGAGAGTAGCTGGTCCTGGCTGCCATCGGCTGCGCGCGGAAGCGGGCCGATGTCTACGCCCGCGTGGAGTTTGCGACTGCACGCAACGAGGAGAAAGAGGATGCCGCTGACTGCGAATAAGGAGACGCTGCAACAGATCGATTCGCTGCTGGAAGCCCGGCGCGAGAGCGCTCTGGAAGAGCTGGCGCAGATGTGCGCCATACCGAGCGTGGCCGCCAAAGGCGAGGGACTGGAGCCGTGTGCCGAGCTGGTCGCCGAGCGGATGCGGGCGCGCGGCCTGGAGGCCCGCCTGCTGCCGGTCGAGGGCGGCCCGCCGGTCGTCTTCGGGGAGGCAGCGGCCGAGCGCTCCGATGCGCCGACCATCCTCTTCTACAACCACTACGATGTGCAGCCCGCCGAGCCGCTGGAGCTATGGGATACCCCGCCGTTCACCCTGACCCGCCGCGACGGCAAGCTGTTCGCGCGCGGCGCCGACGACGATAAGGGGCACGTCGTCTCCCGGCTGCTGGCCTTAGAGGCCATCCAGGAAGCCAATGGCGGCAAATACCCGTTCCACGTCAAGTTTCTGGTCGAGGGCGAGGAGGAGGTCGGCAGCCCGCACCTGGGGCCGTTCGTGGAGAAACACCGGGACCTGCTCTCCGCCGACGCCTGCATCTGGGAGACCGGCGGCCAGGACGAACACGGCGCGCCGTGGCTTTTCTGCGGGATGCGCGGCATCGCCTATTTCGAGCTATCCGTCAAGACCATCGCCTATGATGCCCACTCCGGCGTCGGCGGCTCTATTCTGCCAAACGCGGCCTGGCGGCTTGTGTGGGCGCTGGCCTCCTTAAAGGACCGTAACGAGCGTGTCCTGCTGCCCGGCCACTATGATAAGGTCCGCGAACCCAGCACGCGGGACCTGGAGCTGCTGGATAAGCTGCCCGGCGACGAAGATTACTTACGTAAGGAGTTCCTGCTGCCCGGCGGCCAGTTCCTCGGTGGGGGGCAGACCACCGGCCTGGAGTTCAAGCGCCGCGCGCTCTTCGAGCCGACGCTGACGATCTGCGGGCTGGACAGCGGCTGGCAGGGCAAAGGCGCCAAGACGGTCCTGCCATCGGAGGCGAAAGCCAAGATGGACTTCCGCCTCGTGCCCGATCAGGACCCGGACGAGGTCCATCGCGCGCTGCGGAGCTACCTGGACGCGCAGGGTTTTACGGATATCGAGATCAACTACCTGGGCGGCCAGCGCCCGGCCCGCGTCGATACGGAGCATCCCCTGGTGCGGCTGGCGGCGGAGACGGCGGAGCAGGCGTATGGCAAGCCTGCCGCCATCATTCCGATGGTCGGCGGCTCGGGACCGATGTGGTGGTTTACCGGCTTTCTTGGTATCCCGGTGACCAGTCCCGGCATCTCGTATCCGGGCGTTCGGGTCCATGCTCCCAACGAGAACATCCGCATAAACGATTTCGCGCAGGGCACCCGCCACCTGGCCTACCTGCTCGCCCGCATCCACGAAGCCGTGCATCCCGCATAACGTCGCTATACAGATCGCGAAGAAGTTCGCTCCGTCGGCGATTGGACGGGGGTGGGGGCTTAAACAGGCGCAACGTGGGCCGCGTCCTGAATAAGTTCGCGTACCTACTCCGAGCGGGCGGCTAAGGTCGCCGTGAAGGTGAGCGTCTGAGAGTCGCGCTTGACGACGACTTGAACGACGTCGCCGGGCTTGTGGTCCTGCAGGGCGTAGGTGTAGTCGTAGATATTCTTGATGTCCCGATCCCCGAACTTGACGATGATGTCGCCTGCCTTCAGGCCCGCCTTCTCCGCCGGGCTGCCTTCCCGGACCCCGCTCAACTGCACGCCGACGACCTGCGCGGCGTAGTCGGGCACGCTGCCGAAGTAGACCGAGAGGCCGCGCCGTGGTGCGTTCTGCTCCGGCGTCTGAATGTGCTGGAAGGTCGGGCGCGCGGGGCGGTCGGCGATCCGCTCAGCGCAGGCGGCCACCATCTGCAGCACCTTCGCCTCGCCGGGCGCGTTGATCTTATCGGCCGTATCGGTGGGCGTGTGGTAGTCCGGATGGATGCCGGTGAAGAAGAACAGCACGGGAACGTCGTGCGTGTAGAATGACTGCTGGTCGCTGGCGCCGAAGCCGCTCTCGCTGCGAGAGAGCGTAAAGCCGGCGGTCCGGTTGACGTCGTCGAGCAGGCCGTTCCACTCTCTGGCGGTGCCGCTGCCGATGACGAGGAGCTTGTTGTCGCGCAGACGCCCGACCATATCCATATTGAGCATGGCGACGGTCTGCGCCAGCGGCTTGAGCGGATGCTTGACGTAATCGTCGGAGCCGAGCAGCCCCAGCTCCTCGCCGCTGAAGCAGATCAGCAGGAGCGAGCGTTTCGGCCGGGACGCCGGCGGCAGGTGGCCGAAATAGCGGGCCAACTGCATGACGCCCGCCGTGCCGGAGGCGTTGTCGTCCGCGCCGTGATGGATGGCGGGCGCGCTGGATCTGGCGAGCGATCCGGGACCGCCCATGCCCAGATGATCCAGATGCGCGCCGATGACGACGACTTCGTTTTTGAGGACCGGGTCGCTGCCCTCGATCAGGCCGGCGACGTTGGCCGTGACCTTATCCACCTGCCGCACGTCGGTCGCCAGCCGGACATGAACGCCCGTCGCGGTCGAGACGTTTTTGCCCGCATTGGCGTCGGTCTCCAGGCCGTCCAGATATTTCCCCGTGTGCTGGAGCCAGTCAACGACGATGGGCCGGCGCACGAGCAGGATGGGCAGGCCCGCGTCGGTCGCGCCCGCGAGATCGAATCGGGAGGGCTGCCAGGCAACATCCGAGTTCTGGGGCATCACGACCAGCACGGCGGCAGCGCCCATCTCGCGCGCCGTCGAGGCTTTGCGCCGCAGATCGCCGTACTCCGCCAGCCTGCCGCCCGGCGCGCCCGCCAGCAGGAGAACGATCTTTCCTTTGACGTCCACGCCCTCATAATCATTATGATCGGCCTGCGGTACGCGGATGCCATAGCCGGTAAAGACGACCTCCCCTGCGGCCCTGCCCCCGCTCGATAAGCCCGAAGGCTCGAAGTCCGTGTTGGGGCGGTAGGACCGGCGAACGAGATTAGAATCGATCCTGGGCTCTCCGGATAGCGGGGCCGGGAAGGTGGCTTCCAGAAGGTTTCCCTGGCCGACGGCGCGTCCCGCGAGGAAGCGGAACGGCTGAAAGTAACCGCTGCCGTCCATAGGCGCGTTCGGATCGCGCTGGCGGCTGGTGCCCAGGGGCTGAAGGCCGTCCCGCGCGAACTCCTGCGCGACGAAGCGCGCCGCCATCTCGTTGCCCGGCTCGCCGCTGCCGCGCCCGCGCAAGGGGTCCGAGGCCAGGTAGGTAATCTCCTCCTGGATGCTGCCCGGCGCGAAGGCGGGATCGGAAGCGCCCCGGTCTTGAGCTGCGACGCTTCGAGCGAGCAGGATCGGCAGGAATAGCAAAGCCATGCCGCCGGCCGCAACGCGGCTCCAGCGAGGCAGAAGACAGGTAGAGAACGAAAAATAGCGCTTGGATTTCATAATAACGATCCTGGATACCTCACTATTGACCGGGCCTTAAAATACCCGCCTGCGAGGCCCCTTCCCCGCTGTCCTTCGGACAACCCTCCTGCGGACGGAAAAGTCTGAACTAGCTTACGGGTACTGAATTTGCGGACAAGCCACAGTATACCTGCAGATCGTAGACCTGCTTAGCCCACCTGTCCGATTCCTTAACGTTCCCCCTCTTCGAACCTTCGGGCCGCGAAGTGGGAAGACTGGGAGAGGCAGGACCGATACAGAGCGTAGGCGATACGTTGCGTGGACACGCAATGTCGAAGCGCCGTCCTACCCAGAGGAAGACCTGTGGTGAGACGGGGTGAGGTGGCCCTGAAGGGAAAGCGCAGAAAAGCCAATAAGATTACGGGAACGATGAGAGTCATCGAGAGGCACTTTAGGGCGGTTTTGCGATTTTTTTCGCTTGCTGAAGCTATTTTTTCGCTTCAGTGCTAGACAATCCGAGAAAAATCCGTTATACTGGCAACATTAACGGTGTCCGGCTGCCTGGTAGTGGCAGGACATAGAGGTAATCGCGCCGTCACCGGATTCTACAGCTGCGTCCCGCCTCGCCGCTTCGCCATGATCTCCTCAGCGTCCTTAGATTTCCGAGACAAAGGTAGGTGTTTAGCATGGGAAGTTCACCCTACGACTCTGTCCGATCTCTGAGTGTCCTTCGCTCAAAGATAGGTATTATCCTGCTCTTCTTGCTCATCCCGCCCGCCGGGGCATGGTCCGCGCCCAACACGACGCCCGTTCATCTGCGCATTGCAGGCCACGAAGTGACCAACGGAACGCCGTCCGTCACCGATGGCAAGGAGGTCTTCGTGCCTCTGGAAGCGCTGCTGGCGGCCGGCGCGCTCGGAAGAATGGATGTCCAGGGCGATGCCGCCATCGTCACCCGGCTCACCGACTGGAAACGCACGGCCATCCCCACGACCCGGATCGACGGCAAGCCGATGCTGCCGCTCTCGGAGGTGGCGCGATTTCTGAATGCAGACGTCGAATGGTCGTCCAACAATGATAAAGACGGTAAGGCCATCGACGATACGCGCGGCGACACGGTCTACCTTCTGGCCCGGATCCTCGATGTACACGTGGAGAAAGGCGCCGTGCGTGTTACGACCAGCTTCCCCGTCCCCTTCCAGGTGCGCAATCTGACGGCAGAAGCTCCGGTGCGCGGCTACGTGGACTGCCAGGGCGCGGACGTGGCCAAAGACTTCGTTCCCGCGCCGCTTCCCCGTGCCCTGCGCGGATACAGCCTGCACGTGGGACGCTTCACGACGGAAACCGCCCGCGTGGTCATCACGGGGATGAAGCTCAAGGAGGCGGAGGCCACCACCAACGCGAACCAGATGATCTTCGCCAGGCTGGGCGAGACCGGCCTGCAGATGGCGGATGCCCGAACGTTCCCCGATAAGCGGCCCTCGGCCCTCGGTCAGGACATTCCGAACGATCCAGGGGCGAAACTCTCGGACGGCGCAAGCGCGCAACAGACGGCCCCGGTCCGGAATCCCCGAGTGCGGCAGCAACGCTATAATCGAGGGACGGAGACGTCTCGGGGTGGGAGACTTAGCGGCCGGAAACGAATCGTCGATGTCTATTCCATCTCCCTGACGCCCGAAGGCAAGAAGCACGCCCGGCTGGAGATCGCCAGCAGCGGCCCGATTGCCAATCCTTCCATCTTCTATCTCCGGGATGGGCGTCACGTGGAGATCGATCTGCCCTACACGCGCCTCAACCTGGAAGATACCGGTAACGGCGATCAGACCTTCAAGAATCCGCTGCTGAAAGGGCTGCGCGCCGAGCAGTCCCGGCAGGATACGACCCGCATCACGCTCGAAACCTCGCGGACGTTGGATTGGAACGTCTCTGCGCAGGGTGAAAAGATGTCGCTGGAGCTGGGGCTTTCGGACGGCAAGCTCGGCGTGCTGACGGGAAAACTGATCGTCGTCGATCCCGGCCATGGCGGTTTTCGGTCCGGCGCGACGGGCGGCGGCTACATGGAGAAGAACATCACCCTGGCGGTCAGCCTGAAGCTGCGCGACGCGCTCCAGGCCGCCGGGGCACGGGTAGTCATGACACGGGATCGGGATGTGAACGTAGAGCTGGACGACCGCCCGCTCCTGGCTAACAGCCTCCACGCCGACCTGTTCGTCAGCATCCATAACGACTCCAGCCCCGAGCCGAATTCGGCTTCCGGCACCAGCACGTGGTACCATATGCACGATCCCGTCAGCCGCACGCTGGCTATCTGCGTGCAGCAGGCGGTCAGCGCGGTCACCGGCCTGCCGAGTCGCGGCGCGCTTACGGATCATATCATGTACGAGCATGGCTTTGCGGTCCTGCGCTTAAGCAAGATGCCGGCCATTCTTGTCGAGGTTGCGTATATCAATAATGCGCACGACCGGGAGAAGCTGTTGGACGAGGACTTCCAGGAGCGGGTGGCGCAGGCGATCGTGCGCGGCATCTGCAACTTCGTCGAAGGCAATCCGCAGACCGCTCAGAACGTGCCGGCAGCCGAGGACACCTCTGCTGCCGACAACCCGCCGCCCGGCGACGGGGACACGCCATCCTCCGACGGCGAGGGTGAATAGAGCGGCTTCTCCGTGCCGTGAACGGCCCGCCTGGCAGGCCGCTACGCGGCCACATGAAGCGAGCGGCGCTTGCGCCTGCCTCGCGGAGAACCGCCCTTACAGGCGGATTTAAACTGGAACGTTAGACCAACCCGTCTGGCAGAAAGGACGATCTCGCGCTGACGCCTTCACTGCAACGAACGACAGGCAGAGTCCTGCGGGCCATGCCCTGCGGGGCGGCGCTGCTGCTTCTGGCGCTCTCCGGCTGCAACCATCCGAATACGAGCGTCTCTCCGCCCAACAGCGCCTCACCGCCGTCCGTGACACCGGGACCGGAACAGCCCGCCGTCAAAACGCCGGTCAAAGACGCCGTTCAGCAGATGCTGGCGCAGCAGCAGGCGCGCACCTACAGCGTCATTCCTAAAGGGACGCGCCTGCTGAGCGTGAACCTAAAAGACGGTGTCGCGACGCTGGACTTCAGCAAGGAGTTCGGCAAGCTGGCCGATATGGGCGAATCAACCGAATCGAAGGCGCAGAAGCTTCTCATAAGGACGCTGGCCCCGATTTCCGGCGTGGAGCAGGTGACCATTACGGTGGAAGGCAAGCCTTACGAGGGTCAAGACGGGGTCTGGAACCGCCTTGACGTTCGGATGCAGAATGGGGCCGAGAGTGAGCCCGCCAGTGGCAGCGACGGAGGAGAGAACCGGTGACAGGCCATATCGTCCCGGGTGTTGAGGCTTCTATCGGCGTTTTCGATTCAGGTGTGGGGGGGTTGAGCGTGGTGCGCCGTCTGTGCGCGCGGCTGCCTCACGAACGCATTCTTTATGTGGCCGATCAGGCCCACGTGCCTTACGGGGGCCGAGAGCTGGGACAGGTGTGTGGCTTCGCCTGCGGCATCAGCGAGGCGCTGCTGGCGGCGGGCTGCAAGGCCATCGTCATGGCCTGCAATATCTCCTCGGCGACCGCGCTGCCGGTCGTTCAGTCTGAAGTTCCCCATCTGCCCGTCCTCGGCGTGATTCTGCCCGGCGCGCAGGCTGCCGCGAGACAGACGCGGAGCGGGCGCATCGGCGTGCTGGCGACGGCGGGAACGGTCCGGAGTGGGGCCTATACGCGCGCCTTGCACGGCATCAATCCCGCTGTGCAGGTCATGGAAGTGGCCTGCCCTGCCTTCGTTCCTCTGGTGGAAGCCGGCCAGGAAGCCTCGCCCGCCGCCGTGGCCGCCGCCCAGGAGTATCTGGCCCCCTTGCGCGCCTCCGAGGTCGATACGGTCATCCTCGGCTGCACTCACTATCCTTTCCTGCTGCCTGTCCTCTCTACTCTAGCTCCGGACTGGCTGTTCGTAGACCCGGCGGAGCAGACCGTTCAGGAGCTGGCGGACCGCCTGGCTGCCGGCCGTCTGCTCGCTCCGGCTCGCTCCACGCCTCGCCACCGGCTCACCACCACCGGCGAGCCTGCTGAGTTTGCCGCCCTGACCCGCCGCTTCCTCCCCGATGCCACCCATATCGCCGACATCGCTCCCGTCCACTGGGAAAACGGCGAACTACGTATTTTCGGCTGACCTCTCACGTCTTGCCGTTTTCGGTAAACGCTCAGGCTTGCGTTGAGGCGGATTTCGTGCTAACATCAAATTAAGATCAAATTTAACGCAGGAGAGGACGATGCTGGATATAAGCCGCGACATCCAGTCGCTTTCTAGCTTCAAACGGAACACCACCGACTTTATTCGCCAGATGAAGGAAACCGGGCAGCCGGTTGTACTTACGGTGAACGGCAAAGCGGAGCTAGTCGTGCAGGATGCACGTTCCTATCAAAAGCTGCTGGAACTTGTCGATCGTCTGGAAGCCATCGAAGGAATCAAACAGGGACTGAAGGACGTGGAAGAGGGCAATACCCGGTCCGTGGAAGAGTTCGATCAGGAGATGCGGCATAAATATGGCCTACCGCGTTGAAATCTCCCGTTTAGCCGAAACGGAGGCGCTGGAGGCTTTTGTTTGGAAAGGTGAGCAGCTCGGTATGCAGGCTGCTACACGTTGGTACAATGGCTTGATGCAAGCGATCTATTCTCTTCAAGAATTCCCTCACCGCTGCCCGTTGGCCCCTGAGAGCGATGTTTTCGAAGAGGAAATCCGCCAACTCCTCTATGGCAAGAGAAGCGACACCTACCGCATCTTATTTAGCATCCGAAATGACACGACAGCCTCTATCCCCCACATCCGTCACGGCGCTCAAGGCAGGCTAGGGAATGTGTAGGTCGATGGCCGGGGGAGAGAAGGTCTGCGTGTAGCGCTTCCAGCCGGAATGCCCATCTGCGAAGACCCAGTTGGCGCCTTCCGAATGCCGGTGCGTGGCGATGGCCCCGGTCGAAGGATCCATCTCGTTGGCCGGCGCCCTGGAATTGACGGGCGGATAAAACCAGGGGTGGTAGATGTCGTCGCAGTAGGGCGGCGCAGGCGGATTCCCGTCCGTGACGCTACGGCGCTCCGCGTAGAGGATCGTATCCGCCGGACGGCTGACCTGGGCATCGGTCATTCCCCAAACAAAATAGCCATTGACCAGATACGAGATGACGTGCGGGCCGCCGATGTTGATGACGTCCGGGCAGTTGGGATCGAAAGGCGCGGGGTCGGAAGGACAGGCGTAGATCTTTTGCAATTTCATCTGCAGCTCGTCGCCGTTGTTCCCGTTGCCGGTGTAGGGCAGGATCATGGCGAAGATGGAGCCGTAGTCGGGGTCCTCGATGCTGCCGTCCGCATCGTCGATCTGAGGCTGGGCGTCGGACTGCTTGGTCTGCGGAAAATGCTCGTCATAGTCGCTCATGTACATGCGGGTCGCCAGGCCGATCTGGCGCATATTGGAGAGGCAGGCCGTGGCGCGAGCCTTCTCGCGGGCCTGCGCGAAAACCGGGAAGAGAATGGCCGCCAGAACGGCGATAATGGCGATGACCACAAGCAGCTCAATGAGAGTAAACGCGTGCTGCCGGTCAGACATAGGTCTGCCCTCCAGGAAGGATGCTTAAGGTAGCTAAATTATACACCGACTTGGGGATAAACGCCATCCCTTTTTATGTGCCCGAAGGGCGAGTCCGAAACGCGTTTCCGTTTGATTTCGTATGGGGAGAATGGTATACTACGGTGGATGAGCTTCTGCCTGCCTCCGCTGGATGTCCTGCATCGTCCAATCCATAGCACGTCTGCTGCACGATCCGAGGTGAACCCTTAATTATGGTCGCATTCCTGAATAAGATGTTTGACTCGAACGCCCGCGATATCGCCAAATACCAGGCCCGAGTCGCCAAAATCAACGCCTTCGAGCCGGAGTTCGAAAAGTTCTCGGACGACCAACTGCGCGCGCGCATCGACGAAATCCGCAAGAGCGTGCAGGAGGAGTACCGGAACAAGCTGGAGGCCGTCCAGGCGAGCTGGGAAAGTCTCGAAAACGATCAGCAGCGGCGGGAAGCCGACCGCAAGATCTACGATCCTATTCTGGACGAGGTCCTGCCGGAAGTCTTCGCCATCGTGCGCGAGGCGTCCAAGCGTACCCTCGGCCTGCGCCACTACGACGTGCAGATGATCGGCGGCATGGTGCTCCACGATGGGCGCATCGCCGAGATGCGCACCGGAGAAGGCAAGACCCTGGTCGCCACCTGCCCGCTCGTGCTGAACGCCCTGCTGGGAAAGGGCGCGCATCTGGTCACCGTCAATGACTACCTCTCCAAGCGCGACGCCGTCTGGAACGGGCCGATCTACCATCTGCTGGGCCTGAGCGTGGGCATCATCCAGAGCCAGATGCCGGATAACGACGCGCCCTCGTTCGTCTACGATCCCGACTACCGCACAGACGATCCCAGCTACGACGACTGCCGTCCGGTCACGCGCCGCCAGGCCTATGAGTGCGACCTTACCTACGGCACCAACAACGAATTCGGCTTCGACTATCTGCGCGACAACATGGAGTTCAGCAAGGACGAGCTGCGCCAGTTGGGCCTGCACTACGCCATCGTGGACGAGGTCGACTCGATCCTGATCGACGAGGCGCGCACGCCCCTCATTATCTCCGGCATGGTGGAGCAGTCCTCCGAGAAGTACGCCGTCGTCGACCGGATCGTGGCCCAGATGAAGCGCGGCATCGACGATCCCAAGAACGATAAGGACAATCCCGACGCCGACAAGCTCAACCCGAACATCCACTACGTGGTCGACGAGAAGCAGAAGACGGCCACGATCACGGACGCGGGCGTGGCCTTCTCCGAGCGGGCGCTCGGCGTGGAGAACCTGGCCGACCAGCACGAGATCATGCACTACTTAACGGCCTCCATGAAGGCGCACGGCGTCTTCCGCAAGGACGTCGATTACGTCGTCAAGGACGTGGGCAGCGGGCCGGAGATCATCATCGTAGATGAGAACACGGGCCGGCTCATGTTCGGGCGCCGCTACTCGGACGGTCTGCACCAGGCGATCGAGGCCAAAGAGCACGTCGAGATCAAGAACGAGAGCCAGACGCTCGCCACGATCACCTTCCAGAACTACTTCCGCCTCTACTCCAAGCTGGCCGGCATGACCGGCACCGCCAAGACGGAAGAGGACGAGTTCCGCAAGATCTACGCGCTGGACGTGGTCCAGGTGCCGACCAACCGGCCGGTCATCCGCCAGGACCATGCGGACGTGATCTACAAGAGCGTGGAGCACAAGCTGCGCGGTATCGCCGCCGAGATCCTGCGCCTCTATTGCAAGCAGCAGCCGGTCCTCGTGGGCACGCGCTCCATCGAGATGAGCGAGCGGGTCAGCGCCCGCGTGCAGCCGTCCGCCCTTTCGACGCTCTGCATGATCGAGCTGGCGCGCCAGCGCATGGAGTCGAGCAAGTCCATGCCCGGCGATAAAAAGAAGGAGTGGACGGCGGTCCTGAACAAGCCGCTGGACAATCTGAGCGTGGTCGCCCTGCGCCCGCTGCTCAAAGAGCTGGGGCTGGACGACGATCCGCTGTCGCCGCAGAATATGAACGAGATCGCCCGCATCTTCGAGATTTCCGAAGAGGGGCTCGACTTCCTGGAAGAGGCGCTGTCGCACGGCATACCGCACAACATTCTGAACGCCAAGTACCACGAGCAGGAAGCCATCATCATCGCCGAGGCCGGGCGTAAGGGCGCGGTGACCATCGCCACCAACATGGCGGGCCGCGGCGTGGACATCCTGCTGGGCGGCAAGCACATCAACCAGGAGCTGCCGCCGGTGGACGGCTCCATCAAGTCGCTCGCCGCCGTGGAGAGCGTCGTCGAAGCCGCCGAAGAGGGCAAGGAAGAGGGCGAATCCGCTGAGCCGGAGGAGCCGGGCTATCGCCGTGGCGGCCGGCCGCGCGTCCTGGATGCGGTGACCACCGGCGCGCTGACCGACGAGGAGCATAAGAAAGCCGCCGACGAGGTCCGCAGGCTGGGCGGGCTCTACATCCTGGGCACCGAGCGGCATGAGAGCCGCCGCATCGACAACCAGTTGCGCGGGCGCTCCGGCCGGCAGGGCGATCCGGGCGAGAGCCGCTTCTTCGTCTCCCTCGAAGACGAGCTGTGGCGTCTGTTCGGCGACCGCGCCAACCATCCGCTGCTGCGCACCTGGGAGGAGCACCTGGCCATGGACGCCAAGATGCTCTCCGCGATGATCGAGCGGGCGCAGAAGAAGGTGGAGCAGCACTACTTCGAATCCCGGCGCTACGTCCTCAACTACGATGACGTCATGAACCGCCAGCGCGAGCTGATCTACAAGGAGCGCCGCCGCATCCTGGAAGGCGTGGACCTGCAGGAGACCATCCTTCACTATGTCCAGGAGACCATCGACTCGGCGGTCACCTTCTATACGCCGACGGATACGCCGGCCAGCGAGTGGGACCTGGATGCCATGTTCAAAGAGCTGGACGAGTACTTCCTGCTCTATCCCACCCTGACGGTCGATTCGCTCAAGGGCAAGTCCCGTGACGAGATGATCGACTTCCTGACGGACCACGTCCTCAAGGCCTACGAGGCGCGCGAGCAGGAGCTGGACCAGACGGGCGGGCCGTTCACGATGCGCGAGATTGAGCGGATGATGGCTCTGCGCGCCGTCAACACCCGCTGGACCGAGCATCTGGCGAACATGGACTACCTGCGCGAGGGCATCGGGCTGCGCGGCTACGAGCAGCGAGACCCGCTCCTTATCTACCAGAAGGAAGCCTTCGAGGAGTTCGAGCGGATGCAGCAGGCCATTCAGGACGACATCGTCCGCAGCGTCTTTCGCATCCAACTCGTGCAGGAAGCGCCGCCTCCGCCGCAGTTCGGGCGGCCGATCCCGCTGCCCGAATCCATGCCGCAGGCGCCCTCCACGGCCAACCTGACGCCGCCGCGCATGATGACGACCAACCTGGGTTCGCTCTCCGGCGACGGCAGCGGGAATGGTCGCCGTGCCGACGGCGCCCCGGCAGACTGGAAAGGCGGACGCAACGATCCCTGCTGGTGCGGCAGCGGCCAGAAATATAAGAAGTGCCACGGCAAGAGCTAGTCGATAAAGTCCCCCCTCTCCATGGGAAGGAGAAGCAGGGCCGCAAGCCCCGTGGTGGGTTAGGGGGTGAGGTCTCCCCCGCTCAGATTCTCGCCCGGCTCGAAGCGCGTTATGACATCCCGCCCTGGCAGCAGCGCCTTGCGCCTCTGGAGGAGCTGATCGCCTGTATCCTCTCGCAGCATACCTCGGACGTTAATTCCGAGCGGGCCTTTGCGCGTTTGAAAGAGCGCTTCCCGCGCTGGCAGGAGGTCATAGACGCGCCCACCGACGAGATCGCGGACGCGATCCGCTGCGGCGGGCTGGCGGACAGCAAGGCGCCGCGCATTCAGGAGGTGCTGCGTCGGATCGAGGCCGACCGGGGTCGCATCTCCCTCGATTTTCTGGAGACCCTGCCGGACGCCGAGGCCCGCGCCTATCTGATGTCCCTGCCCGGCGTGGGTCCCAAGACGGCGGCCATCGTGCTCTGCTTCGCCCTCGGACGGCCGGTGATCCCGGTCGATACGCACGTGTTCCGCGTGGCCTGGCGGTTGGGTCTGATCGAGAAGCGCATCGGGGAAGCCAAAGCGCACGATGCCCTGCAGGCTCTGGTCCCGGAGGATCGGGTCTATCCGTTCCATGTTGCCTTGATCATGCACGGGCGGCAGGTCTGTAAAGCGCCGGTCCCGCGCTGCGAAATCTGCCCGCTGACCGATCTGTGTCGCTATTTTCAGGAAGAACGGCAAAAACAGCAAGTATAATAAAAAGCAAGATCATCCCTTTTCACTCGCTACCCTACGAATGGAGAAACGGCGCGCGTGAGCACTCTCTCGCCCCCCTCCAACTCGACATCGGCCCTGCCCACCGGCGTCATTACCCTGCTCTTTACCGACATCGCCGGCTCGACGCGGTTGTGGGACCAGCACGGCGACCGCTTTATTCCCGTCTGGCAGGCCCACGACGCCATCATTCGGGACGCCATCGCGCGCTTCTCCGGGCATGAGGTCAAGACGGAGGGGGACGCGTTCATGGTGGCCTTCCCCGATCCCGTGAACGCGCTCCACTGCGCCCTCTTCATTCAGGCGGCGCTGGCCCGCTATCCCTGGCCGCCCGACATCGGCCCGCTGCGCGTGCGAATGGGGCTGCACACCGGCGAGCCGTTCGTGCATGGCCACGACTATTTCGGGCCGGTGGTCAACCGCGCGGCCCACATCTGCAACGCCGCTCAGGGCGGGCAGGTGCTCCTCTCAGAGGCGACCTATCGCGCGGTGAAGGAGGGGAGCGACCCCAAGATCGACCTGGACGATCTGGGCGATCATCGCCTCAAGGACCTGGGCGCGCCGCAGCGGCTCTATGCGGCCGCGCACCCCAGCATGGAGACCGCCGATCCGCTGCCGCCGCGCACGCTGGAGGGTCAGCCCAACAACCTGCCCATCCAGCGCACCAGTTTCGTCGGTCGCGCCAAAGAGATCGAGCAGATTGCTTCCTTTCTGGCGAGCGGCGAGAAGCCGGTGCTGACGCTGACCGGGCCGGGCGGAATCGGCAAGACGCGCCTGAGCCTGCAGGCTGCCGCCGTGACCGCCGAATGGTTCCCCGACGGCGTCTGGTACATCCGGCTGGTGGAAGCCCGCGACATCGTGGGAGCGGCCGTCGAGATCGCCTCGGCCATGAATATCCCGCTCGATCCGGAGCGTCCGGTGCTGGGGCAGGTGCGGGAGTGGCTGGCCGACCGGCGCTGCCTGCTCATCCTCGACGATGCCGGCACGCTGCCCCACGCCGACCGCCTGATCCGCGAGCTGCTCTCCGGTACGACGAACCTGCGCTGCCTGGCGACCGCCCGCGAATCGCTTCAGATCGACGAGGCCGGCGAGCTGGAACTGACGGGCCTGACGCTGAGGCCCGATCCGCCTCTCCTGCCCGAAGCGGTCGTGGCCGCGCGGCCCGCTCCCAGCCAGGACATGCTGGTCGCCACGGACGCCGGGCGCCTCTTCCTGGAGCGCCGCGCCGAATCGGGCGATTCCAGCCTCAACCTGCCTCCTAAAGAGATCGCCGCCGTCGAGCAGTTGCTGCACAAGTCGGAAGGCTTTCCGCTGCTGATCGAGCGTATCGTCAAGCTGGTCGAAGCCTATCCGCCGGGAGCTATCGTGGCCTGGCTGGAGGATCAGTTGGCATCGGAGCCGGGCCGGCAGAGCGCTCAAAGCGGTCTGCCGGATTCGGCGCACGAAGGAACCACCGAGGAACGAATCCAGCAGCTCGCCAGGACCGGTGTGGAAAAATTCAAGGGGATCATGCGCAAGGGAGCGCAGAAAGTGCGCACCACGGTCGAGGAGAAAAAGCCGGCTATGCACAGCCTCGGCCACTTCGTGCAGGCCATCGCCAACGTCGCCACCGACCGCAAGGATGAGAGGCAGGCGGTGGACTTGGGCCGCACTTCACTGCAGATTTCGCAGCAATCCGGGGACGAGCTGGGCATGGCGGCGGCCTTACGGCAGTTGGCCCGCGTCTACTGGCAGCAGGGCAACCGGGAGAGCGCGATCGCCATTCTCACCGTCGCCGTGGAGCTCTACCGGCATCATCAGGGTGAGGATCTGGGTGAATCACAGCAGGAGCTGGACCGCCTGCGCGAGCAGATGGGACACAGCCGTCTGCCCGCAGCGCCTTCGGTGGACAACGCGGTCGCCCTGGCGTTGGGAGAGACACGGAATTAAATCCCCTTCACCCCAAGACCTTACCTCCATAGACCTCACCCCCTATACCACCACGGGCCTTGCGGCCCTTCCTCTCCTTCGTAAGGAGAGGGGGAATTATAGCCGGGTGTTGAAAACACCCGGCAGGAAAAAACAACCGTCCTTCGGACGGACCTCACCCCCATCCAATTGCCATCGGTGCCTCAATGGTTCGGCACCCCTCCCCCTCTCCTTCCGAAGGAGAGGGGGAATTTGGATGCGTCCGCAAGGATGATTGCTTTGTAAAGACAGAGGTTTTCAACTTCTGGCAAGCCGTCCCCGTAATTTTGCTTCCCCGCAATAATACCGAGCCGAAACCAGGCGGCGATGCGGAATGATGTTCTGGGAGTAACACGGGATATAATCGACTCCTGCGGTTGGAAGAGGAGGACGGGATATTGCTACGTTTGCATACAGACAACCCTCGCAGGGAGGGTTCGAATAAGAAGTTTAAACTGGCGGCGCTGGCAGCCCTGCTGGGAACGCTGGCTCTGGCGCCGATCCAGGCGCGCGGCCAGGCGGGCAACATTACGCCGGCCGGCCGGCTGGCAAGCTTCTGGGCGACCCAGCAGCAGACGGTCTGGAGCCGGATGGTCTCCGAAAACAATGTCTGGATGAAATATCTGCTGCTGGCCGCCAACGATACCACCGGCCAGCGCGGCATCGAGAACCAGGGGACTGCAGGCGCATGGGCCTATCTCTATACGGGCAATCCCCAGTACGCGCAGAACTCCTGGCAAGCCCTACAGCCTTACGTCACTACGGGCAAGCTGCCGAATGGAAACAACGAGAACGCCATCCGCCAGTTCTTCGGCCTGTATGTCCTGGTCTATGAAGCCATCAAGCCGCAGTTGACGAGCGCGCAGCAGCAGCAGTTTATCACCTACCTCAATCATATCGCCTTGCGCGCCCGCACGAGCATCATGACCGGCAACGCGAACGGCCTCATCGGGTGCTATCTGGGTCTGTCCCTGTGGGACACGATCTCCGTCGGGGAGAATCCGCTGGCCGGCACGCTGTTGAAGGGCACCTTCAACGACGCCGGCGTCTGGAAACCGTTCGGCGGGCTGACCTACAACCCGAATCTGGGACCACGCGGCAGCGCCCGAAATGCCATTCACGACTATATCCTTAAGAGCGTTCCCGCGCCCGGCCAGGGCGGCATCTGGCTGGAAGGCACGCAGTATGTCGATGCCTCGCTGGAGCCGCTGCTTCTTTACACGCAGATCCTGGACCAGATCACGGGCCGGCATAACTTCCCCGAGCTCGACGCGGCCATGCCGCAGCTCGGCGTGGGGATCATCAACCTCCTCACCCCTACGCTCAACGACGAGTTCCAGTTGGGGGACGAAGAGTTTCCGCATCAGCTCCATCTCGCCGTCCACATGACGGCGGCGGCAGAGCTGGCGGCCCGGCTGCAGGGCACGACCGTCGGCGCCAATCTGCAGTGGCTGGTCAACTACTGGGCCGCGCACACGTATGCCTACAACTCGTTCGCGCTGCGCCTCTACCTGCTCTGGAATCCGTATGCGGCTGCGCAGGATTTCCGCAGCGCCCATCCGCCGCTCAACGGCATCGGATTCTCCCTCTACCGCAGCGGCTGGAGCGCGCAGAAGGACAGTATCTTCGGTGTGGACACGATGGCCATGACGGGCGTAGATCACAGCCAGCAGACCGAGGTCTTCCGCTCCTTCAGCCTGTACCGTAAAGGCGAATGGGCCATCGAGCATCCGATCTCTTACGGCGGCATGGGCCTGACCGCAGACGGCAACAACACGGTCGTGGTCGGCGGCCTGGGCGTCATGTGGCAGCATGGCGTGGGGGCCTGTGAGGAGGGCGCGAACTATCTCTACCAGCGGGCGGAGACGTCCGGCTCGCGGTACCGGTCGACGTTTTTCAAGCCGGCGCCACCCTATGTCTACGAGCAGACCGGGTCGGTGGTCTACGCGCATGGCGCTAACGCCACGGCCGATGTGATCGTCGTGGCAGATCGGATCATGGCGTCCAATCCCCTGTTTGTCAGCAGTTTCCCCAACGGCTGGCGGACGGTCGACGCGCAGTCCATCTGGAACGCCGAGAACAGCGTGTATCCGGCCGGGCCGCTGCAGTGGACCCTGCACATGCCCGTCGCGCCTTATATTGAGAACGGCGCGATCCTATGGGACGCCGGCACGCAGCACGTGGTGTCGCAGGAGCTGACGCCGTCGCCCTCGGAGACGGCTTTTACGACCATCGACGAGGCGGCGACGAATCCGGATGGGACCTTCAAGCTCTTCAATTATGGATACGTCCTGCCGTCTCAGCGGAAGTGGCAGGTGCGCGAGACGATCGCGGACGGCAAGGAGTGGCATTTCCTCCTCCACGCCCTTTCCGTCTACGATGGCGCGACGCCTGCGATCACGGAAGTGGACGGCAACGGCGTGAGCGGGGCGCTGGTCGAGCCGGCTAACGAGGTGGGTGTATTGGCCCTGTTCTCCAACAACCCGAACGGTCGCCAGATCGAGAACAGCTATACCATCACCTTCGACGCGGCCAATACAGAGACAGACCTGTATCTGGCGGACCTCGATTCGCATCTTCCCTGGATGGCGTCGATGCCCGGCGTCTCGCCGGCTCCGATCTCCTTCGGGCCGGGTGGGCTGGGGCAGATCGCCGTCTTAGGTACCGGCAAGCACACGGTGACCATCTCCTGGTGATTCCCCTCTTCTGGTATACTGAGTCTATAACGATCTCTCCCCTTTCTTGGAAAGGGGAGAGATCCATCTAACACACGAGGTCTGGCTGAAGCGGCTTGTCCGTCCGGAGGACGGTGGCCGAAGGCCCCCAGACGGGTAATTCATTGCCCGGCATAAGCCATGGAAGTCCGCAAACCCATTTTTGTCATTGGCGCCGGCCGATCCGGCTCGACCGCTCTGCACCGTATCCTCATCCAGCATCCGAACGTGGCCTGGCTGTCCGGACTCTGCAGCAAATATCCGAGCCGGCCCGAGCGCAACCGGCTTTTCCTCCAGGCGATCGACTATCCCCTGATCGGCTCCTATCTGACGCGCCGCATCAAGGCCTGGGAGGTCTACGACTTCTGGGAGACCTACTGCCGGGGCTTTGCCATCCCCTATCGGGATCTGCTGGCCGAGGACGTGACCCCCTATACCAAAAAGAGCGTGATCCAGGTGATGGAGAAGATGCTTACGTCCAGGCGCAACCGGCTCTGCATCAAGATCACCGGCTGGCCGCGCATCGGTTTCCTGCGCGAAATCTTTCCGGATGCCCGCTTCGTCCACATTCTGCGCGACGGCCGGGCGGTCGCCAACTCCAATATCCAGGTGGATTTCTGGGACGGCTGGCAGGGACCAACGCGCTGGAAGTTCGGCGACCTGACCCCGGAGGAGCAGGAGGCGTGGAAGCGGCATAACGAATCGTTCGTCGCGCTGGCGGGCATCGAATGGAACCGGCTGATGGCCGCCACCATCAAGGCCAGCCAGCCGCTGGGTCCGGAGGCGTTCCTGGAGGTCAAGTACGAGGACGCGTGCGCGGACCCGGTAGCCGCCTTCCGCAAGATCGCCGGTTTTTGCGAATTGCCCTGGTCGGCGGAGTTCGAGCGGAGCGTCCAGGACTCGGCCCTCCAGAGCCAGAACACCAAATGGCAGCGCGACCTCACGCCCGAGCAGCAGCGCATTCTAGAAGACGTGGTCTGTGACTATCTGAAAGTGTTCGGCTACGTCTAGCCACGGTTTTGAGAGAATCTCCCCTTGCTAAAACCCGCCTGATTCCAGATCGAATGCTGGTTATCAGGCGGGATTGTTTTGTCAGTATTGCAATAGGTTGGCACGAATCTTGCAATGCAAGCAATCAAAAGGCGATCCAAGCCTGCATCTCGGATATTTGCTCGATCGACGCTTCACGATCTCGAGCAAGGAGTCATACACAATGCGATCTTATCGTCCTGTCGGCATCGCGCTGATGCTTTTCACCGCTGCCCTTCTCGGTGGTTTCGCTTCCTCGCCAGGTAAGGCCCAGACCTACGACGCCGCCACGCAATTCTCTTTCACCCAGAACCCGAACGGAGTCTGGTCGTATGGATGGGAGGCCAGCACGGGAGCTGCTCTCACCCTTTACGCCACTCCCGCCACGGATGGCAATGGCATAGAATGGTGGAACGGAGCCGATATCGTGCCCTCCGTCTGGTATAACCCGAATACCCAATCCGTTTCAGAATACACCTGGACGCTTCCTGCCGGCAAAATTGCCTTTCATCCTGGTTCCCAGGGCCAGAATAGTGTGGTGCGCTGGACGGCCCCGGCCGGAGGATCGGTAGTCATTAGCGGCGACTTTATCGGCTACGACTATCAATACCCAACGACGACCGACGTGCATGTGCTGTACGATGCCTCCGTCTCCCTGTTCGATGGCAACATCGCCAGCTACAATGTGCCCCTCAACTTCTCCGTGACCCGGGCGGTCAACCCCGGAGATACCATCGATTTCAATGTCGGCTACGGCGGCGACGACAGCTATCTTGGCGACACCACCGGCCTGGATGTCAGCATTACCTATGCGGCTATTCCCGTCCTCAACGGTCTCAGCCCGACCTCTGCCAACGCCGGTGGACCTGCCTTCACCCTTTCGGTCAAAGGCAGTGGCTTCGCTTCCAACTCTACCGTTGACTGGAACGGCTCGCCGCTTTCGACCACCTATGTCTCAGCAGCCCTGCTCAAAGCCAGCGTCCCGGCTGCCCTGATCGCCAATGCGGGCAAAGCCCTGGTCACGGTGACCACGCCCCATACCGGAACCTCCGCCAGCAAACCCTTCAAAATCCTGCTGACCACCCTCAAGCTGACAAAAGCCAGCCTCAGCCGGGATGGCAGCGGCAATATCCAGGCCACCCTCACCCTCAGCAATATCGGCTACAACTCCGCGACCAATGTCTCCATCACCAAGGCTACCTTGAATGGAGTGGCCGCCACCAACCTGCCGGCCAGTGGTGGCAGCATCGCCGCCGCCAGCAACGGCACGGCCTCGCTGACTTTCCCCGGCTCGGCAGGGACTTCGGGCCAGGTGGTCAGCCTGAAGGTCTCCGGCAAGTTCACCGGAGGCACGTTCAGCGGGGCGCTCAAGGTCACGCTGCCTTAAACGCCCTGCTTTCTGAGGGGACGGCCATACAGCGGCGGCCGTCCCTTTTTTCTTGCCGGACTATGATCGGATCGGCTGCTGAGACAGACACCATCCCGCTTACCCCATTCCTTCAAACTTTTCATTGACAGGCAGCACGCTCATCGCTATGGTATTGTTAGATGGGATACTCCCTCAGGTAGGATTCGGGCGACTGAAGTCGCAGCAACAAGAGCACCAAGTCCGCCTGCGCGGACTGCTACTGCCAGGTTTTGCCTCTTCCTTCCAGCTTATTTAGGCTCATAGGTAAGGGAAGAGCTTAAAGTTCCAGTCCCCGGAGGGGACTTTGGGCCTTTGTTGCTGCAGTTTCAACTGCCTGCAAATGAGCCAGGGGGCTTTTCCGTCCGCAGGTTGGTTCGCCGAAGGATAGCGGGAAGGACTCCGCAGGCGGGTAATTCGTTGCTCGGCTCCCATGATGAAGGGCAAACCTAGCAAAAATACCGGTTCCCTCATTTTTCTCATTTCCGGCTGCCGGCTCGCCTATGGTAAGGGTAACAACCTGAGTCACCCCTTCCTTTTAGAGATGGCAAGGACCGTATGGTTTGAGGTCGTGTGGGGGTCAGGTAGGGTTAGGTGGAACTGGAAGGGGAGGGTGGTGCGTCCTTTGGATAGAGGATTTCCCGATCCCAGGAAGGAGAGGAACGATGCCGAAAGCGAAGGCGCAGCCCCGCAAGAAACCCGCAGAACCGGCCGAAAACGGAAAGGCGCCTCCTGCCGCGACCGTAGAGGAAGAGCCGATCGCGGCCAGCTTTGACGATCTGGGGCTGACGGAGCCGGTGCGGCGGGCGGTCGCCGAGGTGGGGTTCGAGGTGCCGACTTCCATTCAGGCGCGGGCCATTCCCGTTCTGCTGGAAGGCCGCGACCTGATCGGCCAGGCGCAGACCGGCACCGGCAAGACCGCCGCCTTCGCCCTGCCGCTCATTCAGCAGGTCGATCCCAAGCGCCCGGAGCCTCAGGCCCTGGTGCTCGCCCCCACCCGCGAGCTGGCGGTCCAGGTGGCCGGGGAGATCCACCTGCTCTCCAAATTCACCGGCCTCAAGGTCGTTCCCGTCTACGGCGGCCAGCCCATTGACCGGCAGTTCCGCGCCCTGCGCGCCGGCGTCCAAATCGTGGTCGGCACGCCCGGCCGCGTGCTCGACCACCTGCGGCGCGGCTCCCTCAACCTGGGATCCGTGCGCCACTGCGTGCTCGACGAAGGCGACGAGATGCTCGCGCTCGGCTTCCTGGACGACGTCGAGGCGATCCTGGCCGAGCTGCCGCCGGAGCGCCAGCTTGCGCTCTTCTCCGCCACCATGCCGCCCCGCATCGCCGCGCTCGCCAAACGCTTCCTGCGTGACCCCGTCCGCATCGCTATTGAGACGAAGCGGCGCACGGTCGAGACCACCAACCAGACCTACTACGAGGTCCCGCCGGGCCGCAAACTGGACGCCCTTGCCCGCGTGCTGGACATGGAGACGCCCGGCTCGACCATCGTCTTCTGCCGCACCCGCAAGGAGACAGACGAGCTGGCGGAGGCGCTGCGCCTGCGCGGCTACGGCGCCGAGCCGCTGCACGGGGAGATGAGCCAGCCGGAGCGGGACCGCGTGATGCGCCGCTTCCGCGAAGGCCAGTCCGATCTGCTCGTGGCAACCGACGTCGCCGCCCGCGGCCTGGACATCGATACGGTCACCCACGTCGTCAACTACGACATTCCCTGGGACGTGGAGCAGTATATCCACCGGATCGGGCGGACCGGCCGCGCGGGCCGCGAGGGCGACGCCATCACGCTGGTCGAGCCGCGCGAGCGCCGGCAACTGCGCTTCATCGAGCAGATGATCGGCGCGCGTATCAAGCCGGCGCGCATCCCCACTGCCGCCGATATTGCCGCCCGCCGCCGGGAGCTGTTCAAGAACGCCCTGCTGGAGACGCTGGAGACCGGCGCCTACGACGGGCACCTGGCGACCGTCAAAGAGCTTTCGGAAGAGTACGATACCGCCGAGGTCGCGGCGGCAGCCCTGCAGATGCTCTGGGAGATGTGGGTCGGCGAGCCGACGGAGGAAGAGGTCGAAGCCTATGGAGAGCAGCCGGAAGCGGGCATGACGCGCCTGTTCGTCAACATGGGGCGCCAGGACGGCCTGCGGCCCGGCCATCTGGTCGGCGCCATCGCCAACGAAGCCGGCCTGCCCGGCAAGTCCATCGGCGCCATCGACATCCTGGACCGCGCGGCCTTCGTCGAGGTCCCGGCGGACCAGGCGGAAGCCGTCATTACGGCCCTCGGTCGCACGAAGCTGCTGGGCAAGCGCGTGCGCGTCCAGACTGCCCGTCCCGCCGACTCTTTGTCGTCCGGTCCGTAAACGAGCCGTCTTTAAAGCACCAGACCCGTAAATGGGGCACCAAGTAGGGTGCGGTTGGCGGCAAAGCCGCCTTAAAGACGGGCAACGGGTAGGGCCCCGTGGGCGGCCCGGTACAAGGCTATCGGATTAGATTCCGAAAGGTCATAAGAGGGCATGACATCTTATAGCGGGTTCGTTTACGGACCCGATATTCGGATTGAGGAGGATCCTGGATGCATCTGGGCAGGATAGGGTTGCTGGGCGCCGGTCTGGCGCTGCTGATGGCTGGAGGGTGGCTGTGTATTGGTAAGGCTCAAGAAACGCCGCCAGTTCCCCTGCGCTATCGCATAACCGACCTGGGAACGTTAGGCGGGGATGAGAGTGTCGCCAGCGGGATCAATGACCGGGGACAGGTCGTGGGCGCGTCCAAGCTCACTTTTTCCCTGCGCAAAGTCCACGCCTGCCTGTGGGAACAGGGCCGCAAGGTCGATCTCGGCGTGCTGTCGGGCGAGCCGCGAGGTACCGAAAGCTGGGCCAACGCCATCAACGCCGGAGGCCAGATCGTCGGCATGAAGTCCGTGCCACGGGATAACGACCTCTTCGATCCCAAGACGGAGGACCATGCGGTCCTCTGGGAACGCGGCAAAATGATCGCCCTGGGCGGTCACGCGCTCTCGGCAACCATGCTCCCACACGCCATCAATGCGGTGGGGACCATCGTCGGCGCCGCATCGTTCCAGGGCCATTCCGGCGCTTTTATGTTTGCCGGCGGAAAATTGACGCGCCTGGAAGGACTGCAGCAGGCGAGGGGGATCAACGCCGCCGGCCAGGTCGTCGGGACCGATGGCAAAGACGCCTCTCTGTGGGATCACGGCAAACTGGTCTCGCTCGGCATGCACGGCGTCGCAGTGGCGATCAACGCTGGGGGCGAGATCGCGGGCACCGGCACGCCGAAGACCGGAATGCCCCACGCCTTCCTCTGGCGCACCGGGAATGCCGAGGATATAGGCACGCTCGGCGGCCCGCAGAGTTTCGCCATCGCCCTCAACGACGCCGGCCAGGTCGTCGGCGAATCGGAGTACGGCGCGACCGACGATGCGCGCAATCGGCATGCCTTCCTCTATACGGACGGCAAGATGATCGATCTCAACTCCCTGCTGCTTCCCCATTCCGGCTGGGAGCTGCTTTCCGCCACCGCCATCAACAATAAGGGCCAGATCGTCGGCAGCGGTCGCATCCATGACGTCGAGCACGCCTACCTGCTGACGCCACTTCCATAAATTTCCCCTCTGCTTACGAAGGATGGGGAAGGGGGCAACGGGTGGGCCAGGCGATGGGATAGGCGCCGCCGCGGGGGGTGAGGTCCAGATGAATTGGCAGCAGGAAATCCGAAGCGCTCGTCGAAGTTAAGCGCGGGAGAACATCTCAGAGGGGGCCACGATGCGAACACGGATATGCCTGCTGCTATGCGCCGGCCTGATGGTGCCGGCCGGAGGGCGTCTGCTTGCCGGAGACGCCAGGGACGCCTCGGAGCCGTCCCCCCTCGCGTACCGGGTAACGGATCTGGGCACGCTCGGTGGCGATACCAGCGGCGCCAGGTCGATCAATAATCGGGGCCAGATCGTCGGCGCGTCCAAATTGCCCTATTCCGTGCGCATGTTCCATGCCTGCCTGTGGGATCACGGCAAGAAGATCGACCTCGGCGCCCTGGCGCCTCAGCAGCGGCAAACCTACAGTTATGCCAACGACATCAACGACAAGGGGCAGGTGGTCGGCATGCTCGTCAAGCCGCTGGATAACGACTATCTGTACGGGGCCAACAGCGCGCACGCGGTCTTGTGGGACCACGGCAAGGTCATCGAGCTGCTGGCCGGCCAGGCCAGGACCCAGCAGACGCAGGCGTTTGCGATCAATCGAGCGGGGGTCATCGTCGGGCAAGATCTAGGAAGCCATCCCGGCGCATTCCTGTATGCCACTGGCAAGCTGACTCACCTCGATCCGGGGAGCAACCTGCACGAAGAGGCGCTGGGCATCAACGATGCCGGCGTCATCGTCGGGTCCGACGGCAAAAAGGCCTGCCTGTGGGACCACGGCAAAAAGGTCGATCTTGGGGTCAACGGTTTTGCCGCAGCCATCAACGATCGGGGCGAAGTCGTCGGCAGCGGCGCGGCCGGATCCAAGCCGCCTCGCGCCTTTCGCTGGCGGAACGGCCAGTTCCAGGACCTGGGCACACTGGGCGGTCTGGACAGCTTCGCCTACAGTATCAATGCTTCCGGCCAGATCGTCGGCGAATCGGAGCGGTCCAACAAAGACCCGATCCTGCAGCGTTATGCCTTCCTCTATACGGACGGCAAGATGGTCGATCTGACGGCCCTGTTGCCTCCTCATTCCGGCTGGAAGCTTATTTCGGCCAATCACATCAACGACCGCGGCCAGATCGTGGGTTCCGGCACCCTCAACGACGTCGAGCATGCCTATCTGTTAACGCCGGTGTCCTCAGGATCTCGGTAGAGCGTTATCCCGCCAGCTCGCTTGCGGCTCCTTCTCTTCCAGCGCCAGGGCAACCGCCTGCTCCAGCGTCAGGCGGCGGCCGTCTTCCCAGGCGGCATCGAAAAGATCGCATCCTGCCAGGGAGCGCATCGTTTCCCGATAACGGGCATAGTCCGCATGTACGGCCTGTGAGACGATGGCGATCTGAAGGGCTTGTCGCAGTCCCTCTGCCGCTCCCCATAGAAGCGCTGCCCGTTTCGGCTGACGCTGCGCGGCGGCCAACGCAGCGAAGCTCTCCAGCGCATCGATCTCTCCCGGTCTGTTGGCCATCTCCTGACGTATGAGCAGTCTCTCCGCCAGCAGCGTCTTCGCCTTACCATACTCTCCGCGCTGCCGGGCAATATCGGCCAGCGTGTTCAGCGCCAGGGCGATGCCGGCCTTATGGCCGACCTCCCGGCTAATATCCATACTCTGCGAGCATAACGCGTGCGCCTGAGCGAGGTCACCACGCAAGTAGGCGATGGTTCCCAGACTGTGCCGGCACGAAGCCGTTCCCCAAAGGCTTCCAAGCTCTTCATGAAGACGCAGGCTCTCCTCAAGCAAGGCCCACGCGGCATCATACGCCTCTCGATCGATGGTGATCTGCCCTAGATTGATGAGGGAGCTGGCAATCCCCTTACGGTCGTCGATCTCTCTGCGCAACGCCAGACACTCTTCGTGAAGCGCATGTGCGGCCTCCAGGTCCCCCTGCGTCCAGGCCACCAGTCCCAGGTTGTTCAGCGCGTGGGCGATGCCCTCCTGGTCTCCGGATTGCCGCCAGACTTCCAGGCCGGCCTGCAGGTGGACGCGGGCTGCCGCATAGTCTCCTTGAAACCAGGCCAGGATGCCGGCCGCGTTGCGGGCCCTGGCGCGCCATTCGTCGGCGTGATCCGGGCTCGCCGCCAGCGCCCATTCCAGCCACTTCCGGCCCTCGCGCGCATAGCCGCGTCCGTTCCAGAACCGCCAGATCGGCGCGGCGATCCGCAGGCCCGCCTCCGCTCCCACCAACTCCCCGGTCGAATCCATCGGCGGCTGTGTTTCCGCCTTGCACCATTCCAGGGCGGCCCGCACGTTATCCAAATCCGCTTCCAGGCGCGCGAACCAGACGCACTCGTCTGCGCCTTGAAGGTGATCTGCCGCCTCTTCCGCCATCTGCCGGAACCAGTCCCGGTGCCGGCGATGAAAAGTCTCCCTTTCGCCTGCCTGGCACAACTGCTCGTGTCCATACTGCCGGATCGTCTCCAGCATCCGATAGCGTCGTTCCGCTTCCACCTCCGCTTCCAGCGTTACCAGGGACTGATCGAGCAAGGACGCCAGCAGATCGAGGACATCGTCGGCGTTGGGCGTTACGCGTTGGGCGTCAGGAGTCCCAGCTTCTCTCTGTTGCCTATCTTCGGTAGCCTGTGCAGATGGCGGGGCAGACGTTTTTTCCCCAACGCCTGACGCCCAGCCTCCAACGCCGCCTGCGCCGCAGACGGCTTCTGCCGCCTCCAGGGTCCAGGCTCCGGCAAAGACGGAGAGGCGGCGGAGCAGCGCTTTTTCCGGCTCGGCGAGCAGATCGTAGCTCCAATCGATGAGGGCGCGCAGCGTCTGCTGGCGGGGCAGCGCCGTAAGACTGCCGCCGGTCAGCAGGCGGAAACGATCGTTCAATCGCCCCGCGATCTGCTCCGCCGAGAGGACCTTGATGCGCGCCGCCGCCAGCTCGATCGCCAGGGGGATCCCATCCAGTCTCCGGCATATCTGGGCGACTGCCCCGGCGTTCTGCGCCGTCAATCGGAAAACGGGCAAGCTGAGATGCGCTCGGTTCACGAAGAGGCGGACGGCGTCATAGCCGAGCAGCCAGGGAACGATCTCCTTGCCTGTGGGCAGTAGCTCCACCTCGGGCGCCGCCAGGGAAGGCACCCGCCATACGCTCTCTCCGGTCACCCCCAGCGCCCGGCGGCTCGTGGCCAGAATCCGCAGCCCTTCTCCCCGGTCCAGCAGCCGCTGCGCCAGCAGGGCGCACGCCTCCCGTAGGTGCTCGCAGTTGTCCAGGACGAGCAGCAGGGATTTGTCCCGCAGAGTCTCCGCCAGCGTATCGAGCAGCGGGCGCGCCGTCTCTTCTCTGATGCCAAGTACGGTAGCGACCGCCTGGGGTACATACGCGGGATCGGTCAGGCCGGCCAGGTCCACGAACCAGGCGCCATCCGCATAGTCGGCCTGTGTTTCCCGCGCCACCTCGATGGCAAGCCGTGTTTTGCCCACGCCGCCGGTTCCCGTCAGCGTGAGCAGGCGCGCTCTCGCTAAAAGGGCCTGGACCGCTGCCATCTCGTCGAGCCGGCCGATCAGCTCGGAAAGGGGATTCGGCAGATGAGAGGGAACGGGGGAAGCCGGCGACGCCGCAGAAGCCGTTTTCAAAGCGGCGGTTAATGCAGGAGGTTCCTGCGCCTCCAGCCGCTGATAGAGCGCCCGGGTTTCGGCATCCGGTTCGATGTTCAATTCGCGCCGCAGCAGCAGGCGTAAGTCGCGATAGACTTCGGTGGCGGCGGCGTAGCTGCCAGTGGCCGCCAGGGCCTGCATCAGGAGCCGCTGCGCCGACTCGCGCAAGGGATCGACCACAATACAGAGGCGCAGGCGCTCTGCCGCCCCGGCAGGATCGCCGCGCTCCATTGCCAGCGCGGCCAGACGCTCCAATGCCTGCAGATACGCCTGCTCGCGCATCTGGCGCTCCGATAGCACCCATTCTTCCTGGCAATTTTCAACAAGCGGCCCGCCATAGAGCGACACGGCTTCTTGCAGATCCTGTTCCTCTCCACGGGCGAGAGCCGCGTCGAAGCGAACGACATCCACAAAGGCATTCGACAGATCGAACCCCAGGCTGCGCGGTGTCGGCGCGTAAATGCGATAGGCCTCGGCGCTCAGCGCCAGACGAAGATCATTCAGGCTTTTGCGTAGACTCATCCGCGCCTGCTCGTCGTTGCTATCCGGCCAGAGGGTACCGGCCAGCCACCCACGGTCCAGGGGACGGTCCTGCTTGAGAACGAGCAGCGCCAACAGCCACTGTCCTTTGCGGGTACGCAAGGAGGGCAGCGGCTTCCCCTGAAGCCGCACGTCGAAGGGTCCCAAGAGACGGATTTCCAGCGAGCCTGCTTGCGATCTTGCCACGGCGCATAAGCCTCCGGCATGAGAGCCGATAAATCAAGATTCTGCGCTGCGATGTGTCTTTCCTGTCGGTTGTCCACAGTTTTCCCGCGGCGTTGTCTACGGTTTTGTCTACACAACGGACGGATACTGATATTGCGTTCGGCAAACCGGGCCGGGAAGTTGGCCGGAAACGACTTGCCGGTCCTTGCCCGAACGAAGGTACGGTCGATTCAACTCTATCCAACTCAGGAGGAACCCGTCATGAAAACACTGTTGCGCAGCAGCTTCATCCTGCTGACCCTGGCAACCCTCGCCCTTGCCCGCCCGGCCCTGGCGCAATACGGCCAGATCTATGTTCCGGATACCACATACGAGTATCCGGAAGACATCGGCGTCCGCGCGCACACCAACCATCTGTTTTTCGTAGGCGCCAATCCGAATATCGGCACAGGCGTGGGCGGAGCCTATTCGCCCCAGGACATCCGGCGGTACTATGGTTTGCCGTCCTCCGGCGGCGCCTATGCCATTGCGATCGTCGATGCCTTCAACGATTCCAGCGCGCTCAAGGATTTCAACCATTTCTCCGGCCAGTATGGCCTGCCCAAAGAGACCTCGACCAACCGGCTCGCCTCCACGAATAAGGTGTTCCAGGTGGTCTACGCCAGCGGGAGCAAGCCCGTCTACAACACGGGCTGGTCGCAGGAAGAGTCGCTGGACATCGAGTGGGCGCATGCCATGGCTCCCAGCGCCAAGATCTATCTCGTCGAGGCCAGGACCAACGCTCTCAACGATCTCTTTGAGGCAATCGTGAAGGCCAACAATCTCCCCGGAGTCAAGGAAATCTCCATGAGCTGGGGCGGCAGCGAGTTCTCCGGCGAGGCCGGCTACGATCCCTATTTGCAGCAAAGCGGCATCGTCTACTTTGCCGCCAGCGGCGATTACGGCGCGGGCACCCAATATCCCAGCGCCTCTCCGTTCGTCGTCGCCTGTGGTGGCACGACCATCCACTCGGACAGCCAAAGCCATTTCCTCAGTGAGACCGGCTGGTCCGGCAGCGGGGGCGGTGTCAGCTACTATGAGGCCAAGCCCTCTTTCCAGATTGGGGTCTCCCATACGGGCGCGAGGCGCAGCGTGCCGGACGTCTCGGCCATCGCCGACCCGAATACGGGAGTCTCGCTTTTCTGGAACGGCTACTGGTTCACGGTCGGCGGCACGAGCGTCTCTTCGCCCACCCTGGCGGGCATTGCCAACCTGGCCGGTCATTTCCGCGCCAGCAGCTATGCGGAAAACAGCGTCATCTATGCGGATCTTGCCAATTACGCCGACTTCAAGGACATCACCTCCGGCAACAACGGCTTCCCCTGCCGGACCGGCTGGGACTTCGTTACCGGCGTCGGCAGGCCAAAAGGCACCGCCGATATGTAGACAGTCCGCGGCAGCAAGAACGGGACGTTGTCGAAATCCAGAATTAAGCGATCTTGTCCGGTGCTCTAGCGGGGTATGCCGTAAGTAGAAGCCTACCAGGAAACTGGTAGGCTTCTACGATGTACTTGTTTCTTGCTGGACAGATGGAAAATAGAGATCACCTACTTCAATGCCTTTCCTCTGTGCGTGACCCTTACCAGCTAGGCCGCGTGCCGGGCGGTAGAGGCGCGTCGCGTAGTCTTCGTCCGCGCCTTCTTTGTCGCCCGGCTGCGTGTGGCGCCGGCTTTGCGGGGCGCGGATTCCTCAGACGTGGCGGCGCCGTTTCGCTCGGCCTTATGGCTGCGCGCCGCGTCGATCCGGGAACGCACTTTCTGCGCGCCGGCAGACAGGTCTCTGGCCTTCTCTTCCACGACCAGATAGCCTCTGGCCGCGGACTTCTTCACGCGACTGCTTTGTGCTCCGAGCACGCCACCGACGGCCAGGCCGGCGGCCAGCAGCAACCACTCAAACGGTTCCATATCTACTCTCCTCCCCGATAGATGCCGTCTTGCAATCCGGAATATTACGGTTCTCCCGCAGCAGTCGTCTCAGGACGGCTCACACGCTTGCCAGCGCGCCTGCTGTCAGGATTCCGTTAGGTCGGCAAGGCCGGATTCTGCAGGAGAGCAAACTATTCCTTCCAATACCAAAAGATTTAACAATTCTTCAGGTGTTTTCGATGAAAAGCAAGGGCTTCCTGTATGTGGAGGTCCCAGTAAGCCCAGTCGTGCATGCCGGGATATTCCGCGTACTCGTGGGGAAGTCCCAGGGATTCGAGATGGCGATGATAATAGCGATTCTCCTCGATCAGGAAGTCGTCCGTGCCGCAGTCGATGCGCAGGGCCGGCAGTTGAGCGCGGTCGATCTTCTGCGCGAGAGCATAGAGATCGTTCGGGCCGCCGGCCGGTCTGGCGCCGACGACGCGCCGAAACTCGAGCGTCCAGGCGTCGTTCTTATCCAGAGGATTGTGTCCGAAACCCATCGCGCCGGAGTGGCTGTTGGCGGAGCAAAACAAGTCCGGATGTTTCAGCGCGAGCTTGATGGCGCCATAGCCGCCCATCGAAAGCCCGCCGATACAGCGTCCGCTGCGCTCCGCCTTCGTAGGAAACATCTGGTCGATGGTCCCCATCAGATCGCGGACGAGGGCGGTCTCATACGCCATTCCCTCCTGCGCGTCGGTGTAGAAGCCGCGCCCGCCATCGGGCATGACGACGATCAGCGGCAGATCGGCCACATAGCGCTCGATGCTGGTGCGCCGCTGCCAGATCGTATGGTCGTCGGAGAGGCCGTGCAGCAGATAGAAGACGCAGAAGGGTCCGGTCTTGCCTTCTCCTTCCGGCAGGATGATGTTCGCGGCAGTCTGCTTTTGCAGCGCCGGGCTGAAATAGTGCAGCTCACAGAAGGCCATGGCTTCCCTTTCCAGGCGCCGGGCCGATAAACGACCCGGCATTAAAAACGAGCGTCCTCACGGACGCAATCAGCCTATCGGCGGTTCCCCTCTCCTTACGAAGGAGAGGGGATAGGCGCAGCCGCGGGGGGTGAGGTTTACACGTCTGGCTGCCGCGCGGCGGGCAGGCGCGCAGGCAAAGGATGGATCGCGGGGTGCAGGGCGTGAGCCATGATCTCCAGTCCGTCCACCAGGCGCGGGCCGGGACGGCTGAAATAGGCATTGCCGTCGGTCACATAGACCCGTCCGGAGCGCACGCACGGCAGGTCGCTCCAGCCGGGCTGTCCTCGCAGGATCGGCATATCCTCCAGCGCCCGCTCTGCCGGATAGCCGCAGCAGGCGATGAAGAGGACATCGGGCCGCGAATCGAGGAGCGCCGGCCAGGACGTGGTGCGCGAGGGCACGCCGGCATTGCCCAGCACGTCGATTCCGCCCGCCAACTCGATCAGAGCGGGGTTCCAGTGGCCCGCGTTGAACAACGGATCAATCCATTCCAGGAAGGCGACGCGCGGCCGTTCGGCCTTTGGAATGGCCTCCGTCCTGGTGGCGACCCGCTCGATGCGCGTATTGAGCTCCGCCACGACCTTTCTCGCTCTCTCCTCGCGCCCCGTCGCTCTGCCGACTTCGAGCAGGGTCGCCAGCACGTCTTCCAGCGACATCGGTTCCAGGTTGAGGACGCGCGGCCGGCCGGGCAGAGAGCAGGCGGCGGCGCTGACCTCGGCTTCGGCGACCGCGCAGACGTCACACAGCGCCTGCGTCACGAGCAGGTCCGGTCGAAGCGTTTCCAGAACGGGCATATCCAGCGTATACAGAGCGCGCTCGGTCTGCAGACGCTCGCGGACCAGCGCATCTATCTCGCGGCTGGTGGCATCGTGCGGAATGAGCGTGCGCGTTACCTTCGGCAGCGCCTTCACAGAGGACGGAAAGTCGCACTCGTGCGTCACGCCGACGAGGCTTTCTTCCAGGCCCAGCGCGCAGAGGATTTCCGTGGCGCTGGGCAGCAGGGACACGATCCTCATCCTTTATTCCCTTTCGGCACGGCCTCCCAGTCGTAGGGGCAGTTGCGGCAGCCGTTGCCGCAGCAGGCGCCGCGCTGCAGGAGGAACTCCCGCGTAAGTGCGCCGTCGGCATCGAAAATGGACGCTTCCGGCCCTCCGGACGGCTCGGCGCAGACGACATCCGCGAACACAAAGCCTTCCCGCTCGACGATTTCGCCGACCACGGGTACGAGCGGAGCCGAGAACATCGGGCCGGCGTAGGCAAAGGTATGAAACTCGCCGGCTTCGCCGCAGGGATCGACTTCGCCGGGCAGATCGGCCAGCAGTTGGGCATCGAAGGTCCGGCCCACAAAGGAGGCGGGCAGGCGGCGTGGGTCGATACAGGTCAGGATGGCCCGCAAGCCGCCCGCGACCATCTCCTCGGCCAGCGCGCGGGTCGGCCTTCCCCAGAGAGGAAACATGGGCGTTAAGCCCGTGCCTTCCAACTGCCGCTCCCGATAGGCGCGCACATCCTCCAAAAATAGGTCCCCGAAGGCGATGTGCGTTATGCCCATCTCCTGTTGAGCCCGGGTCAGCGCCGCGCTGAAGGCCGCTTCGTAGGCCGCGTTGGGGCAGGGCCAGGGGATCGGTACGATCACGAGAGGAAGCCCCGCCGCTTCCGCCTGCGCCTCCAGCAGTTGGCGGCGGACGGCATGCATCGCCACGCGATCGAAAGCGGCGTTGACGGTGGTGAGCAGTCCCACCACCTCCACGTCGCCTGCCTGGCGCAGCACGTGCAGCGTCCAGGCCGAATCTTTGCCCGTGCTCCACGCTAAAAGGGTACGCGGCCCTGCCATGATGTCGATACGAGCTCCTCTCTTCCTATGAAATCGACGACGCTATATTTCCCCTGGAGGGCCGGATTTCCTGTAGAGAGAAGGGTTTTTGTGATCCGGCCCAGAAACCGATTCTAAGGAAGTGTTCGTACTTTGTTAAGAGGACACATTCCGCGCCGGGCGCGCACTGTTGCTCTGAGGAAGTGGAAGGGAAGTTAGCATGGGCTACGTGCAGGATCGGATCCGGAAGCGGCGGGAATACCTGACCCGAAAATCCCTGGGCTACGCCTGGGCCGGCCTGAACGCTCTCCTGGTCGTACCCTGCCTCTGTATCGCCTTCGTTCTGTTTGTGTATAATCTCTGCACGATCTGCTTCCTCTTCCGCACCAACGATATCGCGCGTATTGTCTTCGTGTTCTGTCTGGCTCTCTCCTTCCAGGGGATGGCGCTGATTCTCGCCCGCTCCGCCGGAGAAGCGCATCGGGAAGCCAGACACATGCGCCGCGTTCCCCCGGTCACCTTCGAGACCCTGCCTGCCGAGGAGGTCCTGCTGCGCAGCTCGGAAGAGTCTTTGCAAGCGCAGAGCCGTCTCCTTCTCCGGAGCCTGGAGGGTCCCGAAGAGATTCTGAAGCGAGAGCTGCTCAAGAGCAGCCAGGCGCAAGAACAGGAATACCATGCGTAAAGCTCTGCTAACGCTGAACATCCCGATGGGACGCTCACAAAAGCACGCCATTCTCCTGCCGTATGCCCTCGCCGTGTTGAGCGTTGGAGCGGCGCTGGTGCTTACCGTCCTATCGCACGCCCAACTTCATGAGAAGAGCCTGTTTCTGCTGTTTTTCGTCTCTGTCGCCGTAAGCGCCATCGTCGGTGGGTTGGGGCCGGGAGTGCTGGCTACCTTTTTGTCGGCAGGGACCTGTGAGTTTTTCCTGCTCCCACCTCTCTATACCATTTCGATCGCGCGGCAGGATCAGGCGCCGCTCGCCCTCTACACGCTGTCGGGCTTGCTGATGAGCGCGCTCAGCGAGCTGCTGCACCTGGCCCACCGGAACGCGCAAAAGGAGATCGTCGAGCGCAAGCAGACGGAAGAGGCGCTGCGGCAAAAGCAAGGGGAGATCGAATCCCTTAATAAGCGCCTGCAACAGTCCGTTCGCGAGACGCACCACCGTGTCAAGAACCATCTACAAGTGCTGTCCTCGCAGGTGGACATGCAGTTATTGGAGGGGACGGATACCCTGCCTGCCCATGAGTTTCGGCAGCTAGGCAAGCAGATGCGCACGCTGGCGCTGATCCATGACCTGCTGGCGCAGGGGGAGGACGACGAGGCGGTGGCCCAGTCCGTCTCGGCGAAAACACTCCTCGAAAGGCTGCTCGGCCTCATCCAGCAGACGATCGGTACGCGCCGTCTTTGCTATGAGATCGCGGATGCGCGCCTGTCCGGCGTTCAGGGCACCGGGCTGGCGCGGGTCGTCAGCGAGCTGGTCAGCAACGCGATCAAGCACAGCACAGGCCCTATCAACGTCACGTTCTCCGTGCAGCGGGGCGTGGGCTGCTTGAGCGTCTGCGACGAAGGGCCCGGCTTTCCGGAGGGGTTCGATCCCACGAAACATACCCACATCGGCATTGACCTGGTGCAGAGTATCAGCAAGCGAGACCTGGCCGGGCATGTTCGTTATGAGAACCGCCCCGGCGACGGCGCGCAGATCATCCTCACTTTCCCTATCGCGAAGGCGTGAAAATCAGCCGTAACAATCCCTCATCCTCTTGTGTCTCATACTCCGGCACATATCAGAAGCAGGCAACGAATAGAATTCGGAATCGATCAAGGCGGTGAACGAAAACAGTGCATACGGTTCTAAAACCCTCCCCTCAAAAACATTTTCTACGACGAAACGCGCGTGGTCTTCTCGGTTTGTTTCCGGGGCTTTTATGGTTGGGCTTCTTCAGCCTGGCCGCGTGCGGCGCTCAGGCGAGTACGCATGGCGCAAAACCTACCACGCCCGACTTCGGCAAAGGCGTTTTCTATGGCAAGGTCGTGGACCTGACCACCGGTAAGCCGGTGGCTGGCGCTACGGTGGCCCTCCGGGACAAGAGCGGCCGGGTGATCGCCTGGTCCCGAACGAACGCGCAGGGAGAATACGTTATCGCCGCCAATGCCCTGCGGGCGCTGCATCTGCCGCGCTCACGGCATAGCGGGCTGCTGGTGGAGATCGTTCGGGGTATGGGCCAGGTGGTCATGGTGCCCGTCCAGGTGGCGGGCGTGGCCGTGAAGGTGGTCAAGGATACGGTCTCCATGAAGACCGTCGAGAACATCGCCATTGCCGCCGCTACCGGCAGCCCGCTGCCCGTGGCTACCCAGGTCTTCGATTCGACCCTGAACACGATTCTGGGCGTGAAGTCGGATGCTCTGAATCAGACCAAAGTGGCCGCCGTCAAGACGGTATTTCGAGACCAGGCGGCGGCCACGAAGGCGCAGGCGCAGACGCTGGCGCCCGGACAGGTGCTGGTCCAGGTAATCGCGCCCAGCTACCAGGCGACCCAGGGAAAGGCTTGCGCCTACTGGCTGCAGCCTCCGATGAAGCTGGAGGACCACCGCTCGGTCGGGGCGCAGGCGTGGCTGCAGACCGTGGACCTCGCGCCGGCAAACAGCCTCAAAAAGTCCGAGATCGCCAAGGAGGCGCTCACGCTGGCCGATCCCACTTTGGAGCCAGCCTTAGCGCCGCCCGGAGAGGCCATCCAGATTCGAGTGCGCCTGCAAGGCCCGGCGGAGCTGGCGCCGAAGGTGCGGGTATTCGCGCGAGAGGCCAGGACGCACGCCGTCGCCGAGCTGAAGCTGCAGCCGAATTCCGATTCGTGCCTATTCACCGGCGAGATGATCCTGCCGCCGAAAGCGCCGCCGGGAGAGACGATCATCTCGGTCGTCGGACTGCGCGCGGAGCCGGTCGAGGTCCGGCTGCCCAAAAGCAAGATCGACCCCCTGATGGAGTTCGTGCGCCGCCTCGACGATCTCGATCCGCACAAGCCTTACGACTACGATCCGCTGGTCATGGCGACCGAAAACCGGCTCGATCTGCCACTGACGATCCTGGACCCGAAACTGGGCACGCCTCCGGCCGCAGCTCCCACCGTTGCGCCGCCCGCGCCGATCACTCCCACGCTGGCTGGGCCGCCTCCGTCCACCCCTCCGCCAGTTACTACAACCGGCACAAAGCCGCATTAAGATGACAGGTAAACCCGGCGCCCATGTCGCGGGTTCGTTTACGGGCCGGATGCTTTGGTTGGAAATGGATGCTCTTGTGGCCGATTAGTTGGGCAGATAGTAGTATTCATCAATGTGTTCAAGATCGGCCAGAATGCTTCTCAGTCAGGAGGGAGGCAAACTTTTTTCCGGTATTCTTCGATAGATCCGAGGGCTCGAAGCTGACAAGCCCGGTTCGGCCTTTCAGAGCTTCGGCTAAGCTGATACCCTCTTTAACGATACCGTTTTGAGTCTCTGAAGCAGCAGGTACGATGAGCAGGAGATCGTTTCTATCCTTGAACTCCTCCGCTCGTGCAGAAATCTCTTCCCATGATCCTTGTATTACTAGCGGTTGAACCATGTTTATTTACCTCTTGTTCTTCCATTATGACAGGAGTTGTCTATTTACCATGTGCTCACATTGGGAATAGCCTGATAGCGTTCATCGGTCATTGTCAGACGGCTCAGGCACCAGAGCAGGCGGAGACTTATAGGCATCGAGTTGCCATGCGTCATTATAGCGCATGTTCTCGGCAATCTTAGGAATGCTGATCTGTGCAATCGCTGCCACCTGCTCAAGACATCGGTATAAGTGAGCGCGGAGCATCTCCAATCCAGCAAAGTAGGCTTCGCGCTGATCGGGAGGACGGTGGAAGTCTGGAACTTGGGGCAGCCAGATCGGTGACGGTTGGGGTATATCCCGTAATTGCTGCTCAAAGGTCAAGAATTGCCTGATAGCCTCAAGCATAAATTCGATTACAATGTAAAGAGTGCCATCAGTCGCTTTGGCAAGTTCAACTTGCTTGTCTACAAGTAATTTTCGGATTTCTTGAAGCGAAGCAAGTGCTTGGTCGATACAGTTATCACAGCACTCACCAGCGTTCAAGACCCGGCGATCTGCCATACGTATCACAATTTCCCGCGCTACTTTCTGCTCTAAATCATCGGGGCAGACGGTGAAAGAGATAAATGGTAAATGAACGTGAGTTCGGGATAAGGGCGGGTCTTCTGGTTGAGGTATCTTGAGGTTACCCGACACTCAACTACCTACCCAGGAGAACCCGCACCATGAGTTTACTCGAACTCTTCTGCCATGTCG